>Ga0070766_10000091_pt1 | contig 32936 bp, 30 predicted proteins | sample HubBroMetageWFT6_FD_69782 | JGI IMG/M metagenome (GOLD analysis project Ga0070766, IMG submission 69782) | Warmed and freeze-thawed soil microbial communities from the Hubbard Brook experimental Forest, New Hampshire - Hubbard Brook CCASE Soil... | ecosystem: Environmental > Terrestrial > Soil...
CCGCGGCATCCTAGCCGTACTCGAGCGGGGACGCGTCGGCGAAATATACAACCTTGGAGGGCAGGACGTTGTGGAGAACCTAGCGCTGGCCCGGCGCCTGCTCCGGCTGATGGGCAAACCGGAGAGCTTGCTCACTTATGTAAAGGATCGCCCCGGCCATGACCGTCGCTATGCCTTGAACTGCAGGAAGGCGGAGGGCGAGCTGGGCTGGACGCCGGCCATTCCTTTTGAGGCAGGTCTCGAGCAGACGATCGCCTGGTACAGGAACTGCAGCGAATGGCTCGAAGGTGTCCGTGGAGGAGATTATCGCTCCTACTATGAGAAATACTACGAGAATCGTGACGCCTCGCTCCAGGGAATCGCGCACAGCCAAACAAAATCGTCCGGTTAATCTAATCTTGACCAACGAAATAGGTTGCAATCGATGTTTGACGGATTAGGCGAAGGAATCCGTTGTTGAAACGATCTTATGAATCTACGGGCACTCCATGTCCTTTGAGCAGCTGAAGACTTGCCTCCCTGGCGTCTACGAGCTGCGTCCAAGGGTTTTCTCTGACGCACGCGGCTTTTTCCTCGAGACTTACCACCTCATGAAATTCTTGGAACTGGGCATAGTCGATTCCTTCGTTCAAGACAACCATTCGTGCTCCGTGAAAGACACCCTGCGCGGCCTTCACTATCAATTGCGCCATCCCCAAGCGAAACTCTGTCGCGTTGCGGTTGGGGATGCCTTGGACATCGCAGTCGACATCCGACTTGGCTCGCCGCATTTTGGGAAATGGACCAGCGTAGTTCTCACTTCCCGTGAGCAAAATCAGATTTATATCCCGGCGGGGTATGCCCACGGCTTCCTAGCTCTTACAGAAACGGTTCAATTCCTCTACAAGAGCAGTGACTACTATGATCCGGAGGACGAGCGGGCTATCCTGTGGAACGATTCGGATCTCAATATTAACTGGGGCATATCGCGTCCTCTCCTTTCGGAAAAAGATGCAAAGAGTCCGAGACTCGCCGAAGTCCCGCAGCAGTTCCTCCCGCGCTATACGGGGAAATGAAGCCCACGATCCTGCTAACGGGCAAGAACGGCCAACTCGGCGCGGAGCTGCAAAGCCATTTGCCACGACTTGGCAGAGTGGTTGCGCTCGATCGCCAGGAGCTAGATCTTCAAAAGCCAGACGACATTTGCCGGGTGATCCAGGATCTCCGCCCGCAGCTGATCATCAATGCTGCTGCCTACACGGCCGTAGATAGGGCGGAGGTAGACGAGGAGAACGCCTACGCCATCAATGCCAAGGCTCTCGCCGTGATCGCCGAGGAGGCGAAGAAAACTGGCGCCGCCCTAGTGCATTACTCGACCGATTACGTATTCGATGGACGCGAAAGTTCTCCTCGACTGGAGACCGACCCAACCCTTCCGATCAATGTCTACGGGAAGACGAAACTCGCGGGCGAGCAGGCAATTCGCGCTGCCGGGATACCCCACTTGATATTCCGGACCTCCGGGGTGTACGCCACCCGGGGGAAAAATTTTCTGCTCACGATCTTGCGGCTAGCGACAGAAAACGAGGAGTTAAGGATCGTTCGCGACCAAACAGGAGCGCCCACGTCGAGCCGAGAGATCGCCCGAGCAAGCACCAAGATTTTGGGGCATCACCTTGGACAAGGCAGTCACACCCCTGCCATGTCGGAGATTAGCGGGACCTACCATATGACGGCCGCGGGCGAGACCACCTGGTATGATTTTGCAGAGGCCATCCTCGACGAGGCCCGCTCGATTGCGCCGGGGAGACCTTGGTATGTTGCGGCCACCGGCGGCCGGCCCCTAGTCGTTCGCCGGATCATACCCATCTCCAGTCAAGAATATGGAGCTCCCGCGCCTCGCCCGGCCTATTCCGTTCTCTCTTCTAGGCGCTTCCAGGAGACATTTTCGTTCCGATTGCCGGACTGGCGCACGCAGCTGCACGATGTTTTTGCGAGCGACCCTACTGAGAATCGATAGCTATTTGTCACGCCGGAGATAACCGCCAATTCGAGTACTTCTGCCAGTGAAGTTTCACCGTGCAGCTCATAGATGGCCGGTCGGCGCACCATTCACCTGTGGTCCCAAGGGGACCGAGGACATAGTCGGCGCGTAAAACAAAACGCCAACGCTAGACCTGGGAGGATGTCCTTCACTGTTTTGAGGCTCACTATAATTTCACCCTCGTGCTGAGCATGGTATTTTTCAATTCGTTCTGTTCGTGACCGTCGCGCTTCGGTTGAGGGATCGCCGTTTTTGTCCGCCGTTACCATACCAGCGCGCCATGGCCACTCCGGCGGCAATGCATACAAGCGGCATAATGGGCGCACGAAAACGAGCTTGACTCATCGGGCCGCCGGATATCAAGACGAAATAGAATATAAGGGCTAGAAACAGCGCCCCCATCTGACCTGGAATCCGGCACAAGCCCACGAGGGCCAGGATATAGTACAGGCCCAGTTGCAGGCCCAGCAACAGAACTGCTAGAGCGGCAATTGGATATTGCCGTACGAGCCACAGTGCCGACCGGAGGGGCCCTTGATCCACAGCACGATAGAGGAGTCCTCCGGACTCAGGATAAAGCCGGAAGAGTTTCAGCACCTCGGTCGCCGCTGGATCCAGTAGTACGATGATACATCCACGAAATTGAATCAGCGAGAAGGAGAGCCAATGCTGAGAGATCATTCGCCGGGCTTCAGCGTTCTGAAATCTATAAATTTGCGCCTCGGGCCAATTGCGTTGCTCCGGGTGTGCCTGGAAATACAGATCTTCATTGCCATAGCCTAGTTCCCGTTGTGCCACCGATAGGCCCTTGTGCTCCAGTTTAGCGTTAACGGCTGCGCCGAAATAGAAGTATAGACTCACGTCGGTAATTGCGGAAAAGCCGCTGTACCCGGCAATTTTTTTGTTGCGAACGATCCAGGGGACCAGGGTTATCGTAAATAGGAGAGCAAACGCGATTGCTCGTCGAATACGCTGAGCCCATGACAGTTGGCGCGGAACGAAAAAGAAGAGAGGCACGAGCGATAGGCCCAGAAACAGAGAGACCGGCCTCGTATAGGTTGCTATACCCAAGGTGAGCGCGGCGCCCACCAGCGCCATGGCAGTCGGGTTCCGAAGAAAACAAACCGTGAGCCAGACAAACAACAGTATCTGCGTTGCGAACAAAGTATCAGACAGGAGTTTTTCAGAATAAAGGAACCCAACTGGCTCAAAGCAGTAAAACAGCACGGCCCACCAAGCGGCCTTTGAGGATGGGGCTAGATGACTCGCGATTTTCCAAACCAGCCACGCCGATCCTGCTGCCAATAAGAAATTCTCAAGCAGGGCGATGAGAACCAGGTGGTGGCCGGCGATAGCAGGTAGAAGCAGTAACGGATAACCCGGGGTTCTCACAATTTCGGGCATCCCACGTACCGAAAACGACCCGTGCAACAGGGACTGCGCTGGTATCACGTAACCCAATGTATCTGGACTCAGGAAACCTTGGGATCCGTCAAGATGCCAAACGAGAAGAGCGAACAAAAGTCTTGAGAAAAAAGTTACGATCAGCAACGGCCAGGGGACATTTTTGGAAATGACAAGCGCGGTGCGATGAATGAACCGGCCGAGCGCAGACAGAGCCATCAGCGACAACATCATTGTGAGGACTGCGGCAAGTGGAGTGAGAGATCCGGCTTCAGCCCCAGTCATTATCTGCCGCAGCGAACTATACCTGGAATTTCCGATTTAGACCACTTGCTTGCACATCGTCTCTAGAGTTTCTTCTTTGGGCCACGGGGCGCGACGCAGATACGGATAAAATCCGGCGCGCATCAGGTAATCATTCCGACTGGGAAAGGTGACGGATGGCATTACAAAATGAGAACGCGTATCAAATTCTCTCGCACAAAGATATACATTGACTAGAGTCTCGACAGTACCTTCATGACCTGAACCCGAGACTTCCCACGCACTCCACCGAGTGACTTCTCGGGAACCACGGGCCTAGCCTTACTTTCCGGGTAAGCCTACCAGCTAACAATACAAAATCAGTTCTGAGGATTTGGTTTCGGCACAGTCTGAGTTTCGGATTTCTTGTCCTCTGGCTTCTTCTCTTGGTCTCCGGGTTTCTCTTTGCTCGATTCCGACATAACCTTTTGGAGAGCCTTCATGGCGTCTCGTGGGTTCACAGCGGTGGTGGTCTGAGGCCTCTGCAACGAAATAGGAGGCGTAGCTTGCTGTGTGTTTTGGCCCTGTCCAGCGAAGGTCATCTTTCCGTATGGAGTTTCCAACTCCTTGCTCCCTGCCCGAACAGGCAACGGACTAGACTGCCGAATAGGCAGCAGAATATACCATTGATCATCTATCCGTTTCCAGTGATCCACGGTCTCGCGGTCCAAAGGTGCCGGGAAGTTCGAGAAGTGATCCGTTCGTAGAAGACGGACCGTGGCGGCATCCCCGGCATCCGCCAACTGCACATCCAGGACGCGAAATTTGACAAGTCCGTCATAGTTCATTTGGAAGAAATCGTTCTTTGATTCCGGCGCTACTAGTTCCAGCGCGTTGGTTTTTGCGCCCTTCTGTAAGGTTCCGTAATACAGAAGCACCCGCGCTCTCAGCGCTTCCGCCGGAGAAACTTCTCCTGGTACCTGCGCCGCAAAGGCAGGGGCAACAGAAAGAAGCAGAAGAGCAACAAAATTAAGTAACTTTCTTCGATTCTTGCACATCCGAGCACCTCAACCAATCACTCGTAGTTAATCGATCACCCGATTGGCCGTCAAGGACGGCTCCGCTCAAAAACGTCTGTAGAGATACATTATAGAGAATGGTAAGAATTATGTGAAGTGACGCCTCAATGGGCAAGACGGGAGCGCTGGATGCTAGTCCAGTGCTCCCGTCGCCAATGACCATAACTAGTTGTTAAACAGCCGTTCGTACTTTAGTTCTTATTGACCGAGCCCACCACCCGGTTGATCGAGCCGGACGCTGCTGCCCAGGTACAGAGCGCTGAGAGCCGTCCCTACGCCATTTGGGTTGACGATGATGTCGAAGCCGTGGCCATAGTCAAACTCGCAGAGGGCAACCACATAACCGGAGAAGTGACCCGCGAGTGCTGCTCCAGCCGAGCCCGAAGCCGCCAACATTCCGTCGAGAGAATTTGCGTACACATTCCCTGGTAAGAGCGTAGCGGTAGCTTGGTAAACGATTGGTGTCGCAACGCCTGTCGGGAAGAAGTAGAAAGTGACGGAACCAGTCTGACCTTTTGTCGCGGGGTTGGCAAATACGCTGTCGTTACCCGTGTTTGCAACAGCGATGCCGGTGGCATAGCCGTCCTCATCCGTGACGTACGGGAAGAGCAACACAGACTGAGTCGGTTGAATGGTAAAGAAGTTCGTGGTTGCAGTGTCGACCCCAGTCTTTGGATTAATGACACTGTCCGTGATGATTTCCCGGCCCACGCCTCCCGTAGAGATGAATTGCGTGTAGTCGGGAACGGCAGCCGCGTTGGCATCGTCACCAGCAAATGCTGCGCTTGGGGTCGGACCGAAAACAATGCGAATCGTAGCCGTTCCATTCCCTGAGGCGCTGTTGATCTGGACGCCAATCGTGATGGGGGTTGGTTTGACTGCAGGAGGACCAACGGAACCGGGAATAGCATCTGCCGCCGCTGCACCAGTGCTGATTGAGACGCTGGCCTGATTTCCAGTGGCAACGACGGTATCGTAGATTCCCTGAACGATGCCAGCGGAACTAGTGGAGGTCCTTAGCTTCCACTGAAATGTCGGAACCGTCGCGCCAACACCCGGCCAAATCGACATGGTTGGAGGCAACGTAACTGCAACACCAGAGGGAATGTCCTCTATGTCAATGACCAGCGAGGTCGCATTGGTTGGAATATCTACCGTATCCGTGCAAGGACCGGGAGGGACGGGCGCAGTAGCGCCGCAACCTAGCGGATATGCTGGTGTTGGAATTGCAACCCTGAACGGAGAAATGGGCCAGCCTGCCAAGCTTTGAAAGTTAACAGTAGCTTGCGGACCAGCCAACGGACCACCGGCACTCTGAATACCCGCTCCCACAGTGACGCTTGAGGCTGCAAGATTGATGGTGGGCAACACGAAACCAACCGGCTCAGTCTGAATTGCCGTCAAACCCAAGGCGCTTCCGGCAACGGAAACGTTCAATATAGCGGGGGTCGGCGGCAATGCCACTCCCGGAAAACCAGTGACATTGAACCTCAGGTTCTGGAGTGTAATGGATGCGGCAGGATCCGTCGTCCCAGCTCCTGTGACGGCCATCTGAATGACCGTCGCCGTTCCCGTGGCGGTTAGGACGGTAGAAGTCGTGACGATAAGTCCAAGAGTGCCGTCCAAAGTTGCGTTCGGATTCGTGATCACAATATAGTTCGTGCTGCCGGTCGAAAGCGTCGTGGGGAGCGACAACGGTCCACTGTAGCTAACACTGATTACGTTACCACTCTCGAAGCAGTTGGGAGCCCCTCCAGACGTTATCAAGACGTCTGAGGCGCGTTCCTTAAGACCTTCATTATTGAGGACACTTGCGTTCGTAAACCCATTCGCATAGCTAAGGGCGCACTGCGCAGCGGCACGACCGGGAAGCATCATGGTGAGAACCAAAGCCAACAACGGTACAAAGAGGCCTAGACGTAGTCGATTCATCGAATTCATCTCCTTAAGTTTTTACAGTACAAAATTTTTACCGCACAAAAAATTGTCAGGGCTGTTAGCCTACGACACGACCCAGGTGATCACCAACAAGATTGTGGGATTCACGCCCTCAAAAAGTAACCCTAGTTCGGTACGTATGGTACACACCAAAACTAGACATCTTGTACAGGCGATTGTCGGGCCTTGTCAAGCGATATTTTGAAATTGGGTCCTGGCCACATCCTCCCTGCCGACGCGCAGCCCAAGTTTCGATGCAGCTTATGTTCTAGTTTTAGTCTTGATGTTATTTATAATCGCAAGGAAGCGTCGGCTGCAATCGCTCTGGCAGGGAGACGGGTGCCGGCGTTTGCTGGAAGGGATCGTTCAACCACAGCCATAAGTCGCGGTTGACGAACAATTGCTGGCGCAGCAACGCCGCCAGATTGGACACGGGCCGGACGAAAATAGCCTTTCTCTGCAGATCCTTGATCAGCAGCGTGGCAATGAACGCGGTCTAGATCTGGAATTTCAAAGCGATTGCGGAAATCCCCACGAAGGTCTTCACTCTCAGGCTCTGTTAAAATCGTTGTCGGGTGAAGGCTGACGTGGTGGCGAAATTGACGCTAGGCCCGTTTCCAGTGTCTCCCCGCAGGGTAGGTGTCGAGGACTGACGCCGTGCTCCTTAGAGGCAATCTTTCTGTTGCTCCCCGTGGGAGTGCCTCACGAATCGAATCGTCAGCTGGTTTTCAGCCCCGCCGCATCAAACCGAGCATGCCCATTGCACTCGGCTTTCCTGGTGACTTCGCGTTCTGGGTTATGACATCTATCGTGCTCGTGCAACTTTCGGGAGAGAACCCCTTCGTCGAACTCGATCGTCGCTGAACAGACCGAGTTCATTATAAATCCACTCCCCACCCCACCGCTTCGAGCCAGATCCCTTGGGTTTCCGCGCAAGCATCAAATATCTTTTCTATCTTTTTAGCTTCTTCTCCTCTACCCAGTCTTTGATAAACGTGAAACATCTCCCGGCATGCTTCATTGCAAAGTAGTTCACCCACACGCGATGAATGGAGTTGCTCCTCTCGATCACCCTTCCGAGCGATTGGCTCGCATGTCCCCGGAAAAATGTCTCGGAGCTTCAGTGATGAGTCGACCGATGCCGGGCCCTGCATCCAGTTGAATCTATCGAATTTTTCATGCGACAGAACGGATCTCAATCAGGCTCGAATCGTTTTGGTGTCCCGTGCTGATGAGCGCGCCTTGCCGGGCCCTACTTCAATGTTCCCATGGCCTTCTTCACTTCACGCAACCTGCCCAGGAAGTCTTTGGTAGTGGCCGCTGCTTGCGGAACGTCCTGCACCACGTGGGGGGTCAGGAGCAGGACCAACTCCGTCCGGCTGGTATTCTTGCTCGTAGACCCAAAAAGGGCGCCGAGACCAGGGATGTTCCCCAAGATCGGGACCCGGTTCGTCGAATAGTTTACCGATGTAGTGATAATCCCCCCCAGCGCGAGAGGCTCTCCATCACTCAGGATGACGGAGGTCTGAAACGTGTTCTTGTCGATCACCGGTGCCACGATCTGTGAAGTGGTATTTGGAACGGCATTGCTCACCTCCTGCGTAATGTCGAGCATCACGATACCGCTAGCGTTGATGTGGGGCTTGACCGTGAGAATGACTCCCGTGTCCTGGTATTGAATCGTCTGCGCAAATAGGCTCGTGCCGCCCGACTGAATGGGCGTGAGAGCCGACCCGATGGGAACGGGTACTTCCGAGCCCACCTGGATGCGGGCGCTGGTGTTGTCAGTAACGAGGATGGACGGAGCGGAAAGCGTGCGCACTCGTGAGCGATTGTCGGTAGCATTCAGAAAAAGTTGCAGTGAGCGGGTAGCCCCAATCAGTGCAAATGTTTGCGCCGTCAAGGTGCCGCCGGTCGCCCCCGCTAGGATTTGGCCCACCGTGGCATTGGGTGTCGTGGGCGGATTGTTCTGAAGAAAAGCAGAGACTCCGTACGACAGAGCGCCCGTCAGATCGACTTCATAAATCTTGGCGTCGATGAGCACCTGGCGCGGCAGGATATCCAGCTGGGTAAGGGTGCGCTTCACGATCTCGTAATCGTGAGGCGTGGCCTGCACAATTAGAGCGTTGTTTTTGGCATCGGCGATGAAGCGAATCCGCCCCTGAACGCGTTCGGGAGCTGGCGGCAATTGTGCTCGTTGCTGTTCTTCCTGCACATCCCGCGGGACCATGGGGTTTGGAGGCGTAGTGGACTGTGGCAACGCTTGCGGCTTGGGAACCTCACCTCCATAGAGTTCGATGAGAATATCGCGAAGATCGCTCGCGTGGGCGTTCTGCACCGTATAAACAAAATTTTGGACCCCGACATCTTGGTGTGGGGGCTCATCGAGTCTATGGATCCACTCTTCAACGTCCTTAAAAACATCGGGAGACGGACTGATCGCCAAGACGGCGTTCAAACTCTCGATGGGAATGAACCGAATTGCGGAATTCTTGGAGAGGGCGTACCCAGCGAAAACGTCCTGCAATTCCGGAATCAGAGTTTTCGATGAATTGTTGACGATGCGAAATAGCTGAACGCGTTGCCGGATAAAGGTGGGACTATCGAAGAGGTCGACGATTTCACTGATCTGTTTGAGTTTTTGTGGAGTCTCAACAACGAGCAGGAAATTGCTGAAGTCATTGACGACGATCTCCCCAGCCGGAGTGACAAAGGGTGCCAATATCTTGCTCATCTCCACGGCGGAGACGAACCGCATGGGGATAACCTGCAAGACGAGTGTATCGCCCGGAGCTGGTGCAGCCTCTGGCGCTTTGGCAAATTCTAGCGGCAAAGCGGATAGCTTAGCCTCGGCGATCGGTACGACGCGGTAATAGCCTTCGGCCTTTACCATAGCCGCGCCATTGATCTCGAGAATGGACTCCAGAATGGAGAAAAGGCTGCCCCGCGAGACCATCCCGGACGTGTTGATGGTCACCGTGCCTTTGACGCTGGGGTCGACGACGTAGTTGATCTTCAATTCGGTTCCGATAATCCGGAGAACCTGGTAGAGGTCCGCGTTCTCTAAATTGAGGGCTACGGCACTCTCGGCGGTATTTTCCGCCTTCGCCTCGGGCGGAGCGGCAGCGGGCGTGGCGCCCGCCGGCGGATTCGCCTGCTCCCCAGTCGCCAGAGGTGGAACGGGCTTTGCAGGTTCGGGTGACTGCTGTGCCGGGGGAGGGGCTTGCGCTTGCTGCGCCGGGTTCGTCGAGGAATTCGGCCCGGGGGCTCCAGTGGAGGATGGCACGGGCGGTTGCTGCGCGGGTGCGGGCTGCTGCGCTCCGGCTGATGGCCCTGCCACGGCAGAATCGGGCCCTGCGGCGAGCAGCGCCGCACTGAGCAGGAGGCGTGACCAGATGCGCCAGGGAGGGAGGTGTGCTGGGAGTAGGATCATAGGCTTCAGACGGCTCGGTGCCTGTTCCCTCTTAGGTTGTTTTGTCATGGTTTCTTTTTGTCAAATAGCATCGGGCCAAAGGGTGTGCTCACCCATTCTTTTCCGGCAGGCGCGGCTGGTTGCGATGTCGCTACTTGCGCTGCTCGAGACGTGTCAGGGCCGGGCGGTTGCACACTGGTCACCGCAACGGTTGGTGGATTCGCTCCGGCGCCGGGAGCGGTTCCGGGCGCTGATGATGCTGGTTTGGCACTTGCAGTGGTTTTCGCGCCCTGTCGGCGCAATCGTTCCATGGCGTTATAGAACATGATCTCGTGCTGGCCTGCACCGGTATCAAGCACGACGGACTCCGGAAGCACTCGGACCACACGGTAACCGTCGAACGTGGCGCCCTCTGCCACGCTCTCTGCTTTGGGGGACTGCTCTCGACCCAACAAGGCGGAGCGACTACTGCCGATGATCAGCGACCCGTAGACGAGCGGCACAGGGCCAGCGGCATTGGCTTGTACCGGCACGGTGATCACATCATTCCGATCTGCGTGAAAGGGATTGTGTTGCGCAATAGCGGTGTAATCAGGCGCGGACAGAGGAGGGGGAACCGGCACCCCGCCGAGCCGATGCATCTCCAATGCCTGGGGACCATTGTGGGCGGCATATTGTCGCCAGTCTCTCACTAACTTCCAGCCGAGTCCGGCTAAGCTGGCGGCTAAAAGAACATGGATCATCCACATTCGCTTATTCATTCCATTCCCTCATTTCGGTTTGGCCATCACAGCCGCGATCACCACTACGCAGTGAACACGCTTTTCCTTATCGCTGCCGCCGCTCAGCTGCAATTCCTCGATCTCGGTAATCCGATCCCCGCTGGTGACTCCCGTCAAAAACTGCGTGAGCTGGGTGATGCGCCCACTGAGCTCTAGCCTTACGGGTATGCGAATATAGTTGTCTCTCAGTGGAACGGGGGGTAGAAATTCGCTGCGCACAAGTCCCAGTTGTTGCTCCGTCGCGTGATCGGCGAGCCACCTTTGGAGTTGCGCGCCCGCTTCATTGCTATCCGGGGCCACCAGGAGCCGGTGTTCCTGCTCTTCCAGCCGGCCTCGGAGTACAACCTCCGACTCGCGCAGTTGCTTGGCAGCGAGAAGTTCCCGACTGTAGCGCAACTCTTTTTGTGCCAGAAACAGTCTGTTTGAGGAACTCTCCGCGCTGCCCCACTGTGGCAGAGCAACAAATTCCAACAGCAAAAAAACGAGAGCCCCCAGAAGCCCAGCGATCAGAAATCCTTTCTCTCTGGATTCGAGGTTCATCTCTTTTCTTTCGTGCGCATCTCCAACCGAAACCTCTCCATTCCAGAAGAGTCTCCCGTCAGGGCGCCATTGAATTTCACATCTTCAAATTGTTGAGAAGCTTGCAATAGGGATAGTAGGCTTGAAGCAGATTTCGCCGCACCTGCCAGTTCGATTTGGTTCTTTCGCCAAGTAAACAGATTCAGCGAAGCATCTTCGGGCAGTTGCTTGGCGACTTCAGCGAGGGCTTCGAGAGGTTGTCGGCCACGATGTTCGAACTCCTGGACCAGGATGAGGGTTTGCCGCAGATTCTTGTCCTTCTCGAGTACCCCCTTCATTTCATCCGTCTGTGGTTTTAGATGCGCAATTTCTTTTTGATACTGGTGGAGTAGGACCAAATTTTGCACCGGAGCGCGCAATCCGACGGCGAGCAGCAGCACCGCATTCGCCCCCACCAGAGCATACGTTGGCAGCCGTTGCCAGCGGCGGCGCGACGGCCTGAGCTCACGCGGAACCAGGTTTACTTGATAGTTGCGGCGGCCTCGACCGATCCCTGCCACGGCCACGGCAATGGCCCCCAAAAATTCACCCAAGTGAAACTCCGTGCCCATCCCTTCGCGCCGGAGCCTGGCCTCGAAATGCTCGACCGTCCCGAAGGTGCCGAGGGCCTGCTCGACCCGTTCAGGAACAGCGCCAGAGAGCAGGATCGCCGGTTTCTCACCTTCTTGCCATCGCAGGGTCGAAAGCGCTTGTTGGAGTTCTGAGGTGACCAGCTGTTCGGCAGGCAAATTTCTGTCGAGGAGAGAGAAAGCACGGGAAGCGACCAACTTCTCGCCCTCGAGGACCGCGAGCTCCAGATCAGATCCCTTCGAGTCCAGCAAGACAAGCCGAGGGGAGATATGTTTCTGCGCGCCGCGCAGGTACAGATGAACGAGCGAAAACTGACTCACCGTGAGACAGGTCATCGGATAGCCCGCCTCGGCGAAGAGGTTCACGAGCCGCTCGACCCTCTGCTGCGGCGCCAAAGCCAGGCTAGCGCTCAGCTGCGTCTCGTGGGGGAGGAAGCTGGCGTCCCAGCAGAATCGCTCTGTGTCCGTGGGTTTAAACATCTCCACTTGCAGGGTCAAAGCTTCTTCAACCGACTTTGGTGCCAAGAGCGGCAGACTCACTAGGCGAACGATCACCTCGCTTCGCGGTAAGCCCAGGACCACGACGGGGTCATCGACATTCAGGGGCTTGAGGAAATTCCTCAGCTTCTCCTGAAGTTCTCCCGGCTTGAGTTCGGAGAAGTTGGGGATGACGTGGGTGCCCGCCAATCCCACTCCCACCAACCCTGGGTGGATGCACGCCAGGAAGAGAGAGGAGCCCCGGATTTCCACTCCCAGAATGGGTCCCCGTAAATTCCAATGTTCGGAACTTCCGCTGGAGCGCAATTTCCAGGGTCTGAGTTTGCGGCTCCAGGTTCCGAACGCCTTCAGCAAAAAACGCTTATTGAGCATAGGAATCCTTCCAACGAAGAATCTCGAAAGGCCCGTTACTGCCAACGGGAGGTGCTACATCGACCAACGCCTGAATCCTGGCAATGATGCCCCCACGGCCCCAACCGGTAGCCAGAAGGGTAAAACGGCCGCTGCTTTGGGTCGTGAGGTTTCCCGAGGCCGCCCCGCTGGATACTGGGAATTCGCTGGTGAGTTCACTGACCGAATGGATGGGTTTTGTCTCTCGAGCTGCCACAATAGCGTCGGCCAGTTGAGTGTTCAACCTAGTGGCCACCAGCAAGACGGGATAGGGAGCGTAGTTGATATTGATATGGGAGGACTTGGAACTAACGGTGACGCAATCGATGAGACCCTGCTGGCGTAGGAACTTACCGTCGTCCTTGCGGGCGTAATGACCGTAGAAAAGCTCCGGGGTAATACCCGGCACCTCGAGTAGCTCTTCTACCGAGCGGAAGTCGGACCCGGTCGCTTGCGGACGATCGAACTGCACGGCATTGCCGGAGGCCGCTGCCTTGCTCCACCGCGCGAGAGAGGATGGTGAGCGCCAATCCAGGATGGTCATGGCCAGCGTGGTTGCGGACTGTAGATCGAACCCCAGAACGACCAGCAATTGCTCCAGCACCTCTTCTGAGGCCTGATTGAGATCGATTTTCCCGCTCTCATCTGTAATTTCCACTTTTACTCGCCCTAGACTCTTTCCCCACTCCACGCTTCGTTGGCCGGCCACGAGGAAACCTTCCTTGGGCTCAGCTGAAAGATGAGTCAGCAGCGCCGCTGTCGTAAACACCCCGCCCCGGGCCATGTAGTAGGCCTCGAGGTGTTCTTTTCGGTTCCCCAGTTCGTCTCCGGCCACGCGTACCGAACTGGCCAGGGCTAATGCCGTGACCGTCAGGATAAGAATGCCGCTCAAGACAGTCAGCAGCACGACGCCCGACTCGGATTTTTTGCGTGCGCGCCTCATTTCGCGTCCACCAGCGACGGAATCATAAAAGTCATCACTTGCTCCTGCTTCCCCACCGACCAGAGCACTTGCACTCCGCGAGGCAAGTTCTTGCGCTCCTCCGCCTTCCACTCCGGGACCCAGGCGGCAGACTTTCCTGGCTTGCTGGGCTCAAGATAGGACAGCTCAATGTGATCGGCGGGATCGCCAAGCAGCATCGTGTGGGTTGTCGGCGCCGCGGGTGCCAGGAGCGCGGCGAGCACCTCCTGGTCGCCCGGAGCTCCCACTTCACTCACTTCAAGTTGCTCTTCTTTTCCGTCCGGCACTGCTTCCACGTGATATGCGGCCAACCACTTCCCGAAGCTCCTTTCGCCCGCCCAAGAGAAGCTCGTCAGAAACCGCACCTGTTTCGGAGTGCCGCTGAAGCTGAGAAGTTTCAAGGGTTGATCATCGCCGATCTTGGTGAGCATGCTAGGCACGGCTGAGTTCATTTGTGCATGGAGCGCTTCGATTTCCGCCAGTCGCTTGCTCATGGCATCCAGCTTTTCTTCACCCCGGCGCCGCGCATTTTCGGTCAAACGAAATCCCAGAAGGAGAATGGTCAAGATGACCGTCGCCAGGGCCAGGGAGACCATCACTTCGAGAAGCGTAAAACCGCGTTGTGCCTTCCGGTTACTTGCTCGCATTCGGATCCACTTTTCGCGCCCATGCGGTGGTTTCAACGGTGTAGGCCTTTTCTCTCTGCAACTCTCCCCAACGAATGACGACTCGGATATCGAACAGTCCATTTGTTCCGGCCTGTAACTGCTCGTTGTACGCGCTCGGCGAAATCTGCATCTGCCAGCGGTATCCATCTCTCCACTCGCCCGTCTGTGAGCTGGGCCCCAGCTCCTCCAGAAGCAAAACCTCATTCATCTTTTCGCGCGCGTGAAGCAACGCGCTCTCCTGGGACTTCATTCGGGTGATATTGCGCAACGACTGCGACGCTAGTCCCACCACGGCCACGAAAACGGTCGCGAGAAGGACGGTAGAAACCAGGACTTCCAGCAGCGTGAATCCGCGGCAAGCCGATTTGTAATGCCGTTTCATTCTTGCTCCTGATCGACCGGCAGCAGGCGCGCTCTTGCGGTCATCGAGTCGACTTCCAGGCGCAGAGAAAAGCGAGCCGCGTTCTTGAGCTTGAGCTCGAGTGGTTCGCCCGTGCCATCCGGATAAAAAGGCAAGGGCTCGATCTGCTCGCTCCACTCCCCCTGGCCACGACGTCCAGTGAGTGCTACCCCCCGCGGCAAAGCCAGTTCATGCAAGGTGCGACCGTCCTCCCGCGTCAAAATCACTTCCTCTGCCGGCCCCGCCGACGGAGGAAAGATCACGAGATAGGTCCGGCCTTCAAATACCGCACGACTCTTGGCTTGCTGAAAGAGCCTCCCGAGCGAAGCTGCCGCCAAGCGCAACTTGAAGCTGGAGTAGGCGCGCACCGTCACAGGAAGAACCAGAGACGCCGCTGCCGCGATGAGCGCCAAGACGACCAACAACTCGAGCAGGGTGTGACCAGCCACCCTTGATGCACGCTTTCGCCATGGTCGATTTAAAGGCATGCTATTCTCGATGCGTTTACTTCCAGCTCTCAATGTCTCGATCTACGCCCTCGCCACCCTCACGGCCGTCCGCCCCGTAGGAAATGATCTCGTAGTCTCCATGCTCACTGGGGCAGTGGTAGATGTAGGGATGCTTCCAGGGATCCAGAGGAATCTCCTTCGGAAGATAAGGGCCGTCCCAGTTTTCGAGCCCCGCCGGCCGGGTGCGCAGCGCTTGCAAACCCTGGTCGGTCGTGGGATAAGCACCTACGTCCAGGCGGTAGGCACCCAGCGCCGATTCAAACGCAGCGATTTGCGCTTTGGCGGTATCTACTTTCGCCTTGTCCAGGTTTTTAAAGACGCGTGGCACCACGAGCGCCGCCAGCATCGCCAGAATTGCCAATACAACCAAGAGTTCAATGAGCGTGAAACCGCGTTGTCTGTCTCTCTTCATCTCTTCCCTCACATCGGTAGTTCGTTGATGCTATAGATAGCCAGCAGAAGGGATACGACAATCGTGCCGACGACCACACCCATGGCCAGGATCATCAAGGGTTCGAAAAGGGCCACGAGATTCTTGATGGCTGTGCGCGTTTCGCGCTCGTAGACATTGGCAACCTGAAGCAACATGGCATCCAGCCGGCCGGTTTCCTCGCCGACCCCGAGCAGGTGAATGGACAACGGTGGAAACGCCCCGGTCTCGTCGAGGGGGCGGACCACACCCTCACCCTGCTTCACTCCTTGTTGCACATGTTTCACGGCGTCGGAGAGTTTCCGGTTGCCAATGACTTGGCGCGCAATTTCAAGCGCTCGAACCATGGGCACGCCGCCTTCGAGCAGTGTGCCCAAGCTCCTCGAAAATCGTGACACCTGAATCCGTTCAATGACAGACCCCAGGCGAGGCACGGAAAGAATGAAATAATCAAAGCGCTTGCCGCCCCGCTCCGAGGCGAGGTAGCGCTCGACGCCAAAGACGATCACGGGGACAGCAATCAGCCCTAGCCACCAGGTCTTTTCGAGCGCGCCACTCAGGGAGAGCAACACTTGCGTGGGCAGCGGAAGTGCTGCCCCGGATTGTTCGAACACGCCAGCGAATTTCGGAACCACGAATTCCAGCAGAAAAAGCACCGAGGCCGCTCCCACCACGAACAACAGAGCGGGATAGATCATCGCGGAGACCAGATTGCTCCGCAGTTCATTGACAGACTCTTGGTAGTCCGCCAACTGGGTGAAGACCCGGCCCAGATTGCCGCTGGCTTCACCCGCTCGGATGAGGCTCACATAGAAATTCGGGAAGAGATTCGGATATCGTTCTAGGGCCGCACTCAGGCTTTTTCCTCCCTTGATGGCCCGCAGCACTTCTTGTAGGGCTTGCCGAAGTGCGGGAGATTCGGTGAGTTGGGCACTGACGGTCAAGGAGCGATCGAGGGGGACCCCTGCGGTGAGCAGGAAGGACAGCGTGCGGGCAAATACCAGTCTGTGGTTTTGAACCCCGTGTTGCCAGTGAAGATTGGGGCGCCATGACCAAACGGAGCTTGCCTCGGCGGCAGCCACCTTGAGGGGCAGCAGGCCGCGTTGCTGCAATTCCGCGGCCGCGGTCACTCGATCGGCAGCTTCGAGTGAGCCGTTTACCGCCGCGCCGTTGACGCCGATCGCTTGATAGGCAAACGTGGGCATATCCAGTTCCTAAGCCTCCTCTTGCGTTACGCGGAGTACTTCTTCGGCCGTGGTCACTCCCGCCAGCACTTTATCGAATCCATCTTCCCGCAGGGTCTTCATGCCATTCTTCCGAGCTGCCTCGCGAAGCACATTGGCCTCGCAGTTCCGAGCAATGAGTCGTTGCAACTCTTCGTTGACCTCCATCAACTCAAAGATACCCACGCGATCGCGGAACCCGATCTGTCTGCATTCCGGGCATCCCACAGCGCGGTAGACTCGAGAGCTGCCATCCGTGAGCTTGCTAGGCACCGGCATCGGGAGCACGCCCGCGGGTAGTTCTGTGGGCTGTTTGCAGTGTGGACAGAGCACACGAACCAGCCGTTGCGCCAGGACCGCGAGAATCGAAGAGGACAACAGATAGGCGGCCACACCCATATCGATCAAGCGCGTGATGGCACTCGGTGCGTCGTTGGTATGCAAGGTACTGAAAACCAGGTGGCCCGTTAGCGCCGCGCGAATGGCGATTTCGGCAGTTTCGAGATCGCGGATCTCGCCGACCATGATCACGTCGGGATCCTGACGAACAATATGCCGAAGACCTGCGGCAAAGGTCAGGCCGATCTGTGCATTGACCTGGACTTGATTTACGCCGGCGTTCTCATACTCGATGGGGTCCTCTAGGGTGAGGATTTTCTTGTCCGTCTGATTGATTTGACCCAAGGCACCATAGAGCGTGGTCGATTTTCCGCTGCCGGTGGGACCGGTGACCAGCAGAATTCCATGCGGGTGGGCGGTCAGTTTTCTCATGCGTTCCAGCAGGTCCGGCACAAATCCCAGTGTTTCGAGGCTCAACAGTTTTTTGTCACTGCGATCGAGAATGCGCATCACCACGCTTTCCCCGTGCATGGTGGGAAGAGTAGAAACGCGAAGATCAACATCTCTTGCAAGCACTTTGAGGCGAATTCCTCCGTCCTGCGGCAGCCGGCGTTCGGCGATATTGAGCTTGGCCATCAATTTGACGCGGCTGATCACGGCAGCGGCCATCTGCCGAGGGGGAGCCTCGACCGGGTAGAGAACCCCGTCGATGCGGAACCGCACACGGAGTTCCCGTTCCATGGGCTCGATGTGTATGTCGCTTGCACGGCTCTCGACGGCACGGGAGATGAGCAGGTTGACGAGGCGGATGACCGGCGCTTCCAGAGCGAGGTCGCGAAGATGTTCGACCTCCTCGCCCGTCGCCAGGCCCATCTCTTCCTCGGACTGCTCATACGATTCCACCAGGCGCCCAAAAGAGCTGGTCCCCGCCCCGTGGAACTTTTCAATCGCGTCGCGAATCTGGTTTTCAGACGCCAAATGCACAAGCGGGCGCTGTCCCGTGGCCAGCCGAATGGATTCCACGGTCTCTTGATCCAGAGGATCAGCAAAGGCTACGTACAGTTCGCCGTCGCGCTCATCAAAAGGAAAGAACTTCCCCGATCGCATGAAGCGCGGTGAGAGCGATTTGACTTCCGGCGGAAGCGGAGGAAACTCGGAACCATCGATGACCGGCAAGTGAAGCTGTTGGCCGAGGGCCACGAGCAGATCGCGCTCCGCAACCATTCCGAGGTCCACCAGCAATTTGCCCAGGCGATCCAAGGAGTTTTTCTGCAGTTCCAATACGCGTTCCAGATTCTCCGCAGATATCTTTCCCGAATCCAAGAGAATATCTCCCAGAAGACGGTGCTCGATGGATATGGACGCGACGCTCATGGGCATCAATACTCGGTGGTGGTCAGTTTCCGGACGAACTCCGCCTGATCGATCGAATTGTTTTGGCGCTGGTCAATCAGACTTTTTTCAGCCGAGACGACAATCGTCGACCTCTCCACCTTGCCTGGGTGGGCAGCGACTGTCTGGACGATGACGGCGACCGATTCACCAGGGGAAAGCTGGCGAAGAATTTGAGCAAAGTTTGTCAGCACTTGCTGGGCGACCACCTTGGCTTTTTCTCGGCGGCGATTCTCCTGCTCGCGCTGCAGTTCTTCGCTCTTGGGCGTAGACGGGGCAGAAAAAGGTCCCAGGTTCTGCCACGGCGAGAGGCTAACCTCGAACGTGAATACCACACCGTAGCCCGGCAGATACGCTCCCCGTCCCTTCCCCAACGTGTCAAAAGGTCCGCCAAAGCCTTGCGTCAAGCTCTGGTTGAGAACGGTTTCGAAAAGTTCGATTTGCTGCTTCAGCTCTTCGAGGTCCGTCTTCGTTTTTTGGGCCTTGGCACCTGTCCAGCCGAGCGAAGGGAGCATTCCCAGCAGGCCGCAGACGGCCAGAAAGCAATATTTCTTCATGGATTCCTCACGGACGGCTCGCGCCCGGATCTTGATTCGGTCGGATCTGCTGAGACGGGCGCTCGAACGCACTCTCTATATAGAGGCCATGCTGTTGTATTTGCTGCCAGAGGGAGGTCTGGGTTTCCTTCACCATTTCGAGCTCAACACCCAATCGCGCCAATCGTCTGGACTCCTCCTCCCTCGACAAATCGCTGCTTGGCTCGGAAGCCGGCCCCATCCGTGCTGACTCTTGAGCCGTGGATTGCTGGACTGCGGCTTGCACCCAAGCCCGCACCTCCGCTTGGCTCACCGCCTCGGCAGGTGCGGCCCCTGCTAGGGATTTTGTCTGGCCAAAGTTGATCGACAGCGCGTGCTGTCCATACTGAATCGAAGGCCGCGAGACGACCAGGAGGAGTAGTGACGCCCCTACAAGGGCCATGCTCGCCACGGAGACCCAGTTTCGAACCAAGCCAAGCCAACTGGCATGGGCCTTTGAGGCCGGAAGGAAAAAGGGAATCGGGGGATCCTCGGAGGGCCAGCTTGCCCGCAAAACTTTCTCAAGCTGCTGCCAGTCGCGCACCGCGTCCCGACACGTCAAGCAGACTTGCTGGTGGGCGTCGAACTCCTTTGCTTGGTCGCTGGAGAGCTCTGCTGCCACTCTCTCAGAGATAAGATCTCGAAAATCGCCGCAATTCATTGGAGGTCTCCTTTATCTAAGTGCAAGGACCGGTGACGTCACATGGCTTGGGAAACAGTGTTTAGTCAAAGACCGGCAGTTGGCTTTTGGCCGTCGAGACCGGCTCGAAGCTCTTCGAATGCCCTGTAGAGTCTCGACTTCACGGTGCTGACGGGACAGTCCAGGATGACTGCCATCTCGTCGAATTGGAAGCCGTGAAAGACTCGCAGCAGCACTACTTCGCGGTGCTCGGGTGCCAGACGCGAAACTAAAGCGCGGAGAGTTAGCTCCATCTCCTGTGTGCCGGGACGGAATCGACCAGATGTTCCACCCAGCCCGTCGAGTTCGACAGACTCTTCGACCGGCAACGTCGGACGACGCAGATGGGACCGATGAAGGTTGACGGCAATACGAAACAACCATGATCGATACTTCTCCTGGTCTCGCAACTCTTTCAGGCGCTCGTAGCTCCGCAGAAACGCCTCTTGGGAGAGATCGCGGGCAAGCTCGCCATCGCCGGTCAAGCGCAGCAAGAAATTGAAAAGGTGACGCTGCCATCTCCAGACGAGAAGATTGAACGCCTCAACGTTGCCGTTGAGAACTTGCTCCACTAGCTGCTTATCGGTATCGGTCCCTGTCAACTGCTTCTACCCCATACAGACGCAAGAATTTGCGAAAAAGTCGAAGCTCAGAAGAAATAATATCATCCCAACTTCGCTAGACATCGGGAGAGCTCGCCCTGTCAGAAGGAAACTGCGGGAGCCGTAGTATACCGAGCGGCCCAGAGAAATCCAAGGCTCATTCAGATTGGCAGATTGGGGGTGAAGCGAATAAAACTTGGCGTTTCGAACTTGACAGGAAAGACTATCGCTCTATACTGACGCGGAAGAGCCAAACATGCGCCGACCGACAGCCACTGCGAAGATTCTCACGAGAGCGACTCGCTGGGGGCAAGTCTATTTTCTCCGCATGCTTGTTTTTTCTCTGCTGGTGCTTTGTCTGGGTGCACGGCTCATGGCAGCCGAGATCACCACGTACATGGACAAGAATGGCCATCGCGTTTACGTTAACAGCGAGGATCACGAACTGCATGCCGCCATAAGCCGCGGCGGCGTTGAGGCCGCTTCGCGTGTGATCGAAGAGCGCAAACACGCGCTGCCCGCCATCGAAGAGTACATCGGGCGAGTAGCCTTCCAATATCAGCTTGATCCCCAACTCGTGATTGCCATGATCGAAGTGGAATCCGCCTGGGACCCGAAGGCACGATCTTCCAAAGGTGCCCTGGGGCTGATGCAATTGATGCCCGAGACGGCGGCACGGTTTCGGGTACACGACCCTTTCGACCCCAGAAAGAATGTCGAAGGCGGTGTGCGCTATCTTCGACTTCTCCTCGATCGGTTTGATCAAAGTTTGACCTCTGCTCTGGCCGCTTACAACGCGGGGGAAACCGTCGTCGCGAAACGCGGAGGTATTCCGCCCTATGAGGAAACGCAGAACTATGTGCGTCGCGTGAGGGAAAGATTCGCGGAGTTGCAGGGTAGATTCCTTCCAAGCTTGCCGGGCCTCCATCGCACCGTCGTGGGAGGACGCACGGTTTACACAAATATCGCTTGATGTCTTCCCTTCGCCTCGAATTCTCAGCGATCTTTGACTCTTTTGAACTCCATCTCCGTGAATCGTGACTTGAATATTTCCCACCAGATCGTGCGTATTTCTTGCTACTTGGAACACAGCTTCGCGGCACAACTGCGAGCGCCCTTGACCGCGCGCCACAGGTGCCCATCACAATGGGAATGATCAGTAGTAGTCTTCCCCAGCACAGAGGATCCGAACCTTCAAGGGGTAAGTGACGAGATGAAGACAAGGTTTCAAAAAATGAAGCAGGAAATTGCACATCTCCGCGATGCTCTCTATTACCGCCTCATATTCGACACCAGTTCTGAAGAAACCGTCATAAATCAATTTCACAGACTGTATTTTGATTCGCAGGCCTTCGGGAAGACGTGGATGAGCTCCTCCTGGATGGGCGTGCCAGTGCGTAAGTGTCCGACTGACCTTTGGACATACCAAGAGATAATCTACGAGGTAGAACCCGATGTGATTGTCGAGACAGGCACTCAGCTGGGTGGAAGCGCGTACTACCTGGCGTCCTTATGCGATTTAATGGGCAAAGGCCGAGTGATTACGATAGACGTGGACAGCACAGAAGATTCAGTATCTCGGGAGCGGGGGCCGGTAGGCAAGGTAAGGCCGGATCATCCACGAATTGCCTACCTCCGAGGGTCCTCTACTTCTGAAGATGTCCTTATGCGGGTGAAGAGCCTGATTCATGCAGGCGATAGTGTTCTTGTGGTTCTAGATTCCGATCACAGCAAAACGCATGTTTTCGAAGAGCTGTGTGCGTATTCCCCACTTGTTTCGATGGGCAGCTATCTCATAGTCGAAGACACGAATGTGAACGGCCACCCTATCCTTTCCCAATTTGGACCCGGCCCGATGGAAGCAGTAGAGGAGTTTTTGAAGATGAATACGAACTTTGTCATCGACCGGTCAAGGGAAAAGCACCTCCTCACGTTTAATCCTTGCGGTTATCTGCGGCGCACGAGCTGTGTTGGATCAGCCTGAAATGGAGAAAAGGGCGCTCTCCGTTAGTGAATATTCCACGCTTTGGGCGGGGATTCTCAAGGGATTCGGGTCTACCGATCCGATGACACCACCAGGCTATTCTCTATTGCGTGGTTGCCTCCCTGCGTTGCCCGTCTCTGTTTCACCTGGCAAGCTCATCTGTAGGGCAAGGAAATACGGACGTCTTCATCATAGGACCCGGTCCGGTTGGGCCGACATTAGCTAACGGGCTCGCGGCCTGCGGGGTCCTGTGCTGCGCAAGAATTCCATTTAGCTTCGAAGTTGACCGATACAATGGGCAACCGGCAAACCAATCGTTTAACCTCCGTCATCGCAGGTGACGAGCCATAAGAATCAGCAACATCCAGTTCGAAACTGAGAGGCGGAAGGTTAATCAAGGCGAGGCATGCAATGTTACATGCCCCGTGGCTGTGCGAAATAACAATTCGCCAACCGCAGGTAGACGTGACCGACGCAGCCAACGTTGAAAAGGTCGCTCGTTGGTGGGAAGAGTTGACCGCACGCGGTGGTGAAGGCATGGTGGCGAAGCCGCTGGACTTCATTGTGCGTGGACGACGTGGCTTGACGCAGCCAGCCGTCAAATGTCGCGGCCCTGAATACCTGAGAATTATCTACGGGCCCGAATACTTGCTGCCCGGGAACTTGGAGCGTCTCCGCAGCCGTTCGGTTTCCACCGAGCGCTCATTGGCGCTCCGCGAATTCGCCATGGGCATCGAAGCCTTGGAGCGATTCGTGCGTCAAGAACCGCTACGCCGCGTCCACGAATGCGTCTTCGGTGTCCTCGCTCTTGAAAGCGAGCCCGTCGATCCTCGTTTGTAGCTTTGTGATTGGAAAGACGGCAGGCCCGATGAAGGCCTTTCTAAGACATGATCTTTTGCACCGGGTAGGCGGGTGGAGGGTAGGGAGCCTTCAGGACGCGGCCGGAAAACAGGTCCCAAGATGGCGATTTTCAGCGTGATTTCGAGCTTGGACAGGACTTTGTAAGCTACTGTATTTTTGTGGTTTATTCTAAAAAAAGCATGATATGCTTGTATTAGTACGGCATAATATGCTTGTAATGAAACAACAGAGTATGATTGCTTTGCCACGGCATAATATGCTTGTAACGGCCCGGAAACTCGGGAAGTTTATGGCGGCACCGAACGAAAAACTGGCTGGGTCCCTCGATGTGCTCAAGGCGCTTCAGGCGGGTGGCAGGCGTCGTGTGTTCCGGTCCGACGACTTGAGCCGCGTTCATCGCGAACGTCTCGTGGAAAACGGCTTTCTGCAGGAAGTTATGAAAGGCTGGCTCATGTCAGCGAGCCCCGGCGCGCGCGCGGGCGACAGCACGCCCTGGTATGCGTCATTCTGGGAATTCTGCGCGCTCTACAGTGCCGAAAGGTTCGGCGATGAATGGCACCTGTCTGCCGAGGAGTCGCTTTGGCTGCACGGCGAAAAGACAGTCATCCGGGAACAGATCGTGGTGTGCAGCCCGAAAGGCAGCAATCACCTAATCAATCTTTTGTATGGCACATCGCTCTATGACCTGAAAGTGCCAGAGATGCCGGCGCCTAGAAATCTCGTGATGCGAGACGGACTGCGCCTGTTCTCGCCGGCGGCGTCGCTAGTGGGAGTGGGAGAGACTTTCTTCGCACGAAATCCGGTCGAGTCGCAGGTCGTGCTGGCGAGCCTTGCCGATGCATCGGACCTGCTGCGGCTCCTGCTCGACGGCGGCAACTCGACAAAGGCGGGTTATCTCGCTGGCGCATTCCGGCGTATCGGGCGCACCGAACTGGCGGAAGAAATAGTCCGCGCGATGAAGCGCGCCGGATATGACGTTCGTGAAAGCGATCCCTTCGACGCGGGCCTGACGCTGGGCAGGCCGCGGCCGGGGGCGGTGCCTATCGTGGGCCGCCTGGAAATGATGTGGCAGGCGACGCGCGATACCGTGATCAAGAATTTCCCGAAAGCGCCGGGGCTGCCGAAAGACAGCGGCACGTATCTGCGGAACGTCGATGAAATCTACCAGAGCGACGCCTACCACTCGCTATCGATCGAAGGCTACTCGGTGACGCCGGAAATAATCGACAGAGTGCGGCAAGGAAACTGGAACCCGGACAACGATGAAGCGGACCGCAGGAGCCGGGACGCGCTGGCCGCGCGCGGCTACTGGCAGGCATTCCAGGTCGTGAAAGAATCGGTGAGCAAGGTTCTCGCCGGCGGAAATCCCGGCGGGCTCGCGCGCGCGGAACACAAAGAGTGGTACGGAGAATTGTTGCAGCCCTGCGTGACGGTGGGCCTGCTCCGGGCGAGCGATCTGGCCGGATACCGGAACACTGCTGTCTACCTGCGAACGTCGTGTTATGCGCCGCCGCGGTGGGAGGCGGTGCGCGACGCCATGCCGGCGTTTTTCGATCTCCTGGAAAAAGAAACCGAGCCCTCAGTGCGCGCCGTGCTTGGGCACTGGCTTTTCGGCTATATCCATCCGTACCCGGACGGCAATGGGCGCATGGCGCGTTTTCTGATGAACGTGATGCTTGCGTCCGGCGGTTATCCTTGGACGGTGATTCGGATGAGGGATCGCAAGGCCTATCTCGCCGCGCTTGACCGGGCGAGCATCAACGTGGACCTCGGTCCCTTCACGACGCTCATAGCGCAAAGGGTGCGTTGGGTCCTGGAGAAACACGATCTGAAATTTCCCGACCAGGCAGAGAAATGGGATTTTGACCGCGAGGTTGTCGTCTTCTTCGGACAGGATGGAGACGGCCGCGTGCGCTGCGCCATCAGCAGGGAGGCCCTGGACGAGGAGTTCGGGGGAGACAAGCGCGAGAAAGTTGAAGTGTTCCGCAAGAACCGCGCGGCCATCGAACAGGCAGCGCGGCAAAAGTACGCTGCCGGCGACACGGAGACTGACGGGTCCGTCCTTATTCATTCGGGCGAGTTGGCGAAGCCCCGGGCAGCAAGAAAGTAGGAGCTATGGACTGGTTCTGGAACTGGGGCGGCGAATGTTTCGAGTACCGGGAAGGCGACAGCCTGTGGCGGGCGAATTGTTATTTCTCCAGCCACAGGGCATGTAACATTGCATGCTGTCGCCGGGTTAGCGCGGGTTGCACTGGTGGTCGCTGATTTTACCGGCATTCGCGACGGATAGCATTTTCGGCAGGGACAGCATCGGCGAACCTATTCCGCGCAGCTCCGAAGACAAAACGAACCGCTCGGAAACAACGAATCAAATTGCGAGTAGCTCAGATTCTGCCGAAGGTTTGCCATTGTGAATGACCTTCGGGTGATGGCGGCGTAGCAGCGGCGTGTTTGATGTGGGGCGGGCCGGGACATGGTCCCGGCTTTTGCTTTTGTCCCCAGACTGTATCCGTAATGTACCCGAAACCCTATAAACAGGCCCTTTTCGTGCCCATTCCGGCCTGTGCGGGCCTACCTTAACCTAATGGAATCAACAAAAGGCACCCAGGTCCAGCCCATTATGAGTCCGCAGGTCACTACAACGGCGAGAGAGGCCACAGTCCCGGTAGCGCCGCTACTGCAAGAGATATTGGCGAAGTATCGGATAGACCGAAACTACCCTCCGGTGGAAGGTGGTTGGATGTTCTACGGGTCGAAAGAGAAGAAGCCGATGGACATGGATAACCTGTCGCGGCGAGAGATTCCGCAATTTATAAACGGCGTATGGCGGGAATGGAACGCCTTCCGTCCAGGACTCGGTTGAACGATGTGGGGATGTCTCTCACGAACATCCAGAGCATACTGCGGCACGCGAGCATCTCAACAACGACGGCACACCATGTGTTTCCGAATCCTGATAAGGCCAATGCGGAATTGACGAAACTGGCAGAGGCAGTGCGCAAGACTTACAAGATCAAGGTATGATGGTGCCACGGGCCTCTAGCTCAATCCGGTTAGAGCATCGGACTCATAATCCGCAGGTTGAAGGTTCAAATCCTTCGAGGCCCACAGCTACGCAGCTTCCTAGCCTTCGCTTTCCTGACCGCATCAATCTCTTCCTTAGTGCAACGACGGTGGCGGGAGTGAATAATCTTCGGTGATGATGTCACGGCGATCGGGACGTTTTGAAACATCTTCGCCCCGGGGAGTAGTGCGTTTCGCGGCGCAGGCGATTAGAGGAGGTAGGGCACCGGGGCGGCAGTCTGTCGGGCATAGGTGGCATATGTCTCCCCAAACTGAGAGTGCATCCATTCCTCCTCCATGCGGAGCTTGACCCAGAGCACGAAGAAGATGAGGACGAAAACGAGGAACCCGCGCACCTGGGAGGTAGCAATCGCCATGCCCAAGAAGCCTATCAGAATCCCGGTGTAGATGGGGTGACGGACCACGGCATAGGGACCGGTGGTGATCAGCTCGTGGCCCTGCTTGATGGTGACGGAGCGGCTCCAGTTGCTGCCGAGGTGCTCGCGCGCCCAGACGGCGAAGAGAAGGCCCGCGACGGTAAGGGCGGCTCCCAGCCAGAATGGCCAATAACCAGACGGCCAGAGCTGGACGTAAAGCCAGGGCAGCGGGATGCGAGGTATCGAGAGTAAAACGATCGCGATCAGGAAGGTGAGGACGCGGAAGATGCGCGAGGCTGCGGGCTCGAGACGCTGGGTGGCTTTGGTATCCGCAGCTTTGATCTGCCAGTAGAGAACAAAAACGATCCAGACCACGGGAAAGAAAGATTCGTATAACCAAAGCATGTGGACCTCCGGGCGTAACCCTCTGAGCGGGGTCCGTATTTCAATCCCGCTTCGGCAATATGGGCGTCCGCACAGCATCTGCGGGAAGATCTCTCGTCAAAGTCGGCGGAACCTAAGCCCTGCTGTACGGCAATACCGAACCAAGCCTCGGAAGAACGAGGAAGGGGTAGAGACTGGATGGCGAGCATCCCGTTCACCGGGATGAACGTACAGTCCGACTCTCAGCGAAAGCTGAGTCAGATCGCATAACCCTGCAGCGCTGTCCCGACGATGACTGCCGTAAGCGTGATCCAACACGCCAACGCCGTGTATGCGGGGAAACCATGCACGCTCATTCTTCACTCACCTTTGCGCCCGCGATTCGCGGTGGCGGCCTCCAGTGCCGCCAGCCGTCAATAGGTGAATTTCAGCGAAAACTGGATCTGCCGCGAATTCCCAGCCGTGTGGCTGATGACTCCAAATCCGCTTCCCAGTACTGTATTCGAAGGCAATCCGAAATTCACGATATTGAACACATTAAAGAACTCTGCGCGAAACTCCACTACTCCCAGCTCGCGATTCGCCCTTCTTCCGAACGGCGTGTCCTTGATCAACGCCATGTCGAGATTGTGGAAGCCTGGCCCGCGGAATGTGTCGCGTCCCAGAGTGCCAAACCGTCCCTGATTCGGGCCCGTCCCTCCAGGAACCCCAATGGGGATAAAGAAGAACGAGCTATTATCGGAGCCTCGGCCAAAATAATCTTCGCGGATCAGCCGGCTCGTCGAGAAGTCCGGCATGGTGATCAGGTCGGGGCGATCAGTTCCGCCTGCTCCCGCCCCGGTCTGCTGGATTCCCGAATACACGGTGAACGGTGGGCCCGTCGTCAGCGTCGTGATGTTTAGAAACTGCCAGCCCTTCGTGACGTGGCCGCCCAAGAAGTCGAGAAAACTCACCCGGTCGAAGGGCAGCGCTTGAAACACGCTAATCGTAAAAACATGTGTTTCATCAAATGTCGAAGGCCCTTTGTCCGCGCTCGGGTCCAGGGGATTCTGCGGCAAGGTTTGCAGCGTCACTCCTCCGCTCGAGGGGATCCCTCCCGGCACAGCGCTCGCGTTGTCGAGCGACTTTGAATAGGTGTAGCTCGCCTGAAACGTCAGGCCCATCCGTGCAAAATTCTCCGTCGCGCTGGTTTGCAGCGAGTTGTAACTCGAGTGCGACCCGCTCGTCATAATCATTTCCGGGCCAAATCCGCCAATCGGCTGCCCGGAGGCATTGAATTGCGTGAAAGGCGCAAACGCCGGCGTGGCGCCGGTGTAGCCGTTCGGCACCAGCACGCTGGCGAGATGTACTCCCGCCGTGCCGACGTACGATGCGCTGACCTTTAAGTTGCCGAAATCGTGATCGACACCAGCCGTGTACGTGCCGATGTATCCGTTCTTCAAGTGGCGGTCGATCACCCCCAGCACGAACAACTGCACTTCATTGCCAGGCGTGATGGCCGCCAAGTCATTCTGGAATCGCTGCAGGTCGATCGGAATGTTCGCGGGCAAATTCGCGCTGGTGCCTGACCCGAAAAGCGGCTGCCCCTGCGTGGTGTACACCGGCGGCAGCGTCTCCGGTATTACGGAATTTTGAAACGGCACGGCAACGCCGGGCAGCGCCGTGACCACCGGCTGAAAAATGAGCGGGAAGCTGCCCGTGACGTAATTCTGCAACCACAGATTCGGCAGAATCGTGGTGATTGCGCCGCCCGCGTGAAGCGTGGTGTGCTTCGTCGCTGCGAAGTCCACCGAAACGCGCGGCCCCCAGCCATTCGAGTCCAGCGGGTAAATCGGCTGCGGATTGTACATCAGAATCTGCTGCGCGCCTGGAGTGAAAAACGACGTCAGATTCCCCTGCGCGTCCACCGGTTCTGCAATGGAGGTCCGGTGCTTAGCTTCCTTGATGCGGCTGTTCAGGTCGTAGCGCAGCCCGTAGTTCACGCTTAGCCGCGGCCCGGCCTTCCAGGTATCTTCGAAATAAAAGCTGTATGCTTCGCGCCGTACTCCGGCTTCGTCAAAGCGGTTTCCTGTCGGCGTCAAACTCGCCGGCGCGGTGATTTGGTAGGAATACGGCGTGGCCGTAAGGAACTCCGTCAATGAATCGGGCAACTGCTGGCCAGGTTGAATGTCGTGCGTCCCGCTCGCCGAAGGGATGAGCACGGGAGAATAGGCCGGGCCGCCTCCAAACGTGTACATCCCGTTCGGATTCGTTCCAAACACCGTGGCGTCGCGGTTGAACCGCAGCTCCACTCCCCACTTCAAGCCGTGCTTCCCGTGCGTGTACGTCATGTTGTGCTTCAACTGATAAAGGTTGCCGTACGATCCGAAGATCGACCCGTCAGCGGAATTGAAATTGTCGTAGAGCCCATCGGCGAAGGCCATTTCCGGCTGCGTCTGATTTTTCGTGGGAAAGATTGGCGTGCTGCGAATGTACCCCAGCAATGTGCTGGAAGCGAGGTTCGTCGAAATCGTGCGCGTATAACGAATCGCTGCGCTGCGCTGATGATCGAAAAAATCTACGCCAAAACTCGGATTAATTGCGGTTTGATCCGGATTGGTTGTCGGCCCGTTGATCTGGTTCAAGCTGAATCTTCCGAAAAGGTTCGCTCTCTCCGAAATGCGATGATCGATGCGCACCGAAAACTGATCGGTGTCCGTCGCGACTTTTGAAGACGTCGCATAGGTGCGCGCCCCGAAGGGCCCTTGCGGGTCATTCGGCACCGGATAACCCGCCAGCACCGCAGCCACGGCCGGATTTACAGGCACAAACAGCGTTTCGCCGGGATACGTCGTGGTGTCGATTCCTTGCCGTTCCTGCGCCGTGGGCACAGAAAAGACCTGCGTCGTTCCCAGCACTTGCCGGAATCCCTGGTACTCGACGAAGTAAAACGTCTTGTTCCTTCCGTCGTAAATTCCCGGCAGCGCCAGCGGCCCGCCGTTGGTCGCGCCAAACTCGTTGCGCACGAAGGGAGGCAGCCGCCCTTCATCAGCAATGCTCTTGTGGTCGAAGAAGTTTCGCGCATCGAAGGCCGCGTTGCGCACGAACTCGAACGCGCTGCCATGCACGTCGTTCGTGCCGGACTTGGTGATGACGTCGTTGTAGCCCGCCGCGCCGTGCCCGATTTCCGCCGGCATCACGCCCGAGCTGGATTGCACCTCTTGAATCGCGTCCACATTGAAATTCGGAAAGGTCGCTCCGCCCAACTCGGGGTCCGTCGTGTCCGCGCCATCCATCGCGAAGACCGCTGCCGAGCCGCGCTGCCCGTTCACCGCGAACTGCTGCGTAAAATTCGCCGCGCCATTGGTGTCCGTCATCGTGCCCGCGGCCAGCAACAGCAACTTGCTGAAGTCGCGCTCGTTCAGCGGCAATCCGGAAACCACTTGGCTCGTCAGATGCTCGCCGCCGCTGGCCTGCACCGCGCCCGCTGGCTTCGCATTCGTCACCACCAGGGTCTGCTCCTGCGCGGACACTTCCAGTACGACCGCTGCCGCTTTCCCCTCCTCCACGATCACCGGCTTCGCGGCGACGCACGTTTTTCCGTCGACGACTGCCGACACCTCGTAGGCCCCCGGGGCCACCGCATCGAAAGCAAACTCGCCTTTGGCCGAAGTTTTTGTCGAATACTCCCGCCCCTTCGCCCCGTCTCGCAGCTTCACTGTCGCGTTCGCCATGCGCGCGCCGCTTTTGTCGCGAAGCACACCCGACCATGCCGGCTCCGCAGCGCCAGCGCTGGTGGCAAGGCAAGCCAAGGCGCTGAGCACGCACAAAGCTCGTGCCGCGCAAAGGCCAGCTCGTCGAAGCACCAGAATCAGGAAAGGAACACCCGTCCGGCTGGATTGGAAAAGGAAACTGTCCATTAATCCCGGCGACCCCGGATTCGCCACGCCTCTAGACTATGGTGCGGAAAGAGGAACCTGCCCCCCACGGCCTTTCGGCCACAAAAAGTCACGTCGACCAAATTGTAAATAAAGGACTTATTGAAAGCAAAGGGACTTATATCTGCACTAGTCGTTCCACATTGCACTACTCGTCTCTGATATACACCCCATTGATTACAGTCTGGCTACATTCCGCCCTTGAAGAATTTTGCTCATCGCGTTAAAAGGAACGCACCCGCAAACCGCACTAGAAAAGGATTCCAGCTACTTGCTCCGCCACTAGATTCGCTTTCTGGCGACGCATCTCCTGCGTCATCAAAGGATCGGCCTGAACGCTGGAGCTGACGCTCACAACGAAAGCCTGATCTCGCACCCGGCCCACCACCTTCTCGGCAGACTGGTCTCCTGTGCCCCGAGTGCTGCACATCACCGCCTCATTTCCAATGGCCCGGAGTGGGGTACTGTTCGGGAGGCATTGGGCGAGGTACGCGGGGAATTGTTTGGGGATGTCGGTCATGATGTTGACCGAGACACGCAGCTGATAAACCGAAACTCCTTGCTGTCGCGAAAATTCGCAAACCCCATCGCCGCGATCGCTGACCTTGACGGTCAGACTTACAGGTCCGCTAAGAATCCCACGCGCCGTCGCTTCATTGATCCACGGACACTTCGCCTGCCCATGGCAGACGCTGGGCACGAGGAGCACCAGGCCGAGCAGAAATGTGTGAGAGCTTCGCATCCTTGCAACCTTCAGTTTCATCCTTCTCAGAGCGCTACGACTTCATCGCGGGCTTCAAGGCTTCTGACCTGATGATCTTGCCGCCCTCCTGGATGACGTAGATGCGGTTTACCTCGAGATCTTTCAACTGATCGATTTGCCCGCTTAGCCAGCGAATTTCGACCATGTCGACCTTGCTGGCCTGATCGAGGCCAAAGTGCATGCGCATGTCGTTTTGCGAAAAGTAGCTGCCGCCGCTGCGGAGCTCGTCCATCTGGACTAGGGGCTTCTCCGCGGTGGGCACCGTCTTGGCCGTGACCAGGACGCGGCTGCCAATGCCGGTGCGATTGGATTTGACGCCGACGAGCTTGATCTTGATCCAGTTGCGGTTAAGGGTGGAGTCGCATCGCAGGAGCTGTGGAATGGCGTTGACGCAATTGACGGCGATGTCGAGGTCGCCGTCGTTGTCGTAGTCGCCGAAGGCGCAACCGCGGGCCGGGGCGTTCTCCATAATTCCCGGACCGCCTTGATTAGTGACTTCTTCGAAGCGGCCGTTGCGCAGGTTGCGGTACAGATATTTGTGTTCGGCATATTTGAGGTCAGCCTTGGATTTGTCGACTTCGGGATAGACGTGTCCGTTGGACATTAGGATGTCGAGCCAGCCGTCATTGTCCATATCGAAGAAGCCGACGCCCCAGCCGAGAAGCCGGGTGTTTACGCCGAGGCCACTGGGATAGGTGCGGTCTTCGAAGACGCCGTCGCCGAGATTGGTGTAGAGGGAGTCGGTGTCGCCGGCGAAATTGGTTTTCACGATATCGAGATTGCCATCGCGGTTGTAGTCGCCAATGGAAACACCCATACCGGCCTGGGGTTTGGCTTCCGCGGAGAGCGCGGCTCCGTTTTCGATGGCGACGTCCTTGAAGGTGCCGTCGTG
>Ga0070766_10000098_pt1 | contig 32151 bp, 26 predicted proteins | sample HubBroMetageWFT6_FD_69782 | JGI IMG/M metagenome (GOLD analysis project Ga0070766, IMG submission 69782) | Warmed and freeze-thawed soil microbial communities from the Hubbard Brook experimental Forest, New Hampshire - Hubbard Brook CCASE Soil... | ecosystem: Environmental > Terrestrial > Soil...
GCCTCAGACAGGCTCTCCGGCATCGCGACAACGTGCCGTGCGTGCGCCACGTGAAACTCAATCTGCTTGTGCAGCCTCGGATCCTTTGCCGCTTTGGCGATCTCTGATCCCAGCACCTCGACCGCTGCCGCCCGTAGCGCCTGGGTGCGGTGAGGTGCTGATTTCTCATTGAAGCGCACGGCCCTTGACACCAGCGTATGCACCGAGCGTGCATCCTGATTTTCGCCCGCAATCTCCGCCAGAGAGGCTGACGTGACCTGCCTGAATGCCAGACTCGCGCGCTCCTCCGCATCCTCATGGCTTAACTTGTCCGATTTCTCGAAGACGGCCGTAACTAGAGATGCCGGAATCGGCGCTACCGCCAGCACCGATCCCAGACGCAGAAAGTCCAGTCCTTCCGCACCCAGCCCGCGTATGCTGCGCAGCATGGTTTGCGCGATGCTCTTCTCGTGACCATTGGGCAGCGCATCGGCCAGACTCTCGGCGAGTGCCAGTACGTCTTTGTCCGGCCGCGCCAGCTTCGCGCGAAAATCGCCAAAAGGTTCGGCTGAAATTGAAGACACCAGTGCCGAAGCGGTCACGTCTAGCGCCAACGCATGGTACCCCAAGTCTTTCGCCAGCTCGCGCGCCTGCACTCCTTCGTCCATGCCTGCGGGCACTCGCCGCGAGGTCAGCAGTTGCAATGCCTCATCAGGCGTCAGCACCGAAAGATCGATTCCATTGGTGAGCGAGCCATACTCCCCGCTTCGGGTAGTGAGGAGCGTGCGCGCCAGTGCGTGCGGCGCAAACCAACGCCGCAGCGCTTCGCCGTCCAACCCGTTCGGCACGTCATCCACCACCCAGAGGCAGGGTTTGCCTTCGCTGCCGATTTTGCGGGCCAGCTCACCCTCGATTTGTTCCACTGTCATCCCTTGCGTGCTGACGCCCAACCTCTCTGCCACCCGGCGCATCTGGTCTGTGCGCAGAGCTTCTCTTTGCTCCGGCACCTGGGCAGCCGTGGCATCGTCGTTGCCGTAGGCGCGCACCCAGAAGACACCTCCCGGATAGGCCGCGCCAAAGTGCAGGGCGTACTCCTCCGCCAGAAGTGACTTGCCCACTCCGCCCAACCCGCTGATTCGCCCTATTCCGCCGGTGGCTGCCGCCGCGTAGCTGACCTGCGCCACATCGCCCGCATGCAGCAGAGAATGGATCTCCCACATTTCTTTCATGCGGCCGACGAAGCGGGTTGAGCCCACAGGCGTCATGCCGTACCAGTTAGGCGCGGTGAGCGGACGGATGTCGGCCAGCGGACCATCGATTGTCGCAACCTGCTTGCGAATCGCTTCTGCCAGTTCCTGCAACTCGCCGTCATTCTTGGGCGCATTGCGGAACTTAGCGTCGCGCAGTTCGATGGGATGGATGTGGTCAGGTTTCTTCTCGGGACTCACCACGAGCACACGGCGTCGCGGGTCGCCTTCGGCTTGCGCGGCGAGGAATGCCGCGGTCAGCTCCCACTGGCAAGCTCGGCGCAGCGGATAAGTCTTGGAGTAGTAGGCCAGTAGCGTCTTCGACTTCGCCAGCCCTTCAGTTACCGCGCGCGTGATGCTGGCGAAGTCATTGATCTCGGCCGCGTCCAACCACACCCGCAGCCCGGCGTTGGTAAGCGCCTCAGCGAGCTGCTGGGGGCGCCCGCCATCAGCCCAGGCGTGGCTAAGAAAGAGGTCGTATTCGGCGACGCCCATGCGAAGTGGCTCCAATAGCTGCTACCGGAGTGCCACACTTGTATAACCCTGATTTGTCCTGATGTATAGTTCCGATTTGTTTTGCAAGTGCAGGGCGGTGGTTCTCCGAATCGCGCAGATTGAGACGCTTCGAGAATGCCAGAAAAGCAGATTCCCCGCGAACTAAAGTCCGCGAGGAGTGACAAAAAACAAGGGACTCGTACGGCACCCTTCGACGTCGCTCAGGGCGGGCTCTGAAGCCGTGCCCGTTCAAGACAAGCTAAAGGCTGGTTTCTTCTGTTGCCCCTCTGACCTACGACAAAACTAAAGCGGCGGCCACACACCGCCTCAGCACACGGACCCGTGCGCCCTGTCGCCGCCTCAGGCGTTTGGCTTGGAGGCCGCCTTGGCGGGCTTGGGCTGGTCGGCCCAGCGCCAGCTAAACAGATGGCCCTTGTGTTCGGCAGCCATAGCGGTAACCGCCATCACGCCCATGACCAGGAAGATCAGCAAGAAAACTACTGCAATTATGAGGACTGGCATACCTCACCTCTGCGCCCATTCTGGAACGACAGTGCCCGTCATTCTGTGATTGCTATCACGGATGGATGTGAGCCGACGCCGCAAGCAAAAGCAGGGCGTAAACGGGAAGGAGTAAGTTCGGGGAACCATTCAGGCGTCCTCGTCTGGCGCAGCGACTTCGAGACGAGTGCGCTTCAGCTTTGCAGCCGCCAAGTTCGGGGTCCAGATCCGCGACCGCCAAAGGCCGCCGGAGCCAACCTGCCGATGAATCAGTTCGCCAGTGCGGCGATCTGCTTATCCAAGTCGGACAACGTGCGCCGCATCAGTTCGTTGAAGCGCTCGTTGCTGCTGTTTTCCAGCTGCTGCAAAACCCGGCTGCGTGACAGCAGCAGGTCCGATTTCTTTATCCGGATCTGGCTCTGTGCCTGTTCTGCTTTGAGTGCCCGCGTGGCCGCTGTGTGCCTGGTTGAACGCGATTCTTCAATCTGAGCTTCCACTGATTTGCTCTCCCAACCTCTCGCCATGTATCTAATTATAGTTCATGGAGGCCAGACGCATCGCACAAAACCTTTGACAAAATCGATTCACTTGCTACCAAAGTTGCATGCGAAAACTCAGTCGCTCCTCGCGCCGCAGTGGTCGCACACCGGCCGTCGGAGAAGGGCGGCCCCAGCTTCCACCGATCCGTTGCCGGTCCGTCGGAAGCTGAGGCCTTAGCGGAGGAGACACTACGGGGAGGGAAACTGCGGAGCCTGGTGCCGGTCTGCGCTGCGCCATCGCGATGCCAGCGCTTCAGCCACTTTCGCCAGCAGGCCGTCAACCGTAAAGGGCTTCTGGATGTGCTTCCACGACACCCCGTGCACGGCCGCGCGCAGGGTTTCGCTTTCGGCGTAACCACTCATGAAAATCGTTACCAGACCGGGTCGGGTTGCGCTGACGTGATGCGCCAACTCGGGACCGCTCATTCCCGGCATCACCACGTCGGTGAGCAGCAGGTTGATTTCGACCGATGGGTCGCTGATTACGCGCGTGGCCGCTTCCGGGCCGCCGGCCTCCAGCACGCGGTATCCACCCATTTCCAGGGCCTCGCGCGTGACCTCACGCACTGCGGCTTCGTCCTCCACCAGCAGGATCGTCGCGGGCAAAGGCCGTGGCCAACTCATCGGATTCATGATCTTCTGCGTCGCAGGATTCATGTCGCTCCGTCACATCAGGAAGTTTCACGTGCTGTGCGCCCTTTCTGAATGCACGTACGTCGCCAAGCTATTCGCCCCTTGTCGAACTCAAGCAATGCAATGCTTTACGAAGAAAAGGCGAAGCAGGGGAAGAAACGGCTAATCCCACATCGGGATATCTTCCGTTTTCGGTCCAACCGTTTCGGGAATTACTTCTCAGGTGAGCTACGACGAATCTCTGCCAACAGCCCTTTTACTAGCCCCGAGCCCCCAGCCACTAATCAAGTGTTATCCTCTTTCTTCGCTAACTCGGCCGAAGCAATTCGCGCCATACTAAGGACCCATCGAAACATGACTCTCCGATTTCGCAGGCCCATTGCCCTGCGCTGCGCCGCCGCTCTGCTCGCTCTTGCTATGGCTGCTCCCGCCGATCTGATGGCGGCGACCGATACCACGTCGGACGCCGTCAACCTGGCAGTGATGACACAGATTCGCCAGGAGGGCTTCCACAACTCCAAGGTGATGGAGATCGAGGGTCAGCTTACCGACGTGATCGGCCCGCGGCTTACCGGATCGCCCGCCATGAAGCGCGCCAACGACTGGACACGCGAGCAGTTCAGCGAGTGGGGTCTCGCCAACTCGCACCTGGAGAGCTTCAACTTTGGACGCGGCTGGGCCAACGATTACACCCAGGTCCGCATGGTCGCGCCGCAAAATGCGGAGATCATCGCCTATCCCAAGGCGTGGACGGTGAGCACTACCGGCGTGTTGCGCGCGCCCGTGGTGAAAGCAAAGCTTGCGACCAAAGAAGACCTCGACAAGTACAAAGGCCAGCTCTCCGGCAAGATCGTGCTTAACGGCGACATGCGCGAAATCAAGCCGCAAGACAAGCCTGCCTTGAAGCGCTACGACGACAAAGACCTGGCCGACCTTTCTCAGTACGAAATACCCAGCGAGAAGCCGCGCTTCAACCGTGAGGAAATCGCCCAGCGCATCGCCTTCCAGAAGACGCTAAACCAATTCCTGATGGATGAACACGTCGCCGCCATCGTCGATCCCAGCCGTGCCGGTGAAGCCGGACTTGTCTTCGTCCAGGGCGGAGCCACCTACGAGCCCAACACGCCCGCCGGCGTACCGTCGGTGGTTATGGCCATCGAGAGCTATGGACGCATCTCGCGCTTGATCGACCGCAACATTCCCGTCGAGTTGGAGATGGACATCCGCAACCAGTTCTACGACTCCGATCTCAATGCCTACAACACAGTCGCGGAGATTCCTGGAACCGACAAGAGCGGCGAGATCGTGATGCTCGGCGCGCATCTCGATTCGTGGCACGGCGGCACCGGCGCCACCGACAATGCCGCCGGCAGCGCCATCACCATGGAAGCGATTCGCATTCTGAAGGCCATCGGCGTGAAGCCGCGGCGCACCATTCGCATCGCCCTCTGGAGCGGCGAAGAAGAAGGTCTGCTCGGCTCGCACGCCTACGTGAAAGAGCACTTCGGCTCGCACGCCGCGCCCACCGACCCAAAGGAACTCGCCATGCCCGAGTGGCTGCGCAAAGACGACACGCCGCTCAACCTCAAGCCTGAGCAGGCGAAGGTGTCAGCGTACTTCAATATCGACAACGGCACCGGCAAGATTCGCGGCGTGTATCTGCAGGAAAACGGGGCGGTCGCGCCCATCTTCAGCGCGTGGATGCAGCCCTTCGCCGACCTTGGCATGTCCACGCTGACCATGCGTAACACCGGCGGCACCGATCACGAGTCCTTCGACGCCGTCGGCATCCCCGGCTTCCAGTTCATCCAGGACCCGGTCGAGTACATGACGCGCACACACCACTCTAACCAGGATGTGTACGAGCGCGTCCAACGCGACGACATGATGCAGGCAGCGGTAATTCTTGCTGGATATGTCTACGACGCCGCTATGCGCGACACTATGCTCCCGCGCAAACCGCTGCCGAAACCCGCGCCGGCTACGTCGGCACCGGCGAAAAACCAGGGTGTGGGTGCCCCATCCTTTCCCTTCTCTTGGGAAAGGGTGGGAGCAAGCGTCATAGGTTAAATGGGGTTTTTACTTTCTTAGCAACTCACCGCTTCCACCGCACCTCGGTGTAGTTGATCGCGTCCTGCACGTTTAGCTCGCGCGTGCTCACTCCGGTGCGCACGTAGAGTTTCAGCGTGTCGTTTTCGCGCATATATACCGGGCGGTGTCCGGGAGTTACGATCACGCGGCAGACGTCTTTGCCCTCGACCGAATGAAACACCGCCTGCACGTTCCGGCACGCGTCACCGCCCAACTTGCTGGCCACCGCCGTCATCAGCACTTGCTCAAAGCCGTCGCGGTCCGGCTTTTTCAGCGTGGAGTAATCAAACTCCAGGCCGACGATACTGCCATCATCAGCTACGCCGATCAGCAGGGTGCCACCCTGGCCATTCATGTAGCCCGCTAGCGTCTTCATCACCACCGACTCCAGCGAACGATTGAAGCGTTTCTCGCGCAGATCCCAGCGGAAGGTCGACTTGAATTCCAGGTTAGCACTCTCGCCTCGCGCGATTGCCAGGCGGACATCCTCTTCCAGCGCCGCGCTCAGTTGCCGAATCTTCTCCGACCGACGCGCCATCGACGCGTAAATCGCCGCGCCGCCCAGGCTCAGCACGACGCCGACCGCAGAATAGAAAACCGTTTTCTTGGGCTTCTTGCCCTGCAATGCCTGTTGTAACTACTCCACCGCAAACTGAACTGCAGGGCCCCCCGTCGCCTGGTACTCCGAGTAGTACACAAACTCGTTAATGGGGAAGAGAACGAAGATACCGGCGCCAATGCCCAGCAGCAGCGCCACCGCAAAGATGCGCAGCCGCGTCCGGATTTTCCAGGAGAGTTCCATCGAGGTTTGACAGGAGCGATCGCACCGGCCTCTTTCTGCCGGGCCGAGCTTGTCACATAGCCACAAACGTCTGCAGGCTTTAACTATCCACTAACCACTAACTACTTTCTTCTACTCAATCCGCTCGTGCCGATACTCCGCGGCGGTCAGCTCGTCCAATATCTTCGCGATGTGCTCTGGCCCGCGCGTCTCCATCGACAGATCGATGGCGGTGTCGCCGAGGTTCACGCCGTAGTAGGTGCGGTCGTATTGCGTCTCCACGATGTTGGCGCGCAGGTCGGCAATAATCTTGGTCAACTGATGCAGCGCGCCGGGACGGTCCGTGAGATGAATACGTAGCCGCAGGCGACGCCCGTCTTTCGCCAGGCCGCGCTCGATGATCTTGGCCAGCAGGCTCACATCGATGTTGCCGCCACACACCAGGGCCGCCGTCTTCCTTCCGGTGAGCGATGTCTTATGCTGCAACAGGGAAGCGATGGCCACCGCGCCCGCGCCTTCGGCCAGCGTCTTCTCTTTTTCCAGCAGCACCAGGATGGCGTTCGCGATCTCCTCTTCATCGACGGTCACGATCTCATCGACGTAGCGCTGCACCAGCGGCAATGTCACGTCGCCCGCGCGCCGCACCGCAATTCCGTCTGCCACCGTCGCCGACGCAGGAATCGTTACCGGATGCCCCGCCTCCGTCGCGCGTAGCATCGAAGGCAGCCGCTCCGTCTGCACTCCCACGACGCGAATCTTGGGATTGCTCTCCTTGATGGCGCATGCCACACCGCTGATCAATCCTCCACCGCCCACCGGCACGACCACGGCTTCGAGGCCTGACACTTGCTCCAGCAACTCCAGCCCAATGCTGCCCTGTCCGTTGATGACCTCCGCGTCATCGAACGGGTGCAGAAAAGTCATGCCCTGCTCCGCGCAACTCTCCAGCGCGAACGCATACGCCTCATCGTAGTTAGCGCCGTGCAATACCACTTCGGCGCCGAAGCCTTTGGTCGCCGCCACCTTCACCAGCGGAGTCATCAGCGGCATCACGATCTGCGCCCGCAAGCCGCGTGCGCACGCGTGATAGGCCACCGCCTGCGCGTGATTGCCCGCGCTCGCCGTGATTACTCCGCGCCGCTTCTCCTCGTCGCCCAGCGTCAGGATCTTATTCAGTGCTCCTCGTTCCTTGAACGCGCCGGTGCGCTGCAGGTTATCGAGCTTGAGAAATGTCTGCTGCCCTGTCATCACCGACAGCTCGGCCGAAGCTCGGCACGGCGACTCGTAGATGAATCCGCGAATGCGTTCGCGCGCCCGCTGCACCGAGGCGAGCGTCACTGCAGCAACGTTGGTAGCGGTAGCACCCGTCATTCGTGGCCTCGGGCGCCGTGATACACGAATCTCAACTGCATTCCTGGCCCAAACCTCATGCTGCGGATTAGTGAGCTAGTATTTCATACCGCCTTGTTTTCTAGTGGTGCGCAGGGTACGGCGCGTAATCCTTCTGACAGGATTGTCTTCTTGAAAGCTGATTCTGATCCGCGTAATCCGTGCAAATCCGTGGTTGCTTTTGATTCTTCTCGAAACCTGAAACTCGAAACTTGAAACTCGCTCCACCTCATGTAACGTAGTACTCGATGGGCCGCATCCACGTCCTCTCCGAAAACGTAGCCAACAAGATCGCCGCAGGCGAGGTGGTGGAACGGCCTGCATCGGTCGCGAAGGAGCTGCTGGAGAACTCGCTCGATGCCGGCGCCCGCCGCATTCGCGTCAACGTCGAGGCCGGAGGCCGCAAGCTGATCCAGGTGATCGACGACGGCTGCGGCATGGTGCGCGACGACGCCATGCTGGCCTTTGAGCGTCACGCCACCTCGAAGATCCGTAATGCCGACGACCTGCTGAATATCGCCACCTTGGGTTTTCGTGGAGAGGCGCTGCCCTCCATCGCCTCCGTCAGCCGCCTGCGCTTGGAGACGCATGCCGCCGAAGACGCGGCTGGAACCGTTATCGAAATCGCGGGCGGCAAGATCCTCACCGTCGAAGAAGCCGGGCTGCCGCTGGGAACTTCGATCGGCGTGCGTGACCTGTTCTTTAACATCCCGGCTCGCCGTAAATTCCTCAAGGCCGAATCCACCGAGCTGTCGCACATCGCGTCACTGGTCACTCATTACGCGCTCGCTCATCCCGAAATGCACTGGGAGCTGCACTCCGCCACCAATGCCATGCTGATAGCGCCACCCGTTGCCGATCACGCGCAGCGCATTTATCAAGTGTTTGGCAAGGAGACGCTCGATCAGCTCATCCCGCTCAGCGCGCTGTTGCCGCTCGATCGCATCGGCCTGCCACAGCCTCCGCCGTGGCGACGCAAGTCACAAGACGAAGAGGATCAAGTTTCGCTAGAACCGGTCCCCGGCGAAGTCCGCCTGCACGGGTTCGTCTCGCGTCCTGAAATTCAGAAGCTCAACCGCAACTCCATCTTCATCTTTGTCAACGGTCGCCTGATTCGGGACCGCGTCGTGCAGCATGCGCTCACCGAGGCTTATCGCAACATCATTCCGCCGACCGTCTATCCCGTGGTGCTTCTCTTCCTCGAGATGCCTGCCACCGAGGTAGACGTCAACGTGCATCCCTCAAAGACCGAGGTGCGCTTCCGCCAGTCGTCCGGACTGCACGACTTCATCCGCGACTCCGTTCGCGCTGCGCTGATGAAGGCGCGCCCGGTGCCGGCTTTCATGGCCGAGATCCATGCACAGCCCACAGCTTCGGCCTCGCTCTCGCCAAGTGCGCGCGACCTGAGCGCTCCCGATCCGCTGCACGTCACGGAGGCTGACGCCGGCTTCGTGCTGCAAGGTCCCGAGCTGCCTCCATTCACTGCGCCGCTGCCGTTCGGCAACGACGCAATCGCCATCGAGGCCAACGCCGCAGTATCCGTGCCGCGCTTCGGCCCGCAGACATTCGGCGGACCTGTTACGCTACCAGCGCCCGTCCCCGTGAGTGGCGACAACGGTTGCACCACGGTGCTCGCGGACGACGACGCGCCCGTCAGTCTCGACTCGCTCGCCACTCTGAAGCCGCTTGGGCAGATTCGCGATTCGTTTATCCTCGCCGTCAATCCGCAGGGGCTGTGGATCATCGACCAGCACGTCGCTCACGAGCGAATCCTCTTCGAGAAGATTTTGCGGCAGCGCCTCGCCAACTCACCCGAGCGTCAGCAAATGCTGATGCCGTTGTTGGTCGAACTCACGCCCAGTCAGATGGCCGTGTTCGCCGAAATTTCCGACGAGCTCAATCACAACGGGTTCGAGGTTGAACCCTTCGGCACCCGCACCATCGCCGTCAAGACCACCGCCGCGGGCGTGACCGCCGCAGCCGTCGAGCACATGTTGCATGAGATCCTCGAGCAGTTCGAGCGCGAAGAGCAATCGCTCAACCTCGAGAAGATTCGCACTCACATCGCGGCCACCATCGCCTGCCACGCCGCCATCAAGGTCAACATGTCGCTCGAACAAAATAAAATGGAGTGGCTGCTGCAGGAACTCGCCAAAACCGACTGCCCCATGAGTTGTCCGCATGGCCGCCCCGTCGTTCTGCGGTATTCTGTTAAAGACATCCAGCGGGCCTTCAAGCGCATTTAAGTCAGGGTTCCCAGAAAATCTCAAATGTTTGATCAGCAACTACAGGAGTTGCGCCGCGAAAAGTGGCGCTTGAACGGGGAGGGCATCCGCACCATCGAAGATGCGCGCCAGTTCATCGACTCCGTCGGCTTCTGCACGCTATATCCGCAGAAGCCTGCCGTGCTGGCCCCGACGTTCGTGGGTGCGTATGCGGGCAGCGACGAACAGCTGCCCACCTGGCAAATGGCCTTCAAAGATCCAGGCGCGCGTGAAGCCAAGCACCTCATGGTCCGGCTGCTGCGCGACCGGGCTGCCTATGAGACGCTGGTCTTTCCCGACAACAATTTTCTGGTGTCGGCCGCTGTCTTTCCCTATTTCTACGGATTGGTGGGTGACCGCAATCCGCGCCAGGCGCCCAAGGCGGGAGCGCGCTCGGGATATTCGCCGCTCGCCATCGATACCTTTCTCATCGTCCAGAAACGCGGCCCGATCTCCAAGCTACGGCTGCGCGAATCGCTGGGGGGAGACATTTCCGAGGCCGCGCTCGATCGCGCCCTCGACGAGCTCTGGGCCAAACTCCGCATCACCCGCGTCGACTACAAGCACGACGAAGGCGTTTTCTGGGACGTGCTCTTCCGCTGGTCGCCGGAGGCGGTTAAGGAAGGTATGCATCTGTCAGTGCCGGAGTCGCTGACTGCATTAGTTTCGAAATACATTGACTGCGTCCAGGCCGTGGCGCAGGAAGACGTGGAAAACTTTTTCTCACCCCTGGTGGGCCGCGCCAAGGTACGCGACGCCGTCAATGCCTTGCAGGCCGGACGCGAACTGGGCTTTGTCCACGTCGGCGGCCGTGTCATGCTGCAGGCCGCCGAACTCCGGCTGCCCCATAAGCCGCGTGCAAAGCGCACTGAGCCTTGGACCGAAGAAAATCCTCCCGAGTTGCGCCCCGGCATGCCGCTCGTCGAACATCGTCCGCGCCGCCGCACCGCGCGGCAGGCCCGCCCTGCGCCTCCCAGTCAGGATCGCGGCAAGGAATGATGAGCGGCGCCCGCAAGCTGGTCATCGCCATCGACGGTCCCGCCGGATCAGGCAAGAGCACCATCGCCGCCCGCCTCGCAAAGAAGCTGGGCTACGTCAACCTCGAAAGCGGAGCCATGTACCGTGCTCTTGCACTTAAGGCGCTGGAGCAGCAAGTTTCGCTCGAGGACCCGGAAGCGCTTCGTGCCCTGGCCGCCGCTTCGGAAATCCAACTCGAGCCCCAGCCCGACGGCAATCGCGTGTTGCTCGACGGTCGCGATGTTTCGCAACGCATCCGCCAGAGTGACGTCACTCTCGCGGCGTCCCGAGTCTCCATTCATCCGCCGGTGCGCCAGATCATGGTCTCGCGCCAGCGTGCGATGGGCGCCAACGGTGGAGTCGTTATGGAAGGCCGCGACATCGGCACTGCCGTTTTTCCCAACGCTGACGTGAAGGTCTTTCTCGATGCCGACGCCCGCGTGCGCGCCGAGCGCCGCGTTGCGCAGAACGGAACGCTCACTCCAGAAGAGGCCCAGCGCACCGTCGAAGAGCTCGTCGCTCGCGACCAGCGCGACCGCGCCCGCGCCGTCTCGCCCCTTGTTCCTGCTGCTGACGCGGTGATTCTCGACTCGACAGATCTCTCCATCGACGACGTCGTCTGCCGTGTCGAGCAACTCGCTCACCAAAAATTGTCATCCTGAGCGCCGGAGCGGTGTGTTTTCGTTTGTCATCCTGAGCGAAGGAGGCCCTGCCGCCAGAGTCGAAGGACCCCTATACCCGATGATCTCGTTCCCAACGACAAAAAGCCCAATCCGCATAGCGAATTGGGCTCTTGCTGCTCTGGAGGAGTGAATCTCTATCCCTTGTTGATCCGAATGTCCCCGGTATCGGCATTGATTTGCAACTTGGTTGCGCCGTTGCCGATGGTTCCCGTGGTGTGCGAAGAGCCATTAGTCTCTTCCGTCCTCAGCGGGCTGAAGTCGGAGCTGATATCGCCCTTATGCGTGGTGGCATCGATTTGGAATCCAGCGTTTGCCGGCAATACCACGGTGATATCGCCATGCTTGCCAGTCAGCATCATCTTGCCAATCGGCAGTTTGTCCGCCGGATGAATTTCGATGTCGCCGTTCGCGTTCTCGACTTCCACGTCGCCGGTCACGCCCTCCAGGTGAATGTCCTTGGAGCGCGTCACGAACCGCATTGGACCGCCAACGTCGGTGGCCCGCAGCGAATCGCCGGAAATTTCCAGGTCGCCTGGCACAGACGCCAGCGTAATGTCGGAACGCGCCGACTTGAACTCCACCGTCCTGCTGATCTTGCTCAGACGGATGTCGTTGAAGAAGTCGCCGTTCAGCCGCACGGCGCCCTTCACGTCTTCCAGGGTCACATTGTCGACACGGCCATCGATTTCCACGTCGCCCGTTATGTTGCTGGCGCGGATCGAGCCTTTGTCCAGGCTCATCTTCGCGTTGCCCATAACTTCGCTCAGCGTGATATCGCCACGCTGCACCGCCAGCTTCACATCGGCCTTGCGGTCGCTGATGCTGATGTCGCCCCGCTTGCTGGCGACGTCCGTCATGGCATCGCGCGGCACGAAGATGTCCATGTCGGTCTGCACCGCGTGGTCTCCCGCGCCGTTGGTATTGGCGTTCAGCAGAACCTGCGTTCCGTTCACGGTAATCTGCGGCTTGCTGCCTTCGTTGAACCTGTTAGCGTCATTCTGGTTGTTGGCATACAACTTCTTGTGCACCACCACGCGAATGGTGTTGCCGTCTGCCGGTGTTATGTTGATCGCGCCACGATCGCTCACCACCCGCAAGCTCCCGCCTTTGGGAAATTGCTGCTCCACCGTGTCATCGAAGGTAAATGCCGTTCCGAACATGCCGCCCAGGTCGTCGTCAATCTGGATCTGGTCGCGCATGCCTTCCCAGTTCACGTCAGAGCTGTGGTGCGCCGCCAGTCCCACGATCACGATCAGGATCAGCAGAAAAATTCCGCCGCCTCCCAGGTGTCGTGTCTGGTAGCCATGCCGCAGCGAAGTAAAGTGCTCGACCAGGGCAATCACGCCCCAGAGGATGATCAGCAACGGCCAGAAGCGGCCAAAGAAATGCCACACCGGCAGATGGATCCCAAAGTTACGCAGCAAGAAGACCCCGCCGATCAGGATCAGTATCAGCGGTCCGGCCAGCGATCGGCGGTAACGATACACCGGCGGCGGTGGCGGCAAAGGAGCTGTTGGTTGGTATTGGCTAGCCATTGTGCTCCTCCGGTTTCTCGCTACCGGCAAACGGAGCGGGCGTCGGTGCAGGTGGCGCCGGCGGCGCCGGCGGATGCCACTGCTGCTGTGGTTGCTGCTGTTGCCATTGAGTCGGCGGCGGCGGTGGCGGCGGCGCCGCAACCATGTATTCGCGCGGCACGTGTCCCGTAGCGGGAGCGTTGTGCTGCAAGAACATGACCAGTCCGATCACGATCAGCAACGCTGGCCAGGTCCTGCCGAATTCCATCCAGTACACGTGCACCACCTGGTCCAGCAGGAACAACACGCCCAATGTGATCAGGACGGCGGGCCCCATGAATCCGTGGGCACGGCAACGGGGACAAGAGCAACTGGGGTTATAACGGTATCTCATGACGCCCTCCTCACCATCCCCGCCCGGTGCGCTTCATCAGCACGCGGATCCCGATGGCAATCAGGATGACGGGCCAGAATCTCCCGAACCAATCGAAGTGGAACCAGCCAAATTGCTCCAGCAGGAAGATCACGCCCAAGGCGATCAGCACAAACGCTCCCACCGGTATGCGCGAGCCTCCGCTGTACTCTTCCTCCACCGGCGGTCCTTCCACCCCTACGCCGGTTGGCACACCTGCGGCCGCAGCTGGCGTGGTGCCGCTCCCGAACAGGTTCAGGTTGTTCAGGCCGAACGGATCGGGAGGACGCACGCCCATCATTTTCGCCTTGGCGGTTTGGTAGGCCTCGATCGGCATATACAGCACGAAGGCCGCAATGCCGAGGCCAAACAGATCGTTCACGTGGTCCGTCGCCCAGATCAGGCTGGCAAAGATCAGTACGTGAATAAATCCCTTCGTATACTCGCCGTTGTACATGGCGCCCACGCCCGGAATAAAGCCGAGAAGCGCTGCCAGCCCGGGGCTGCTTCCGCTAACTGGTGGTGGGACGCCCGGAGCTACGGCTCCAGGTCCCGGTGGTGGCGGCGGCATGGTGCCGCTCATTTGCGAGGCCAGACACTCCTCGCAGTAAATGACGCCACGCACATCTCGCGTGCAGGTGCCGCACAGTGGCTTGCCACATGTGCGGCAGTATGCAACTGCGGGTACTTCGACATGGTTGGCGCAGTTCATATCGTTCTCCAGTTCAGCCGGGCCTGTGGGGTCTGTTGCTCTACCGCCGGGCAACTCGCCAGCACTGGCTGGCCTGCTTCCCGGCTGTAGTTCTCGTACTTGCGGTTGTGCTCGTTCGATGAGCCTTTCTTCGGATTCTTTGGCGTGTTCTGTTCCTCCTGTTTGTCAGGTGTCGCGGCACGGCGCAAATCGCGCACGCGAGACTCGATCTCATAAACCAGTCGGATGTTTTCGTAATACTTCACCACGCGAGCTTGCGTCGAGTAGTACGTCTTCTGTATACCCTTCGCGCTCATGTCCACATGCTTCAAGTCGGCGACGTGCAAACCCGCGATGTTCGCCAGCATGGTAATTGAAAAGAACGCCATGCCAAACGACATTGCGAAACGAGGCGTCACCACCGGAGCGAACGCCGGCGCGATCTTGCCCTTCAGCCGGTCCATCCATGTCTCGCCGGCCGGCGCCGGCTTGGTGCTGGCTTCCGCCACCGTGCCGATGGTCTGCGCCAGAATATTGTGTACGAGGTGCTTGGGCGGCTCGATGTCCTCCAGCTGCATCAGCCAGTGTTTGCCGGCCGAGGCTTCCTGGAACATCGCCGCGCAGGCGGGGCAGGACTTCTGGTGTTCTTCGAAGCCCGCCAGCGTCGCGCCGTGCAGAGTCGCATCGAGCGCGTCAGCCAGCAACGCTTCGAATTCCACGCACTGCACTCCGGGTTTTGATTCGCCGTACATCAATTCACCTGCCTGTAAGTACGTTGAAGTAGCCGTGCAAGTTCCGTTCGCCCACGATTAATCCGGCTTTTTACCGTTCCTTCGGGCACTTTCAGGACCAGGGCGATTTCTTTGTAGTCCATGTCCCGTAAGTCCCGCAAAATCACAGCTTCCCGCAGCTCCGGCGACAGCCTCTGGAGGGCCTCGTGCACCATTTTCTGGGTCTGCTGGCTCTGTACAGCCTGCTCCGGGCTGACCGAATGGTCTTCCAGTTGCTCACCCACCGTTAGGCCGTCTTCCTGCCCGCCCGGGGTGCCCTCCAGAGAGTCCGTCACACGGTCGTACTTACCTTTGCGGAAGTGGTCCACCAGCAGGTTGCGCGTCACCGTGGTGATCCACGTCATCAGCGCGGCCCGCGACCCGTCGAAGGTGCCCAACGTGCGGTAAACCTTGATGAATACTTCCTGGGTGAGGTCGGCCGCGTCGTCAGGCGACCCCGAAAACCTGTAGCAGATGTTATAGATACGGCGATGGTATTGCTGGACGATTTCCTGCCATGCCGCGGCGTCGCCCGCTACACAGCGACGGACAAGCGCGTTCACCGCCTGGTTGTCGTCCAATTCGAGCTCCCAACGGGCTAACTTCCGGCCCCGAAATCCTGATGACAGCTAAAGACTTGTACGGAATTTACGGGACCGACAGTTCGTTTAGCGTGCGGGGGGCTGCCCCTGAGATTTCGCAACGAATTGTAGCAGCCCGCCCAAATGTTGATGAGTATTAGCCTTGCCACCTGCATTACTGGCGGCTGCGGCGAAAATGGCTCTCCGTAACGCAAAAAGAGCCAGACTGGGTACCCCAGCCTGACTCGCTAGCTTGATTATAGCACTTTAGGCGGGAATAGTCCGCCACCGTTTGACTTTATATCTGCTTTTGATCAAGAGACTTACGCTGAAATGATGTATTTCTCCTAATTGACATGCAAGACTTACGTGCTAACGGAGGCCAATAGTACCACTACAGCTAAATGCTTCCCCAAAGAGGGAATATTAAACTGCTCAAGCTTCCGGTCAACGTATAGTTTCTAGGCCGTCCAGCTCGGAGAGAACGTCGTCTCCGGTGATACGACATCAATAGCTGAGGAGAGTTCTCATGCCTGATCAGACTCTCGAAACCACGTGCTGTATTGTCGGCGGCGGACCCGCGGGCGTGATGTTGGGTTATCTGCTCGCGCGCTCCGGCGTCGAAGTCACCGTGCTGGAGAAGCACGCCGATTTCTTCCGCGATTTTCGAGGCGATACCGTGCATCCCTCGACCCTCGAAGTGATGTACGAGCTCGGTTTGCTGGACGACCTCATGAAGGTTCCACACCAGAAGCTGACCTCAGTCAGTGGTGTGCTGGGGGATTTCACTTTCAAAGCTGCCGACCTCAGCCGCTTGCCCACACATTGCAAGTTCGTTGCGTTGATGCCGCAATGGGATTTCCTCGATTTTCTCTCTGGCAAGGCCCGGCAGTTTCCCGGCTTCCATCTTCGAATGCAGCATGATGCCGTGCACCTCATTCGCGCAGGCGAAAGGATCACTGGCGTGCAAGCGCAGACGCCCGACGGTCTGGTACACATCCTTGCCGAGCTCGTAATTGGCTGCGATGGACGCCACTCGACGGTGCGAAAGTCCGCGGGCTTCGAGGTCATCGAGCGCGGAGTCCCCATCGACGTGCTTTGGTTTCGCCTCAGCCGCCGCGCCGACGATCCCGAACAATTGTTGGGAAACCTGAACTACGGCAAAGTGCTCGTTCTGATTAATCGTGGCGAGTACTTTCAGGCCGGACTGTTGATTCAGAAGGGATCGTTTGCCGAAGTGCAGAGTCGCGGCCTCGAGGCGTTTCGCGAATCGATTCGCCAGGTCGCTCCTTATCTCGGCGATCGCGTCGAAGAGCTGAAAGACTGGGAGCAGATCAAGCTGTTGACGGTGCAAATTAACCGGCTGCGACGCTGGCATCGGCCCGGATTGCTTTGCATTGGCGATGGCGCGCACGCCATGTCTCCGGCCGGCGGTGTCGGCATCAACTTGGCGATCCAAGATGCCGTAGCGACAGCAAATTTACTGGCTGACGCACTTCGCGAAGGCCGCGTCAGCGAAGACCTGCTGGCGCAGGTGCAACGACGGCGCGAGTTCCCAACCCGCGTCACGCAACAGATCCAGGTGTTCGCCCACAAAGGCATGCAAGCGATCTTCAGGAACCCCGGCCCAGCCGTCGCGCCGTGGCAACTGAAGGCGATTGTGCAAATACCTGTGTTCCCGCATTTGATCGCGCGACTAATCGGAATGGGCGTCCGACCAGAGCACATCAAGGGCGCGAAGAAAAGATCGACCCTCGATGCTCTCTGTACCAAGAGCGTAGCGGTTGGCATTGGCCTAATGACCGCAGCCGCTGTGCTTGGCGGATGCATGCTGCGGAACCGGCGTGGGCGGGTTGCGACGACGCAGTAGACAGCGTCGTCCTTACTTGTCACTTTTAGGCCGCCATCCTCTTCCGCAAAGCCACGCTGTCGATTCACGACATTCTCACTGCCAATCGCGCCTGCTTTCGGTAACATTACCCTATGTCCGATCTGCCGATCCTCGATACCAATACCCCCCGCTCCGGCCGCCAGGAGGAACTTGCGCTGGCCGGATTTCGCATCGATCCCACTCACGAGGGCCCACAGTTTTACACGTTGTTGGCGGTTGGAGGTGACAACGAACGGCCTCTCACGGCCGATGGCCGCATCATTTTTTTCCTCCGTCTCACGCAGGTGCACAAAGCGCTGGCCATGGATCCATCGCTGGCGGTGCTGGGCAATCCGCCGCGCGCGGTAGAAACCATCTGCGATGTCGCCCAGACGCTCTACCTCGTCAATTCGCAGGATGCCGACCCTGACGGCGTGGTGCTCGATTGCCTCCTGATTTTCGACGACCTGGTGCGCGCCTCCGGTCTCAGCATGCCCGAGCGTTACCAGGGAATCCTGACGGAACTAGCCGCACGCCTCACCGAAGGCCAATCGCTAAAGAAGGTTTTCACCAACGAAGCGCTGCGCCAGCACGTGGAAGACGCGCTGCTGTGGTGCGTGGGCGCGGTCACCATGAAGGCGAAAGTGCTGACGAGTTGAGGTCAGTCCTCGGGATGCTGGAAGTGCACCACGCGGGAAAATGTACGCTTCAGATAAGCGACTTCGTAGACATCGAGGAAGTAAGGCTTGGGGTCGTTGCCGTATAGCAAGGGCGGATCGGCATAAGCCACTTCCCATCCCACTGCGTTGCGTTGGGCGATGACGTTGGCCAGGTCCGGAGCATCCCACAACACCTTCACGGAGTCGGCACCCACGCTATAAACCGTCGCACGTCCGTGCAGTCCGCGTCCGCTGGCGCCTTCTACCGTCCCCCACGCCAGCACCCATATCTCGGCAGGATCCGAAAACTGTTCCGCCATTTGGAAGTTGACCACGTAGCCATCAAACTCCGCTCCTCCGCGCGACGAGCGTCTCACCTTCCCGTTCTCTGACAGGTAGCTCTCTACTACTGTGATGGAGCCTTTCGGGCCCATGAATCCAAGATACAGAACATAGGCGACTACGAACTGCTGGGTTCCCTTCTTGCCTCCCCAGATATTGCCGAGCACATACGGCGGATGATCGCAATCGCACTCGTCGTTAGGACGCGAGCACAAAACCGCCTGCAATTGCTTGCGGAGTTGGCTCTGCAATATGTCGGGATTGGCGTCCATCTGGTCAAAGATGAACTGGCTGATCTTGTCGCGGACAACAAATCCGGCACGTCGTCGGCTCTCCATCGTGGTGCCGGGCGGCGAATCGCTGAGCAACATATTCAGTGAGCGCACCTGTTTCGCCAGCGATGCCGTGGGCAACAGGTTTCCGTTGTCGTTTGCGCCCAACGGCAGTGAAACTACCAGTAGAGCTATGCACTTCAACGCCGTTCCCGCGATGCGCATACCGGACCTCGCGTCTGCCTACTTGAATGCCTGTGCTCCCGGCTGCAGGAACGACACCACAAAATCCGTCATCGACGGGAACAGCGTGGTGAGCAACCCAATCAGCGGACCAATCCCGAGGGTGGCCATTTTCACCCAGAACTCCATTCCCAGCTCGCCCGGGTTGGTGTTGGCGATGTGGCTCAGTGTGGAGTCCTTGCTCATCTCGCTGTAGACGAAAATCATGGTCACGCCGACCAGCGCGAACAAAATCAGGAACACCGCGCCGATCACCGGCAGCGGATCGAACGGGTAGCTCGAGACCCCGAGCGTCGCCGCCACAAACAGCGACACAATGCTGAACGCGATGGTGCGCACTCGTCCAAGAATGTTCTGGATGAAGCCCAGGTACGGCAACACGACAAACTCTTCCCCGGCGCGAACGTACGCCGACATACACACTGCTTCTGTCTCGCTGTCCTTGGCTTTGTTGTTGGGATCGGGGCAGCGGATGAGCGACTCCGTCTCGGTTTGCCATGACGGGAGGATCACGTGTTTCAGGATGCAGCCGGCGGTCGCGGCCAGCATCTCCTGGAACTCCGTCAGCGGCCGGATGTTGTACTCCTTGTCGGTGTCCTTGATTTCGTCGTTCAGCAGGTCCACGTACCAGGTCGCGAATTTCCTGCCCTGCTTCTCGCATTGCTCCATCTGCTCGAGCGCTCTGTGCTTGTCCTGCTCCTCGCCGGCGTTTGAGGTCTTCCACTGGGCCAGCGCGTTATGCAGGTGCCGCGCACTCTCGAACTGGCGCGAGAGCAAGCGATAACGCTCCTCCAGCACGTTGCCGCTCAACTTCCACACCGAACCGCCGTAGAGGCCTCGCAACTCGCCGAAGGTTCGCCGGAGCCGCAGTCGGTCGAGAAAGATCAGCAACTGTCGTAACTGGCTCCAGGTGTTGAGCAGTTGATACGTGTCAGCCAGGATGAGGGCCATACACAGGCCGACCGCATAGAAAATCACCGTGCCGAAGCGGTGGTCGCCCAGGCTGCGGAGGCTGTGATCGCCGAGCGCCGCCCGCAACACCAGCAGCGCGAGAACCAGGAAACCGATCAGCGAAACGCCGTAGCCGCGGCTTAGAGGAAGGGCGTTACGTTCGATGTTTTGTCCCGCACCCTCACGGCTGAACATGCGGAAGACTTTGACCAGGCGCGAGTGCTCGCCTCGCTCTTCTTCCTTGCGGTCGGCGGCAACCGGCATATCAGGAAGATCGTCAACCTTGGGCAGCACCGGCCGGTCGTCACCGAACAGCGACAGGCCGTGCAGGTTGAACCAGAACCAGGCATACAGGCCGGCGATCAGCACCACCTGCGGCAGTAGCGGTGAGACTCCGCTGCGCAGATACACGCTGCGCCAGAACGTGGCGAAGGCATTGGCTGCGGTGAGGTGCTGCGTCAGATACCCGTAACGCATCCACGCAATCCAAGCCACGACCGGTATCCACAAAATGCAGTAGATGAGCCGCCAGCGCCGGATGCGCTCGCGGTCTCGCTGGTGAAGTTCGCCCGACACTACCGGAAGCCGGTAATTGCCCACGCAACCCAGAAAGCCGGACACGAGGATTGCGCCAATCGCGTAAGTGATGGCGATGTCCCAGCGCGGCGCCAGCACCAGCTTGCCCAAGGTGACCGCGAAGAACAGCGTTACTCCCAGCAATCCCAGGACCAGGCCGCCGATAAAGATCAGGCTGGTGTGTTGCACTCGTGGAATCGGCGCGAAGTACGCTCGCACCCGCGGAGGCCGGATGATCGATCCATTCCAACAGCAGTAGAGATGCCAGAAGCCGAGGATCACGCAGAACGCCAGCAGGCCCGACATTTCTCCGGGCAAAGCCGCGCCTTGGCCGGCTGTGGTCGGAGCTGCGCCTAATGTTGCGTCGGGCTTCGCGAATTCGGCTTGCAGCAGCGATTCGCTACTCGGGCCAAAAAATACGGTGTTGGTGTCCGAGATTTTTTCCACCTCGGTCTGCTCGTTGAGTACGGCGATAGGCCAGAACTGTCGATGTCCGACCACCGTAACCCAAGTGGCAGGCCGATGGTCGGCTTCGGCCGCGTCGTCTTTGCTGTGCGATGATTTCGGCGTGCCGTAATCGTTGATCGGGACGGCGCGGCGGGCGTCCGGCAAGCCTTCGAACAGCTCACGCGCCGCAACGTAGACGCCTTCCGAGAGATCTTCGGCAAACACCCGGTAGCTGGTTTTGCGCCTGCCGTGGATGGGGGGAATCGCGTCTGGCGTCCAGCTCAACAGCGGATACGTGGACAGCAGCATGACCCCGCGCAACGACGCGCCCTGTGAGCCGCGCCGGAACATCAGGTCGGCCCCATCGATTACCACCCGGCCGCTGGGATAGGAGCGACGCAAGAACTCGCTCAGGAACAACTGGTCAAGCGAATTGGTGCTGCGCAGAATCACGAAATCAATGTGCTTGGAATCGAGAATGTTGGTGATTCCAAACAGTGTCGCTTCCTGCGCGAGCGGCGTTATCTGTCCGCCGTAGGTGCGCACGGTGTCGTGTTCGCTGCTGACCGGTTCGCTTAAATTGCCACGCAGCGAGGTGGCCGGGGCGGCGCTCTGTTGTTTGCCGGCGGCGAAAATCGACTGCTCCTCGTATGCCGAGCGCAGCGAGGCGATGTCACGCGGATAATAGAGATAGATTGGCGACGGCCCTGCTTGCCCTGTCTTGCCGCTCTGGCAAGTGACCGGGCCAGCGGTCTTGGTCGGTTGCTTGGCGACGTTGCCGAATGCGGTCTCGTCTTCCGAAAGAATCGCGACCCTTTCCAAGTCGTAGCCCTCATGCTGCAGGTAGCAGAGGAAGCGGTTGGTCATTAGCCCGTCGCCTTCCAAAAACGTCCGGAACTGCAACTGGGCCTCGGGCCACTTCTTCTGCAACTCGTCCTGCAGGTTGGCCAGGTAAAGCTGGAACCAGTGGACACCGCTCTCCGAGTTCGACGTGCCGCTGTAAATCACCGCGCCCTGCTGATAATCCTCGAGGGTCAGTGGGGTGAGCTCGCGCGCCAGCGACGGCAGAGTTCCGGAAAACGTCGGCCCCACGATGCGCAGCGGCTTGGTGACGTGGTCCGGCTGGATGGTTTGCATCCACTGTAGCGAATGCTCGAACTGTGCATCGTTGAGGCCGCCGGTGGGCTGCTCCGCTACAACGAATACCACCAGGTCGCGTTCGTAGTGGTTGGCGAACTCACCGTCTTTCGACTCGAGACAGTTGGGTTTGACCACACCGCTGCCGGGGCTGGTCTCACACTTGCTCCACGAGTCATCGACCTTTTCGCTGTCGAGGCCGCGCCGGAACACCATGATTCCGGGCTGCTCCTGCAACTCCGCCTCGAGCTTGGCTGCCTGTTCCTCGTCCGACAGCGACTCGTAGGACTTGTCCGAGTGGTTCCACGGAAACCATGACCCGTCGTAGATGTAGTTCACATCCTGGGCCGCCTGCTGGATCGACTCGATAGCTCGATCGAACACAAGTGGCAGGTGGGTCTGCACCGGGTTGGGCACAATGGCGATGGCAAAACTCAGGGTGGGGTTGGTTGTCGATTTGTCCTTTGCAGGTACTCGTGCGCCTTCGGGATAGCACGACACGGGCATGGGAGGCTTCTCGTTGGGCCGATAAAAGCGTCGCAGTCGTTTGGCGATTTGCTCACAAGAGGGAATCGGCTTCGTTGCCACGGCGGCCGAGGGTGTGCCGCTGGTGGTGCTGGCGGGAACGCGAGTCGCAGTCGTCTGCGCCCCCTGCGTGCCGGAGCTCTCCGCGGCCTTGCGGGGCAGATAGGACACACCCAGGACTGCCGCAATCAGCAAAGCTATGGTTGCCATCCCGCCGCGCTGATTCATGCCGCACCCTCATTTGTCTCGAAATGGAGTTGTCTCGCGCACCTAGCCGTAGTGCACTGATCAGCAATTGCGCGAAGACCACTCAGGTGGAACCCCGGCCACCAAGTAACTGGGATCAAAGCGCTATAACGTGCACGAATGTTAGTGCAGAACGCCAGCCGGCACAATGGAGAAATGCGGCTTTCGCAAAACGAATGGCCCGGATTTCTCCGGGCCTGCGGGACTGCGAATCGCTGAGGGCTCTACTCCGGATCGAAGTAGTTCGCCGCCACCGGGTTCTCGAACAGCGAGTAGTCACGCGTGACCACGGTGATGCCACTGTCGGTCACGTGATACTTCTGGCGATCGGCCTCGGTGTCGTAGCCGATGACCGTTCCCTCCGGCACGTGCACGTCGCGGTCGATGATGGCCTTGCGGATTTTGCAGTGGCGCCCGACATCGACATGCGAGAACAGGATGCTGGTGTCGATTTCGGAAAACGAGTTGACACGCACATCCGGCGACAGCACGCAACCGCGAATGGAGCCGCCCGAGAGCACGCAGCCCATGGACACGATGGAGTCGTGGGCCTCGCCCATGCGCCCGGGATCATTGAACACGAACTTGGCCGGCGGATACTGCCGCATGTGCGTGCGCAGTGGCCAGTCGTTGTCGTACACGTTGAATACGGGCGCCACCGAGACCAGGTCCATGTTGGCCTCGTAGTAGGCGTCGAGCGTGCCGACGTCGCGCCAATAGAGCGCCTGTTTCTTGTTCTCGTCGATGAAGTTGAACGAGTAAACCTTGGTGTCGTCCACCATCTTGGGCAGGATGTTGTGGCCGAAATCGTGCTTCGACGACGGGTCGTCCGCATCCTTCAGCAGGGCCGGGATCAGCACTTCGGCGTTGAAGATGTAGATACCCATCGAGGCCGAAACCATACGCGGGTTATAAGGCGAACGCAGGTCGGTTTGCTCGGGCTTCTCCTGGAATCCGGTTACGCGCCCGGTGCGATCGATCTCGACCACGCCAAAGTGCCGCGTTTCGGATGGATCCACCAGAATGGTTGCCAGCGTGATGTCGGCGCCCGAGTCCTTGTGCTGCTGCAGCATAAGGTCGTAGTTCATCTTGTAGATGTGGTCGCCCGACAGGATCAGCACGTACTTCGGCTCTTCGGAGCCGATGGAGTAAATGTTCTGGTAGACCGCGTCGGCGGTGCCCATGTACCAGTTTGCGCTGACGCGCTGCATGGGCGGCAGGATCTCGATGAATTCGCCCAGTTCGTGTCCCACCACGTTGCCCCAGCCTTCGCGAATATGCCGGTTGAGCGACAGAGCCTTGTATTGCGTCAGGATGTACACGCGCCGCAGGTCGGAGTTGATGCAGTTCGACAGTGTGATGTCGATGATGCGGTAGATGCCGCCGAAGGTGACGGCCGGTTTGGCACGGTCGCGGGTCAGGGGGTACAGGCGTTCACCCGCGCCACCAGCCAGTAAGACTCCCAGCGTGTCTCTCATGTTGGTGATTCCTGAGTGCTGCGTTCCCCAACCGGGGCAAGACTGCGTTGTCCATCAGGCGGCCGCGCCGAACGCGAACCCACTTCAGAGCGTCGAAATCTTAGCACACCGCAAGCCATCCGGAGCGTCGACAATCTGGCCCGAAAATCAGCCCTCGCCGTTGACCTTAATACGGAGAGAACGCAGAAATTTCAGGTCCTGCGAGGTGATCTCCAACTCGCCGGTCGACGTGTATTCCTTTGGCGGCGCGGCTTCACCTGCGTCTTCGCGCTGGTTGAATCCGATGGTCGCCTCCAATACCAGAAAGACCTCGTAGCCCTCGGCTTTGATGCGCGACATCACACTCGAAATTTCATCGGACTCCGCCACCGAATGATTGATGGCCTCGCCCAGTTCCTTCATCAGTTCTTTCAGTTCGTCGTCCACACTGCCACCTGAAAACGTGAGTTTACTGCGAACGAGTCGGCGCTGATTTCTGGCTGCTAGAATACGCTTTTAGCCCAATGGCCGCACCAACCGAGAACAAACCCGCGACTTCGCAAGACCTTGGCAGGCAGAGCCGGGCCGCGTTGCGAGTGGCCGGACGCAAGACCGGCGAGAACCGCTGGGTACGCGCCTTCTATAGTGCTGGCCGCGTCACGGCCTCCAGCGTAAGCCGCGTGATGCACGTGCTCTGGCTGGAAGTCACCGGCTTCCTCTTCCTGGTGCTGGCCGTGATCGGCGGCGCCGCCACGGTGCGCGAATACCATCGCTACCTCGCCGGTACAACCACTCGCGGAAGGATCGCCGTTGCCGCCGTGTTCGCGCTGCTGTTCCTTTATTTTGGAGTGAACTCCTTCTGGCTCTCGCGGAAAAAGGGTAAGAAGAAGTAGTAGCGGCGCATCAGTCTGGCTTGTGACTCGGCTCACTGCGGTGGGTCAAGCGGGGACGCGATAATCGTAGCGACCGCTGTTTGTGCGGCAAATCTTCATCGAGATCGAGGGCCTAATTTCATGGCCGATATCAAGACCAAACCCGCCTCCGGCAAACTGGCCGAGAACCAGGAAACTTCCTCACATACCAGCATTCATCCGCTGTACACGCCCGCCGATCTCGAGGGCTGGGATTACGATCGCGAGCTAGGTTTTCCCGGGCAGTTCCCGTACACGCGCGGCGTGCAGGCCTCGATGTATCGGGGACGCCTGTGGACTATGCGCCAATACGCCGGCATGGGCGATGCCGACGAGTCGAACCGCCGCTACAAATATCTGCTGAGCCAGGGCACCACTGGATTGAGCATCGCCTTCGATCTGCCGACGCAGATCGGGCTCGACTCTGATAACCCGCTGGCTATGGGCGAAGTCGGCAAGGTAGGCGTGGCCATCGACTCCATCGAAGACATGATGCGGCTATTCGACGGCATCGACCTGGAAAAGATTTCCACTTCGATGACGATCAACGCGACGGCGTCCATTCTGCTGGCGCTCTACATCGCCGTAGCGCGACGCACTGGGCGCGACGTGCGGAAGATCTCGGGCACCATCCAGAACGATGTGCTGAAGGAGTACATCGCGCGCGGAACGTACATTTATCCGCCTGCCCAGGCGATGCGGATCATCACCGACATTTTCTCCTACGCCAACCAGAACGTGCCCGAATGGAACACGATTTCGATTTCCGGCTACCACATGCGCGAGGCGGGATGCACGGCGACTCAGGAGGTCGCGTTCACTCTGGCCAACGGCATGACCTACGTGCAGGCCGCGATCGACGCCGGACTCGACGTGAACAAGTTCGCGCCGCGGCTGTCGTTCTTCTTCAACGCGCACAATAACTTCTTGGAGGAGGTGGCGAAGTTCCGCGCCGCCCGCCGCATGTGGGCGCGCATCATGCGCGATCACTTCAAGGCCAAGAATCCCAAGTCGCAGATGCTGCGCTTCCACACTCAGACGGCTGGCTCCACGCTAACGGCGCAGCAGCCGGAGAACAACATTGTGCGCACCGCGCTGCAGGCCCTGGCGGCGGTGCTGGGCGGAACCCAGTCGCTGCACACCAACTCTTACGACGAGGCGTTGGCGCTGCCTACCGAGCAGTCGGCGCGCATCGCGCTGCGCACCCAGCAAGTCATTGCCTACGAGTCGGGAGCGCCGCAGACCATCGATCCGTTGGCCGGCTCGTACTACATCGAGTCCCTCACCGACCAGATCGAAACCGGCGCGCGCGCCTATCTCGACAAGATCGATGGCATGGGCGGCACGCTCAAGGCCATCGAGCGCGGCTATATCCAGGCGGAAATCCAGAACGCCGCCTACGAGTATCAGCAGGCAGTGGACCGGAAAGAGGCGATCGTGGTCGGTGTGAATGCCTTCGGGATCGAGGAGGAGAAGCCGATCCCTCTCCAACGCATCGACGAGTCGCTGGAGCGCAAGCAAGTCGAACGCCTGAAAGCTCTGCGCGCGAAACGCGACCAAGCGAGGTGGCAAGCGGCTATTCAGCAAGTGGAGGACACAGCGCGCGGAACCCGCAACCTGATGCCGACAATCGTCGAAGCGGTCGAGGCTAGCGCGACGGTCGGCGAAATTTCCGATGCTATGCGTCGCGTGTACGGGGAGTATCAGGAGACGGTCGTTATCTAACCCATCGGTCAGTTATTATCCACACTTGAGAACTCCTCGATCAGGAGTGTGGTGTCTAGTCGTCGTAGTATCGCAGTCGTTTTAATCGCGAGCGTCATTGTCCTCGCTGGCGCGGTAGTCGCGCTTGTCTTTAGGAACCCTGACCGATACCGTCCCCAAGTGATTGCCTACCTGCAGGACAAAACCGGAAAACAAATACAAATTGGGCGCTTGGGAGTGAGTCTGCTTCCCACTCTATCGATTCGTCTCTACGACATCGGGGTGAAAAATCCACCCCCATTTCCGACGGGGTATTTCCTCGCAGCGCCTAGAATTACTGCCGAGATCGACGCCGCTGCGCTGCTGCATAGGCGAATCGTAATTAAGTCAGTAGTACTGAATGACCCCGTCATCAACGTGATTTCGGATCCTGACGGCCTGTGGAACTTTGAGAATGCTGCCGCATTGAAGGGTTCAGGGCAGTCTGATCGTGAACCTCCGCCATTCTCTCTGGGAGTGATCTCCACGGTAGAAATTAAGGGTGGTACGTTGTCAGGTTCGAGTCTTATTGACCCTTCGGATAGGCCTGGACCGGTCGTTCTCGAGTTCCACAACATCGCAGCTCAATTGAAGCAGGTGGACTTCGACGCGTTTACCGGCCCCGCCTCTTCGCTTGTCGCGGAGGGCGACCTCAAGGCGGATTCCGCCCGTTTCGGATCGGTCCTTGCCACAAACGTGAGATCGCACTTGCGGATACTGCCCAAACAGGTGTTCCTCAATGATTTGAGTGTGGAGGCTCATGGCGGCCGGGCCAGTGGCGATTTTTCCTTCAACTTAGCGGGCTCCAAGACGAAATTCAGCACAAACGTGCAAGCCAGCGGGGTTGACGTTGCCTATCTTCTTGCTCAATTTCCAGAGGGCCGCGGCAAGATGACAGGAAAGATGCAAGCAACACTGAAGCTCGAAGGAGAAATTGAGCATTCTTACAATCCGCTAGCGGGAATAAGCGGGAGCAGCCACATAATCGTGCGCAATGGCGAGCTACCTACGCTTAATCAGAACGAGAACATGATGAAGATGACTCGTTTCAGAGATCCTGGTGCCGCTTCCCGTGCCCCTTCTTCGTTCTCCACGCTCTCTGCCGATATGAATCTGGCTAACCGCCGGATATCCAGCCACCAGATTGATATCGCCTTTTACGGAATCGACCTTCAATGCTCAGGAAGTCTGGGCGTGATGGGTGGCGGGGGGCTGTATTACAGGGGCGTGGCGAATGTCCTTAACGGTCAGGGCTTCTTCACCAACATGATGGCGCGAATGTCGGGGGCCAAGTTAGAAAAGGGCAAACTGTCCTTTCCAATTCGGATTGAAGGGACGTTGCAGAGCCCAATATTCTCCGTGGTCAACTAGTCACGCGACGCATTACATAGTTACTGGCACGAAGCAGTGAAACGATTCACGGTTGCGCCGTTCCAGCCCTCTCCGTTATTCGGGTAGCGGGTATAGAAGACGTAAAACTGTTTGCCCAAAATGCTGGGATCGTCGCCCATTCCGACAAAAGCGGCGTAAACGCTGGCCTGGTCCGGATCATTGCGGAAGTCGTAAAACAGGCTGAGCGGCGACCAACTCAGGCCGGTGACAGACTCGGAATAGTAAAGCACGACGCCAGCGTTGATGAGCATCTGATAGCGACCCAGATTGCCGTTATAAGCCACCTGAAGGTTACCGCCGTAAGGAGTCGTGGGATTCAGGCCCTTCGAATACCCGCCCAATCCCTGTTCCAGATGGAAGCCGGCATAGAACTTCTGGAACGCGACGGCGTGCGGCTTGCCTCCGAAAGCAGCTGCGAGCACCGAGCCAATGGAAGCGCGAGCCACGGAAACCGCCGTGACCGTATTTCCCCAGTGCGTGGTGCCATTGGCCAGCCAGTCCGGGAAATAGATGTAGAAATACTTGCCATCAGGGGAAACGACGAGAGTAGAGTCGCCGATGTCGAAGCCGTCCATGTCAGTTCGATAGGCCTGGTTGGTGCGAATGACCTCGCCCAGGTCAGTCCAACTCTTTCCGCCATTCGACGAGCTTGCCAGGGCCAGCACCGAATAGAAGCTTTGGGTAGTAATCGTGGGAACTTCCGCGTGATAGACCATCAGAAGCTTGCCGGAGCCGATCGCACCTTCCGGAACTTTGTAAACCGGCCCGCCTCCCATGTAGTCATAGCTCGAATAGAACGGGTTGACCGCCGGATCGGGATTGGGATAGATGGTCACGTCGATGGGAGGATCGGTACCCAGCGGCTGGTTGAGCGTGCCGGTCGTGCGGGTGACCGATCCATACTTGTTGTTGCCGTAATAGTGTCCCTGCCAAAGTTGCCGGGAGTGGAATGCGCCGTCGCTACCAAAAAACGTGTAGCCGGCTTCGGTCTTGATGACGCCGAGAGGTGCGTCGGGCCAGGCGAAGCCGTTGGCCTGGTCGGTGAGCGGCGGCTGCGCGATTTCTCCCGCGGCCTTCCGTTGCGCAGCCGTGGCAACTATCTGGTTGGCGGTGATCTTGGGATTACAGACTTGAACGATGCTCTGCGCTCTGGCGACGCCAACGATCGTCGCAAAACCGCTAATAAGTATTAACGCCAGGTGAATGAACTTCGCAGCTCGCATGACAGCACCTCGGTCCTACTTAAATCGAAGCGGCGCATGCGCAAGGAAACACCCATGACCAGAAAAAGTCGCTGCTGGCCAACACTTGGCTGCTGTCGGCAATTTGGGGAGCCGTGCGACAGCACACATGCAGGTCATCCTCGCGCGGCCTATCGCCCACCGCTACATTTCGACCCGCAAGCGTACAAGCGTACAAGGGATGCCAGGCTACTCCCGTCTTCTGCCGCTGGCCTTAAATTGCTATTTGTCCACCGCTCATCAATAATCGGCTCACTCGGCAGTTCCCCTGTAGTCTAAGTTGTTTGCGGCTCTATCTCCCGGAGGTCCGACGATGAAGCCAAGCCTGCATCCAGAGGAACAAGCGCGTCTGGCCGCTTTGCGCGAATACAAAATCCTCGACACCGCCCCGGAAGAGGCCTTCGATGATCTCACGCTGCTGGCTTCGCAGATCTGCGAGACCCCAATCGCACTGATTACCTTGATCGACTCCGACCGGCAATGGTTCAAGTCGCGAGTGGGTGTCGAGGTGGACGAGACTCCCCGAGACCTTGCGTTCTGTGCGTTCGCCATATTGCAGAAAGACTTGCTCGTCGTGGAAGACGCATCCAAAGATCCACGTTTCAGCGATAACCCCCTGGTTCAGGCCGATCCGAAGATCCGTTTTTATGCCGGGGCACAGTTCCGTTCCTCCGATGAGCTGCCGCTCGGTACTCTCTGCGTGCTCGACCGCAAACCACGTCAGCTTACCGAGGGGCAGTACAGCGCCCTGGAAGCGCTCAGCCGCCAGGTGCAGGCGCAACTGGAACTACGGCGAAATCTGATCGAGTTGAAGCAATCGCTGGAGCTGCGCGATGAGGCTGAGCGTGTGCAGCAGCGTCTTATGCAGGAACTGCAGCGCGCGTTCGACGACACCAAGCGACTCAGCGGCCTTTTGCCTGCCTCCTCGGCCTGCAAGTTCAGCATCACGATTCCCGCAGACTTGAACCGCATAAACCCGGTGGTGGACGGAGTCATGGAGGTTGCGCGGCAGATGCAGAGCGCGCAGGGCCGTGAGCTTGAGATCGACCTTGCGGTGCGCGAGGCCCTGGCGAATGCCATCATTCACGGGTGCAAGAGCGACCCTGCGAAGAACATCGAGTGTTCAGTTGCCTGCGATCAGGGTGGAGAGATTGTGCTGGTTATTCGCGATCCCGGCGGGAACCTGAACAGGTCGGCGGTGGCTGATCCAACCAAGGGCGAGAACATGCTTGCGACCCACGGCCGGGGCCTTTATCTCATCGACGAGTTGATGGACGATGTCGAATATGTCGTCCAGAAAGCTGTGGCCACCGAGGTCAGAATGAAGGTTAAGCCCCGCGAGCCCGAAGGATGAGGCTGAGCGGATGCCCGCCCCTTCGCTTTCACTGGCCTTCAATGTCCCCTTAACGTGGCTGCCCCACACTTATCGAGCGCCTTTGCGGAACACGGGGTTCGCGCGAATGACTACCTTAATCTCTGCGCAGCATCCTCGCGGCCGAACACTTTCATCACTGCGCTGGCGATGGGCGCCGTTCCTACTCCTGAAGCCACCTCGCGCACATAAGGCGCGGGTGGCTGCGGCGACGAGAGAAACGTCGCGACGTCGGGCTCGAGCTTGTTCCAACATTCATACACGGCGAGATGGCCTGAGTCGAAGCACAGCAACAGCGAGGCGTTGGGCAGTTGCTGCTTCATCTGCTCACCTACCGACAGTGGAATCAGCTTTTCCTCTTTGCCCCAGATCACTAGCACAGGAGACTTGACAGCCCCCAGCTTGCCGTCGAGCACGTCCTGATAGGTAAGGAACGAGTCGAAGATGCGGCGGGTGATCCAGGCATGCTCGGCGACCTTGTTGAGGAAGTCGCGCCGCACGGGATACGGCGCAGGGTACTGTCGCGGCGTCAACATCGTCATGAACGTGTTGAACTCTTCCGGCGTCGCGGGGAGAAAGTTCTTGACGGTGATGCTGGTTTGAAACTTCAGTCCGGCAGCGTCGGCCACCACCAGTCGGTTAACGACATTCGGATGCTCGATCGCCAGTTTCAGCGCGACCCATCCGCCCATGGAAACGCCAACCACGTCCGCCGACTTGATGTTCTGAGTGGCGAGAAACTGCCGCAGCATCTCCGACTGCTGTTCTATGGAGTAAGCGATGTCGGGCTTCTGGCTTTCGCCGTGGCCCAGCAGGTCGATGGCGTACACGTGGAACCGGCCGCGCATGTCGAGCATCGCCGGGACCCAGTTCAGCGACTCCGCTCCTAGTCCGTGAACGAACACCAGCGGCGGCCCTTCGCCTCCCTCGTAGTAGTGAATGCGATAGCCGCCCACCTGCGTATAGCGGCTGTGAATACCGCCGCGCCACAACGCGAAATGCCCGGCGGCGCGCACCAGCGCAAGCGGCTGGAGCCACGCGAACACACCCAGCGCGATCGCCAGCAGCGTGGCAACCAGACCAAGCTTCTTCCATCGAAGAGCGCGTGGGGTCTCTAGTAGCGGGATCGATTCAACAGCAGTTGCCATCAGAAATTCACGTACTCCGGAAACATCGAGGC
>Ga0070766_10000102_pt1 | contig 31779 bp, 35 predicted proteins | sample HubBroMetageWFT6_FD_69782 | JGI IMG/M metagenome (GOLD analysis project Ga0070766, IMG submission 69782) | Warmed and freeze-thawed soil microbial communities from the Hubbard Brook experimental Forest, New Hampshire - Hubbard Brook CCASE Soil... | ecosystem: Environmental > Terrestrial > Soil...
GACAATTACGATATCGACCTGTTCCGGGCGCTGATCGAAGCGTCCGCCGATGCGTCGGGAGTGGCGTCCGACGGCGAGCACGCGGTGTCGCACCGCGTCATCGCCGACCATCTGCGCGCATCGTCCTTCTTGATCGCCGACGGCGTGCTGCCGAGCAAGGAGGGGCGCGGCTATGTGCTGCGCCGGATCATGCGACGGGCGATGCGCCACGCGCAGATTCTCGGCTGCAGGGAGCCGCTGATGTGGCGGCTGGTGCCCGCCCTGGTGCAGCAGATGGGCACAGCCTTTCCCGAACTGCTCCGCGCGCAGCCGCTGATCACCGAGACCCTGCGCCTTGAAGAAGAGGGCTTCAGGCAAACGCTGGGGCGCGGCCTTGCCCTGCTTGAGGAGATGGTTGAAGGCAAAGGGTTGAAGGATCAAAGGACGTTGGATGGCACCGTCGCTTTTGTCCTCTATGACACATACGGTTTCCCGCTCGACCTGACGCAGGACATCCTGCGACCGCGCGGCATTGACGTGGATGTCGCGAAATTCGACGAAGAGATGCAGGCGGCCCGGGCGCGCTCCCGGGGCTCCTGGACCGGCTCGGGCGAGACCGCAACCGAAGCGACCTGGTTCGCGCTGCGCGAGGAACTCGGCGCCACCGAATTCCTCGGCTACGAGACGGAAACCGCCGAGGGCATCATCCTCGCGATACTCAAGGGCGAGGAGCGGGTCGACGAAGCGAGGGCCGGCGAGGAGGTCGGCCTCGTCGTGAACCAGACCCCGTTCTACGGCGAGTCGGGCGGCCAAGTCGGCGACACCGGCGCCATCTTCTCGCCCAACGGCGGCGAATTGGCCGTCGAGGACACCGTCAGAAAGGCCGGTGATCTGTTCGTCCATCTCGGCACCGTTAGGCACGGCACGCTCAAGGTCGGCGAGGCGGTCGAACTCCGGGTCGATAGCGAGCGCCGGCGCAAGCTGCGTGCCAATCATTCGGTCACGCATCTGCTGCATCAGGCGCTGCGGCAGCGGTTCGGCGAGCATGTGACGCAGAAGGGCTCGCTGGTGGCTCCCGACCGGCTGCGTTTCGATTTCAGCCATCCGAGGCCGCTGAGCCAGGAGGACATCGCCGCGATCGAGGCCGAGGTCAACGACCGGATCCGCCACAACGCCGAGGTGCGCACCCGGTTGCTCAGTCCCGACCGCGCCGTCGAAGAAGGCGCGCTGGCTTTGTTCGGGGAGAAATACGGCGCGGAGGTTCGGGTCGTTGCGATGGGCGGCGCGCTCGACGGCGCGGATCGGCCCTACTCTGTCGAGCTGTGCGGCGGCACGCATGTGCACCGCACCGGCGATATCGGGCTGTTCAAGATCGTCGGCGAGAGTTCGATCGCTTCGGGCGTGCGCCGGATCGAGGCGCTGACCGGCGCTGCGGCCGAGGCCTACCTCGCCGAAGAGGAGGAATTGCTGCGGCAATCGGCGGCGGCGCTGCGCACCAGCCCAACCGAGCTGCCCGCCCGGCTCGCGCGGCTGATCGAGGACAATCGTCGCCTCGAACGCGAGCTGGCCGAGGCGCGGCGCGCCTTGGCGGGAGGTGGGCAGACCGCCGCACCGGCCGGCAAGCTGATCGGCGACATCACCTTCGACGGGAGGGTGGTCGACGACGTGCCCGGACGCGAGCTGCGCTCGCTGGCCGACGATTTGAAAAAGCGCATCGGCTCCGGCGTCGTCACCGTGGTGTCGCGCGCCGACGGCAAGGCTGCCATCGTCGTCGGCGTCACGCCGGATCTGACCGACAGGATCGACGCGGTCGAGCTGGTTCGGGTTGGGGCCGAGGCACTCGGCGGCAAGGGCGGTGGCGGCCGGCGTGACATGGCGCAAGCCGGCGGACCCGATGCGGCACGTGCCGAAGCCGCTCTTGCCGCGGTCGAGCAAGCACTCTCGTAACGGGCTTGATCGCGCCAAATACCGAGCTGTGCCAAGCGTTTTGAGGCAAGCCGGAAGCCGGCGATTCGCCGATTAGTTGTGATTCGGCGGTTCCGCAGGCATCAGAGCTTATCGTAAGCCCTTGTTTTAATTCAGTACTTAACTTCTCTCGACGGCGGAGTCGCCGCACTCCATGATTCTGCGAACGACAGCGGCGCGGGCTCCCGCCATGCCGGATGAGGGGACGAGTACGGGCAGGATGAAGGGACTCGGCGCTAGCGCGTCTGTTCTACTGGCGCTCTGCCTGTTCGCGCTCGGCGGTTGCGAAGAGGCGTCGGTGGGGGATCTTCAGCCGTTGAATATCAACGGCCGCGAAGGCGCGCACCCGCTCAAATACGACACGCTGATGCGCGTCGGCGCGGCGGCGCGTGCCGGCGGCGACCTCGCCAGTGCCGTGTCGATCTATCGCCGGGCGGCGACGATCGAGCAGCTTAATCCGGCGCCGTTTGTTGCGGCCGGCAATGTGCTCACCGAGATGAACCAGATCGATGAGGCGATCCTCGCCTACAAATCGGCGCTGGATCGTGTCGCCAACGACCCCGAGGCGTTGCGCGGCCTCGCCAAGGCTTATCTGAGGACTGCACGCCCCGAGTTGGCGGGCGCCCCGCTCTCCGTCGCCTACAAACAGACGCCCGATGATCCCAAATTGCTGCAGCTGATCGGCGTCGCCGACGATTTCATCGGGCAGCACAAAGAGGCGCAGGCGCGCTACCATCGCGGCCTCGAATTGCTGCCGGCCGACCCCGCGCTCACCGTCGACCTTGCCCTTTCGCTGGCGCTCACCGGTAATTATCCGGAAGCGATCGGACTGCTTCGACCGGTCGCGATTGCGCCGACCGCCAGCCCGCGGGAGCGGCAGACGCTGGCGCTGGTCTATGGGCTGGCCGGCGATCAGGCGGCAGCCGAGCAGATGGCCCGACGCGATCTCGACCAGACTTCGGTGCAACACAACCTCGCCTATTACGATAGGCTGCGAAAGCTGTCGCCGGAGGCGCGTCGGCGGGCGCTCCAGTCGATCACCAGCACCAATCAAGCCGCCGCCAAGTCCTAATTCTCGCTGCTGTCTCGCGCGGCACCCGACTGGACCCTGGCGGCCGGTCGCGCCATGATCGCCGGCAACACCAATTGCCCGGAACATGCGCATGAAGGCCCTCGTCACCGGGTTCGAGCCGTTCGGCGGCGAACCGATCAATCCCGCGCTCGAAGCGATAGCGCACTTGCCGGCACGGCTTGACGCCATCGAGATCGTCACTGCCGCCCTGCCGGCGGTGTTCGGGCGAGCCCTCGACGCCCTCGAAGACGCGATCATCGCGAACGATCCCGATATCGTGCTGTGCGTCGGCCAGGCGGGCGGCCGTCCCGCGCTATCGTTGGAACGGGTCGCGATTAACATCGACGATGCGCGGATTCCCGACAATGCCGCGCAGCAGCCGATCGATCGTCCGGTCGTTGCGGGCGGTCCGGCGGGCTACTTCGCGACCTTGCCGATCAAGGCTGCGGCAGCAGCCTTGCGCGATGCCGGGCTGCCGGCGATCGTTTCGAACACCGCCGGAACCTTCGTCTGCAACCACGTCTTCTATGGGTTGATGCACCTGGCCGCGACCCGAGGATTGCGGTTGCGGGGCGGGTTTCTGCATGTCCCCTATCTGCCGGGCCAGGCGGCGCGGCAGCCGGGCGCCCCGTCGATGGCGCTCGATGATATCGTGCGCGGCATCGAGATCGTGCTCCGCATCGCCGCCGCGCGGGTGGATGATATTGCCACCGCGGAGGGTGCGATCAGCTGATGCGGGCCGCGCCGTGGCCGTGATATCACGAGCGCCAGAACAGCGGGAATAAAGCCATGGTCGCTTATCACGGCGCGCATGTGGTCGTCACCGGCGGTACCGGCGCCCTCGGCACCGCGGTTGTCAGCGCGCTGCGCGCGGCCGGCGCGGTCTGCCATGTGACCAATATCGTCTCCGCCGAGCTCGAAAAGTATCCGCACCGGAACGACCCTAACGTCCGCGTCACCCAGGGTGTGGATCTCGCTGACGAAAAGGCGGTACGGCGGTTTTACGAGGGGTTGCCGCCGCTTTGGGCGTCGATCCATCTTGCCGGCGGCTTCGCGATGTCGCCTGCCGCGGAAACCTCGGCGGTTGCCTTCGTCGATCAGTTCCAGATGAACGCGCTCTCCTCGTTTCTGTGCTCGGTGGCCGCGCTACGTGCGATCCGGGCGCGGGCGGAGCCGGGTCCGGAGGGCGCCAAGGGTGGGCGCATCGTCAATGTCGCGGCCCGGCCCGGGCTCGAGCCGCGGCTCGGATCCGGAATGGTCGCCTACGCCACCGCGAAGGCGGCAGTCGCGGCAATGACCCAGGCCCTGGCGCAGGAGACTTCCGGCGAGGAGATCTGGGTCAATGCGGTCGCGCCGTCGGTCCTCGACACGCCCGCCAACCGCGTGGCGATGCCAGACGCCGACTACAGCACCTGGGTCGCGCCGAGCGCGGTTGCCGAAGTGATCGCCTTCCTCGCCTCGCCCGACAACCGGGTCACCCGGGGCGCGGTGATCCCGGTCTACGGCGGAGCCTGAGGCGACATCGGCGAAGGACTAGGTTCGGCCGCCATGGATATAGCCAAGATCCCGATCGGGCGAACGCCGCCCGACGAGATCAATGTCATCGTCGAAATCCCGCAGGGCGGCCCGATCAAATACGAGATCGACAAGCAGTCGGGAGCGCTCTTCGTCGACCGGTTTCTCGGGACGGCGATGGTCTATCCCGGCAATTACGGGTTCGTGCCGCATACGCTCGCCGAGGACGGCGATCCGATCGACGTACTGATCGTCGGCCCCGGACCGGTGCTGCCGGGCGTCGTGGTGCCATGCCGCCCGGTCGGCGCTCTGTTAATGGAGGACGAGCACGGCCGCGACGAGAAGATCGTCGCGGTCCCGATCGACTCCGCGCGGCCGTTCGACATCGGGATACGCTCGCAGCAGGATTTGCCGGCGGCGATGCGCGACCAGATCGTTCACTTTTTCGAGCATTACAAGGACCTCGAACCCGGCAAATGGGTCAAGGTCGAGGGTTGGGTCGATGCGGGAGAAGCGACCGAATTGATCCGTCAGGCGATTGCCCGCGCCCACGGTGCGCAGGGTTAGATCCTCTGCGAAATAAGGTCTAATGTCATTCCGGGACGGCCCGGAGAGCCGGGCCCGGAATCCATATTCCAGAGATCTGCGTGCATGGATTCCGGCTCGCCGCTGCGCGGCGCCCCGGAATGACAGTTGAGGGTGAGGGGCGAATGGCCAAAGGCATCCTGATCGCGGCGATGAACAGCGCCAACGCGGCTGAAGACGAGTTTCACGACTGGTACGACACCGAGCACCTGCCGGAGCGCCAACGGGTGCCGGGTTTCCTTTTGTGCCAGCGCTGGATCGGTACGGCCGACCCGAAGATCTCGGTGGCGACGTACGACCTCGACAACGTCGCGACGCTAAAAAGCCCCGGCTATCTGGCGATCGGCGGCGAGAATTTGTCGCCTTGGTCGAAGCGGGTGACCAGCCGAGTCGAGCGGCTGATGCGCTTCGAGGGCGACCAGACCCTGCCCGGCGACCAGATCCCGCCGGACAATGCCGGCGGCCTCTTGCTCAATTCGATGAATGTCGAGCCCGCCGCCGAAGCCGAGTTCAATGAATGGTACGACAGGGAGCACATCCCGGCTCTCGCCGCCGTCCCCGGGGTGCTCTGCGCCCGACGCTTCCGCGCGACCAGCGCCAATCGCCGCTATGTCGCGCTCTACCATCTCGTCTCGCCGGACGTGCAGGCTACCGCGGCTTGGAAAAGCGCCGCCGACACCGACTGGACGCGCCGCCTGCGGCCGCATTTCCGCGACCATCTGCGCCTCGTCTGCAAGAAATACGCACGCGGCGGCTGAACTCTCGCGCGACCGCTACCACACCGCTGTCGGGGCTCGGCGGCGCCCGATGCTCGATCTCGTCTCCTACGGCGCCCTCGCCCCGCCCGCGGTGTTCGTGCTGTTGTCGCTTGTCGGCGTGTTGCTGGCGTTGGTGTGGCGGCGGCTGGGGCTCTTCATCGCGTTGGTGGCAAGTCTCTGCCTCTACGTCGCAGCCACTCCGGCGTTCTCGTCCTGGTTGTCGCATTGGATCGAGGCGGCGATACCGGACAACCCCGATTTCAGCGGCGCCCAGGCGATCGTCGTCCTCGGCGGCGACGTTCGTCCCGGTGATGCGGGCCAGCCCGATACGCTCGGCCCCAATTCGCTCGAGCGCGTCGTCTTCGCCGCTGAAGCCTATCGCCGGCTGCGGCTGCCGGTGGCGGTCAGCGGCGGTCCGGCGGATGGCTCGCATGAGGCCGCGGGCGACCTGATGAAGGCCGCGCTGGAACGGGATTTTTCCATTCCCGTGACCTGGGACGAGAACCGCTCCGCGACGACGATCCAGAACGCAATCGATACGGTGCCGCTGCTCACCGCGGACCGCGTCAATACCGTGATCCTCGTCACCCAGGCCTGGCACATGCCGCGCTCGTTGTGGTCGTTCGGGCGGATGGGGTTGCGGGCGCTGCCGTGGCCCGCCCCGCGGACCGCCCTGCGCGCGAGCCGAATCGACGATTTCCTGCCGCGCTCCTCGGCCTTGCAGGGCAGCTTTTACGCGCTGCACGAGCTGATCGGCAGCACCTATTACCGGCTGCGCTATTGATCAGCCGAGCCGCGGTTCGACGCCGGCCAATTCAACTATTTCCTGATCGGTCATCGTACCCATGCTAGCCGGCAGCGAGGGCGTTCCGATGGTCGGGTCGCGGGTCAGCCCTGCCTCTGGATTTGTCCCCTTTGTCGAACGGTGGTAGATGTAGCTGCCGCTGTGGTCGAGGGGGTGTCGGCCGCGCGGTTTGGGGACCCATCATCAGTCGCATGGATCTTTCCGTCGTCATTCCGGTCAAAAATGAGGCCGGCAATATCGCCCTGCTTGTGGCCGAGATCGACGCCGCTCTCGACGGGCTTCTCGATTACGAGATCGTCTATGTCGACGACGGCAGCGATGACGCGACCGTCGCCGAGATTCGCCGGTTGCAAATGGCGGCACCGCGGCTGCGGTTGGTGCGGCACCGCAGCAGTTGCGGCCAGAGTGCTGCGATCCGCAGCGGCATCAAGGCGGCGCGCAGCGCCTGGATCGCCACCCTAGACGGCGATGGTCAGAACGATCCGGCCGATATTCCCGCATTGTGGCGCATCGCCCAGGACAGCGCCGAGGCCCCGGCACTCCTGGTCGCCGGACATCGCGCGCACCGGCAAGACAGCTGGTCGAAGCGCCAGGCCTCGCGGATCGCCAATGCGGTGCGCCGCGCGCTGTTGCACGACGATACGCCGGACACCGGTTGCGGGCTGAAGCTGTTCCGCCGCGATTTGTTTCTCGACCTGCCCTATTTCGACCATATGCACCGGTTTTTGCCAGCCCTGGCGCTGCGCGAGGGCGCCATCGTGCGGTCGGTGGCGGTGAACCATCGTCCGCGTCAGCGCGGCATCTCGAAATACGGCGTCTTCGACCGTCTTGGGGTCGGGATCACCGACCTTCTCGGCGTGCTGTGGCTGCGGCGACGCGCGGCGCGGCCGGTGCTCGTCGAGGACGCGACGCCGAGCGCGGCGACCGCGTCCGCTGAGCTTGCGGCGACGCGCCAGCGCGAGCCGGCGCTGTGATGCGGCTCAGGCCCCGGTCCGTGCGGCTGGTCGCGCTGGGCCTCGTCGCGGCCGGCATTATCGCCGCCTGGCACTGGCGGGGGTTGTTCGAAGCGGTGGCGCTGTCCGGGATGATCGGCCGAAACCCCGCGGCCCCGCTCGTCTTTATCGCGCTGCACATCGCCTCGAGCCTCTTCTTCGTGCCGCGCACCCTCTTGGCGCTGGTCGCCGGGCTGGTCTTCGGCGCCTGGTGGGGCGTGCTGTGGGCCGCCCTCGGCAGCGTGCTCGGCGCGATAGCCGGTTTTCTTGTCGCCCGCTACATCGATTCCGGGATCGCCGATGCGGCGAGGAACGCCCGCGTCGCCGCGCTGCTGGCGCGCGCCGAGCGCGGCGGTTGGCGCACGGTCGCGGTGCTGCGCCTCGTGCCGGTGATCCCGCACAGCTTGACCAATTATGCTCTGGGCCTCACGCGCTTGCCGGTCGGCGCCTATGCGTTCGGCTCGCTATTGGGGCAGCTGCCCCTGACGATCGCTTATGTCGATTTGGGCGCCGCCGGTGGACGCGCGCTGATCGGCACCGCCGACTGGCTGGTACCGAGCGCCATCGGCGCGGTCGCGCTGGTGCTGTCGCTGTTCATCCCGCTGCTGTCGCGCCGCTCCCGGAGCGTCGAGACAATGCACCGGGCTTAGCGCCGCGGCGCTTACGGCCCCGCTGACGTTTCGATGACCCCGATGTTGTAGCGCTTGACCTGGAGGGTCCACCCCGAGTCGACCGCAATCGAGGGTACTCCGGCAAACGGCAGATACAGCGCCAGGTTGGTCACGTACAGCCTCTTCTTGTCCGGGCTGAACGCCAGGCTCGCCGGAAACAGCAGGCCTTGGATCGAGCCGTCGGGGGCGATGCCGTTGAAATCGCCCTTTTTCGCCACGACCATGCCGCTCGGGTCAACGACGACGATCTCGTCGCCCTGATTGGCCACGACCCAGAGATTGTCGTTCGCGTCGACCGCGAGCCCGTCGGGGGCATTGAGCCCCGTCGTCAGCGTCACACCCGTACCGGCGCTGCCGTTGTTATTGACAGGGATCTGCACGATCGAGTGGTAGGCGGTGTTCATGACGTAGAGCACCGTGCCCGCATTGTTGAACTCGATCCCGTTGGCGCCGAAGGGCGGTATCAAAACCTCGCCCGGGTTAGCGTCCGGCAGCAACAGATCGTTCTGGCCGAGATTGGTCGGCGAATACCACGCCGTCGGCGTGCCGCCGCCGGGGCCGTTCTTCCAGATCACGCCCTGGAACGAGTCCGAGGTGTAGACATTGCCGGACTTATCGATGGTCAGCGCATTCAGACCCGGCGATTTGCCGGGAATTATCGTCGGTGCAGACATGAACACCGAGGTGGCGCCCGACACTGGGTCGACCTTCCATACCACGCCAGCGCCGAGATCGGCGACGAGCACATTTTTCGAGGATTGCTGATAGACCAGCCCGATCAGGTGCGGGGTCGAGCCAGGAACCGGAAACTGCCTCAACAGCTTTCCGTTCGGCGCAAAGACGAACAGCACGCCATTGCCGCCGAGCGAGCCCTCGCTGTTGAACCCGAAAGACGCCGAATAGACGCTCCCGTCCGGGCCAACGGCCACCCCCTCGATATCCGAGGTGCATGAGGCCGCGTTGTTCGGGCAAACGGGACCGGGGCTACCGGGCGCTAATACAGGGATCGTCGCAAAATTCTCGACATTCCCGCGATCCCAGGCGTGGGCAGGCGGGCACGAGAGAAAACCAACCGTCGCGGCGAGGGCCACACCAAGTCGGGAAAGCGCGCTCATGATTATCCTCCCCTATCGTGCTTTGGTTGAAATTTAGGCAAGCATTCCGCAGCCGGACGTGCCCGTCAATCGGATAGCAGCTCTAACTCGTTGGGATAGCGGAAAGCGCCCGAGGTGGGGGGCCGCCCGTGGCCCAATCGAGCAGCTCGACGGTGTGCACGACCGGCACCGGCGAGCCGCCGGCGAGCTGGGTGATGCAGCCGATATTGCCGGCGGCGACGAGATCGGCGCCGGTCAGCGCGATGTTGGCGAGCTTGCGGTCGCGCAACGCCGCCGCCAATTCCGGCTGCAGCAGATTGTAGGTACCGGCCGAGCCGCAGCACAAATGGCCCTCGGGCACGTCGACGACCTCGAACCCGGCCTGGACGAGCAGCGCTTTGGGCTCGCCGTGAATGCGCTGGCCGTGCTGCAATGAGCAGGCGGAGTGATACGCGACCCGCAAGATTTGGCCGGCCTCTCTGGCTGAACGCTGCAACCCGAGCGAACCCGCGACTTCGGATATGTCACGGGCGAGCACGGCGATGCGCGCCGCCTTTTCGCCATAAGCCGGATCTTCGCGCAGCAGAAAGCCGTAATCCTTGACCATCGTGCCGCAGCCCGAGGCGTTGACGACAATCGCGTCGAGCCCGCCTGCATCGCGCGCACGCTCCCAGGCGTCGATGTTGGCGCGGGCGAAGGCGAGCGCGGGCGCTTCCTCGCCGAGATGATGCACGAGCGCGCCGCAACAGCCGCTTCCGGCCGCGACCACGACCTCGCAGCCGTGCCGGGTCAGCAGCCGGATCGTCGCCTCGTTGATCTCGGGCATCAGCACCTGCTGCGCGCAGCCGGGCAGCAGCGCCACCCGCATGCGCCGCTCGTCCTCGGCCGGAAAGATCTGCGGCTGGTCCACCGCAGACTTCGCCGCAATGCTGGATGGGGCCAGCGCCACCAGCGGCCGCAGCTGTTTTGGCAGCAATCCCTCGAATGGCTGGGCCAGCCGCGCGCCGTGCAGGGCGAGGCGCATCAGCCCGGGCCGGGTCAGCACAAGCCCGAGCAGCCGGCGCAGCAGCCGCTCCGGCCAGGGCCGGCGATAATGCGCCTCGATGTGCCGACGGCCATGATCGACGAGGTGCATGTAGTGCACGCCGGACGGGCAGGTCGTCATGCATGCGAGGCAGGACAAGCAGCGGTCGATGTGCTTCACCGTCTCGGCGCCGACCGGGCCGCCCTCTTCGAGCATGTTCTTGATCAGGTAGATACGGCCGCGCGGACTGTCGAGCTCGTCGCCAAGCAGCACATAGGTCGGGCAGGTCGCGGTGCAGAAGCCGCAATGGACGCAGGCGCGCAGGATCTTTTCCGACGCCGCGGTATCGGGGTCGGCGAGCTGGGCCAGGGTGAAATCGGTCTGCACGTTGACTTCACGCTGTCATTGCGAGCGCGGCGAAGCAATCTCGGTCCGTCTGAATGCGATCCATCGAGATTGCTTCGTCGCCTTGGGCTCCTCGCGATGACATCCTTTCCATCAGCTGCCCTCGACCATGCGGCCGGGATTGAGGATGTGCTTCGGGTCGAACGCTTCCTTGACCCGCCGCGACAATGCCGCGAGTGCCGGCGGCTGCGGCTCGAATACCGCCACCGCACGGCGCAGCGCGGGCGAGCCCTTTACAAGCGTGGCGTGGCCGGTGCCGCGCCCGTCCACCCCGCGGACGGCCCCCCGGATCACGGCGGCATTAGCGTCGTCCTGCTCCGGGACCGCGACCCACAGCAACCCGCCGCCCCAATCGAGAAACCACGCTACGTCCAGCGCCCGCGCTATTGTCAGCGCCACTTCCGCGCCGCGCGCCGGCGCCACCGAAACGCGCCAGACGGCGCGCTCCGCGAGTCCTACGAGCGGACCCGCATCCCCGATCGCGCGCCAGAACGCAATCGACTCGGCCTCGGCGAGGACCTCCGCCGCGCCGCTGCCGACGTGCTCGCGCAACAGGCTGTCGCGGCGGAACGCGACCGAGGGCGGCGGTCCTTCGACCCGCAACGCAACGACTCCGCCACCTGCCGGCGCGACCGGAACCGCCGTCCCTCTCGGCAGATACGCGGCACCCGAGACCTCGTGCGGCGAGCCGAGCACGGCACTCATCAGCCGCACCGCCGGTTCCGGCTCAATGCCCGCGAACAGCACGGTCGAGACCGCTTCCGGCCGGGGCAACACCTTGACTGTGACCTCATCGAGCGCGGCCAAGGTGCCGTAGGAGCCGGCCATCAATTTGCAGAGATCGTAACCGGTGACGTTCTTCACCACCTTGCCGCCGGCCTTGAACACCTCGGCGCGGCCGCTGACCGCGCGAAACCCGAGAAAATGGTCGCGCGCCGCTCCCGCCTTGATCCGGCGCGGGCCGGACAGGTTGCAGGCGAGCACCCCGCCTAGCGTCGGCTCAGTGTTTTCGGTTCCGAGCAGCCCGCGCCAATCCGGCGGCTCGAAGGCGAGCATCTGACCGTGTTCTGCCAGGACGCGCTCGATCTCCGACATCGGGGTTGCCGCGCCGGCGGTCAGCACCAGTTCGCTCGGCGCATAATCGCGGATGCCGGAGAGTCGCGACAGATCGAGCGCATGTGGCGTCTGCAACGGCCAGCCGAGGCCGCGCTTAGACCCGCCGCCAACGATTTCGACCGGCTCCTCCGCCGCGAGCGCGGTCGCCGCCGCGTCGCGCAGTTCATCGAGATTTGTCGGGACGAAGCGCGTCATAATAATGAGACTTAAGCCGGTAAACCCGGTACTGCCAAGGGAGCCTTGAATGAGCGCGGTTCGCGGCAGCTGCCTGTGTGGCGACGTGAAATTCGAGATTGACGGCCCCTTGTTGCGCCCGCTGAATTGTCATTGCTCGTTTTGTCGCAAGCAGCATGGCGCCGCATTTCGCAGCCGTGCCCGGGTCCGGCGGAGCGACTTCAAGTGGATTGAAGGCGAGGAACTGCTGACCTATTACGAAGCAACCCCCGGTTATCGCCGCGGTTTTTGCCGAGTCTGCGGTTCGCCGATCCTCAACCGAGCAGAACCGCATTCACGGCTGGCTGAGAGCCACCCCCAGTCTCTCAACGAATTCGGCATCGCTCTCGGAACATTGGACGATGACCCGGGTGTTCGCCCGGACAGCCACATCTTCGTGCGCAGCAGGGCGCCGTGGTTCGAGATTACCGACGATCTCCCGCAATTCGCCGAGTTACCGCCGCGGGCCTAAAACCTTGGCAGGTCGGGATGCGGCAGACGGCCGGCATGGACGTGCAGCCGACCCAATTCGGCGCAGCGGTGCAGCACCGGAAAGACCTTGCCGGGGTTTAACAGTCCGTCCGGGTCGAAAGCGCATTTGAGGCGCTCCTGATGGGCGAGATCGGTTTCGTCGAACATCGTCCCCATCAGGTCGCGCTTTTCGACCCCGACCCCGTGCTCGCCGGTCAGGACGCCGCCGACCTCGACGCAGAGCCGCAGGATATCGGCGCCGAACGCCTCGGCCTTTTCGATCTCGCCCGGTCTGTTGGCGTCATAGAGGATCAGCGGATGCAGATTGCCGTCGCCGGCGTGGAAGACATTGGCGACGGCAAGCCCGTGCTGCACCGAGAGCTCGCGCGTCTTGGCCAGCACCTCGGCGAGACGGGCGCGCGGGATCGTGCCGTCCATGCAGTAATAGTCGGGCGAGATGCGGCCGACCGCCGGAAACGCCGCCTTGCGCCCGGCCCAGAAGGCGAGCCGTTCGGCTTCGTTCCGGCTGATCCTCACCGAGACGGCGCGGTTGTCGCGGGCGATCGCCTCGACCTTCTCGATCAGGTGATCGACCTCGGCTTCCGGGCCATCCAACTCGACGATCAGCAACGCCTCGACATCGAGCGGGTAGCCGCATTCGACAAAGGCCTCGGCGGCGTGGATCGCCGGCCTGTCCATCATCTCCATGCCGCCGGGGATGATCCCGGCGCCAATCACCGCGGCAACGCAATTGCCGGCGTCCTCGGTCTCGGCAAAGCCGATCAGCAGTGCACGCGCCGTTGGTGGTTTTTTGAGGATGCGGACGGTAACCTCGGTGACCACTCCGAGCAGCCCCTCGGAACCGGTCATCACCCCCATCAGATCGTAGCCCTCGGCATCGAAATGCTTGCCGCCGAGGCGCACCACCTCGCCATCGATCAGCACCATTTCGAGGCCGAGCAGGTTGTTGGTGGTCAGGCCGTATTTGAGGCAGTGCACGCCCCCCGAATTCTCCGCGACATTGCCGCCGATGGTGCAGGCGATCTGGCTCGACGGGTCGGGCGCGTAATAGAAGCCGCGCTCGGCGACCGCGTGGCTGATGCCGAGATTGGTCACGCCGGGCTGGGCGACAACGCAGCGGTTGTCGTAGTCGATGTCGAGGATGCGGTTGAACTTGGCCATGCCGAGGAGGACCCCGTCGGCGAGCGGCAGCGCACCGCCGGACAGCGAGGTGCCGGCGCCGCGCGGCACGACCTTGATGCCCTCGTCGCGGCAGTAGCGCAGCACCGCCGATACCTGGGCGACGGTCGAGGGCAGCACGACGACGAGCGGTGGCTGGCGATAGGCGGTCAGCCCGTCGCTTTCATAGGCACGGCGCTCGGGCTCGGAAACAACAACGCCTTCGCCGGGCACGATCTGCCGGAGGGCTTTCGCAATTTCGTCGCGCCGGGCGATGGTGGCGGCATCCGGGGCCGGCATCTGCATGGGTTGAATCTGTCATTGCGAGCGAAGCGAAGCAATCTCGTTCCCATTCCCAGGGGATTGCCGCGGCGCCTATCGGCGCCCCGCAATGACGTTCTGCTGTGTCAGCCCTGGCGGGCCTTGTAGCGCGGGTTCGTCTTGTTGATGACGTAGACGCGCCCCTTGCGCCGCACGACGCGGCAGTTCTTGTCGCGCTTCTTCAATGTCTTCAATGAATTGGCGATTTTCATGACCGGTCCCTCGGAGCGCCGGAACATAGGGAGCACGCCCGACGAAGTCAATGCGGGGAAAGCCGTGCCGGCCGGATGTGGTACACTCGCAGCATGACGAAGGAAAAAGTGAAAGCAGTTCTGGATCGCGTCTCGACCTGGCCGGAAGAGCGGCAGCAAGAGCTTGCCGAACTCGCGCTGGAGATCGAGGCGGAATTGGCAGGCGTCCCGTATCGGGCGACACGCGATGAGTTGCAGGCAATCGATGAGGGGCTCGCCGGCGATGCGGCGAGTGACGAGGAAGTCGCCGCCGCCTTTCGCAAATTACGGCATCGATGAGAGTTGAGTACTCCAAGCGAGCCGTTTCCGACCTCCAGAGCATCGCCACCCGCTTCGCAAGTTCCGGCGATTCACAAATCGGCGAGCGGCTTGTCGCGCGAATTGAGCAGGTCGTGGCCAGAATTGCCGCTTTACCGGAAAGCGGCCGACCGGTCACCCAGCGGCTCGACGTCCGCGTCGTCCCGCTGCTGCCATTTCGATACAACCTTTTTTACGCGATTAAGCGCGACACAATCCGGATCGTGCACATCCGCCATACATCGCGCCGTCCGTGGCTGGGCGGTTGACCTCGGCGCCTATTTCTTCTCGCGCCAGCCCTTTTGGCCGCGACCGCCGACAAACCCGGCGCGCACCCGCTGCTTTAATAGCGCGGGCGGCCGGAAGCGTTCGCCATAGGCGTCGAACAGGATCTCCGACGCTTGCAGCACCAAGCGAGACGTTGTTGCGTCCATCAGCTCGAACGGACCCATCGGATGGCCGAGGCCGAGCCGGCAGGCGGTGTCGATATCTTCCGGCGTCGCCACCCTCTCGTCGACCAGCCGCACCGCTTCCTGCAGGAAGATCAGGAACATGCGGTTGACGGCGAAGCCGGCGACGTCCTTGACCCGGATCGGCGCCTTGCCGGCCTGCTGACAGAGGCGCATCGCTGTCTCGACCGTCTCCGGCGCGGTCTCGAATGCCGGGATGATTTCTACCAGCTTCATGCGCGAGGCCGGCGAGAAGTAATGCGTGCCGATGAAATGCGGGCGACGCGCCTCGCCGACGTAGGAGGCAAGGGTTGAGATCGGGATCGTCGAGGTGTTGCTGGCGAAGATGCAATGAGGCGCACAGATCCGGTCGAGCGCCTTGTAAATCTCGGCCTTGACCGTCTCGTCCTCGAACACCGCCTCTGTGACGAAATCGCGGTCGGCGAAGCGGTCGAGTTTGGTGGTGGTTTCGATCCGCGCGAGCGCCGGCTCCTTCTCCTCCTCCTTGAAGAAGCCGCGCGGGATGCCGCGGTCGAGGATCGTAGCAAGTCGCTGCCGCGCCGATGCCAGCAGCGCATCGGAACGGTCGGACAGCAGCACCGAATGGCCAGCGAGGGCGAACACCAGCGCGATCTCCGCTCCCATCAGCCCGGCGCCGACGATTCCGATCTTTTCGCCGCTTCCGTTCACCCGCCGCTCTCGTCCCCGAGGTAACCCGGCTATGCTCCGCCGCCGGCCGCAAAACAGCCTATTCGGCCCTTACAGGCCCGATCAAGTGGTTACGATGATGGCATTACGTTGTTTGTCGGCGCCAAAAGCCGTCGCCCAAGTGGCCACAATTCAAGTGCTAATTTCGCCATGTTTAACCCTTTCCTAAGCCGGAGCTGAAACGCTGTCGCGGAGCCATTTTTAACGATCGGCACGTTGCGACGCACACCCGACGATTGTAAGATTAAATTTACATAAATTGGGCTACCGTCCTCCACTGCCTGCCTTCACAGGAGCACTTTGCGGTGACGTTCCTTTCGGAACCGGTCGCACGGCATGCGCGGCGCGGGACATCGGCCGATCAGCTGCGCCCGAGCGAATACACCGCGGTGCTGATTCATGTCCTCCGCAACCGCGCGCCGCTATTGCAGTTACATGAAGTTGCCGAAATCGGGGTCGGCAGCGGCGTCGTCCTTGCGGTCCTGGCGGAACTGGGTGCCGCCCGGCTTTACGGGGTCGATATAGAGCCGGAGGCGGTGGATAGCGCAACCGCACTGCTGTCCGACCTCGGATTCGAGGAGCGCGCCAACATCTTCAGCGGCGACATGTGGGAACCTTTGCAGGGCTGCCGTTTCGATCTGGTCGTCGCCAACCTGCCGCATTTCCCGACGGTCGCCGCGGACCACCCGGATCGGTTTCCCGCATGGAGTCGGGGCGGGCGCGACGGCCGGCGGCTGCTCGACCCCTTTCTCGAAGGCTTGCCGCACCACCTCGCACCCGGCGGCCGGGCGCTGATGACCCATAATGCGTTTGTCGATATCGAGCGTTCGCGCCGCATGCTGCGCGTGCACGGCCTCGACCTGCGCACCGTCTACAAAACCACGGTGTACCTGCCGCGGGAGAAATCATCCAGCATAACGCCGGAGGTGCTGGCGCATTGCGAGGGCCGCACGATCCACTATCACGGCGCATACGCGTTCGGCGAAATGCATATCGTCGAGATCGGCCAGCCGGACCAGCTGACCTCCTGCGAGGATGGGTGCGGCGACACCGGATGAGCCGGCTGCTCGGCGCATTCTGCGGTTTTCTCCTTCTGCTGTTGGGCGGGCACGGAACAGCCCACGCTGCCGACCCGGTCGGCGAGGCTCTCGACCAGGTGATCGCCGCGGCGCGCGCGGACGCGGTGGGCGATTGCGCGGCTCCAAACGATCGCCTGGTGGCAATTCTGTGTACCGGCCGCTTGCGCGTGGGCGTCCGCCGCGACTACCCGCAGTTTTCCATGCTGGGACAGGACGAGGCCCACGGTTTCGAGATCGAGATTGCGCGCGCGATCGCTAAGAAGCTCGGCGTCAAGGTCGAGTTCACCGGGGTCACCGCGGCAAACCGCATCCCGCTGCTCGCAGAGGGGCAGATCGACCTCGTGATCGCCGCGATGGGGCACACGGTCGAACGCGGCAGACAGATCGACTTCGTGCGGCCACACTATTTCCTGTCGGAGACTATCATCGTCGGCCGCCGCGATTTGCCGATAGCCGGCTGGAGCGATGTCGTCGGCCGTACCGTCTGCGTTACCGTCGGCAACTTCACCAATACCGAGCTCATCCATCGGCACGCTCGGCTTCTGTTGTTCGAGGATCCGGTCCAGCTGGTCGATCAACTGCGGTTCGAGACCTGCTCGCTGGTGGCGCAGGACGACAGTTTTTTCGCGGCGTATTTCGCCGATCCGGATTTTGCCCAGCACTATGAGAGCAAGCTGCACTTCTCGCCGTTGCCCTGGGGGATCGGCGTCGCGCATCAGGGCGGCGAGAAGCTGGAACTGGCGCTGAGCCTGCTCAGCCAGATTTTTCACCGCGATGGCGTGTTTCTCGCCATGGCGCGGGAAAACCACGTACCGACAGGCTTCCTCGAAGCGCAGCAGAAATTGTGGTCCACCGCCGATTGCGACCAACCCGACGGTTGGCAGCGGCCGGGTTGCTTGATGGAGCCGCCGAACAACGTGCTGGCGCCGACCTCCTTCGCCGACCGCGTCACCGCGTTCGAGAACCTGATCCACGATTACTCCGGCATAGCGATATCTCTGCCGATGCTGAAGACCGAGGACGCCTTTTCATTGCTGCGGAGCGGCATCGTCAATTCGCTGATCCTGGTGGTCGGCGCGCTGGCGGCGACGGTGGCGGTCGCGTTCGTCGTCGGCGCGATGCTGTCGGTCCGCAACGTCGTTCTGCGCGGCGCCGTCCGCGCATTGGTGATCCTGGTTCAGTCCTCGCCGATCGTGCTGCTGCTGTTTCTTGCCTTCATCATCACCAGCTCGGCCGTGCAATATTCGGCATTGGTCGCGCTGTTCGCCTCGATCGTCGCGCTCGGCCTGTACAACGGCTGCTATGCGGGCCAGGCGATCGCCGAGGCGATGGCGACGCTGCGGCTGGAAACCGCAGGGGAGCCGGTACACTACGGGCGTGCGATCCGCCGCAGCACGACCCAAATCATGGCGTTTCTGGTCAACGCCACGAAGGGCAGCGCCATCGCCAGCATGATCGGCGCGCCGGAACTGCTCAACACCCTGACCGACATCACCTCGTTCAGCAGCGAACGGGCGACGACCTATACGGTGCTGCTGATCTTCTATTCGGCGCTGGTCGGCGCCGTCGTGTGGCTGACCAACCTGGCCCGGCGCGCCTACGAGCGCCGAGGGCTCGCGGCATGATCGAGATCCTGCCCGATTTCATCCCGCGGTTTTTGACCGGCGTCGTACTCAACTTCGAGATCGCCGCCGGCTCGCTGCTGATGGGATTGCTGATCGGGGTGCCGATCGCGCTGGCGCGCCTGCGCGGCCGCTCCCTCGGGATCGTCGCATCGACGGCGACCGGGGTCATGCGCGCGGCACCGACCTTTGTCGTCATGTTCTTCCTTCTCTACGCTGTGCCGCGCCAGTTTTCGCTGTTCGGTCTGACAGTTTTTCTCTCCGCACCGATGGTGGTGGTGTTGGCGCTAACCGTGTATTCGGCCTCCTATGTGGCCGACAATGCGCTCGAAGCGTTGCAGCAGCTGCGTCGCGGTTCGCATCACGCGGCGCTGTTGTTCCTGCCGAACATGGCGCGGGCATTTTTCGTGCTGGTACTGTCGTCGAGCACCGGCGCGGCGATCGGCGTCAGGGAGGCGATCAGCGCGACGCTGCGTCAGGCCGAGCGGCTGCCCAAGCTCAGCGACCGGCTGTTGCTGTTTCTGCTGGTGATGCTGTTCTTCGTTGCGACCTTGCAGGCTGCCTACGCCGCGGTCGCGTGGCTGCGCCAAGCGCTTACCGCGCGGAGCGCAGCGCCGGCGCAACAAACCTCGGAGCCGCAAGCCGAGATCGGCATTTGACGTTGCGCTGCACGACCGGCGACACACGATTATCCCGTCAAACGCCCAGCGAGCGCGCCAGCGCCCAGGCCTGCTCCGCCAACGGACGCGCGAGGCGGCCCTGCTCGGCGGCATCTGCACTAGCGGCGGTGCCATCGATCGCCCTCTTGGCGATGCCCTGCAGGATCGCGGCGATCCGGAACAGGCTGTAGACCATATAGAACTCCCAACCGGGGATCGCCTTGCGCCCCGTCCGGAAGCAATAGGCGGCGACGTAAGCCGGCTCGTCGGGGATCCGGAGCGCGGCGAAGTCGACGCCGGCGAGACCGCGAAACAGCTCCGGCGTCACTCGCCAGGTCAGCGCGTGATAGGCGAAATCGGCCAGCGGGTCGCCGATCGTCGACAATTCCCAATCGAGCACCCCAATGACGCGAGGCTCGGTTTTGTGGAAGACCAGATTGTCCATGCGGTAGTCGCCATGAACGATCGCCGGCTGCGCCTCGGCCGGCAGGTGCTGCGGCAACCAGTCGATCAGGCTGTCCATCGCGGCGATCGGCTCGGTCTCGGAGGCCCGGTATTGCCGGCTCCAGCGCGCGATCTGCCGCGCCATGTAATTTCCCGGACGGCCGAAATCGCCGAGACCGACCGCCTCGTAATCGACGTTGTGGAGCGCCGCGATGACCGCGTTCATCGAGTCGAACGTCGCCGCCCGGTCGCTCGGCGCGATCCCCGCCAGCCGCTGATCCCAGAAGATGCGGCCGTCGAGATGCTCCATCACATAAAACGCGCTGCCGATTACCGCATCGTCTTCGCACAGCACGTGAACATGGGGTACCGGCACCGCGGTCTCGGCCAACGCCCGCATCACCCGGAACTCTCGATCGACCGCATGCGCGCTCGGTAATAGCGGCCCCGGAGGCTTCCGCCGCAGCACGTAATCGCCCGACGCGGCGGCGAGCTTATAGGTCGGGTTCGACTGGCCCCCGGAAAAGCGCTCGGCGGCCATCGGGCCCTTAAACCCCTCGACATGCCCGCGCAACCAGGCTTCGAGCCGGTCGAGCGGAAGGTCGTTGTTGCTTGTCATTGCCAGGAGCCCGCAGGGCGACGCAGCAATCTCGCCGGGATTAAGGCACAATAGGCGCGAGATTGCTTCGCTTCGCTCGCAATGACAATGACGATCGCCTGGAAGGTATTTCGCGGATGGGGGTCTTTCCTCGCAGTGGCGGCGTTGCTGGGCGCCACTATTGCGGCCGCCGACGACGCCCCACCAAACGCCGATCCGGCTCCTGGGCAGCTGCTGATCGCCTCGGCAGCGATTCAGGATCCGCGTTTCTACCACAGTGTCATTCTGCTGCTGCGCCATGATTCCACCGGCGCCTTCGGCCTCATCATCAACCATCCCGTCGCTGAGGAGCCGATCTCCAACCTGCTCGCCGATGCCAACGGCAAAGGTGACGGCCAGTCCGACGACAGCTCGCTCGAGGAGACCATCCAGGTGTATCTCGGCGGCCCGGTGCAGCCGCAATATGGCTTCATCGTCCACAGCACCGATTACAGCCGTCCGGAGACGCTGCACGTCGATGAGGCTCTGGCGATGACCGCGAGCAAGGACGTTCTGCGCGATATCGGCCATCACCATGGTCCCAAGAAATTCCTGTTCGTCCTGGGTTATGCCGGCTGGGGTGCGGGGCAGTTGGAGGGCGAGATCGCGCGCCATGACTGGTTCACCGCGCCCGCCGAGCCCGAGCTGGTTTTCGACACCGAGCGCAGCCAGGTCTGGGACCGCGCCCTCGCCCGTCGCACCCGAGAGCTGTGACGGCGTGCCCGTGCCGGCGCTATGCTCGTGACGTTGCGGCCCTGAGGATTACCGGATGAACGAATTCCGCCACCTGATCGCCGGCCCCAGGCCGGTCTACGCCCCGCTTGTGTTCAACCCGATCTCGGCTTTGCTGGCGCGGGAAGCCGGCTTCCGCGCGTTGTATCTGGGCGGGGGGTCGATGGGCTACATCAAGGCTGGCACCGAAGCCAATCTATCTCTGACCGAGATGGCGCAGGCGGCGCTCGACATCCGCGCCGTCTGCCCGCTGCCGCTGATCCTTGACGGCGCCTGCGGCTGGGGCGACCCGATGCACGTCCGGCGCACGATCCAGATGAGCGAGGCGGCCGGCTTCGCGGCGATCGAGATCGAGGACCAGCTGTTGCCAAAGCGGGCGCACCATCACATCGGCATCGAGCACATGATCCCCTCGGAGCTGATGGAAGCGAAGATCCGCGCCGCGGTCGAAGCGCGCCGCGACCCCGATTTCGTCATCATCGGCCGCACCAACGCGCTGCGCAGCACCGGGCTCGAAGACGCGCTGCGCCGTGCCGAGGCTTACAAGAACGCCGGCGCGGACATGCTGTATGTGACCGGACGGCGGGTAGAGGATGTCCGCGCGCTGGGCGAGCGGTTACCCCCGCCGTTGATGTACATGACCGGCGCCGGCGGGCTTGCGCAGGGGCAGATCACTCGTGCCGAGCTGGCGCAGCTCGGCTTCCGCTTGATTGTCGATCCGACGACGCCGCTGATGGCGGCGCACAAGGCGTTGCGGCAATGCTATGCGGCGCTGGCGGAGGACGAGCCCGACCCGCTGCTCGGTCCGGAGGCCGGCAAGGAACAGGCGTTCGTGCACCAAACGATCGACCTCGAAGCCATGCTCGAGATCGAGCGGCAGACCGTCGAGAAGTAGAACCCACCCGCGCGCCCAAAACGCTGCGGGAAACCTACAGCGCCTTCATCATCGACTCGGCGCTGGAAACGTCGAACTGGCCCGCCTGCTCGACATTGAGGTTTTTGACGACGCCGTCCTCGACCAGCATCGAGTAGCGCTGCGAGCGCATGCCAAGTCCGCCCTTGCGCAGGTCGAGCTCCAGCCCGATGGCGCGCGTGAAATCGCCGCTGCCGTCGGCCAGCATCATCACCTTGTCCCCGACGTTCTGCGCCTTACCCCACGCCCCCATTACGAAGGCGTCATTGACCGACAGGCAGGCGATCTGGTCGACGCCCTTGGCTTTCAGCTCGGACGCCTTGTCGACATAGCCCGGCAGATGACGCTGAGAACAGGTCGGGGTGAACGCGCCCGGCACCGCGAAGAGCGCCACCTTCTTGCCGCGGAACAACTCGTCGGTGGTGATCTCCTTCGGCCCTTCCAGGCTGAGATATTTCAGGGTCGCCGATGGTACCTTGTCGCCAACTTTGATGGTCATGGCATCGTCCCTTCGAATGTCTTCCACCGCCTGACGGCATCGGAATTGCCGGCGGCAACCGGCGCGACCGATAGCACAGCGGGGCGCAGCCCGCAAAGGCTGCGCCGCGAGCGCTTGGCGACCCCTGCCGAACCGCGCCCCTGCGCCTCGCCGCCACGTTTTTTCGCCACCAAGATGGCCAACCGCTTATGCTCTCTCGGAATGATGCCGCGCCCTCGCTGTTGGCGTGGGCGAACCAACCAGTCGGCCGGCAGGCCGCGATCGCGCAGCGGAGGCCGCGATGAAATCGCTTACCGGCCAGCTTCTCCTGGCGATGCCGCAGATGATGGATCCGCGTTTCGCGCGTTCGGTCGTCTATGTCTGCGCGCATAGCGAGGAGGACGGGGCGATGGGTCTCGTCGTCAACAAGCTGCTCGACTCGCTGACGATGGACGAATTGATGGGCCATCTGAACCTGGAGCCGACTCGCCTCAACGAGCCGCGCCCGGTTCATTTCGGCGGCCCGGTCGAGCCTGGCCGCGGTTTTGTGCTGCACACGCCGGATTACCGGGAAGAGGCGACGCTTGCGATCGGCGAGGAGTTCGCGGTGACCGCGACGCTCGATATTCTGCGCGCGATCGGCCGGGGCGAGGGGCCGCGGCGAAACCTCTTGGCGCTAGGTTATGCCGGCTGGGCACCGGGCCAGCTGGACGCCGAGATGAATGCGAATGGCTGGCTTTGCTTGCCCGCTGACGCCGATCTCGTCTTTGACATCGACATCGACGGCAAATGGCAGCGGGCATTGGCGAAGCTCGGCATCGATCTGACCATGCTGTCGACCGACGCCGGCCACGCGTAGCGATGTGGGCTCGCGCCTCCGCGCGAGCTTGCGGCGCCGGTCGAAGGCGGCACGGATGTGCCGCCGCACCCGGAAACTAGCGGCGCCAGTCCTCGCGCAGGATCGCGAACAACAGGTGGTCCTGCCACTTGCCGTCGATCAGCAGGTAGTTCCGGGCATAACCCTCCTGCTGGAAGCCGGTGCGCAACAGCAGCGCGCGGCTGGGTATATTACTCGGCAGGCAGGCGGCCTCGACCCGATGCAGGCGCAGGCGGTCGAAGGCGAAATCGAGCGCCAGCGGCAGTGCGGCGCTCATATAGCGCTGGCGGGCGAAGGGCTCGCCGATCCAGTAGCCAAGGCTCGCGGTCTCGGCGACGCCGCGGCGCACATTCGACAGCCCAATGCCGCCCGCCAGCGTCTCGTCCTCGCGGAAAATAAAGAAGTTGTAACCCTGGTCGGTGCGCCAATCCTCGGCATAGCGCGACAGACGGGCGCGGAAGCTGGCGCGGCTCAGCGCATCGGGCGGCCAGCTCGGCTCCCAAGGGGTGAGGAAATCGCGCGAGCATGCGCGGAGGCTCGCCCATTCGTCGTAATCGGCACGATCCGGCGCGCGCAGAAATACCCGGTCGCCGACGAGCCGAAACGGCTCGACCCGGGTCAGGAACAGGCGGGGAAAGGTCTTACGTTGCGCGGCCATAGCGTCGTGCATCCCCCGGTCAGGCAGCGAGCCGCGTCTTCAGGCGGTCGAAATCTTCGAGCCGGCTGACCGGTCCGAGCGCGGCAACCGTCGGCGGCGCGGTCAGCCAGCGGGAGACCACCCGCCGGATCGCCGCGTCATCGACCGCCTCGATCTTGCACACGATATCAGCCGGATCGAACGGCGTCCCGTGGATCAGCATGTGCTGCGCCATCTGCTCGCAGCGCGCCGAGGTGCTCTCCAACGACATCAGCAGCCCGGCCTTGATCTGCGCCTTCGCGCGGGCAAGTTCGACTGGGGTAAAGCCCTGCTCGAGCCGCATCGTCTCGTCGCATAGGACCGGCACGAGCTCGCTCGCCTCCTGTTCGCCAGTCCCGGCATAGATCCCGAACAGGCCGCAGTCGCGGTAGCCGTGCGCGAAGGAATGGATCGAGTAGACGAGGCCGCGCTTTTCGCGGACCTCTTGAAACAGGCGCGAGGACATGCCGCCGCCGAACGCGGTCGAAACCACCATCGCGGCGTAATAATCCGGGTCGCCGAGAGCAAGACCGGGAAAGCCCAGGACGAGATGCAGCTGCTCCAGATCGCGCTGCTGCCGGTACTCGCCGCCCGCATAGCGCGCCGGCTCGGTGGTCACGGCGCGCTCGGAGGGCATCGTCGAGAACAGCTTATCGGCAAGCTGGACGATTTGGTCGTGGTCGAGGTTGCCGGACGCCGAGAGCACCATCCGAGCCGCGCCGTAATGGTCGCGCAGATAGGCCATCACCTTCTCGCGAGAGATCCGGCGGATGATCTCCGGGCTGCCGAGCACCGGGCGGCCCATCGCCTGCCGCGGGAAGGCACTCTCCTGAAAATGATCGAAGATGATGTCGTCCGGCGTGTCGTTGGCCTGGCCGATCTCCTGCAGGATGACGGTGCGCTCGCGTTCGAGCTCGGCCGGCTCGAAGCTCGAATGCAGCAGGATGTCGGCGAGGATGTCGAGCGCGAGCGGCAGGTCCTCCTTCAGCACCTTGGCGTAGTAGGCGGTGCTTTCGCGCGACGTGTAGGCGTTGAGATGGCCGCCGACCGCCTCGATCTCCTCGGCGATCGCCCGAGCGCTGCGCCGCTCGGTGCCCTTGAACGCCATGTGCTCGAGGAAATGGGCAACGCCGTTGACCTCCGGCGCCTCATGACGCGTTCCCACCTCGACCCAGAGACCGAGCGAGACGGTATCGACCGTGTCGATCCGGTCGGTGACGATGCGCAGCCCATTTGGCAGCCTGCCGAGCGAGACCGTCATGCCGCCCTCGCCTTCCGTCGCGCGTGGGCGCGCACATAGCGCGCGATCGCGCCCACCTCGTTGGGCAACACGGTCACCCGCTCGCGCCGCTCCATGATGTCGGCGAGCGCCGGCGGCATGGCCGGGCGAATGCCGGTCGCGCGCGCGACGGCGTCCGGGAATTTCGCTGGATGCGCGCTGGCGAGCGCGATCATCGGTGTGGTTCGGCTCTCGTCATCGATGTTCATACCCTCAATTTCGGCGCGCGCGGCGGCAATCGCAACCGCCGTGTGCGGATCTATCAACATCCCCGAGCGCGCATGGACGTCTGCAATCGTCGCCAGCGTCAATGAATCGTCGACCCGATGAGCCGAAAACAGCCGCTGCGCCTGGCGCCAGGCCTGCTCGTCCGCCGGCAAAGCGCCGGTCTGCCGGAACGCGCCCAGTGCGCTGGCGACCGCGGCGCCGTTTCGGCCCTTCAGCTCAAACAGGAGGCGCTCGAAATTGCTGGCAACCTGGATATCCATGCTGGGGCTGAGGCTCGCCGTGACCGGGGCGATCGCCATCTCGCCGCGCGTCAGATAGCGGGCGAGGATGTCGTTGGCGTTGGTGCCGATGACCAGCCGCGAGACCGGCAGCCCAAGCGCGCGCGCCAGATGCCCGGCATAGACATTGCCGAAGTTGCCGGTCGGCACGCTGAACGCGACCTTCCGCCCGGCGCCGGCGCCGAGCGCCAGCCCGGCGAAAACGTAATAAACGATCTGCGCCGCCACTCGGGCGAAATTGATCGAATTGACCGCGGAAAGGTTCAGCTCCCCGCGCAGCGCCGGGTCGGCGAACAGCGTTTTGACGATGTCCTGGCAATCGTCGAACGTGCCCTCGATCGCCAGCGCGTGTGCGTTGGCCGCATCGGCCGTCGTCATCTGCCGTCGCTGCACCTCGGAAATGCGGCCATGCGGGTAGAGCATGAAGATGTCGAGCGCGGCCCGGTCGCGGCAGGCGGCCATCGCCGCCGAGCCGGTATCTCCGGAGGTGGCGCCGACAATCGTGACATGCTCGGCCCGGCGTGCCAGCACTGCGTCGAACATGAGCCCGACCAGCTGCAGCGCCAGATCCTTGAAGGCGAGGGTCGGCCCGTGAAACAGCTCCAGGAGCCACAGACGCTCATCAATTTGCACGAGCGGTGCCACCGCCGCATGATTGAAGCCTCGATAGGCGCTGTCGGTCAGCTGGCGCAGCTCCGCGGCGCTGAAAGAATCGCCGACGAACAGCGCCATCATCCGGGCGGCCAGCTCGGCATAGGGCAGCCCGGCCAGACCGCACAGCGCCGCCGCGTCGAGTTTCGGCAGGGAGTCCGGCACAAAAAGCCCGCCATCCTCGGCGAGGCCGGCGAGCAGCACGTCCTCGAAAGCACGGGTCGCCGGCGCCGGACCGGCCGCGCGGGTGCTGAGATAGCGCATGGTTTGAAACTATAGGCCCACCCGCCTGCCCGCAACCCGTTCGGGGCCAAGGGCAGGCTTCATGGACAGGCCCGAACTATTTATCCAGCCACACGTCCTCGAACCGCCAGCCGTTGTAGATGGAGTTGACCATGATGGTCAGCCCCTTCACCGCGGACTGCATGCAGGTCGCGTTGCGCGTGTGGAAAATGATCGGCCGGGCCCCCTCTTCCTGCAACTTTTTGTCGATTTCCCAGACCAGTTTCTTGCGCTGTTCCTGGTCTGTCATCATCGACTGCTCGTCGAATTTCTTGTCGAGCTCGGGACTGCAGTAGCCACTGTAGTTGCGGGCCGAACCGCAGGCGTAGTTCTCGTAGAATTGCTGGTCGGGGTCATCGACCCCACTGCCGGTGTTGTTGAGAGCGACCGTGTAATCCTTGCGGGTCACCTTGTGGTGCCAATTGGCGGTCTCGATCGTCTCGAGCACCGCGTCGATATAAATCTCCTTCAACTGGTCGATCAGGATGACCGCGGGATCGCGGAAGGTGGCGACATTGCGCGTCGACACCGTAAGCTGCATCTTCTTATCCGGGCCGTAGCCGAGCTTCCGCATGATCTCGCGCGCTTCGGCCCGGTTCTTCTACACGTCCGGGTCGTAACCGGGGATCGTCCGCAGCATTTCATCGGGCATGCCCCACAGCCCCTCGGGCGGCGGCAGCATCGCCGCGCCCTGCTTGGCGAGGCCCTCAGTCATGATGTCGATAAACGCCTTGCGGTCGATCGCCAGCGCCAGCGCCTTGCGCAAATCCGGATTGTCGAACGGCGGTGCGTCGCGGTTGATCAGCAGATTGGTGGTGCCGTTGTTGGTGGCCAGCACGCATTGCGCGTTCGGCGCCTGCTGATGGATGTCGCGCGCCAAGGGTGGCGTGACGCTGAACGGCCAGGTGACGTCGAACTGCCCGGCGATGAAGCCGAGGATCGCGGTCGAGCGATTCGGCACGATGTCGTATTCGATCCCGTCGAGATAGGGGCGGCCCGGCTTCCAGTAGTCCGGGTTCTTCGCCACCTTGATGTATTCGTTGGGCTTGAACTCGACGAATTTGAACGGTCCGGTGCCGATCGGATGCTGCCGCATCTGTGCCGGCGAGACGTGGCAGGGATAGATCGGCGAATAGCCGGAGGCGAGCAATGTCAGCAGCGCCGGCTGCGGCCGCTTCAGGTGAAAGACCGCCTCGTCATCGCCGTTCGCGGTGACCTCGACGAGGTCGTTGTACCACTCCTTGCGCGGGCTAACGCGCAGTTTCGCCTGACCCTTCCCCTGCAGCAGATCGAAGGTGCACCGTACATCCGCGGCAGTGAAGGGTTTTCCGTCATGCCATTTGACGCCCTGCCGTAACTTGAAGGTCAGTTCGGTGCCGTCTTCGCTCCACGACCAGCTCTCCGCCAGATCCGGGCGGATCGTATGCAGGCTGTTCTGCGCTATGTGCTGGTCGTAGACGACGAGGTTGTTCATCACGCCCATGATCGGCACGACCGTCGAGTAGGTCGCCTCCTCATGGATCGACATGCTCGCCGGGCTGTCCCAGTGCTGGATCTTCAGCACGCCGCCAGACTTCTGCGCCTCCACCGGCAACGGCGCCGCCGCGGCCGCAAATGCCGCGAGCGTCGCGGCGGCGACTCGCCGATTCCAAGTCATCTGCTCCTCGCATCCGGCTTTGGCGTGTCGCGACAATCTAGGCTAGCTTAGGCAATCGGCCCTAGAGGATAGATGCCCTTTATTTTCGTCTCCTACCGTCGCGAGGATTCGGCCGCGGCCGCGGGACGGATTTGCGACCGGCTGCAACGCAGTTACGGCAAGAAGTCGGTCTTCTTCGATATCGGCAGCATTCCAATTGCCGACGACTTCACCGCCAAGATCAGCACCGCGCCCGGCCGGCCAGCCGATCGGCCTCGCCCTCTATGAGACCGATTTTGGACGGTATCTCGATATCGAGCACGACCTGCCGCCGAGCGAAACCGGCGGCGCGCTCGGTTCCGAGGTCTGCTATCGGCGCGCGAAAGGCTATTGCCCGCAGCGGACGCTGTGGATCAAGCACCTGCTCGCGATTGACCTATATCGCGAGGCGATGGCGCAAGCCGATCCCGCGGACCGCGGCAGGATGCTCGGCCGCGCGCTCGGATTGGCGCGGGCAACGCTTGCCTATCACCGCCCGGATTCGAGCGGCGACGGGTTCACCCAATGCATCGAGACGAGTCGGCTGATCGAGTTGATCGGCGAGGCTCAAGGTCCCACGGCCGCGGCGCACGATGTTGCCGCGCCAATGCACTAAGCTCTACGAGTCGAGCCCCCAGGAGGAGGCGAGCAAATGTTCGAGGGATTTACCCGCACCGAGATCGAGACCCCCGCCTCCGTCTTTGGCGGCGCGCGCATCCACCTGCGGCATGGCGGCGACGGCCCGCCCTTGTTGCTGCTGCACGGCAACCCGCTGACGTATGTGTCGTGGCACAAGATCGCGGGCCGCCTCGCCGAGCATTTCCATGTCGTCGCCGCCGATCTGCGCGGCTATGGCGACAGCGTCGGCCCGGACGACGCCGGCCCCAACAACATCAACTACTCGTTCCGGGCGATGGCGCAGGACCAGGTCGAGGTGATGGAAAAGCTCGGATACCGCGAGTTCTTCGTCGCCGGCCACGACCGCGGCGCCCGCACCACCGCCCGCATGTGCCTCGACCACCCCGACCGGGTGAAGCGCGCGGCGCTGGTCGACATCCTGCCGAACCATCACATCTGGACCCACACCTCGAAGGAATGGGCATTGCGCTCATGGCATTGGGCCTTGATGGCGCAGCCCTACGATCTGCCCGAGCGCCTGTTGGCCGGGGTCTCGGCGCAGTGGTTCATGGAAAAGAAACTATCGAAGCCCGGCATCGGGCTCGGCTTTTTCGACCCGGAGGCCTTCGCCGAATACGTCCGCTGCTTCAATTGGAAGACGATCAAGGGCTCGTGCGCCGATTACCGCGCCTGCCCGACCTGCGATTTCGACATGGACAAGGCCGATTTCGAGGCCGGCCGCAAGATCACCCAGCCGCTCTTGGTGATATGGGGCGCCCGCAGCCACACCGAGGGCGTGCACGGCGACGTGCTCGCGGTGTGGAAACGCAACTACGCGACCGACGCCTGGGGCGGCGCCCTCCCCTGCGGCCATTACGTGCCGGAAGAAGCCCCGGACGAGACCTACGACCACTTCATGAAGCATTTCACCAAAAGCTGAATCAACCTCCGCCGCCGCCCTGAGAGATCACGTTGAGGAGCGCCTGGCGTTTCTCAACATTGACGGCATGGAGCGCGCGGCCGAGCGCGGCCGGCAGTTCCGCCGGGTCCTCGACCCGCTCACCGTATCCGCCTGCCCCGATATGGGAGATCAGGAGACAAAAGCCTCTGTTGCCAATAAGCTCAGTCGCGGTCAATTCTCGGCGATCTTCTTTGTGGACACCTTAAAGGCGATTGGAATAGAGAAAGTCGATTTAGAGGATGTTTAGTCGGCGATGATGGAACACGCGGGACTAAAAATGCGTAAGCTGATAAAAGCTGAATTGGAAGCCGCTGATCGTAGCGGCTACGCCGCTACTGGAAAACAGACCAATATCTAGCCATAACGGGTTAGTTCCCCAACCCCCACCAGCATTTTAGGTCATTTCATATATTTTGGGGGCGGAATTCCGTCTTCAACCGGTAGTTCGACTGTGCCAGCCATTGCTAAGCACTGCTCCCTTGGCACAGCAACCATGCGCCCGTCACTTTTTCGGCAATTGCCCAATCCGAGTTGATAGCCGCTTTTGCAGGATTCACCCTTATACGGATAAAAGTCGGCGCTGCGATTAACACAATACGCTTGAGGGTTGGACGCAGCTTGGGCGTCCGTTTGAGCGGCGTTCGCCATGATCGGCATCAAACACAGCGTAAGGCAGGCAACTAAGCGCATAGCGGCCTCCCGCATGTAGTTGACATTGGCGATTATAGCTGCCCGCTGAGCACTATTCTACACCGAACACAGCAGGGTGGACCGCTTGCCGGGCTCACGCCACTCCAGGCGGCCTGCGTACCGGGCGATGCCGGACCTACCCTCTGACCTCGCCACTCGCCATGTGGAAACCGTGCCAGCATAAATAGGTGAAGGCATCCCGGTCGGCGGACTGGATGGCGACCCGTGACCCGACAGGTAGGCGGCTTATGGGGCTGTTGAGCATAAGGCCCTCGCAACGATAGGGGAGAGCATACTATAGGGTGGGTCGGACGCCGTCCAGGGCGCAAGATGTTGGGTGCCGCTTGCTACATAATACCTTCAAAGCCGACCCCGAGATGGGGCGAATTTCGGATTCGGCACACTAGCCGGAAATGACCTCAACACGATCCAGATAGCTGGACAGTTCACCGACCCATTTGCGCGATGCGTCGGCATCGACGTTACCAGCTGCTTGCTCAAGCTCCGCGCCGATGTCGGTAATGACCTGGAATCCATAGCTGCCGCCCGCGCCCCTCATGCCGTGTCCCAGCGTCTCCACCGTCTCGAAGTCGCCCCGGTCCAAGGCGTCCAGCATGGCGATGACGTTCTGCCTGCGGTTCTGCAGAAATGCGGGGATCAGGTCGGCGAATTTGGGATCCGCGCGCACGAGGATCGGTTCCCCCCGACTGCTGCTTTCCAATTTCGATGATGGCGACGCGATTACGGAGCGGTCCTTGATCGCTTGCAGCAGCACCTCCTGCTTGATTGGTTTGGTCAAATAGGCGGTGCACCCCGCCGCCAGGCATTTTTCCTGATCCCCCTTCAAGGCGGCGGCCGTCAGCGCAATGATTGGCGTGGGCGGCCGGTGGTTTGCCTGTTCCCATTGTCTGATCGCTCGCGTCGCGGTCAAGCCATCCATGACCGGCATTTGTCGGTCCATCAGGACAAGGTCATAGTCCCCGGCCGCAAATTTCTCGCAGGCGATGGCCCCGTTTTCGGCGATGTCGACCCGGTACGGCGTGTCCTTCAAATACGCCACGGTAATCGTGCGGTTGTCGAGCGAGTCCTCGACCAGCAGGATGTGCAGGGCGGGCAGCGCCGGCTCCGGG
>Ga0070766_10000103_pt1 | contig 31703 bp, 32 predicted proteins | sample HubBroMetageWFT6_FD_69782 | JGI IMG/M metagenome (GOLD analysis project Ga0070766, IMG submission 69782) | Warmed and freeze-thawed soil microbial communities from the Hubbard Brook experimental Forest, New Hampshire - Hubbard Brook CCASE Soil... | ecosystem: Environmental > Terrestrial > Soil...
TCACGGATTGCAAAATACCGCACCGGATGGTTTCAATATCCCTTTCTCCGCCGGCCACGTCCGGCGAATGCCCCGACTTACCGCTGGGCCATTTCGCTATAAAGTTTATGCGGACACCTATCTGCAAATGGCAAAGCGATATGCTCACAGGCCACTAAAGCAGGCGGTGATCTCGCCATCCGCGCTCAGCCTGATGTATCCAGCAGAGGACATTCCGAATTACTCACGGCAGGAATTCATCGACGACCTGCTAGGCGAGCACCAGATGGAGATTCGCCGATGTTTCGAACAGGGCGCGGAAAAAGTCCAAATCGATTTCACGGAAGGACGGTTGGCGGTCAAACTCGACCCATCAGGCAATCTGTTAAATAGCTTTATTGGTCTGAACAATCTGGCGCTGTCGCGGTTTTCAGCCGAAGAGCGCCAGCGAATCGGCGTGCACACTTGCCCCGGAGGCGACATTGATTCCACGCACAGCGCGGACGTCGATTACGCGGAGCTGTTACCTAGCCTGTTCGAATTGCGCGTTGGTAATTTCTACATCGCACTCGCTGGGGAAAAGGATCGCGTTCGCGTTCTGAGGATTATTCGTGAATATCTCCAACCAAACCAGCGGGCGTTCATAGGAGTTGTTTCACCCATCCACCCGCATGTGGACACAGCGGAAGAGGTTCGCGACCGAGTGCTTGAAGCTGCAAAATACATTCCGCTCGAACAACTTGGCACTACGGACGATTGCGGGTTCTCGCCGTTTAGCGATGATACTTCCACTACGCGCGAGACAGCATTTTCGAAAATTCGCGCGCGGGTGGAAGGCACTCAACTGGCGGAACAGGTTCTCGGGATCGGATAATGGACGAAAGCGACGAGAAGTTACTGCGTTCAGTGGCTCTGCAAAATTCGCGAGCAGTTCTGCTTGCGCGTGAGCGAGCCGAGCGCGAATTGCTTTCGGCCAAGGAGGCTTTGGGCAAAGCACGCGACGAGCTTGAAAAGCGAGTTCAGGAACGAACCGCAGAATTGGAAAGAGCCAACCAAGGCTTACGCGACCTGTCTGCTCGACTGCTGGTACTACAGGATGAAGAACGCAGACGGCTGGCTCGCGAATTGCACGACAGCGTAGGCCAGATACTCGCGGCCCTCAGCATGAACGTTGGAGTGGTAAAGGCTCAGGTGCATAAACTCGATTCGCGCGGAGCCAAAGCCGCTTTGGAAAACATTCAACTAGTGGAGCAGGCTTCCCGGGAAATTCGCACCATCTCGCATCTACTTCATCCTCCACTCCTTGAAATTATGGGCCTGGCGTCTGCGCTTCGCGGATATGTGGAGGGCTTTTCGCAACGCAGCAAGATTGAAGTAGATTTGAAAATCCCATCTGATTTTGACCGGCTCCCCGAGGTTTTGGAACTTGCCGTCTTTCGAATGGTTCAAGAATGTCTCACCAACATTCACCGGCACTCCGGAAGTGCTACGGCGACGATAAGAATTCAACGCGAGGGCGGGCACCTGGTTGTTCAGGTTATTGACCGTGGCAAGGGAATGCCCAAAGAAAAGCAACACGAGTCAACGGTAGCAGGCCCTAGCGGAGTAGGTTTTGCCGGCATGCGAGAGAGACTGAGACAACTGGGCGGCACTTTGGAGATTCAGTCTGACGGAAACGGAACTATCGTTAGCGCAATTCTGAAAGTTGATTAACGAGCTTCCGATTTTATTGACAGCCATTGACCGGGCTTCTACTTTATAGATTCAATAAGTGATCCGCACTACGTAATACAATGAACGAACTCAGATTGCGATTGTGACAGTTCCGTCGCTCGAAGGTATTCCCATCAAGGACTTAACACCTCAAGCGGACCGTCTGGGGCAAGAAATCGGGCCAATGCTTAGAAAAGGAGACTACGGCGCTGCGGTGCCGCACCTGGTGAAACGCATTCGTAAACAAATCTAGCGAAAGTTGAGCTGATTGGCAAAGGCGATGTTAGTCGGCGATGGCGGGATTATTGACACTTCGAATTAATCGATGGATAAGTCCAACCGGCAACCAAGTCGTTTGAGCTGTCGGTGGTACGAGTGAAAACTCGCAACTCCGGATTAGCCGGATAAGTTCCGTGGTATCAAACCACTCCGGACCGCGCGTTAAGCAGGTGGTGACCCGCGTTAACGGGGTTTGGCGCCGCTTATGATAAGAACCTCGGCTGGGAAACTGATTCCGCGGTCTGTGGAGAACTCGCTGATAGATTCGAGCGCCTGACGCTTTAGCTCAGTCAACTGTTCCGGCGAAAGCACGCTGATTTGTTCACGAGCCTTGGACATCTCGAGGCGCAGCGCCCAAAAAGCATCGACTAACATTGGCGCGTGAATTGTGAATTGCAGCAAGCGCTCGGCCGGAGCTGTAACGCCGGCCTGGATCAGAATCTCGAGTAACTTGCCGCGAGCAGCGAACCGGAAGGTATCCAGCGCATCCTGCTCAAGCGGTGGCGAATGCACAAATCGGTCCACGACTCGCGACAGCGAATAATGGAATGGATTTCTCTCGGCGGAATGCCAGACCGCGAATGCCAGCTTTTGTCCTGGCTTGAGCACTCTCAACATTTCGCGGACGGCGTCGAGAGGAGACGGAAAGAACATCACGCCGAATCGGCTGACCACGGCATCGAATGTATCGGCCGGAAACGGCAGGTGGTCTGCAAAGGCGATGTCAAACTGTACATTTCGTAATTCGAGACGACTTGCCTCTCGACGAGCCGCAGCGACCATCTCCGGAATTGGATCGACTCCCGAGATTTTTCCTTGTGGGCCGACCAACTCGGCCAGAGTCAACGTAGGTTCTCCGGGACCCGTAGCAACATCCAGAACTAATTGACCACTGCCAATCTGCGCTTCTTCGACAAGCGCTTGCGTAATGGGCGCAAACATATGTCGGATAATTTCGCGGTGCTTTTCCCAGAACCGAGCAGAACCGCTCCATCGATTGATTACAGCTTCATCGCGTTGCATGGGCACGAGTATAGCTTTCTGTAAGCGATTGTCACGGCGTTTGACTCGAAGTTCTGCGACGTCGTAAGTTTCAGGCACCAAACTTAATTCGATCCAATGAATGCTGCCGATCTGATTGCCTTTCTTGTCCCGAACTGCAACCCCCTCGTCACCGACTTGGAGAGAGCGCCCCGAGAGTCTCCCGATGTGCGCGAGAAACGCAACAAGTACAAGTGAGATGGGCAAGCAGAGAACTGCCGATTTTGATCCTTGCGTGGCCGCCGCGATTCTCACATCGCATCGTGTCCATCTGTTCGATTTGTCGCCCAAACATACGACCAGCCACTTTCGTATTCCTGCAGCCTAAGTGGGTTGCTGTATTGCGTTAGAGGACGCAATAGAATGAAATTGAGATGGAATGACGCTCCTGCAAAAGAAGAACCGGCAATCGCGCGTGCGAACAGCGCTGGGAGGCGCGTCAATTTTATTGCTGGCGCCGGTGCTGGGTTTAACTGAACGCCCGGGGAGTTCGCAATTTCGCTCAACATATTTGCGAGCGGAACGCGCGCAAGTTCGCTCAAGTGATTTACGAGGGGCGTCAGATCACAGTGCCTTCGCTGAACCTGAAGTGGGGCCGCAGCCGCCTTGCGGGGCAGATCCTGTTCCGCCATTTCCGCGTGTGGATGAGCCGGCCAATGTTAAAGCGTGGAGCGCGTTTGAACTCGGCGCGGACTGGAAGCCGCCTGCTTGTACTGGTTGGACTGCCACGGGATTCACAAGCTTGGTCACCATCGCGGCGCGGTTTCGCCATCCTGCGGGAGCGGACGGTTTGCTGCGGCACGTTGGCTCAATTTCGCAGCTGGGGGGAATTCGTTATTGGTCCGCAACTCACCAGCGGTGGCAGACGTTGATTAAAGAGGCGCATGCGCTCACAGACCCGCAGAACGCCCGCGCTCGTGGCGACTTTGCGCCCGAAGAATTGAAGCAAGGCAAAGCGTTCTACTTCGAACAGGTGGATAACCTTTCGGGAAAAGCGATCTATCAGATGCGCATTGTGGAAGCGTCGAAGGATCGCATCGTGTTTGAAATCGAGAATGTGACGACCATGAAGTATTTGTTGGTGCCGGTGCTGCATCCGGGCGAGATGCAGTCGATCTATTTTTTTGATCGCGAATCGGAAAATGTTTGGCGCTTTTATAGCGTGGCGCGCACGGGAAAGAATGCGAATCACATGATGGCTGGAAATGAGAAATCTTCGATCAATCGAGCGGTCGCGTTTTATCGATATATGGTGGGGATCCCTACCGACCAGGAACCTCCTCCGGCGCGGTGACGATCGGGCTTCTGGAAATTCACAAACCGTGCCTCTTTGCGCTGCGTAACTCTGCGTGGGGCTCGAACATCTTTATTAATGTAAGCGCTCGAGTACGACGACCTCAAATTCAAGGAGACCACATGCATCGAGGACATCGATTCGTAAGCTCACTATTTCTGGCGGCTGCCCTTGTCGCTCCGTCCGGAGTCATGGCTACCAGCGCCTTCGCGCAGCCCGCGCAGGACGAGCACCATGACAAGGACCATCGTTACTACGATGAAGAGCACAAGGACTATCACAATTGGGACGCGCACGAAGATGCGGCGTACCGCAGATATTTGAAAGAACAGCACAAAACATATCGCGTCTTCGACAAAATGGAAGCCAAGGAGCAGCAGGCTTATTGGAACTGGCGCCACGATCACCCGGATCATGACTAGAGCTTAGTTTTTGACGCGGCTTCAGAATCGGGCCGTGAGTGGTCCTCTGATTCCGCGGGCTTTAATTTAGCGTTATTTAAAAAACGGAGGGACCCGCTCACCTTCTCTAATTGCTAAGGAGAGAACAATGAGCAAACTGGATCAAGGTGGTGACCATCGCGTTCATCAGCGCAGAATGTACGGAGTGCTGGCGATTCTTGCAAGTATTTTGACGGTGGCGGCGATTTGGAACATGCCGTCGGACCGAGGCGAAATGCAATCGTCGCCGGCGATGTAAGACTTTTGACGTTAGGTTCCTAACACGAGCTACATTGCCAATTCCCCTGGCAATGTAGCTCACTTTTTTTGTATAGGCCTTTCGACTTGCGCAGTTGTGCATCGACCTTGGCGTGAGTTCCCTTCCAACGTGAGGCTGGCTGCGCGTGGGAGTCATTCAGGCGAATGCTCAACTCGGCAACAAGTGTGCTGTATTGCACATTTTTCGCACCGAATAACGGCGACACTATACCTTGCAGCAACGCACATCCCATCCATCTCAAGGAGATCTCATGCACATTCGCTATCAATTGGTTGGCTCGGCTTTTCTCGCAGCGGCGTTGCTCGCGACACCCGGAATCGTCGCCGCGTCAAATCCGCCAGCTCAAAACGGACAAGAGGAGCATCACGAACAGGAAGCGCAGCATCGATACTACGATCGCCAGCACAAGGATTATCACAATTGGAATGAAGGCGAAGATCGTTCCTACCGGATATATCTGGGCGAGCAGCACAGGGAGTATCGCGACTTCGACAGAAATAGTCGCGCGCAGCAACAGGCTTATTGGAATTGGCGCCACCAACATCCAGAGCACAATTAGTGCTACACGAAGTGGCGCTAGCGAAATAGCGCTAGACGAAAAGCTCCTTCATCTGTCCGCGCCTGGCCTGCTGCTCGTGAATACGATGGGAAGGAGGGCAGGAAGCCGGCGACTTTGTAGCGCGTGCGTCCCGCGCACGCGCTTCATTGCTTTCGTTCGCGCGCAATGCGACAGCAAAGCGGCGGCAAGCCGCCGCACTGCAACCAACCGGGTCACCGCTTGATTTAGTTGCCTATCCCCCGCCGAAAGGATATTACTAATCAACATTCATTTGAGCTCACGAATACTCTTCCGCAAGGAGTGTTGGATGTAACAGCCGTCAAGATTGTGGGAAACGATCGCGTCGCTGCAGGGGCCGATCGACAGGGCCAAATTTTCGTTGCGAACATTACAGCGGAAAAACATTGAGATAGCTTCTTTGTGACGGCGACATGCGAAAGTCCGCGAAGCAAGATGGAGGCGCGGCGAGTTATTTGGGGATGTGGAAAGTGATTACGACGGTTTGATGCACCATCACAACCTTGCCGTCGGCGTCGCGCGCCGGGTCCCATCGCCAGGTGCGGACTGTTTTCATCGCTTGCTCGTCCAAGCCGGCTCCTAGCGATCCCAGAATTCTCACGTTGGACACCCAGCCATCCGTTCCGACGATGGCGTCTAATGTTACGTTGCCCTGAATTCTGTGGATCAGCGCGGGATAAGAATATTGTGCGGGCGGACATCGCAGGCACACGGGATGCGTTACGCCGCGCGCACCGGCGAGCGGCAAACCGTCCGCGGGCGTGACATCAGCGAGCAGCTCGGAGCTATGCGCGGTTGGTTCTTCCGCAGGGTGAGCCGAGGGCAAATCGGAAATACGCGTTGGCACGTCCATGGGCGCGGGATCTGAAGGCGAATCGGAAACGTGCGCGGGGGCTTCTTCTGGCAGAGAAATCTTGGGAGGCGCGGCATCCTCGGAGTTCAACGCCGAGTTTGCAGCTGGCGAGGCAATTTTTGGAGGATGCGTCTGCGCGAGTGCGGCGGGGATACTTGCCGTGGCAAGCGCAGCGCATAAAAATACAGACCAATGCAATACCGTGCACAGACCGACACGCCCCATAACGGTCTCCCGGATTGCTGTCGAGTCAAACGCCGCCGCGCGGGCAGGATTGGCAGTGGAACTCGCGCCGTCGCGCTTGAATGTTGCGCGCACACTACCACACGGTTCCGAGCGTATCAACAAAAGTTAGTACGTTGGGGCCTTGGCAATTTTTGTCAGAAAGCGCATACGCGCCGTAGGAACGACTGGTTGGAGGCTCATCGAAAGTTCCGCCGAAATGAAAGGAGATTGTGACCGGCATTTTAGGTCGTGGCTAAAGCCACGACCCATAAAAAATCAGAGGCAATATCCCGTCGGACCTCTTTTGCATACGTTGGTTGGAGGTTTTTGTGACTTCGAGTTATGATATTTTCGAAATGATCGCGGGAAACGATTTGATGTGGATCGAAGCGGTTGAAGATTTGTCCACTGCTAAGAAACGTCTCGTCAGCCTGGCTTCGAGTAAACTTGGCGATTACTGCGTGAGCGAAATCTTCTTTTGCGGTTGAATGATATGACTTCAGGATTTTGTCAAATTCAGGCAGTTCATTGTCGAAGAGCGCTTCGGGAGCGGCAAATTTAAGTACGAAAATACTAAAATCATTCGGCATCAGAACCATTCTTGTCGCGAGCTTGACTTCGATTGATGCATCTCCTACTTGACCTGTTCGCTCCACGCGAAGCTGCCTGCCACCTGCAGCTGCGACTCGCTCAACTTGTGGTAACCATGAAATAGGCCGGTGCCCTTGGCGTCGATCCTCCTAGCCAATGTGGATGGAGTGTCTTGTGTTGGGTACTGCTGGATCTCTAAGTGCGCTACGTTGCCTGGCGAGCGGAGCCCTCTACGCCGAACTTGGGCTCGACGCTATCGTCATTGGTTCTCCAGCCGTCTGGGACCGTCAACGAAAAGTGGCCAGCACCGCTTCTGTACACACCGCCGGAAATCGACTGATCTACAATTATCTTTGCCTTGTCAGTTTCAGCTTGAGAGGGTCGCGGAAGCTGAGCCGTTCGGCAGCGAACGCACCGGGAGTGTGAGGGCGGACGAGATAACCGTCCATGCGGTGACGTGAATCAATAGAGCGCGCATAACAATTTATTCATCGGAGTTCAGAAGAAAAAACAAGCGCGGACGATCTCAGGTAGGTTGTCAAATACAACAGGTCGCTCACCGTCATCCGCAAAAAGCGCGGCTGGGCTCGGGATGACAATGTTGAGACAAAAGCAAAATAGGTTGCGGGCTTTTTGAAGTGCGCAACCTAGCCTCCCCCTCAGGTTCGACTGTTTGATCTCCTGGGCTCGACCCACCGTCGGCCCGGGAGCCCTGTCTTGGACCTGGGCGGCCCCTGTTCGGACGGGGAGGCGGATTACGCTTTCTTTACGGACTTGCGACGGCCTCGGCGGCGGGTAGGAGGCTGAGCGGGGGCTTCGCCGATGAGCTCCGCGGACCAAATCGAGGTGACGAAACGCTTCACGCCGTGATCGTCGAAATCGATGGTGGTGCGTTCGGTATTGGATTCCGTGACTGTCCCCATTCCGTACTGCTCGTGACGAATCGACTGCCCTTCCGATAGAATCTGCACCGCTGCCTCCTTGAATAATGTCGTCGTTGGATTTTTATGAAACTACAATTCGGACCAGTCGTTTCAACTGCTCGTGAACCCACTTCAACCGTAACTGCGGCCCACCATCCCTTCACTGCGTTCAGCGTAAAAAGGCGGCTGCCACGCTTCGAATCCGAAAAACTCACAGGGACTGCGATTTTCACCTGTGTACGCTGGTAGACATCTCCGGATTCTCCGGGCCAAGCTTCGCGCACGACATTCAAAAGGGGCTAAGACTTAGCTCCGCCCCTCGTATCGATCAGCTGAATTTTAAAACGTAACCTGGAAAGGGTTAGAGGCCGACAACGTTCTCGGCCTGCAGGCCTTTGGGGCCTTGCTTGACCTCGAACTCGACTGCTTGCCCTTCGTTGAGGCTCTTGTAACCCTCGGACTGGATCGCCGAGAAGTGCACGAAGACGTCCTCGCCGGACTGGCGCTGGATAAAACCGTATCCCTTCGCCGCGTTAAACCACTTCACTGTACCTTGCTCTTTTGCCACTGACCTACTCCTAATGTATTGATTGTGTGGATGTTAGCCACCGCGTTGGCGACCCCGAGGACATGCCCTGAAGCAACAAACGCAAACTAATATTATCACAGCCGGCGAAGGGCGCGCAACAGGTTCAGTATGATGGAAAGGAGCTCGTTGACGGGGTTTTGAACTATAGAACCTACTCCTGCAGGTCGTCCTCGCGGCAGATGAAGCCCCAACCGCCGCCGATTTCGCTTACTGCCAGGACAAGGTCGTTGCTGCCTTTTTTCAGCGGAAGATACACATAATCATTATCGAGATTAATGATGCCTAGGAAATCTGGATCGCGGTAATTCTGGTAGCTTTGGCCGCGGTAGAGAATTTTGCCGTTCAAGAAGACGCTGGCCGCGTCGCTATAACCGATATTGAGGCGCTTCACTTGGCCGGGGTCGGACTCTATGGTGGTTCGCGCGTAAACAATGTGTGTGTCATTAATTCCTCCATTCACAACTTACGTTCTGCGAGGTTGTGGTCTCTGCGATCACTCTTTCCGCTCGGCAACAATTATCCGCGCCGTTGCGAGAATACCCATTCGATCAGCGCTGGTTCGGTAAAGGTCCACTCCCACACGTTGTGATCCACGCCGGCATATTCGGTGTAGAGCGGGTGACCTCCCGCTTTGCGTCTCGCAGCGACGCGTTCGCGCGATACGGACACCAGGACAGTCTGGTCCGAATCTCCGTGGAAGCACCACAGAGGTGTATCCAGCGATTCGGCGCCGTTCTCGGTGGTTTCGCTTCCACAACACGGTACTGCGGCAGCGAAAAAGTTTGGACGTCCCGCGAGTATGTTCCACACTCCCGCGCCGCCCATCGACTGGCCGGTGGCATAAATTCGCCCGTCGTCGATGGGAAATTCGCGGCGGAGCACGTCGATCACTTTCAACGCCATGCGCGAACCATCGCCCAATCCGGGTAGGACCTTGGCTGGCCCTGGAGACTGCTGCGAAAAGTCGTAACGCGCCCATCCGCGATCGGTCTGCGGCGCGACGACGTAACATGGAACCTTTTTTTGGTTTTCCGGCAGCAGCCATACGCGCGTGCCGAAAGTATTTCCGAACTGCAACTGCTTCAGATTGTCGTCGCCCAGGCCGCCGCTGCCGCTTAGGTAGACCACCAGAGGCAACTTCCCTTTTGCGTCCGGGCGGAACAATCGATATGGCATCGTCCAGTCGCCGTTGTAGGTGCGAGCCTCGTACTTTTGTTCCAGGCCCACGGATTGTTTTTTGAACGCGTCGATCAGCGCGACGCGCTCTGGTGAATTCGGGGACCCGGGCGCGAGCGGCGGAGTGGAATCGCGTTTGTCTTTCACCGCGAAGGCATTTGTCAGGAGCGAAAAGTTCAGGCCTCCATGGGCTGCCTTTAGCCACGCTGCCACCGATGCCGAGCCAAGCAGGCAAACCGCTTCTCGTCGAGTGATCAACTCCGTTCTACCTTTTGGCCTCATTGCGATTTGTCCCAGGACTTGAGCAGGTAGACGATTTGAGTAAGCAATTGGTAGCAGAACACAACGAAATGCTTACTTTTTATCGCGACATAGTTGAACAAGGCCTGCAGTTTCAGGCTGCGACTCAATTGACAGTTTGATTCAAGTCGGGGATCGGACCTTCGTCCAGACGCCGGCCCCAACGGCTACGCGTAATGTGCGACTACTACCGCATTGTGGAAAGTGTGCGAATTGGGACAGCGCTCGCCTGTGAACGCCGGGTATCGTTCATCATGCACCCGGACACGATGCGAATTTATCTTGCGATACCACAAGGAGATTCAGAATGAAGAGATCGTTAATCGTTAGCGCCTTTTTACTCGCACTAATGGCGTCAGGATGTTCGAGCCCCCAGACCGTCGCACCCGCTCCGCAAGCGCAGCCTGACGACGCGCACCGCGATGATCGCGACAGAGATCACGACCGTGACAAGGATCGGAACCCGCCTCCCGATGACAGACGCGATGCGGATCGCGACCATCGATCAGGATGTCCGGACGGACAGCATCCTGTCACCGACCGCGATGGGAGAACGAGCTGCGGCAACAATTGATCCTTTCGCTTAACAAAGCGGAACACACAACACAAGAAGTGCGAAGGGCAGAACCAGAGCGCTGGTTCTGATCCAGTGGTACGTGCCCCAACGACGTTCCAGCGCCATCCGATCGTCAGGCACGGATTCGGGAGTCCATTTTGCGATCCGACTATCGATCGGCACTGGCCTGACAAGCGAAAACACTACGGCAGAAATTTGTATACCCAGGGCACGGCTGCCAAGCGTCGTGAAGACTTACTAAGGTGCTCGAACGGCAATAGTGCAAAAGGTTCAGCAGTGTAGAACCGGCCATCCAGAACGGCATTGCGCGGCCAAATAGGCTCGCGAAGGACGAACGCAACAATATACCCACTCGAGGAGGCTGCCGTTCCAACGTGGGGGACGAGATTCCCAAACACTTCATTTTTGATCTGGCTGGCTGCGACTCTTCGCATATGGGCGAAGGCGTTACTGGGGTGGGAATGTGGCGATGTATTCTTGTGTGGTGGCTTTGTGCGGGGTCGCGTCCACGTCATAAAGATTCTGCGGTTTTTGACCGGGACGCAACAGCAGGACTTCAATCCACGGAAATGAGTGCGCTTTTTTCTGGCGATTGATGATGGAAATTATCGAGCCGTCGCTGAGTGGAACTTCATAGTTCGCGCCGGGGCCGGGGGAATAATGCAGAGTCCATCCGCTGATCACTTGGCCGTCTTCGCGCGCTAAGGACGGCAGAGTTGTCGGGTCTAGCTTGCGCAATTCTTCCGGCGTGGCCATCAAGTAGCCGTCAATCGTCCACTTGCAAAGAAGCGCGCTTTGGCAAAGAGCAAAGAATTTGTTGTCGTATGGCGTTATCAAAGTGCCTTTCACTTCCTGGAGGCCGCAGGGGCCGCGCTGACGTTCCACGTCGGTGGGCGTAATGTGCAGCACTACCGGGCAGTCGCGTTCGTTCACCGGGGGCGGCGTCCAATAAAATTGCATGAGGACAACAATCGGAAGTTGCAAATAGCTGATGTGGTAACCGGTGTGCGATTGCTCGGTGAAAATGTAGGCCTCGTTCCCTTTCCAATAGAGCGTGACGCCGCTGCCGCTGGCGATGTATCGGGTTTCGATGAACGCGGAAATCGTGAGGCAGAGCGCCACGATGACGGCCGCAATGGCGACCTTTGCTTTTAACTCCAGGTTCGCAATCGTGGCGAACGCTGTTTTTACATCCATGCTTAAGTCCATACTCTCCGTCGCGGGTACCGTTGCGATTACGTCCTTCAACTAATAATAGTCGGTGGTAGAGGCAATTCCAACCAGGAAGCTTAGAGACTTTGTGACAGTTGTCTTAGGCTTAACTGCAGCGTTTGGCTACCCCCTAGCCACGCACGGCATCGTGAAGGGATCTTGACGCACACCTCTGTTGCCTCGCGTTGAACCCGGCCGGTTTTTAGAGGTGGTCAACGAAGCGAGATGCCGGCGAATTAAATGTGTTCATGTACTCTTTCTTGTTTACCCAGCGCGAACTTCCGTTTACGTCGGACAGACTTTGCGGCTTTTGTCCCGGGCGTGAGAGGTCAACTGAAATCCACGCGCGTTCCCTTTTGTCTGTGGCGCGATTCGTTACGGAAATTACAGAGCTATCGCTAAGGTGAACCTCGAAGTGGCCTCCTATGCTGGGCGGGATATGCACCCGCCATCCGTTCACAAGCTGATTGTTCTGAGGCGCTGCGATGAGGGAGTTACCCCCATCGAGGCGCTGTTTTTCCTCGGGCGTAGCCCAAATGTAACCGTGGACAGTCCGCTTGCAAAGAGTAGCTCCTTGGCACATTGCGTAAAAACCGTCATCGAACGGCGTCAGAAAATTCGCATCATGAACATTATGTCCGCCGCAGGCTCCTGGGGTATCGCTCGACGTTGGATGGCGTGATATGGATTACCAGGGGACATCCCCACTGCTCTGACGGCAACGGAGCCCAGAAGAAGTTTTGCGCGACGAGTTCAAACGGAAAAGCTAGATAGCTAACCTGGTGGCCTGTGTGCGAATCTGAAGTGAAGAAATACGCTTCGTCGCTCTTCCAATACAGAGTGCCTCCGGATCCGTCAGCTGCGAAACGGACACCAAGAATTGCGGAAGCTATCAGGCACATGGACACGAGGGCAATTAACATTGATCTTTTCATAGATTCCATATTTCTCTCAATCACACCGCGCCTGAAGAGTCACACTTTTCGCGGCTTCAGTTCGTTCAACGGCGGGAGCGACGTCGATGCCGTGACGGTGTGCTCCATTGGCTGTTTCCCGGTGCTCATCGCGTTCGCCAACATTTCGACGGCTTTGCCGGCAATCGGCGGGATCAAAATTGTTGCCGACAGCAAACCATCGCGCAGCCATTTCTGTCCGGTCTTGGGGACGCCGTCGCAACCCGTGAACGGCAAACTTAGCCAGCGCTTGCGTTCTTCTTCGTTTTTTATTTTTTCGAACGTGGCGCGCGCGCCCATGGCCATGGAATCATCTTGCGCGGCGATCAAATCCACGGGGACTTTCTGCGAGGTGCTCAACTTTAGCCAGGAACTTACGGCGCGTTCGGCGCTTTCTGTGGTCCACTGGCCTTTCAGCGTGGTCACTTGGATATTTTTGGGTTTCGTTTCCATCATGCCGGCGGTGCGTTCCTGCGCGGAGGTGCTGTAGGAAGGGCCTTCGATGTACAGAACCGATCCGCCTTGCGGCAACAGCGCGGCGAATTGTTTTCCCTGGATGCGTCCGATTTCCGCATGGCTGGAAGTTACTGCGAATATCGGGACTTTCGTTTTGCGGCGCAATTCAGAAATGTAGTTGGGCGCGCGATTCAAAACTGCCCAAGCGATTCCCGCGTCGCAAGCAACCTGTGCTACTTGAGGGAGCGCGCTTCCCCGCACCGGCTCCAAAACAATTCCATCGGGGCGCGACTCCGGCGCGGATTGGATCGCCTTCAAAATTTGCGTGCTTTGATTTACGGTGTCGTTGTCGGAGTAAACGACGCTAACGTCGATCCCGAGTTTTGCTCCCGCCCGTTGCGCGGAAAGCGCCTGCTCCAACTGGAAATCGTTGTCGCTCGTGGGAAGAGACACCAAAAGCTTCAGTTTCTTCATCCTGTAAACAATACCGTATCTATAGCCGCCCCGAATTCTTTCCTGAACGGAGTAATGAAAGCTATAACAGTGGAAGCAAAGTGAGAGCAAGCCCCCTCACTCCACAGGACCGAGCCTGTTTTGGAGTGCCGCGGCTTGCCGCCGTTTTTGTTACGACAGATCGGTAGTTAGAACTTTAGCGAAGCCTCAACGATGTCGGCCGGTCTATCGTCCCTCACAAAAGGAATGCTTACGGCATACGCGTGCCGCAACGGCCGCACTCTTCGAAGACGGAGAGGACGTTGGTCAAACTGAGGAGATCGCGGATGCGTGGGCTCAAATTTACCAATTGCAGCTGGCACTTTGCGCCCTTCGCCGAAATATAAAGTGCTACTAGCGCGCCGAGGCCGGAACTATCCATGTGCACGAGGTCGGTCAGGTCCAGAATTACTTTTTGTTTGCACTGAATCAGCGCTTTCACTTCTGTTTTCAGATGGAGCGCGGTTTCGGTGGTGAGGCGGCCGGTACAGCCGACGACGGTGGCGTCCTCCCAGTCGTAGGTTTGGAGCGTTAGTGTGCGCGCACCTATCGAAGCGTCGGTTGCCATGGTGGGTGTATTTACTCCGTGCTGATGAATAACACAAGAAATTTCTGCGGCGTTTCCCACTCATTGCGTGCGCTGAACTTCAGCAAAGACGCCGGTCTGAAGGCGGTCGCTACAAAGTCTTTAGCTAAATGAGAGGGTCACTTCTTTGCGCCGGTGGTTTCTATTTTCTCGGCGTTCTTGGATTCTGCTTGCTTGGGCTTCGGCGGAGCTTGCCAAAAACCGGGCGTAGGCACGATGAACTCGATGCCGACCTGCGTTTTTCCCATGAAGCTGTCGCCAACGCTGGTCACGCGGCATAGCAATTCTTCTCGGATAGTCGGATTTTCCACGCGGATGATCTGGTTCACCTTCACGACAGCGGCAAGCAGAATTAGAGCGCCGTGGTCATTAACGATGATGGCTTCCGTTTTTTCCGCCAGCGATTGTTTGCCCGCATCGCGCAGCCTGACGACCACGGGGACTCTCTTGAGCACCCGCTTGCTTCGCCGGCGGTTCTGCGGACGGACCTCCGGGATGGGAGCAATGGTTGTCACGCCCAAACGTAACAATACTTCACCGGCCCTACAAGCATTCCAAGGCCATTTGTGCCTTTTTAGGCATCTTAACCGCGGTCTCATCGGCCGCCAGTGCGAATGTGATCGGTTACACAAAGCGAACAGCAGATCCCTCGAACATGTTCCGTCTACTTCGTAGACTCATCCCCGGGCTTGACTAACCGTCGACCTGGACGGCCCCGCTGCGTCCCGCGCCCCCAAAAGCCAGGGGAAAGCAAACAGCGCGCGGGACGCCATTCGGCATGACAGCGTGTTGCTGGGCTTCGAATTCAGCCGATATCGAGAATGGTTCCCTCGCCGGGACGCTTCCAACTTAGTGGAACCTTTCAGCACCCTCGGAGGCAATTACTACTAGCCCGGCAGTTCGTAACGCCTTCCCCGCGCGGCTTGCGTTGGACGAAGGCGCAGAACAGCTTTCCTACAAACAAAGGAGAATTTTCGATGCAGAAATCCAAAGTCAGATTTTCGATATACGTTTTCGCAATATTGCTGTTTGTGTCGGCCGCAATCGCTCACGCTGCGCCGCAGGAATCAAACTTCGTCGGTACCTGGAACATGACGGTTAATAGTGACCAGAGTGGTGGCGGTCGCCAGTCGGGAGATCAGGGTGAAGCTCAAGGTGAGGGTGGCGGACATCGAGGCGCCGGAGGCGGTGCCCAAACGATCACAATCACAAAAGACGGGGACACTTTCAAAGTTGATCACAAAACGCACAGAGGAGACGTCGTCTCGAACGCCACTGTCTCCGGGAACACCATCTCCTGGGCAGAGGAGCGCAAAGGCCGCGATGGCGACAGCCACACAACTCAATTCAAAGCCACGCTGAATGGCGACTCGATGAGCGGGACCTTGGCCGGCGGACAATTCAACCGGACTTTCACCGCTAAACGCGCCGGGTAATTCCCTTTCCGGCAAGGTGCAGCTTGCTGTAGCGAAATTACGGAACCGCAAGGTAACTCGCATAAGCTTCCTTAACTATGGCGTCGAGCGTCGGCAAGCTAACGGACTCGACGCCATAGTTATCATTAGCGCTTGCGTCGATCAGTCGACATCCAAAACTCGGTCGCTGCTCGCTGCGCCATTCATCAAGCGAAAAGTTCGAGATAGCAAACAGCAGATCCCTCGGACTGCGTCCCGCGCCCCCGAAAACCGGGGGAAAGACAAAGACGCGGGAGACTTCGCTCGGGATGACAGTGTTTGATGGGAATTGCGAACGCAGATGTCGATTAGGCTTTTGTCAGACGCAGTTCGCCAGTGCATGCGAATCGTACCCGTCGGTGTTTAGCACGAACTGCGAATGATTCCTGACTATGTGCCGCTTACTTCAGCGCAATTCGCCCCCAGGAAAGTTCCGCAAAGTTGTAACTTTATTTTTTTAGTGTTCGCGGATTTGTGCAACCCCTCGGACAACAGTTCCGTCTAACGCCGTGTAACAAAATTGCGAGGGCCGCGATTTCGTTTTCTTCGTTGTCCTTGCGGAGGGCAGATTCGCAATTTTCTCAGCGTATCTGGCTCGGTGTCTCAGGCTCAGTGCCTTAGTCAGGTGCTAATGGGAAGGTCTGAGATACGCGGGATGTAAGCCACAGTAAAAAATAAAACCACGGATTTTTCGCGACGCTACGGGTGTGCTCGTGCGCGCGAACGATCCACTACGACAGGAGGCAATTCGAAATGCGTATAAAACTAAAACTGCTTATCGTGGCGTTGGCGCTGTGCTCTTTACCGACGCTCGCGCAGCAGGGCAACTCGGAAGTGTCCGCGAACTTTACCGGGAATTTCCAGAAGCAAGCCACGGGAAACGGAATTACCGACAACGCGTCCAATTCCGGCGGCGTATTGGTGAATTATCGTTACCACTTCAACCGCTGGAGCGCGATTGAGGTGAACTATGCTCACACGCAGTTCACTCAATACTATAATTCAGGCAGCACGACCCAAGCGGCTGTGAACGAAGCTACTGTCGCGTACCAATTCACATTCGGCATTCCGCAAGAATCTCGCTTTCATCCATTCGTAGAAGCCGGCACTGGCGCGGTATTATTCTCCACTCCAATTAATGCGGGATCTAATTCAGGAGGCTTTTCGCAGGGGCGTCCTACATTGCTATATGGCGCGGGAGTTAGCTACAAGCTCATCGGCGCTCTCTCGGCGCAGGTTGGATTTCGCGGACTGATCTACAAGGTGCCCGATTTCGCGGTTACTAGCCAATTCACTAACGCGACAACGCAGCTGGCGGAGCCCTACGTAGGCTTGACGTTCCGCTTCTAAGGGCGCACCCCGACTCACAGCCCCTACAAAGAACTGCCCTCCCGAGCGCAGTCCCGCGCTTTTGCCTTCCGCCTGGTTTTCAGGGGCGCGGGACGCAGTTCGAGGGTCTGTTCTAACGAGCTGGGGGCTTGCTCGCGTATCGTTTGGGCTGGATTTTTGATACTACTGCTGAGATGTGGTCTGCAGTTTCTGCTGCGGCGTGGCTTGCAGTTTTTGTTGTGCGGCGGGCTGGGTGAGGATTGCGACGGGGAGCGATGAGCGACCTGTAGTGCTGGCGCGGGCGAATTCGTAGACGCCGCGCGCGTCTGTTGCGACGATCAAACGGTCAGGTTCCACGATGATCGCGCTCGCCCGCACCAGCGCGCCTTCCGGGGTGGCAATAAAATAATCGCCGAGATAATCGCCATTCTTGTCGAAATGCGCGAGCGTTCGGCCGATGCCGGCCCACATGTCTTGCCAAACGGGATCGACGACCAGCGCCGTAATCTTCGGATTTTCTTTCGACGTGTCAATAATATGATCGAGGTTTACTTTTACCGTGCCGGTCAAATTGTAAATGCCCTCGCCGTAGCGACCGTGCGGACCGCCGGAATGTCCTTCCCCCGGCCCGCGTTCAAATGAATGACCCGTCGTCGTGCCGCTCGAGGCCGGCGCAGTCGAAATCGTCGGGGAATAAATTGCTTGAGCTCTCTGCGAAGATGACGCGCCTCCGAATTGGCCGAAGCCTGCGAAGGCTCCGAAGCCTCCAAATCCCGGCGAAAATCCCTGCCCTAATCCCGCTCCGCCAAAGCCTCCGAACCCGCCCGCGCCACGGCTCTCTGCGGTTGCCGATTGCGCGCCTGGGCCGGATACAGGCGTGGTGGAAAAAAGTTCGGGGAGGCTGATATCAGAATTATTGGCTCCAGGAGAATTGTTCGTGGACGAAGAATCGCTCGACCCGGAAGGTTGCGCGCTGAATTGCAAATCGGAGGAGCCGATCGAGCTGGACACCGATTTCTCGTCAGCCGCACCCGTGGAGTTCTGGTTCGTGCGCTTGCCTCCCAAACGAAATTGCTTGGAATCCGGCGTAATCGCGCCCTGCGCGGACAACATTCCTCCGCCCGCGGCGCCACCAGGGCCTCCGCCGCCTGGGCCAGTAGCCATTCCCGTCGAGAGAATATTTGCAGCTGCGGTCTGCGCCGTTTGCGGACCCTCACCGTTATGGGAGCCCAGACCGGGCGACAATCCTCCGCCGAAAAATATGTCGCCTTTGTTTCCGATGGCGACGAAGGTATTGTAGGAATCAGAAAAAGTCGACTGGCTGTAGTTCACGCCAAATTGAACGCGATCGGTGGGATCTAGCGGCAATTCCGTGCCGTAAAGTTTCAGGTCAAAAGTGACGTCGTTGGCGGCATAGCCAAAGCAGTCATATTTGCGGACAGTGGGATCCGGCAGCGCGATGAAGGCAAAATATATATTTCCCGCGCCGTCGCCGAAAACTTTTCCCAGCCTTTGAAGTTGTTGGGACGACTGCGGGTCCGCGCCCGCCTCGGACAGCTCGCCGAAACTGCGCACCAGGCTGCCGTCGTCACTGTGAATCTCCACCAAGCGTTTGGAACGCAGCGTGGAAACCGCGAACTGATGATCGGGGAGCCCGACAATTCCGGTCGGGGCGAAGACAGGAATCTTCGCGACGAAAGTTCCGTCCGCCGAGAAAATTTCCACGGCATTTGCGGCGCGGTCGGCTACCAGGACGCGGCCGTCGCTAGCGATGTCGAAGTCGGCAGCATACTGAATCTTTGCGATTCCGGTGGCAGCGCTTGGAATTTGTCCGCTTCGCTTGCCGTCGGCGTCGAATATCCAAATCACATTCGGCGGATTCGCCAGAACGTAGTAGTGCCCTGCCGAATCGCGCTTCATCGCCGTGACGCCGGAGCGTATCTCCGGGAACACCCGTGCGCGCGCCGGTATGGCGTTTACAAAACCCTGGGCGTTAACGGGATAGGGAGCGGTAAAACCAGCAATCAGCAGAGCCACAAACGAGGGTTCCCATAATTTCCACCGCAAACCAAAAACCATGGACCTAACCCTTGCTCGACGGAAAATATTTTACATGATCATAGCTTTCCTTCGCCTAGCGGTATTTCCGCCTGCGGGCGGAAAAGTTCCACAAAATCTTTCTTTATTCCTGGAATATTCGGATTTGCACGGAACGCAAAAACCGAAGCCGGGGCTACGGCTTCTTGCGGTATTGATCGAGGAGCTGCTTGTAGCGGGGGTCGTCGCGCAACGAGGCGAAATAGGGGCTGGAATCCAGCGCCGTGAAATCGCCATATCCTAATTTGAGCGCTTCCTGCAACGACGCCAGCGCTTTATCTTTGTCGCCCTTTCCGGCATAAGCCGCGCTCAGCCAGTAACAATTCATCGCAGTTTTTGAACCGCCGCTCAACTTCAAACCGTAACTGACAGCTTGCTCCCAATTCCCTTGCGCTAGCGAGATCTGGGTCATTCCCATGTTCTCGTAAGTCTTGTCACCGATCTGTCCCGCGCGACGGGCGGCCACTTCCGCTTCCTGGTAGCGCTTCTGAAAAATGAGCGCGCGCGCCAGATGGTATTGCCCCGCCGCTGAAGTAGGCTGAAGTCGGATCGCTTCGCGCGCTGCTTTCTCCGTTTCCGCTGCGTCGGGAGGCTGCTCGTAACCGAGCGCCCAGGACAGCAAGTCCCAGGCAAGATAGTTGTCCGGCTCCAACCTAGTGGCCTCGCGAAGTTCGGCCACCGAAGCGGCATAGTTGTATCGTAAGCCGTACGTCTGGCCCAACGCGACGTGCGCCTCCGCGAGGTTCGGATCGATCGCGATCGCCCGGCGCGCGTATTCTTCCGCTCGTTGCAGGTGAACAGGATTGCTGTCGAGATCGCGGTAGTAGAGGCTTTCCACGTGAGACAATCCGGCCAGCGCCAGAGCGTAGTTCGGGTCGAATTTCAGAGCCTCTTCAAAGTTTTTTCGGGCCGCTTCAAACCTTTCCGCCGTTTCTACTTCCAGTAGCCCGCGTCCCAACAGAAAAGCTTCGTAAGCCTGTGGATTTTGCGTGTAGCGCTGTTCAATGGCCTTCGTTTCTTGCGGACTTAGATTCAAATTCAGCGCCTGCGCAATTTTCAGCGCGGTTTGCTCCTGCAGAGAGAAAACATCTTTTATCTGCCCGGTGAAGTCGTCGGCCCACACTTGGAATCCGGTGGTTGAGTCGATCAAATGCACGTTGATGCGCACTTGGTCGCCGGACTTGCGTACGGTGCCTTCCAGCAAATAACGCACGCCCAGTTGACGTCCCAACGCCGCGGCGTTCTGATCCGCGCTTTTCACCCCGGCGGCGCTGGCACGCGGCGCGACGTCGATTCCTTGAATCTTCGAAAGCTTGGTGGTGATTTCGTCGGTCATTCCATCGCTGAAATAGACGCTGTCTGCGTCGGTGCTCAAATTTTGCAATGGCAGGACGGCCACAGATGGTTTTGTAGCCACTACAGCCGCCGGCGGTGCGGAACGCTTCTGATACCAGAACGCGCCGATGGCCAGCACCACTACCAGGGCTGCTACACCTGCGTAGATTCCCCAGCGATTTGATTTTGCCTCCACAGGTGCGGATACTTCGGCAGCTACTTGAGATGAAACGCGGCCAGACCCTGGCGAGGTTGCGCGAGACGAAATTCTTCCAGACGATCCTGCCGATGGCTGAGCGGACAATTGGTTTGAGGGTTGCTCGTCTGACTCGCCGACTTCTCGCGTTGTCACCACGCGCGACGAATCCGTCTCTCGCCTTAGCCTTCGCAAGTCCGCGCCCAAATCGGCAGCTGATTGGTACCGCATCTTGCGATCTTTCTCGAGGGCCTTGTTCACCACATGCTCGAAGGCGGACGGCAACGCGGGATTCAAACGCAGCGCCGGGACCGGCGCGCGATTCAGGATGCCGTCGAAAATCACTCCGCTGGTCGCGCCGGTAAACGCCATGGCACCCGTGCCCATTTCGTAAAGGACCGCGCCCAACGAAAAGAGGTCGGTGCGCTTGTCGAGGTCAATTCCGCGGACTTGCTCCGGCGACATATAGGTGACCGTGCCGAGCGACGTGCCTGGGCTGGTCAACAACGCATCCGCCGGCGCGGTGCGCGCAGAAACAGTTGCGCCTTCGGCTACTTTTTCGTGCGTGGGAGTAAGTTTCGCCAGACCGAAGTCGAGAATTTTCGCGTGGCCGCGCGCGGTAATGAAAAGATTGGCAGGCTTGATGTCGCGATGAATGATTCCAGCGGAATGCGCTGCGTCCAGGCCTTCCGCGATTTGCGTGCTCCAATCGAGCAGCGTCTCAATGTCCAGCGGGCAGCCGTCGATTTTGTGCTTCAGCGTCCGGCCATCCAGAAACTCCATGGCGATGAAGCAGCGGCCGTCGAACTCGTCAATTTCGTAAATGGTGCAAATGTTGGGATGGTTCAGCGCAGACGCGGCTTGCGCTTCGCGTTGAAAGCGTTCCAGCGCGAACTCGTCCTCCGCCAGATCTTCCGGCAGGAATTTCAGCGCGACAAAACGGCGCAGCTTGATGTCCTCGGCCTTATAAACTACACCCATCCCGCCGCCGCCCAGCTTTTCCACGATGCGGTAGTGCGAAATGGTCTGACCGATGAACGAGGACGCGTCCGCCATGTGCCGCACATCTTAATTTGCGCGCCAATGCAAGTCAACGACGCCCCCATGCCCCCTTCTCTGCCATCCAACACCCCTTCCGCTGCTAATTTGATGGCTGTTAAGCGCCCTCATCCCGCAACCTACTTGTATATGCAAACAGATGAGTCACACTGGAGTTCCCTTCCATGCTCTGGCACACATCGCTTCGGTTGTAAATGTTTAGCGGCTTAAGACTTTAAATTTCAATGTCTAAACCCAACGCCCGTCTGTTCAAAAATCTACTTTTGTATTGCCAGTTCACTGCTATTGCCGTTATGGGATTGGGCGGCCTGGTTCTGTATGGTTGGGCGTTCGGGATCGAGCCATTGAAAACGGTTTTCCCCGGCCTGGTCGCCATGAAAGTGAGTACGGCGCTGGGTCTGATATTTTCCGCCGCGTCTTTGTGGTTGCAGCTTCCTGAGGCGTCGCCTCCACTAAGGACACGCATCGCACGCTTCCTCGCGCTGTTAGTCACTGCGATTGGCGCAGTTACCCTGAGTGAATACGTTTTTGGGCTGAATCTGGGGATAGACCAATTATTTTTAAAAGATCCCCAAATGTCGTACGGAACTACCGCGCCCGAACTCATGGCGCCTACGTCCGCAGCCGCATTCGTGGCCATCGGCCTGGCCTTGCTTCTTCTGAATTGGAAAACGCGCCGTGGTCACCGGCCATCACAGGCATTGAGTCTTTGCTCCGCGCTGATCACGATGGTCGCGCTGAGCGGTTACATCTATCACGCCGTAGCGCTCACCAGAATATTGCTGTACACACAGATGGCCGTGCACACCACACTTTGCTTTTTTCTTTTGAGCATTGCCGTTTTCTTCGCGCGACCTCGGGCCAGCATCGCGGGCGAGCTTACCGGCCAAGGTTCCGGCAGCATAATGGCTCGCCAATTTCTACCCGTTGTTTTCTTATCCCCGATTCTTCTCGGTTGGATTCGATTGCAGGGACAATACATAGGCCTGTACGGCACTGAATTTGGCCTGGCGATCTATGCCACCGCCAACGTAGTCGTCTTTGCCGTGCTTGTTTGGCTCAGCGCGCGGCAGATGAATCGAGAATACGCGCAGCGAAACGTCGCGGAAGTCGAAATCCGCGAACTGAATGCCGACCTGGAACTGCGCGTCGCCGACCGTACCAAGGCACTCGAGCAGCAGACCACCGTTCTCGCGGAGCAGGCCGCGCTGCTCGATCTCGCCCATGACGCGATCGTAGTTCGCGACATGCAAAATCGAATTTTGTTCTGGAATCGCGGCGCTGAGGTAGTGTACGGCTGGACTGCCAAAGAGGCGGTAGGAACGCACAGTCTTGACCTGCTCAAAACGGAATTCTCTCAGCCTCTGGCGGAAATCGATGCGCAGCTCTTCCGCGAAAACCACTGGGAAGGCGAGGCCATCCATTACCGACGGGACGGCACTCGGTTGAATGTCGGCTGCCGCTGGGCCTTGCAGCGCGATAAAGATGGCACGCCGGTGCAAGTCCTTAGCATCATCCACGACATCACCGGCCAGAAACTCGCCGAAGACTCCCTGCGTAAGAGCGAAGAAGATCTTCGCCTCTTGGTTTCCGGCGTTAAGGACTACGCAATTGTGATGCTCGATTCACAGGGGCGCATCACAACTTGGAATGAAGGCGCGCAGCGAATCAAAGGTTATCGTGCTGAGGAAATCATCGGCCAGCATTTATCGAAATTCTATGCGCGGGAATCCGTCGAAAAAGGGCAGCCCGCTCGGGACTTAAGGATCGCCACAGAATTGGGGAGATACGAAGAGGAAGGATGGCGCGTACGGAAGGACGGTTCTAAGTTTTGGGCTAGTGTGGTGATCACCTCGTTGCGCGACAAAGTAGGACAATTACGCGGTTTCGCCAAAGTGACGCGGGACATCACCGAACGCAAACTGGCCGCGGATGCTTTATTCGTGGAAAAAGAGCGCGCTCAAGTGACACTCAGCTCCATCGGGGACGCCGTGATTTGCACCGACATTTCAGGCCAGGTCACGTTCCTAAATCTCGTCGCGGAGAAAATGACCGGCTGGTTACGCCAGGAAGCAGTAGGCCAGCCCATGGCCGAAGTTTTCCAAATCCTCGAGGGCTCGACCCGCGCAACAATCCCCAATCCGATGGAAGCCGCGATTGGACGAAATCAAACCGTGCACCTGCCGGAAGATTGCATCCTCAAACGTCGCGACGGATTTGAAATTCCTATCGAAGATTCGGTTGCTCCCATACATGGCCGTGACGGCAAGCCTACCGGAGCAGTCATCGTTTTCCGCGATGTGAGCGCCTCTCGAGCGATGTCACTAGAGATGACGCATTCAGCTCAGCACGACTTTCTGACCGGATTGCCCAATCGCATGCTCCTGAATGAGCACGTCCGGATGGCCATTGCGCTGGCTCCGCGGCATGCGAAGAAAATCGCCATCCTTTTTCTGGATTTGGACGGCTTCAAACACATCAACGATTCGCTGGGCCATCCGCTAGGCGACAAACTGCTTCAATCCGTTGCCAAGGGCCTTCTGGATTGCGTGCGCGCTTCCGACACCGTAAGCCGCCAAGGTGGCGACGAATTTGTGGTTCTGCTCTCCGAAATCGAACAGGCGGAGGACGCGGGCATCTCCGCGCGAAGAATACTCGATGCGGTAGGCAAACCTCATTGGATCGATGACCACGATCTGCACGTCACCACCAGCATCGGCATTAGTGTCTATCCCGACGATGGCGTGGACGCCGATACGCTGATTAAAAATGCCGATCTCGCTATGTATCAGGCTAAAGAGAACGGGCATCACGGCTTTAAATTCTTCAAGCCGGCCATGAATGAGCGCGCGGTGGCGCGACAATCCATCGAAGAAGGGTTGCGTCGCGCTCTGGAACGCGACGAGTTCACGCTGCAATATCAGCCGAAAGTCAACCTGGCGATCGGTGAGATCACTGGCGCTGAAGCCTTGCTGCGCTGGACTCATCCAACTCGCGGGCCCATTCCTCCCGCGGAATTTATTCCCGTTGCGGAAGATTGTGGCCTGATCGTACCCATCGGAAATTGGGTTCTTCGCGAAGCTTGCAGGCAAGCGCGCGCATGGGTACAGGCAGGACTGCCGCTAACTACTATGGCCGTGAATATTTCTGCGATGGAATTCCGTGACGAGAACTTTCTGGAAGGCGTGTTCACAATTCTACGCGAAACGGAATTCAATCCGCGATGCCTTGAGATTGAAGTGACCGAGAGCGTTTTGATGAAACGCGTGGAATCCAGTGAAGCAATACTGAAGGCGCTAAAGGAGCACGGCATCCAAGTGGCCGTCGATGATTTTGGCACCGGTTACTCGAGCTTGAGCTACCTGCGAAAGTTTCCCATCGACGCCTTGAAAATCGATCAGTCCTTCATCCGTCAGATCACTATTTCTCCGGATGAATCGTCTATAGTCACTGCAATAATCAGCATGGCCCGTAACATGAAGCTTCGCGTAGTAGCCGAAGGCGTGGAGACGCAACAGGAAATGCTCTTCCTGCGAGATCACAAATGTGACGAAGCCCAAGGATATTATTTCAGTCGGCCGGTCCCGGCCTCCGACTTCGCCAAGCTGCTCGTGTCCGGCATAGCAGAAAAAAGTCCCGTCGAAATTTAAACAAGGCTTTCTCTCTGCGCGGTTAATGCAGCCCACCCCTTTCCGCTCTAAGCTTCTCCAATACTCTTGCAGGGATTCAAACGGCCTGGCACGATGCCATCCTATTGTCGCTGATAGGTTTTGTTTAGAGTGTCGTCCAGCATCGAGGCCCGTTCGAAATTGTGTTTGGTGGCGGATTTTGATCGTTTTAGAGTCTGCGGACAGGTCCCACTTCTCAGGCTCGTGAACAGTGATGCCAGTTGGCAAACGGTATGATGAACGAATGACAAGCGTCTTGCCCTTTATCTCGGGCACGATCCGTGGTGGGCACACCGCCTGAGGTCACGTTTTTGGACTCGCCCCCATTCAGAGCGTACTTCTTCGTTAGGGATTTCCCATCGTCATGGGATTCGACGATTTCCAAGGTGCCCGCGTTTTGGGTGACCTTTAGCGTATCTTTCAGTAACGTCTTGGCTGTGTGCTCACCCTTTAGGGCCGTCAAAGCATATGTGCCCGAAAAATTGGGATTTTCTCGGGCTACAGCAGTCATCGCAACCAGGAGTAAGCAACAAATCGATATACGTATTCTCGGCAAGAGGACCTCACACGTTAGGCGGACCATGATAACGCCGCTTGCAGACACGTACCTGTCTCATCACAAAACCAGCGCATCAAATTCGTCTTGGCCGTCGCAAATGCTACTGTCACAATCAACACGCTGCCCTTGGGAGGTAATCGTGTTGCGCGCCGCGACTTTGACTCTGGTCCTGATCTTATCTTGGGCGTCGTTCGCAATAGCCACTTACGCGCAGGATAACCAGTCCCAATCCCAATCTCAATCACAGTCCCAATCACAAACGCAGTCGCAATCGCTCGGGGACGCGGCGCGTCAGGCGCGCGATGCAAAACCTTCCGCGCCAAAAGCAGCCACGGTGGTGACTGAGGACAATCTGCCCAATTCCAAAAATCAAGCCGCCGCTACAAATCAATCCGCTTCCACAACCCAAGCCGGCGCGAGCAAGCTTTCTGCAGATCGCCATGCCTTCTGCGATGAATTGCGCAAGCGCAAAGACCCGTCCGCGGGACAAGCGTGCGCGGCGGTTGCCGTCGATATGGATGCGGAATACGAAGCGTTGGCCGAGCGTTTCACGCAGCTCGCAAATTCTGTATGCGCGGCAAACAACGGGCAGATGCCGGTCACTCAGCCGCAGGATCCTGCGCTCGCTGCTCAGTGGCGCGACCTTAGCACTACGAATGTCAAGTTTTCGGAAATGATGAAAGAGGAAATGAAAGCGCTGAGCGACGCGGAGGCCGCCGTCAAATCCATCAGCGAGGAAGAATTGCGCGAAGCCTCGGAAAAATTGCCGGACTGGCCTGACGCGAAGGCTGTCGCACACAATCCGCAGGAAAAGGAGCGCTTCCACGAGATCCAGGAAAAATACAAGCCGCGCATCCAGGGAGTTGAGCAAATCGCGGCGCGGGAAAAGCCTCGCGTGCAGAAGTATTTCTACGACCTGGAGCGCACGCAGGAAATTTGCGGACGCCACTAACTGGAATGATTCTTGGGGAGATTCCATCTTGATACGAGTCGCGGCGCTGAACCTACTGCTCGGTCTCTCTTTCGCGGCTTTCGGCGGTGTCGCGCACGCGCAGGACAATCAATCGCAAACCCAACCGCAATCGCTCGGTGACGTCGCGCGTCAAGCGCGCGCCGCGAAATCCTCTACTCCAAAATCCACCATAGTGCTCGACGACGATAATCTGCCCAAATCGAAGGGTGGCGCCGGCGCCGGAAAACTTTCTCCGGACAAGCAAGCCTATTGCGACGAAATGCGCCAGCGCAAGGATCCGATGGCCGAGCAAGCTTGCGCCGTCCTGGCCATCGACATGGATTCCGAATACGAAAATATGACCGCGCGGTACGTCGAGCTCGCAAAAAGTGTCTGCGCCGCAAACGGTGGCCACCTTCCCACGAGCGATCCGAAAGATCCTTCCCTTGCCGCACAGTGTCGAGAGCTAAACGATATTGGCGTCAAGTTTGGCGCAATGATGAAGGCGGAACTGAAGACCTTCAGCAACTCAGAAGCTGCCGTCAACGCTATCCGCCAGGAGAAATATCGCGAAGAGGACGCCCAACTCCCGGATTGGCGTAACAGCGCGGCTCTCCTGGCCAACCCGGAAGAAAAGCGGCGCTTCCTTGAGATCGAGGAGAAATACAAGTCCCGTGAACAGGAAAGAGAAGAAGCATCGGCGGAGCAACGGGCTCGCGGGCTAAGGTACCTCTACGATATGGCCCGCTTGCAAGAAGTCTGCGACCATCACTAGCTACATGCAGCTTTGGGAGGCTAACTAATGATACGAGCCGCGGCTCTGAATTTCCTGCTGGTCGTTAGCCTCGCGAGCATCGCGCACGCGCAGGACAGTCAATCCCAGCCGCAATCGCTCGGCGACCTAGCGCGTCAAGCGCGTGCCGCGAAATCTTCCGCGCCAAAATCTGCCATCGTGCTGGACGACGACAATCTGCCCAAATCGAAGGGTGGCGCCGGCGGGGGAAAACTTTCTCCCGACAAACAAGCCTATTGCGATGAATTGCGCCAACGTAAAAACCCCGACGCCGAGCAAAGTTGCGCGGCGCTCGCCGTCGATATGGGCCCGGAATATGAGGATGTATTTGCGCGCTATATCGAGCTGGCAAAAAATCTATGCGCCGCAAACGGCGGCCATCTTCCTACCAGCGAGCCCAAAGATCTTACCCAAGCGACGCAATGGCACGAGCTAATGGCCGTATCCAAGAGTTTTGCCGAAGTGATGAAGCCTGAGACGAACTTGCTAATGGAAGCAGAAAAAGGCAGCGACGTCATCCGCCAGGAGGAATACCGCGAACTCGATAAATCCGTACCCGATTGGCACAATCCTGGCGCCTTGGCAGCGAATCCACAGGAAAAGCAGCGCTACACCGAGATCACCGCGGGATATAACGCCCGCATCGCCGCACACGAAAACGCAGCTATGAACGAAAAAGCCCGCGGCCAACGATTCGTCGTCGACATGATGCACCTGCAACAAACCTGCACGCCACATTAACTACCGGCATGTGCTACGCGAGGATGAAAGCAATGGAATTCTCTACCAGAATTTGTAAACCGGGCGACGAACAGGCGCTTTCGCTCGTCGCGGCACAGGCGCTTCAGTTCAAACGAAGAAAATGATTTCACGTTTTCGTCGGAAACCGCAACCGCATACCTTACCGGACGTTTTCCGACGCTGGTCTCGGCAATCCTATATCTTCTACCGATTTCACGGGAGCGGTTTGGGTAAGTGATTAATGCAGGGCTGTCGTTTACCAAGGAGATGAAGGCAGAAAAAATGTGGCGCCAAGTCCATGAAGCGAACCATCACGCCATTGACTTCTACAAACGCAATGGTTTTGTCCAAACTGGAACAGACCTTTATCGCGCCGGCAAGGGTGCCTGCCAAGTTTTGAGCGGGCATGCGCGAGGAGCTACCTTATCAGAAATTGCGAGCTGGCTCTCCGTGACTGGGGGCGGTCTTCGCTTTAAGGTCTTCGGCTGGGCCCAATGGACAGATGATCGTGAAAAGTTAGAGTGATGTGCCCCTCGGTACGGCACGGGTAGTTGATTCCAGCCCTACGACGAAAACATATTTGTCAAACTCGTGAGCCGCAGCAATTCCACTATGCGCGGTATCATATTGACGAGTTCCAATCTGCACAAGCCCTGCTTGATTGCGGTTGCCTTTAAACCAACCAGCGCTCCAAGCCCGGAACTATCGAGATAATTCACATCACTAAAATCGAGAACTATGCGGCCGCCAAGAGGGATGAGCGGCTTGACCAATTCCTTTAGCTCGCCGGCAGTGTCGCTCACCAGCCTGCCATGAGACTTGATCGTCTTCACCTTATTCCCGTACTGATCGTCTGGCGAAGTCTCAACATCGCAGTGAAAAGAATTATTCGGTTCCATCACTTCAGAGCCCCCCCCTTGCGGAAAAAACCCGATGCTAGCATGGAGGTGACGAAGTTCTTTTGTTAAATTCAGGTTACAAGCATGTGAAAGATGCAACTCATAGCGAAGTAAGTAAGAATTCTCTTTTTACGCTGTCCCTGGCTGTGATCAGTCCGACGTGCTCGATTCCTGCGTCTCGCATAATGTCGATTGCACGTGCCACGTCTGCGAATGGGACGTCTTCGGCGCCGTCAACGAACGCCACTTTTTCAGCGCGCTGCTTGAAAATGTCGGAGAGGCGTGCGCCAAGATTGTCCCAGTCGCTCTGTTCGCGATTAATCATGATCTTTCCGTTTTGTCTCACTTGCACCACGATCGTATAGGGATTCGGCGGTTCGGATTTTGATTCAGGCTGAGAAGGCTGCGGAAGCAGGGTTGGCAATCCAGTAGGTACCGTTGGCGTGATCACCATAAAGATGATGATCAACACCAGCAACACGTCAATCAACGGAACGATGTTGGGGTCTGAAACGGGGCCGCCTTTGGTTCCACCGACCATTATTGCCATGATGAGGACTTCTTTTCGAACGAGCCGCTGCCGGGGTATCTACGCCAGCCGGGGGTAGTAGAAGCAGCGCATTTTGCTCGCCTGTTGTTATTGACACCACACTCTAGAGTTTGTGCCCTGGAACCGCGCTCGTTAACCAGGGTCTAATAGGCTATGAAATTCTTCTCCTTCGCCAAAATCGCAGCAGGGTCTTGCATTGCCGCCTTGGCGACCGGATCGGGGAAAAGTATTCAGTCCGGGGCATTATTTCAACGTGACCGATCACATAAAATTCATTTCACTTGAACTGGAACATAGGAAGTAGGTTTTAACCCTTTCGGTGCGCGCGGATAGCCCAGGCTGTTGCGGGCATTTCGATTGCTCCTTGCTGATTTGTCGGCAGGGCCGTGCGCAAACGATCGCGGATCGCATTTTGAACCTGCTTATCGCGCGTGGCCAGATAATTTGGCGCGGAGCCTTGGCCTGTCAGCAGCGGCTCCCAATAATCGTCGAAGCTGGCGAAACGCGTTACTACTTCCAGCGCACGCCCCGACAAATCTTCCAGCTTTGCTTCTTTGAACAGCGTGCGCAGGCCTTCTTGCGTGCACATTGGAAAACGCTGTGCTTGATCGAAGGTGGCGGCTTCGTTGTCGATTGCCATCGCGGCATCCCAGAAATGACGCAGGAAGATCGCGCCGCTGGCGTAGTCCCAAACGTAAATTGCAATTGTTCCGCCGGGACTGACGACGCGCCTAAATTCTTCCAACGCTCGGACGGGACTCGGAATGTAGTTCAACCCTAAGCCGCACACTGCTACGTCGAAACTTGCGTCGGGGAAACGTAGCGCCATCGCGTCACCGGTTTCGAAACTGACGTTCGGATGAGCGCGGTGCTGGCGAGCGAACTCGATCTGCTGGGCGGAAGCGTCAACTCCCATCACGCTGTGGGCTGCGGCGCGTTCAACGATCGTCTCGGTGATAACGCCGCTTCCGCAGCAGACATCAATCCATCGCAGACCGGCGGGCGCCGCCAGCCAGCTCACAAATTCCTGCGCCAGCAGACGGCTCCAGCGCCCCATCCAACGGTCGTAGTGCGCACCCGAAGTCCATCGATCCATGCTTATTGATTTATATTATTTGCACGCCAATCGCGAGCAAAATTCCAAAGCACGATGTCCCGCGTTTACTTGACTTGTGAATCGGAACTCTAGTGCCCCGCGGGACGTTCAGAAACCGTGCCGGTCGGCCCGTCAGATCACTTGCAGTTTAACGCGCTTCGGCATGGAGATCAGAGTCAGAAGGTTGAGTCCCGCGCCCGTTTCCGTTTGCCTTGTACTGCGAAATGGCGTGGGCTAACAGACTCGCCCATTCCTCGTTGCGCTTAATCGCCTCTTTAGGCGGAATGTGCGCCTCGCTGTAATGGCAGGCCAGCGAGCCAAGGCAATGGTCTCGATCGTCAATTATTGGAACAGAAAATGCGGCGCGAATGGGAGATTCCAATGCGGCCTTCTTTGCAGACTCGAATAACGGGTCCGAGAGCATGTCGGAAACAATCCA
>Ga0070766_10000109_pt1 | contig 30849 bp, 27 predicted proteins | sample HubBroMetageWFT6_FD_69782 | JGI IMG/M metagenome (GOLD analysis project Ga0070766, IMG submission 69782) | Warmed and freeze-thawed soil microbial communities from the Hubbard Brook experimental Forest, New Hampshire - Hubbard Brook CCASE Soil... | ecosystem: Environmental > Terrestrial > Soil...
TTGCGGCATCCCGGGAAGTCGTTTCATATCGCCGCCAAGCTGCATCCAGGGCTGGGCGCGGTCGCAGCAGATTTCCATGCTTGGCTTCAGCCAGGAGGGATCGTCGAGCGTGCCGGCGCGGATGATGCTGGCGCCGGGCATCGCCGTCGGCTCGGACAAAATAGTCGAGCCGCAGTTTGGACATAGCCGGCGGACATTGTCCTTGCCGCTGTCGGCCTTCGCCGAATAAGTCTTCGCCGGGCCTTGAATCGGCACGGCTGCCTGCGGCACCGCCACGGTGATGTTGAACGCCGCGCCGGCTTCCTCCTGGCAATCCTTGCAATGGCAGACGCCGATGAAAATCGGCTCAGCGTCAGCCGTGTAGCGCAGCTACCCACAGAGGCAGCCGCCTTTCATCTCGGGCAGCTCACGCCGTCCCGAGCAGCGCACCGCGGAACCGCACCCGGCAGGATGTCGGGTCCATGTTTCGCTTGTAGGACGGCGGTTCGTCCGGCTTTACCTTCAGCACGACAAAGGCGGTGCCGTTGCCTTCGCGCAGCATGCGAGCGCCTTCAGCGAGATCGGCCTCGCTGGCGACCGTGCGGGTGCGCTTGATGCCGGAGCCGGCGGCGATACGTTCGAGATCGACACCGAGGCTGGTGTGGCTCTTCTGATAGCCGGTCTCGCCATAATGGCCGTTGTCGACGCACAGGAGCGCGAGATTAGCCGGGTTCAATACGGCGATCGTCGCCAGCGCGCCGAGATTCATTAACAGCTCGCCATCGCCAGTCGCAACCAGAACCCGCTTGTCCGGCCGCGCCAAAGCGAGGCCGAGCCCAATCATGCAGGCGCCGCCCATCGCTCCGGCCATCGTGTAGATATGCGCGCCGTCCTGGGTCAGCGCAGCGATATCCCGCGCGGTGCCGGCGAGCCCGGTCACGAACAGGAAATCCTCGTGCCGGCCGATCAGCTTGGGCACTGCGGCGCGCCGGTCGAGGACGAAGCCGGCGGCGATCGCCGCCGCCATGTCGACGCCCTGGGGATAATCCGCCACCATCGCTCCCGTCCTCAAAATGCCTTCGCGCCGAGCAGTTTCTGGGTCAGCAACACGGCGACTGCGTTGCCGCCCTGAAACACCATGGTTAGCGCGGCGCTAACGGTCGGGATCACCTCTTCCGGCCGCTCGATGCGGAGACAGATGACGCCCATCGCGCTCAGGACCGGCTCCACCGCCTGCCCCATCGGGTACTGCCACGGGTTCCCTTCGCCAAAATCGCCGCGCATGCTGAGGAGGGTCAGGAACGGGAAATGCCCGCCCTTGATCAGCGATAGCATGTTAATGCAATTGCCGGCACCGCTCGATTGCATCAACAGCACGGCGCGCGCGCCGCCGAGATCGGCACCGGCCAACAGCGCCACCCCCTCCTCCTCGGTGGTGAGCGCCACCGAGTGGACGCCGGGATCGGCAAGCGACCGGTCGATCAGGCTGCGGTGCCCGGCATCCGGCACATAGGCGAATTGCGTTACGTTGTTGCGACGCAGCAGATCATAGAGCTCGTCTTCCCAGCGCACCGAATTGTCCCTGTTTGCGGGCATCGCGGCCCCTCCCGCCTCGCGGATTCCAAATGTGCGAACCTCGCGCCGACAGCGGCCGAACGCAACCCCGCAGATCGGCCATGCGCGCGCGCTGGAGTGGGGCCGCCGGCATATCGTTTGCACAATGAAGGCGTCCCCACCACTCATGCCCGCGATGGTCGACCAGGCGCAAACCGCGACCCAGACCCAGACATTGCGCTTTAGCAAGAGCGAGATCCTCTCGATCCTGTCGGGGCTGATGCTGGCCATGTTCCTCGCCAGCCTCGACCAGACCATCGTGGCGACCTCGCTGTCGACAATGGCGCAGGAGCTGCACGGTTGGTCGCTGATCTCCTGGGTGGTGTCGGCCTACCTCGTCGCCTCGACCGTCACAACCCCGATCTATGGCCGGCTCAGCGACATCTACGGTCGGCGGCCGGTGCTGCTCGCCTCAATCGGTGTGTTCGTCGCCGCCTCGGTGTTGTGCGCGCTCTCGCAAACGATGCCGCAGCTGATTGGGGCGCGCATCCTGCAGGGGCTCGGCGGCGGCGGACTGCGCTCGGTGTCGCAGGCGGCAATCGCGGACATCATCCCGCCGCGCGAGCGCGGCCGCTATCAAGGCTATCTGGCCAGCGTCATGGCGATCTCGATGGTGCTCGGGCCGGTGCTCGGCGGGTTCTTTGCCGACTACCTGTCATGGCACTGGATCTTCTGGATCAACCTGCCGTTCGGCGCGGTGGCGCTGTTTCTATGCGATCGCAACCTGCGCCGCCTCGCGCGCCCGAAACGACGGGTTCCCATCGACTGGCTCGGCGCGGTACTGATCATCGCGGCCTCGACGCCGATCCTGTTGGCGCTATCCCGGGTCGAGACCGCGGGCGGCTGGCGCAGCCCTGCGGTCGTACTGGAGTTTGGGCTGGGCGCTATCCTGATGATCGCGCTGGTCGCATGGGAGCGCGAAGCGCGCTCACCGATGATCCCGCTGCGGCTGTTCGGCAACAGCATTTTCGCGGTGGCCAGCCTGATCAGCTTCACGATGTCGATGGTGATGATCGCGCTGATCATCATCGTGCCGCTGGCTTTCGAGCTTGCCGGCGATCTTTCCCCGAACGTCGCCGGCATCCGCCTCATTCCGATGATGGGCGGGACCGTCCTGGGCTCCTACATCGCCGGTCAGCTGATGACCCGCACCGGACGCTACCGCCTGTACCCGATCCTGGGAGCGGGAGCGATGACCGTGTTTTGCGCCGCGATCGCGCTGTTTGGGCTTGGCCATTCGGGGGGCCTCGATACGATGCTGACGGCCGGGCTCGGGCTCTCCTTCGGATTTCAGCTCGCGCCGGTCGTCGTCCCGGTGCAGAACGCGCTGCCGCTCGAAGACACCGGGATCGGGATGGGCACGATCATGTTTTTCCGCTTGATCGGCGGTGCGTTCGGGGTGGCGTTGCTGAGCGCGGTGCTGATGGCCGAATTGAACGCTGCGGTTCTTTCGGTGCCCGGGCACGAGGTGCTCGGGGCCGATCCGGGCTTGGCGCTAATGCGCATGGAGGTCGCGGGAAAGGTCAGCCCGAGCCTGGTCGCCGGTTTGAGTCTCGCGGTACGAACCGCCTTCGCCCACGTGTTCTTCTACGCTGCGGCGATCTCCGGCGTGACCTTTCTCGGCGCGCTCGGACTCAAGGAGATCCCGCTGCGCGGTAGCTGAGCCAGCTCGGCAGAAAACCGCTCACCGCTACCGGATATAACCGCCGGCAGCGGCGCGCGATGAGTCCGAGCAATAGGACCAGCGCCAGCACCGCGACCGGGAAGCGGAGTTCGGGCGGCGGCAGCGTAATCGGCGCGGCGAACGCCAGTATCAGTATCAGACGCTCGCCGACGGTGAATGCCTGCCCGGCGCGCTGCCCCTCGGCGGTCGTCCACAGCACGGCGGCGGCGACTATCGGCATGTCATAGACAAAGGCGTGCGGGGTAGCGAGGAAGGTCGCGGTCATCAGTGCAGCCGCCGCCAGCGGGGTCGCGCCACGGCGGAAGCAATCCCATACCACCGCCGCCGCCATGAGCGCAGCAATGCCCTGGACGAGCTGTGCCGCCGAAGCCGCAACATGGAGCCGCAGCAGCGCGACAAACACCGTAGGCATCAGGTGCATGATCTCGCCGCTTTCGGCAGAAAACTGGTTCGAATACGCCAGGGTGCCGGCAATCCACGCCGGCCAGATCGACCAGCCGAACACGATTGTCGTGACAAAGACCAAAGCAAGCAGCGTCGCAACGGCCGCGGCGATCGTGCGCCACAACCCGGCCGCCAGCAGCGCGATCGGCACCAGCACTCCCATCTGCGGCTTGTAGGTCAACAGTCCGAGCAGCACGCCGGCGAGGATCGGGCGTCTTTCCGCCAAGCGAAAGCCGCCGGCCATCAAAGCGGCGGCGAGCAGCCCGGCCTGGCCAGCAATGATGGTGATCGTCGTCGCCGGCGCGACAACGGCGGCCAAGGTCGTCCAGGAACGCCAACGGCTGCCGCCCGTCGCCCATACAAACAGACCGAGCGTGGCCCCGATCAATAGGAGATAAGCGACCTGCCAGGGCAGCAGCCCCAATGGCCAAAGCGCCAGCAGGAAGCTCGGCGGATAAGGAAACGGATAGCTGATGCTCGGATCCATTCCGAGCGCCATCTGCGCCGCCTTCAGGGTCGGCGCGTCATAGATCATCGCCGCCGGATAATCGAACAGGAACTTCGCGCAGCTCCACAGCCCGAAAAAATCGCCGATCGGCTTTGACATCGCCCGGTCGGCGGTGACACCGAAGTAAATGAGGCTGTAGGCAGTGCATAGGAGCAAAAGCAACGCCGCCAGCAATCGAGTGGCTTCACCTTCCGGCCGCGCTTCGAATAATCGGGCGCGGCAGGTTGTGATGAAGTTGCCCCTGTACAGCAGCATCCGCCTCACGCAGACCATGCTTGCTAAATCCTCGCGGCGCACTGCGTCGTGTCCGGGGATCTTGCGGCCGCATGGTTGCCAAATCGTTAGGTTCCGCGGAGTCCGCGCGTGCCCGAACTGGAACCTCCGGAGCCGCCATGCTAGGTTGCTGCGACGCGAAGAGCTGCAAACACCAATACGCGAGAGGCCCGCGATGAAAGTCAGAATCGAGTGGTGCAAGCCTTGAAACTATGAGCCACGAGCCCTCCGTGCGAAGGCGCAGTTGGAAGAGAAATACGGTGCCGAGGTCGAGTTGGTGCCGGGGTTAGGTGGAGTGTTCGAGATCACGGTCGATGGCCAGCTCGCCTTCTCCAAGAAGCAGACCGGCCGATTTCCGACCGACAAGGAAATCGAATCGGTTGGCTCGGGGTAGGGCAAACCGGAATTCTATAAAATACGCACAATATCCGAGGCGATTTCGCGCGTGCTTCGAACGCGCCCGTTGTGACTTAAGTCTTCGTCAAGCTTTTCACGGCATCTTCCGTTCGTCAGCGGCCAACGGAGGACCGGAACCATGTATGCAACCCTTGTTAACCTTGTGAAGAACGAAGACGGCGCCACCGCGATTGAGTACGGCCTGATCGCCGCTCTGATCGCCGTCGCCGCCATTGCCGCGTTCAACGCGGTCGGCTCGAGCCTGACAGCCACGTTCAACAACGTGTCCAGCAAGCTCTAAGCTTCTGCGAAAGTTTCTTCGGGGATTGCGCTCGGCGATAGTGTCGCCGAGCGTTTCTCTTTTGAGAAGTCACCCGGCGCGGCGCGCCCGGGTTTTTTATTGCGCTGCGTCGCTTTCCAGACCGGAAGGAGCGCTGCAACAGACGTCGTCGATACGCGCTAAGCGATAGGCCTCGCGGCAGATCGCGATCCAGCAATCGAGCGACAGGTCATGCGCGTTTTCCCCGGGCGCGAACCGGTCTATGTAGCCCTTGAGCAGCCCCTTCCCGTGCGATGCCACCGTGCCCGCCGGATGATCGTCATCCGCTAACTCGACCCATAGCAGTGTATTCGGCCCGTAGCGCAGCAAATGCGCGAGGAGGTCCTCCGCGTCCTGTTCGGAGAGCGGCTCCATGCCGTGAAAGACGAAAATTTTTGTCGCCTGTCGCAGCTCCTCGACAAGCTTTCTGACCAGCAGCGGCAATCGTCTCGACTCCCGACGACGAACCTCCTCGGCCGTCATCTCGTCGGCCAAAACCCAGGCGTGGTAGAGCAGCTGAAACTTCCTGTCGTGGACCATGTATTCTCGGCCGTTCGACGACAGCTGTACGTCCAAATTCTCAGGCTCGCTCAGCCCTTCGAAACCTGCTTCGAGCCCAGCCAGGAGCTTCGGCAGAGGTGCGCTTGCGAAACGGAAAAGTCCAAGCAGCTCGGCTCCGCAACGACGCTGAACGAGCCCAAACTCGCAGTTCTCGCCGAGACTCTCGAAGCTCACCATCAAATCGCGTGCCGACAAATCACCTTCCAACACTGATCGCACACTGGCTGGCGAGCCGACCGCGACAACTTGGCCGTCGGGCCCATCGAGCGGTGTCGATGCAGTCGCGGCGGGTACTACCGATGCCGGATCGGCAATGCGCGGGCTGGAGGTGGTGGACTCGACTTCAGGCGGCGCAACAGCTGTTTCGTGACACCCAGTACCGCCGGTATCGTCGGATCCGGGCGCGGTAAGCGTGGATAACACCGCGTTGGGCAGAATTCCAACTCCCTTGATCGACAAAGCATCACTTTGTCCAAGACGTTCGATCAGAAGATTGTAGAATCTCAGGTCCTCGTCGCAAATCCCGTTGATGTACTCCTGGTCTTCACTAAGAAAATCTCTGAACCGCAGATGGCTTTCGGATACATTCTTTCTAGTGGCCTGTCTAACTCCCCAACGAGCCCGGCACCAAGCGTCATATCTGCCGATTTCGGTAATTTCTAAATCATTGATAATAGTTTGTTCTACCGCACTTTCATGATTACCTTCGCCAAGGTATTGGCAGATGATATTCGGGACCACGACTCCATTATCACGCAAACAGCGCGCGGCAATTTCACGAACGGCCGCTTTAGCTTCCTTCAGATTGTTGTCTTCAATCCCAAATTCGTCCCGCCAGCCGCGTGTGTCGGGAGCAATTGGCACCTCGTCGCTAAAGATGCGGGTTAGCACGTAGTTTATCTGCGAGATCACGCGGCTGATCGGATCGCGAATCACCGTAAAAATCTCATCCCGGAAGCGAATTAGATCCGAGCTTTTGTAAAATGACAGAGTGTTATGACCATGAACATAGATAGAGTCAGACATGTTTGCTTCTAAAACCAGATCTCGAATTGCTGAAAAAAATAGGTCGGAGGAGGCCCAATCTGGATCGATTATCTGGGTATTGAGGGAGGCAAATCGGCAAATTAAATGGGACGATAGGTCCGAGCCGGCACATTTCGGAACATGAACAAATAAGAGACGCTTCTTCTCCGGAAAGGCGCCCAAGAATCTAGCCACGAAATTCTCGCGGAACTCCTCGCTCTTCAGCGCAGCGGTATATACGTCCGTGGCTGTAATACCGGAGTCGAAAATGGCTGTGGTGATCGAATCAGGAGAGCGACCATGAGCGGCATAGTACAGTTGCCGCGGGGTCATGCTGTCGAGGGGCAAATTAGCCACCAAACCCTCGATTCCGAGTTCGGGCCGAAAGAAGGCGAGCAGCTCGAATGTTTCTCGTACGCTCGAAGGTGCCGAGTCCTGTGGCTGGATACGAGATGCTGTCATTTTATTGATTGCCGGGCAACTTGCTTTGAATGGCGCTGACCAGCGCCCCGACATTGGCGAGGCGCTCGATCTCGTTCGTCGTCATCTTTACCCCGAAACGCGTCTCAACAGCCACGATCACGCTGATATGGTTAAATGAATCCCAACCTTCGATGTCGTTCGCCGTCGTTTCCGGCGTCAGGACGATTGCATCATCGGCGAACAGCTCGCGAAAGAGGTCGGTCAGTTTCCGGTAAATCTCAACGATTTCCATTGCGCAACTCTGAGAAGGCGTTGGTACGAGCGGTTGGCGGGATCGTGCGAGGAAGGTCCTGAAGGACCGGCCTCGCCGCGAGACCGTCTATCAAGAACTTGCCGAGCGTGGTTGCGGGGTGGAGTTGCCGTGCCGGGCCAAGAACGCGTCGAGCCGTTGCAAATGCGCATTCAGCCTGGTGTTCGCCGGGTCCAGGACGATAGCTTCCGCAGCTGCCTCGCGCGCCTCATCGGGGCGCTGCAAGCGCACAAGTATTCGGCTTAGCTGATCGCGAACGTGGATGTTGCTGGGGTCGCGCTCGGCCGCGGCGCGGAACGCCTGCTCGGCACCGGCGAGTTCACCGCGGCGCAGCAGCAGGTCGCCGAGATTGGCCTGGAACCGGGCATTCTCCGGCTCCGCAACGGCCGCACGGCGCGCTGCCCCCACTGCCTCTTCGAGGCGACCCGCACGGCTCAGCGCATGGCTGAGGTCGACATGAAACACCGCAACATCGGGCGCCATCGCCACAGCCTGGAGGATCTTCGCCTCGGCGGCGGCGAAATCGTCGGCGTTCATCAGAACTGCGCCGAGCTGCGCGTATCGATGCGGATTTGCCGGGTCGAGATCGACCGCCTTCTGCCGCATCGCGATGGCCTCGGCATGTTGGCCTTGGGCGCTCAGGACATGCCCGAGTTGACCGTGATGATGTGCGCTGCCCAGACCGGTCGCGATAACGCCGCGCAACGCCGCTTCCGCACCCGGCAGATCTCCGGCTCTGATCAAAAGATCGCAGAGCTGGTTGTGGGATTGGATGCGATCGGGTTCCAGCCGGATTGCCTCCTCGACCGCTGCGATCGCCTCGTCCACCTCCCCCGCTTGCGCGAGCATCAGGCTCAGGCCGAAGTGAAAATCCGCGCTTTCGGGCGCCAAGCGGATGGCGCTGCGGATCGCCGCTTCGGCGGCGGAAAGCTCGCCTGCCTGCATCAGCACCCGACCTAGCTGCGCGTGTCGGTTGGCGTCGGTCGGTTCAATTTCGAGCGCTTGCTGCTGGACCGCCACCGCCTCGGCCAGCCGGCCCTGGCCCACCAGAAGACCTGCAAGTCTGTCACAGGCCTCGACAGCCCGCGGGTCGGCGACGATCACTTCGCGCAATGCGGCCTCGGCATCGGAGGCATTGCCGGCCCTCAGACACAGATCGACAAAATGCGCGCGGAAATCCGGGTGCGCCGGGTCGAGCCGTCTCGCTCCCCGCGCCGCGCCAATGGCATCCTCGATCCGGCCGGCGCGGCAGAGGACGTGGCTAAGGTCGAAATGGAAGATCGCGATTTCGGGCGCCATAGCGATGGCGGTCCGGATCGCCTCTTCAGCGGCCGCAAAATCACCTGCTCCCATCAGAACATGGCCGAGTTGGGCGTGCCGATGCGGGTTTTCCGGCTCGATCTCGACCGCCTTACGCCGCAGCGCGATCGCTTCGGCATGCTGGCCCTTGGCGCCGAGCACATGCCCGAGCTGGCCGTATGGATGGGCTATGTTGGGGGCCAATTCGATGGCTTTGCGCAGCGCAAGCTCGGCGGTCTCCACCTCGCCGGTGCGCAGCGCGACGTCACCCCACCGCCGGTGCGCCTCCGCGCTCTCGGGCGCGAATTCGACTGCCGCGGCCGCGGCAGCGACGGCATCGTCGAGGCGGCCGTCCCGCGCGAGCACGTCGCTCAGCTCGATCCAAAGCTCGGCGTTATTCGGGAACAGTTGGAGCGCGGTCCGTACAGCCGCCTCCGCCTTGTCGACCTGGCCGCGGCGCGACAACAGGGCGATAAGGTCGCGGTGGTACTGCACATCCTCTGGCGCCAGAGACAGAACTCGATGCAGCGCAGCCTCGGCCTCCTCGCCGCACTCGACAACCTGCAGCAGCCGGGCAAGGTGCCGGAGGAGGCCGTGACTGTCGGGATCGCGCCGGAGCGCCTCCTCCAGTGCGGCGATAGCGCCCGCTACGTCGCCCTGCCGCTCGAGCAGCTCGGCCAGCCCGAGGATCGGCCCACTGCTTTCGGGTTCGAGTTCGTGCGCACGGTGGAAAGCTTCCGCGGCGGCCGCGTACTCTCCCGACCGGGCCAGGAGATGGCCGAGCTCGAAGTGCAGATTGGCCGCGTAGGGGCTATATTCGAGTCCATGCCGCGCAACCGCTATGCCTTCCGCAAGTCGGTCCTGCCCCCGCATCAAATTGGCCAACAACCCCGGGAAATGCGGGTCGCTCGGATCAAGCTCGACCGCGGCCCGCATTTCAATCTCGGTCGCCTCGTCATCCCCGATCGTCCGCAACAGCCCACCGAGCTGCGCATGATAGGCGGCGTGATCAGGATCGATGGCGATGGCGCGCTCCGCGGCGGCAATTGCCTTGTCGCGCTGGCCAAGCCGCGCGAGAACATGGGCCATCGTGCCGTGTCCGGCCGCCGCCTCCGGCGACAGCGCGAGCCCAGCCTCCAGGCTCGCACGGGCGGCCTCGAAATCGCCGCTGCGAGCTCGCTCAAGCCCTTCGGCGAGCGGCTCGTTCCAGCAGCAGGACATATAACGCAGGTAGAATTCACGCGCGGTGAAACCGCCTTCGTGCATAAATTGCCACCGCCGTCCCTCGGGGACGAAGCGAAGACCGAAATGGCTTATGACACTGGGATGGATCGGCAGCTCGTCCTTCGGAAAAGGCGTGGTCCGGATCGCCCTCTGCATCGCCTCGATGTCTTGCTGAGAGACCCCGAGCCGCTCGAAGAACTGGGTCGTGAGCGCCACCGTCACGCGCGCGTTCGGGTGATACGGCGTGCGAAACACCGCCTCTTTCCGGAAGTGCTCGGCGATGAGATCCGCGATGCGGAATCCGGTTGCTTCGTCCCGCTGCCGCTGCTTGTCGAGGGTGATCTCGCACAGGCGATCGAGGTTGACGGTGGCGTTCAGATCGAGCTGCAGATACCGCTCCACGGCGGTCTCGGGATCGACCCCGGTCTTGATCATTCGGTTCAGCCAGGCGTCGCTCGACTCAGCGCCGTAGGGGCCGGTCTCGAGATAAGGGCGCGACGGATTGTTCGGATGCGGCTGGCCGGCGAAGGGCCACAGGAAGCCGCAATTGACCATCGGAACAAAGACGCGTTCGGCCAGCGTCTCGACACCAGCGATGTCAGCCTTGGGTTTGAAATCAAGCACCTGCTCGACTACGACGTCCGCGGCCCGGATTGCGATGCGGTCGGACTCGGTAATGTCTTCGTAAGACGCAATAAAGATTACGCGCTGTCGCGCCGCCGCGCCGACAAATCGATTATACAAATTATACAGCGCCCTGATTTGGCAATTGCCGATCAGGACAATCGAGTGCATCCGCATACTAATGTAGTCACCCTTAGGCACACGCAAGCCGGTAGTACCAATTAAGCGAGAAATGGTCGCTACTTATACTGGAGCAGACTCGGCCGATACCGGCCAACTCGCGCGCAACGCTGCGACGCCGCGCAGAAATACCTAATCGCTGCGGCACGAGCAAGCACCTCGTCCCTACGCCGCCGAGGCGAACGGCCACCCGCGCTTGGCGAGGCTTGCCAATCCCAGGGTCGGCGAGTATGAACGCGGCGAACGCCCTTTTTTAACCTCTTTTTGTTACTCAACCATTGCTTTCTGGAGCGGGCGATGTCCTCCGCTTTTTTACCGGACCACGTGAATGACCGCACTGTATTGGCTTCCTGAAATCGAGGATTGGCGCGCTCGACTGCGGGGACTCGACAATAATCGTGACGCCGCTTGGGACGCCGCCTCCGCCCTCGCCAATTCGCGGCTCGATTTCATTCGCACCAACGCGCTCGACCAAATGGTCTCCCGTATTTTCGGCGACTCTCCGCCCAAGACATTGGCGACAAAGCCGATCCGGCTGGCACTCTTGGGTTCGAGCACGATGGCGCATCTCCATCCCGCCATCCGCGTAGCCGGCCTGCGGCGCGGCCTTTGGATCTCGATTTACGAGAACGACTACGGCCAGTACTGGCAAGAGCTGACCGACTCTTCCTCCTCGCTCCACGAGTTCAAGCCGAACGCGGTGCTGTTCGCGCTCGATCCCCATCATCTCGCCGCCGGGATTGGCGCCTCTCTCGACCGTGCCGAAGCCGACCGCAGCTTCGACGAGGTGCGTGACCGCATCCGCGAGTGCTGGCGCCTCACCCGAGAGACGTTCCGCTGTCCGATCATGCATCAGCTGCCGCTCCCGCTGCACCCGGGCTTGCTCGGCAATAACGAGCATCGCCTGCCCGGCTCGCGGCAAGATTTTATAATGCGCCTCAATCATGCGCTGCGGGAGTTGGCCGACGGTGAAGGCGTCGATATTCTGGCGCTCGACACACGGGCCGCGATCGACGGGCTGAAAGCGTGGCACGACCCGGCGCTTTGGCACCGCGCCAAACAGGAGATCTCGCCAGCGGCGGCGCCGATGTACGGGGAGCTCGTGGCGCGCCTGCTCGCGGCCAAGCAGGGGCGTTCCGCCAAATGCCTGGTGCTTGACCTCGACAACACGCTCTGGGGCGGGGTGGTCGGCGATGACGGCCTCGAGGGGTTGGTGATCGGTCAAGGCAGCGCGCTCGGCGAGGCCTTTGTCGCGTTTCAGGAATACGCCCGCGAGCTGTCGCGCCGCGGCGTCATCCTCGCGGTGTGCTCAAAGAACGACGAAGCGAACGCGATCGAGCCATTCGAGAAGCACCCGGAGATGGTGCTGAAGCGGCACGACATTGCCAGTTTCGTCGCCAATTGGAGCGACAAGGCCTCGAACCTGCGAGCGATTGCCGAGGAGCTGAACATCGGCGTCGATTCCCTCGTATTCGTCGACGATAACCCGTTCGAGCGTTCTCTGGTACGACGCGAGCTGCCGATGGTCGCGGTGCCCGAGGTCGGCGACGACCCGGCCACCTTCGCCCAGACGCTCGCCGATGCCGGCTATTTCGAGGGGCTAGCCGTCACCGAAGAGGATCGTGCGCGCAATGAGCAATATCAGGGCAATCGCAAGCGCGAGCGGCTCAAGGCCTCGGTAACCGACATTGATTCCTACCTGCGCAGCCTCGAGATGGAGTTGATCTGGCGGCCTTTCGACAAAGTCGGCTTGCAACGGACGGTCCAGCTGATCAACAAGACCAATCAGTTTAATCTGACGACGCGCCGCTACACCGCGGAGGACGTCCTTACCATCATGGAGGACAGCCGTGCGTTCGGGTTGCAGTTGCGGCTGCTAGATCGGTTCGGCGACAATGGCATCATCGCCATTGTGATCGGTAAGATGAATGGCGACGAAGACTTGCTGATCGATACTTGGCTGATGAGCTGTCGCGTTTTGGGACGGCAGGTGGAACCGACAACGTTGAATCTCGTCGCCGACTCGGCAAAACGTTTGGGCGCACGGCGTCTGATCGGCGAATACCTGCCGACCAAGAAAAACGGGATGGTGAAGGACCACTACGCCAAGCTCGGTTTCAACGTCATCGAAACCGGTCCGGACGGCAGCAACCGGGCGATTCTCGACCTGCCGACCTTCGCGCCGGCGAGCACCTTCATTACCGTTACAGAGGCTTGAGCCGATGAGCGAAACAGAGATCTATGCCGCGCTCGGCGAAATCTTCCGCGACGTGTTTTTGAAAGACGACATCGAGCTAAGGCCGGAGCTGAGCGCGAAAGACGTCGCCGGCTGGGACTCGTTCAAGCAGATCGACATCATTCTCGCCGTGGAGGAAAAGTACCGGATAAAGCTGAACACGAGAGAGCTCGACAGCCTCAACAATGTGGGCGACCTCGTCCGGGTTATAACCGCCAAAACCGGCGGTGGCTGAAGCAGCAGGAGTGCCGGGATCGGCGGTCCGAATGGATGAGCGCGACGGCGAGTTGGTGATCGATTTCGGTCGGTCCGGCAACAGCGACGCCTATCGCCGTGCCGGCTGGTATGAGCCGGAACCCCGTCACAGCTGGACCCAAGGGCAGGAAAGCACCCTGGAGTTCCCGCGCCCGAATTTCCCGGCGGACTATTCGATGGTGCTGGAGCTGGGCCCTTTCGTCTGGAAGGACACACTGCCGGCGCAGCGTTTGATGGTGTTCGTCAATGGCAGCGAAGTCGGCAATTTTGTCGTCCGCGAGGTCAGCGCCCTCGAGATGGGGGTGCCCTGGGATCTGATCGAAGGCCGGGAGTGGGTGGAGGTGATCTTCCGTCATCCCGACGCGGCGAAGCCGGTTGCCACCAGTGGCGTACCGGACCACCGCGAGATTGCGCTTGCCTTCGAGGCGGTGACGTTCTTCCGCAAGGTCGAACCGCTGTCGGCGCCGCCCGAGGCGTACGCCCTGTCGGCGGGCGACGACCCCGAGATGCTCCCGCCCGAACAGTTGATGATGCGCTTCGAAAGTCTCGGCGAGAACTGCGAATTCGGACTGGCACAACGGCGCTGCGGCGCCGAGCCTCTGGGGCTCCTTCGCTTTGCGAGCGCGCCGCTTCCGGTGCTGCTGGCCGGCCTCAGAGGCCGGTTCGAAGGCATGGGCGAGCCGCAACAGATCGATATCCAAATTTCCAACAACCATCAGGAATACCTCGTCGTCGACAAATGTTTTGGCTTTCTCTACCACCCGTGGGTACTGGTCGGCGAAGCCGACCCCGAAGATATCCGGCGCCGCGAGGCCAAGCGTCTGCCGTTCTTGCGCCGCAAGCTGATCGAGGATCTCGAAGACGCGAGCAAGATCTTCGCCTACCGCGGCATGCACCGTCTGCCGCAACCGCTGGTGCTGCGCCTTGTGGCGGCGATGCGCGCCTATGGTCCGACGACGCTGTTATGGATCGAGCAGCAGGACGGGCAGCATCCCGCCGGAACGGTCGAATGGATCACGACGGGGCTGCTCAAAGGTTATATCGATCGCTTCGCGCCGGCTGAAAACGCGCATGCGCTGTCGCTCGACTGCTGGGTATCGATCTGCCGCAATGCGCTGAAGCTGGGGCGGACGCCGCGGTAAGGGCTGCCGTACTCTATTCGCGAGCGCAAGCGTTGGCGTTGCTGGTTGATCTCTGCTTGCTAGTCCGCACGCCATCACGCCAACATCCGGACAACACATCAGCGACTGCCGAAGGGAAAAGCGATGAAAGCGGTGCTGCTGACCGGGCATGGCGGACCGGAGAAGCTGGTCTACGGCGATGCCCCGGACCCGCTGGCCGGGCCGGGCGAGGTCGTCGTCGATGTGCACGCCGCCAGCGTCAACGCGGCCGACTACAAGGTGCGGCTCGGCAGCTACGATTCGAAACTGAAATTCCCCTACATCCTCGGCCGTGATTTCTCGGGTGTGGTCAGCGCCCTTGGCTCCGGGGTCACCGATTTTAAGATCGGCGACCCGGTCTTCGGGGTCATGGATGCCGGCATCGAGGGCTGCTACGCCGAGAAGATCATCATCGCCGCGGCGATCATCGCCAAGAAGCCCGACACCCTCGGCCATGCCGAGGCGGCGGCGATGGCGCTGACGAGCCTGACCGCGATCTGGGCGCTTGAAGATACGGCGAAGCTGAAACGGGGCGAGACGATCCTGATCCAGGGCGGTGCCGGCGGTGTCGCCGGATTTGCCATCCAGTTGGCGAAGCACATCGGCGCGCAGGTGATCACCACCGCCAGCGCCCGCAACCACGATTACGTAAAGAGCCTCGGCGCCGACCGGGTGATCGACTACAACGCCGAGGATCTCACCAAGACCGTCAGGAATTGCGACGCCGTATTCGACACGGTCGGCGGCGCGGTGCAGGCGCGCTCCTATACCGTGCTGAAGCCGGGCGGCCGGCTCGTCTGGATCGCCCCGGCGCCCGCCGGCTTCCAGCCGCCGCGCAACGATGTCGAGGTGCTGCGCCCGCGGGTCGCCCGCGACCGCGCGCATCTGGAACGGATGAAGGAGCTGCTCGCCGCCGGCGCGGTCTGGCCGCCGGCGATCACCCGCTATAAGCTCGCCGACGCGGCTGAGGCGCACCGGGTCAGCGAGGGGCGCCATCTGCAAGGCAAGCTGGTGCTGATGGTCCGCTGAGGACAAAACAGGAGGGACGAATGGCAGGCAACGGGCAGAAGGTCATCGAGCTCGACCGGCAGCGCATGGAGGCTATGGCGAAGAAGGACATCGGCAAGCTCAACGAGCTGATCGCCAACGATCTCGTCTACACCCACTCCTCGGCCCGGCTAGACACCAAGCAAAGCCTGATCGGCAACATGGAATCCGGTTCAACAGTGTATACTTCAGTGGCGCCCTCGGACGTCAAGGCGCAGGATCTCGGCGATACGGTCGTGCTGACCGGCTCGTGCAAGATCAGTGTGGTGTCGGGCGGCAAACCGAACTCGTTCGGCGTCCGCTTCACCGATGTCTGGGTAAACAAGGGCGGTCGCTGGCAGATGGTCGCCTGGCAGTCGACCCGCACCCCCGACTGAGCCGGTTAGACGGCGCATGCGCTCGCTGCTGTTTGTCCCGGCCGACAGCGAAAGAAAGCTCGCCCACGGGCTCGACTCCGGCGCCGACGCGCTGATCCTCGACCTCGAGGACTCGGTGGCGGCGCCGAACCGGCCGACGGCGCGCAAGCTGGCGCACGAATTCCTCAAGGCACACCGGCCGGAGCGCATTCGCCGCTACGTGCGCATCAACCCGCTCGCTAGCGGGCTGGCGCTCGACGACCTCGCGGCGACAGTCGCCGGCCGTCCCGATGGTATCCTGTTGCCCAAATGCACGCCCGCGGACGTCCGCACGGCAGACCACTACCTTGCCGCCTTTGAGGCGGCAGCGGGCGCGCCGGTCGGGACCATCCGCATTATCGCGATTGCGACTGAGACGCCGGCGGCGGTTTTCGCGCTTGGCGGCTACGTCGGGGTATCGCCGCGCCTCGAAGCCATAACATGGGGCGCCGAGGATTTGTCGGCCTGCATCGGCGGCAACAACCGCACGATTGATGGTGAATATGACGGCCCCTACAAGCTGGCGCGCTCGCTGTGCCTGTTGGCCGCTTCCGCCTCCGAGGTACTGGCGATCGACACGATCTACACCGATTTCAAGGACCCGGAGGGGCTGAAGGCCGAATGCGCCGCGGCGCGGCGCTCGGGTTTCGCGGCCAAGATGGCGATCCATCCGGCCCAGCTCGCAACCATTAACGAGGCATTCTCGGTCGGCGCCGCCGAGCGCGAATGGGCCGAGCGGGTCGTCGCCGCCTTCGCCGCCAATCCAGATGCCGGCACGCTCGCCCTCGATGGCAAGATGATTGACAAACCGCATCTGGTGCTGGCCCGTCGGCTGTTGGGACCCCCGTCGGCATAACCCGGCGAGCGAGGCGGCGAATACGAGCGTTGCGCTCCCGGCGGTAGCGCCAGTTGCGGTGGCCCACTATCTCTGCGCGATGCTCCAGGTTTCGACAGCGCAGGCCGGCATGAACCCGGCAGAAGACGGCCTGCCGACACCGCAGCGCTACTGGGCCATCCTGACCCTGATGGTCGGGCTGGCGATGTCATGCCTCGATACCGCGATCGTCAATGTCGCGCTGCCCGCTATCGCCAAGGATTTGCACACGAGCGCGTCCGATTCGATCTGGGTGGTGAATGCCTATCAGCTGGCGGTGCTGATCTCGCTGTTGCCCCTCGCTTCCTTGGGCGATTTGTTCGGTTACCGCCGCGTCTACCGCTTCGGTATCGTAATCTACACGGTGGCCGCGCTGATCAGCGCGACCGCAGGCTCGCTCGACATGCTTACCCTGGGCCGCGCCTTGCAGGGCCTCGGCGCGGCTGGGGTGATGAGCGTCAACACCGCGCTCGTGCGCTTCACCTATCCGCGCCGGCAGCTCGGCCGCGGCATCGCGATGGTGTCGCTGGTCGTTTCAGTATCCTCAGCCGCCGGGCCGAGCGTCGCCGCCGCGATCCTCTCGTTCGCCTCTTGGCCCTGGCTGTTCGCGGTGAATGTGCCGATCGGCATCGTGACATTTCTGCTGTCGCCGCGGCTGCTGCCCTACACCCCATCGAGCGAACATCGCTTTGACCTGTGGAGCGCCGCCTTATGCGCGGCGATGTTCGGTGCGCTGATCAGCGCCATCAATGGAATCGGGCATGGCCAGGCGGTGCATTATGTCGCCGCCGAATTCATCGGTGCGGTCGCGGTCGGTTGGCTGCTGATCCGGCGACAGCTCACTCAGGCGATGCCCCTTTTGCCAGTCGACTTGTTCCGTCGGCCGATCTTCGCGCTGTCGGTGACCACCTCGGTGTGCAGTTTCGTCGCGCAAGGCATCGCGTTCGTCGCGTTGCCCTTCTATTTCCACGACGTGCTCGGCGCCTCGGTAGTGGCAACAGGCCTGCTGATGACTCCATGGATGGTGATGACCGCGACCATGGCGCCGATCGCCGGCAGGCTCGCCGACCGCTACCCGGCCGGGATTCTCGGCGGTCTCGGACTTTCGGTGCTCGCGACCGGGTTTGTGCTGCTGGCCCTCCTGCCCGCGCAGCCCACGACAACCGACATTATCTGGCGGGTCGCACTATGCGGCCTTGGCTTCGGCCTGTTCCAGTCGCCGAACAACCGCGCCATAGTCGCCAGCGCGCCGCGCGAGCGCAGCGGCGGCGCCGGCGCGATCCAGGGCACCGCCCGCCTGTTGGGCCAGTCGATCGGCGCTGCCTTCGTCGCGCTCGTCTTCGGCCTTGCCGATGGCGGGCACAGCGCCGGCACTGCGATCCTGCTCGCCGCTTGCTTCGCCGTTGTCGGCGCAGCCGCGAGCCTCACTCGCCTTTTCGAGTTCGTGCGCATCGAGCAGCCGGCGCGGCAACCGGCTCGCGCCGAGCCCCGCGGGCTTCACGAGCCGGCGGAGTAGATCTCTCAGCGCGGTCTTGCACCGCCCTCGGGTTAGGCAGCATCGTCCGGGCCAGAATTTTACGTCCCGGAGTCAAGCCCATGCCTTTTCAGGATATCCTTTACGAGAAGCGCGACGGCATCGCGACGATCACGATTAACCGGCCGAAGGTGCTGAACGCGTTTCGCGCCGAGACGATCGAGGAGATGCTCGAGGCGATGCGCGACGCCGAGGACGACGACGAGATTGGCGTCGTCGTGCTGGGTGGTGCCGGGGACCGCGCCTTCTGCTCCGGCGGCGACAATTCCTCACGCGATGGTGGCTATGGTGGCCGTGGTCTGGTCGGTCTGCCGATCGAAGAGTTGCATACCGCTATCCGAGACTGCCGCAAGCCGGTCATCGCCAAGGTGCAGGGCTATGCGATCGGCGGTGGCAACGTGCTGGCGACGGTGTGCGACCTGACCATCGCCTCGGAGAAGGCCGTTTTCGGTCAAGTCGGACCGCGCGTCGGCTCGGTCGACCCAGGTTGGGGCACCGCCTTTCTGGCGCGCCATGTCGGCGACAAGCGGGCGCGCGAGATCTGGTTTTTGTGCCGGCGTTATACCGCTGCCGAAGCCTTTCAGATGGGGCTCGCCAACAAGGTGGTGCCGGCCGACCAGCTCGATGCCGAGGTCGAGGCGTGGTGCCGCGAGATCCTGGCGCTGAGCCCGACCGCGATCGCGATCGCCAAGCGCTCGTTCAACGCCGATAGCGAAAACATCAGGGGCATCGGGGCGCTCGGCTTCGAAGCGCTGGCGCTTTATTACAATACCGGAGAGGCGAAAGAAGGGACGCAGGCCTTCCTCGAAAAGCGCCGGCCGGACTTCCGCGCGAAACGCAAACGGTGAGGCGATGGGGATGCCAGTCAAAACGGCATTTATAAAACTAGAAGACAGCTGCGATAGTCGCCGCCAGATGACTACTCTCCGTTTCCTCTCCGATGTTGGTGTCATCCCAGCGAAGGCCGGGATCGACTGTGGGATCGCACGTGCTGCTGATAAGTGGATCCCGGCCTTCTCCGGGATGACAAAATTAGCGGCGGTCTCTGGTCTGCTATTACTCGCGCTTTCACAGCCGGTGAGTGCGGGCGAACGCGGCTCCGACCGTCAGATCCTGCATGTCCTCGACCGGCTTGCCTTCGGCCCGACCGCGCAGGATGTCGATCACGTCAATGCAGTCGGTATAGATCGCTACGTCGCCGAGCAGCTCGATCCGGCGAGCATCCCGGAACCGCCCGAGCTTTCCGAACGGCTCGCCGCGCTCGACACGCTGAAGCTCGATCCGGTGCAGCTGTTCGCCGAATACGGCCCGCTGCGTGCCGTCGACGGCGTGAAGCCCTCGCCCGACGAGCAGAAGGTGCGGCGCCAGCGTTCGCGGATCATCCTGCAGCAGGCTCAGGAGGCGCGGATCCTGCGCGCGCTTTACAGCCCGCGCCAGCTGCAGGAGGTCATGGTCGATTTCTGGTACAACCATTTCAATGTCTTCGCCGGCAAGGCGCTCGATCATCTCTGGATCGGCGCCTATGAACAGGAAGCGCTCCGGCCGCACGCGCTCGGCAAATTCCGTGATCTGCTCGGTGCCGTCGCGCACCACCCGGCGATGCTGTTCTATCTCGACAACGTGCAGAATGCCGCTCCTGGCAGCAAGGGTCCGAACGGTCGCGAGGCCGGTCTCAACGAGAACTACGCGCGCGAGCTGATGGAACTGCACACGCTCGGCGTCGATGGCGGCTACACCCAGGACGACGTGATTGCGCTGGCGCGCATCCTGACCGGCTGGGGCCTGGTACCCCCGAACTCGTTACCCGAAAAGGGTAGCGGCTTCGGGTTTTATCCGGCGCGGCACGAGCAGGGCAGCAAGCATTTCCTCGGACAGGACATCGCCGCGAACGGCGAAGCCGAAGGCGAGCAGGCGCTCGACATGCTGGCGAAAAGCCCGGCGACGGCGCACCACATCGCCTCAGAGCTTGCGCAATACTTCGTCACCGACAACCCGCCGATAGCGCTGATAGACCGCCTCGCAGGCCGTTTCACCGAGACCGACGGCGATATCCGCGAGGTGCTGAAGACCTTGTTCGCCAGCCGCGAATTCAGCGACAGCATCGGCGGTAAATACAAGACGCCCTACCGGTTCGTGTTGTCGGCAGTGCGCGCCGCCGGCGTGCCGGTCAAAAACCCGAAGCCGTTGCTAGCCGCGATGGCGCGGCTTGGGCAACCGCTCTACGGCTGCCCAACTCCCGACGGATATCGCGATACCGAGGACGCTTGGCTCAGCCCGGATGCTAGCATGCTGCGCGTCAACTTCGCCGCCGCATTGGCCGATCGCAAGCTTCCGGTTGGTCCCGAGGCGCCGGCACCCGACGACAGCCCGGTGGTCAGGGCCTCCGTCACCGCGGATGAGAGCATCGATGCGACGCCGCTCGAAAAGCTCCTCGCGCCCGTGCTGACCTCGAGCACCCGAACCGCGCTCGCGGCAGCGCCCGCCGAGCTGCGCGCGGCGATGATTCTCGGCAGTCCTGGCTTTATGCGGCGTTAGGGCACTCACATGCGGCGACGCGATCTTCTTGGACTCTCGGCAGGGGCGGCGATGTTGCCGCTGGGCGGCTCGGCCTGGGCAGCGGCGAGCGATGGCGGCCCCAAGCGGCTCGTCGTGGTGATGTTGCGCGGCGCGGTCGACGGCCTCAACGTCGTCGTGCCCTACGGCGAGGAAGCCTATTACACAGCGCGACCGACAATCGCGATCGCCAAACCTGGCACCGACAACGGCGGCGTCGCTCTCGATGACCATTTCGCGCTGCATCCGGCTCTGGCCGGGCTAACGCCATTGTGGCAGGCAAAGCAGCTGGCGTTTGTGCATGCCGCCGGCTCGCCCGATCCGACCCGCTCACATTTCGACGCACAGCTCTTTATCGAAAACGGCACGCCGGGCCGGCACGCCACCGCCGACGGCTGGATGAACCGACTGCTCGCCGCCTTGCCCGGCCCGCATTCGCCGACCAGCGCGGTCGCGGTCGGCCCGACCCTGCCCGAGATCCTTCGCGGTCGGGTTGCTGTGGCCAACCTGCCGCTCGGCCCCGCCGCCGGCAGTGCGCTGGTGATCGACCGCCCGGAGATCGCGGGCGTCTTTGACCGCCTCTATGTCGGCAACGACCCGATGGCGCGGGCATGGCAGCAGGGGCGCGCCGCCCGCGCCGAGCTGATCGCCGAGCTGCCCGAGCCGGAAGCGCCGGCGGAGAACGGCGCGCCGCCGCCGAACAACCTGCTTGCCCAGGCGAAACGGCTTGCCGGGCTGATCAGCCGCGACCGCAACATCCGCCTTGCCTTTCTGAGCCTCGGCGGCTGGGACACGCATGTCCGCCAGGGCAATGACAAGGGCCAGCTCGCCGATCGGCTGCGCCCATTCGGCGACGGGCTCGCCGCCTTTGCCCAAGCGCTCGGTCGCGACTGGGACGACACGATCGTCGTCGTGCTCTCCGAATTCGGCCGCACCGTGAAAGAGAATGGCGACGGTGGCACCGATCACGGTCACGGCAATGTCGTCTGGGTGCTGGGCGGCGGCGTGCGCGGCGGGCGGGTCTATGGGGATTGGCCCGGCCTGGCGCCGGCTGCGCTCTACGAGGGCCGCGACCTCGCCGTCACGACCGACTACCGCAGCGTGCTCGCGGCAGTAATCGGGCGGCATTTGCGCCTTCCCGACCGCGCGCTGACGCAGATCTTCCCGAGCTTTGCCCCGCCGCATTCCGATCTCGACCGCATCGTGGCGTAATCGGCGCCCCCTGGTCCGGCTCGCCGAGCAAGCCTATAAGCGCAACCGCGATTGCGCGCTCTGTCCGGATCACGATTTGTGGAGGATGCCAGCATGCTCAGGCCCAAGGCGTTCGAACATATCGGAATCATTGTTGCCGATCTGGACCGAAGCGTGCGCTTCTACGCCGAGGGGCTCGGACTGGAACTGCTGCGCAGACGAGGCGCCGGCGGCGAAGGCTTCGCGGCTCTAAAAGCCGGAGACACGGAAATCAATGTATTCTGCAATCCAAACTCCACCGCCCTCGGCAGCGATGAGCCACAGAGAATCGATCATCTTTGCTTGAGCATGGAAAGCGCCTCGATCGCCGATCTAATCGTGGCGCTGCGGGAGGTGGAGATACCCATTGCGAGCGGGCCGGTGGAGCGGAGCGACGGTACTGCGCTGTTCGTCCACGATCCCGACGGGATCCGCGTGGAGCTCCTGGTCAAGAGATGATGCCGCCGCGCGCCAAACGGCATAGCATTGCACCATCCCGCTGAATTATTCCGATGTCCGACCGAATGCCGCGAAACCCGTTTTTCGAAGCCTGGGACACGCCGTTCGAGCTGCCGCCGTTCGAGGCGATCCGGCCCGAGCATTTTCCGCCCGCCTTCGACCGCGGCATGGCCCAGCACGACGCCGAGATTGCTGCCATCGCCGGTTCGAGCGCGGCCCCGAGTTTCGCCAACACCATCGAGGCGATGGAACGCGGCGGCCGGCTGCTCGACCGGGTCAGCCGCGTCTTCAACAACCTGACCTCGAGCGCGACCAACGAGGCCCTGGACGCCATCGACCGCGATTACGCGCCGAAACTCGCCGCGCATTTCATGCGGATCGCCCTCAACACCGCCTTGTTCGCCCGCATCGGCGCGCTCTACCGCCTAAGCGGCAAACTCGGTCTTGCGCCCGATCAGGTCAGGCTGCTCGAGCGCTATCACCTGCGCTTTGTGCGTAATGGCGCCTTGCTCGATGCCGAGCAGAAGGCGCGGATGCAGCAAATCACCGAACGCCTAGCGACGTTGCACACGCTGTTCGGGCAGAATGTGCTGCACGACGAGGACGAGTGGTGTCTCGTGCTCGACGAGACCGATCTTGAAGGCCTGCCCGATTTCGCGCGCCAGGCAGCCGCTGAAGCCGCGCGCGAACGCGGGCTGGGCAGCAAGTACGTGATCACCCTGGCGCGCGCCTCGATTGACCCGTTTCTGACTTTCTCGGCGCGACGCGACTTGCGCCGCGCGGCCTACGAGGCATGGAGCGCGCGGGGCGAGCACCCCGGCGCGCACGACAACCGGCCGATGATTCCCGAGATCATGGCGCTGCGCGCCGAGCAAGCCCGGCTCCTCGGCTACAAGACCTTCGCTGACTACCGGCTCGACGACACAATGGCGAAGACTCCGCAGGCGGCGGAAAACCTGTTGCGCCAGGTCTGGGCGCCAGCCAGGCGCAAGGCCGCCGCGGAACGCGTCGAGTTGGCCGAGGCCGCGCTCGACGATGGGCTCAACGAGCCGATCGCGCCCTGGGATTGGCGCTATTACGCCGAGAGAGTGCGGCGGGCTCGCTACGAGCTCGACGAGGCGGCCGTAAAACCATATTTCGTGCTCGACAACATTGTTGCGGCCGCGTTCGACACTGCCGGCCGCCTGTTCGGGATCAGCTTCGCCGAGCGCCGCGACTGCCCGGTCTATCACCCCGATGTCCGCGCCTATGAGGTCCGCGACGCCAACGGTCGGCCGATCGGCCTTTTCCTGCACGACAATTTCGCGCGGCCTGGAAAGCGCTCGGGCGCCTGGATGTCGAGCTACCGCAATCAGGAGACGCTCGACGGCGATGTCTTGCCGGTCGTCGTGAATAACAACAACTTCTCGAAGGGCGACCCGACGCTCCTAAGCTTCGACGACGCCCGCACGCTGTTCCACGAATTCGGCCACGGGCTGCACGGGCTATTGAGCTGGGTGCGCTATCCCTCGCAATCGGGCACAGCGGTGCGGCGCGATTTCGTCGAATTTCCGTCGCAAGTATTCGAGCAATGGATCGCGGCGCCGGAGGTGCTCCGACGCTACGCCCGGCACTACCGCACCAATCAGCCCTTACCCGAGGAGCTGCTGCAACGGCTGCTCGCGGCACGCAATTTCAACCAGGGCTTCGCGACGGTCGAGTACGCAGCCTGCGCGCTGCTGGATCTCGACCTGCACTCCCGGCCCGATGCCGGCGCCGTCGATATCGGCGCGTTCGAGCGCGAATTCCTCGACCGTCTTGGGATGCCGCCGGACATCGGGCTGCGGCACCGGCCGGCGCATTTTCAGCACCTGTTTGCCGGCGGCGGCTACGCCGCGGGTTACTATGCCTATCTCTGGGCCGAGGTCCTTGATGCCGACGGCTTCGCTGCTTTCACCGAAGCCGGCGATCCGTTCGACCCGGCGCTGGCGGCCCGGCTGAAGGCGATTTACAGCGCCGGCGACACTGCGGATGCGATGGAATTGTACCGGGCCTTTCGCGGCCGCGACCCGGCGATCCAGCCGCTCCTGGCCCAGCGCGGCCTGACGGAGTAGCCGGCGCGTTCAATTCTGCTCCCGCGTCTCGCGGAAGCGGAGCGCCGGCCATTCCTCGATCGTGGTGCGGAGGTCCCAGGCGTTGCGCGCGAGGAATACCGGAACACCATCATGGTCCTCAGCGAGCGCGCTGCCATTGCGTTGCCGGAAGCGGTCGAGTTCGGCCCGCTCGCCCTCAAGCCAGCGCGCCGCCTCGTAGGGGGCGCCGTCGAGCCTCGTTGCCAGATCGTATTCGGCTTCGAGCCGCGCCTTCAGCACGTCGAGCTGCAATGCTCCGACCACGCCGACGACCCAGTCGCCGCCCGACAGCGGCTTGAACACGCGCGTCACCCCTTCCTCGGCGAGCTGGGTGAGCGCATGGCGCAAATGCTTCGACCTCATCGGGTCATCGATACGGATGCGGCGCAGGATCTCGGGCGCGAAACTGGGCAATCCGGTTACACGGAGATCGGCTGTCTCCGTCAAAGTGTCGCCGATGCTGAGGGTGCCGTGGTTGGGGATGCCGAGAATGTCCCCCGGCCATGCTTCCTCGGCGAGGTTGCGCTCCCGCGCCAGAAAGAACACCGGGTTCTGCACCGACATCGGCTTGCCGTTGCGTGAGTTCTTCAGCTTCATGCCGCGCCGGAACCGCCCGGAGCACATCCGCACGAAGGCGATGCGGTCGCGATGCTGCGGGTCGATATTGGCCTGAACCTTGAAGACGAAGCCGGAGACTTCTTCCTCGCTGGGCGTGATTGGACGCGGCTTGGCCGGCTGAGAACGCGGTGCCGGGGCAAGCTCGGCGATGCCGTACAACAATTCGCGCACTCCGAAATTGTTCAGCGCGCTGCCGAAGAACACCGGCGTCAAATGGCCCTGCCGGTAGGAGCCGAGGTCGAATTCCGGACACAGCCCGCGCACCATCTCGACCTGCTCGCGCAAATCCTGGAAGGCGCGCGCCGGCAACCGCTGCGCCAGCTGCGGATCGTCGAGCCCGCTGCACCGGATCGGCTCGACCACCCGGTCGTGCAGCCCGCGCTCGAACAACAGCAGCGAATCCCGAAACAGATCGTAGGTACCGAGAAAGTCGCGCCCCATGCCGATTGGCCAGCTCGCGGGTGTCGCGTCGAGGGCGAGCGTCTGCTCGATCTCGTCGATCAGGTCGAACGGGTCACGGCTCTCGCGGTCGAGCTTGTTGACGAAGGTGATGATCGGCACGTCGCGCAGCCGGCACACCTCGAAGAGCTTTCTCGTCTGCTCCTCGATGCCGCGCGCCGCGTCCAGCACCATGACAGCGCTGTCGACCGCCGTCAGCGTCCGATAGGTGTCCTCGCTGAAATCTTGGTGGCCGGGGGTGTCGAGCAGGTTGAAGACGAGGCCTCCATGCTCGAAGGTCATGACCGCCGAGCTCACCGAGATGCCGCGCTCGCGCTCGATCGCCATCCAGTCGGAGCGGGCGCGGCGGCGCTCCCCGCGCGCCTTGACCTCGCCGGCAAGCTGGATAGCGCCGCCGAACAGCAGCAGCTTCTCGGTCAGCGTGGTCTTGCCGGCGTCGGGATGCGAGATGATCGCGAAAGTGCGCCGGCGCGCGATCTCGTCGGTCAGCGAGGCCATGGGTCCTGGACGGAAATTGTCGGGCGGCGCGGACGTCCGGACGCCAGCGCCTCCCGCCTATATGCGCCGTCCTGCCATTTTTTCCACTGATCGAGAGCAAAGCGTCACGACAGCAGCTTCTGTAAACGCTCGGCCATCGCGTCGGCGGTGGCGTCGGGCGTGAAGGTCGCGGTAAAGCGACCTTGCGGGTCCATGATATAAATGACGGCGCTGTGGTCCATGTCATAGCCGCCATCCGGGCGCGAGTGCTTGGCGTAGTAGACCCGGTAATCCTTGGCCGCCTGCGCCACCGCCTCCGGGCTGCCGGTCAGCGCGATGATCGACGCGTCGAAACTCTGGACATAGGATTTCAGCACATCGGGGGTGTCGCGCTCCGGATCGACGGTGATGAACACGACCTCGACCTCATCGCGCTTCGTACCGAGCTGATCCAGCGCCAGCGAGATCTCGTTGAGCGCTGTCGGACAGGTGTCCGGGCAATGCGTGTAGCCGAAGAACACGAGCTGCCATTTGCCTTTGAGATCGGCATCGCTGACCGGCTTCCCGTTCTGATCGACAAGATGGAACGGACCCCCGATAGCACTACCCAGCAAGGTACCCGCCGCTCCTTTCGGGTTCTCGTGTAGCGCAAACCCGAGGAGCGCGCCGGCGGCGAGGATCAGGGCACCGGCGAGGAGGACGGCCGCGATGATGAAGCGCGGCGACCCGGCCGGCGTATTGGGAGCGCGGGGCATGGCTCAATCCCCCTCAATGGCCCATCGGAATCGACATGCCGGCGCCGGATTGGCCCTTCGGCCCCATGGCACCCGGCTTCTCGACCACCACGGTCACTTCGCGCTTGCCGGCCCTTTCGAAGGACAGCGTCAGCGGAAAGCTCTCCTCCGGCTTCAACGGCTGGTTGAGGCCCATCAGCATAATGTGGACGCCGCCGGGCTTTAGCGTCGCCGGTTCGCCCGGTGACAGATCGAGACCGGCGAGCGGGCGCATCTTCATGACCCCGCTTTCCATTGTCATGTTGTGCAGCTCGGCCTGTTTCGCGATGGGAGTCGATACCCCGGTCAGCCGATCCGAAGCGGGAGAGACGATCGTCAGATAGGCGGCTCCGTTCTCAGCTTTGGCAGGAGTGGCGCGGGCCCAAGCATCCTTGACCTCGATTTCATTCGTAGACCTGCCGGTCTGCGCAATGGCGGCGCCGGTGAGTAATAGACTCGCCGCAAAGGCAAGCAATTTCAGCGACATCGGAAATTCCTCTCAAGCGGTTCGCATGGCCGGCGGCAAGTCAGCCGACTCAGTGATCAGGCAAAAAACGGCGATTGATCACATCGCGAGTGGCGGCCCCCGCGGCCGTGCCGCCGCATAGGCGAGAGGCTCGGGCGCCACTTCGGAAATAGCAAAGGACGCGACGGCGATTTCGGCGAGTCGCGGCGCGGGAACGGCAGCCGGATGTCCGGGCGCGAGACCGGCAATCGCGGCAAGGCAGAAGGTGCAGTGATGCGGTGCGGCTTGGCCCTGCTTGGCCGGACCGGGCTTGCCCGGTATCGCCCCGCAGTAAATGCCCGTCGCAGCCGCGGAAGGATCGGCCGCCGCCGACAGTGCGGTCGGCAGCAGGGCGTCGATCAGCAGCGCGAGGATCGCGAGCCAAGCTAGAGCGGGACGCCGCTGCCTTTCGCGATCGCGAGTGCGTTCCCTCACCTTAGCTCCTACTGCAATAGCAGCGCTTCGATCTCAGCGATCAGATGCCGCAGATGAAACGGCTTGGCAAGAATGCGGGGCTGATGCGCACCGAAGCCTTCGTCCTGCAACGCTACCGCGGCAAAGCCGGTGATGAACATGACCTTGATCCCAGGCTGCCGCGCCGTGACCCGCCGCGCCACTCGATGCCGTCGATGCCGGGCATCACCACATCGGCAAGCAACAGATCGTAGTCTGAGCCTTTTGAGCGGGCGAGCGCCGCCTCTCCATCCGGCACCGCGTCAACTGCATGGCCGGCGCGGCGCAGACCGCGAGCGAGAAATGTGCGCATCCGATCGCCATCTTCGGCGAGGAGGATTCGCGCCACGCTGTAAACGCTCACTCGCCGGCCAACGCCTTGCAGTTTGTTAACTACCATTAACACGGGGCGCTATCCGGGCGAAACACGCCGCTGAATGGCACGCCTGAGCTTCGTGCCGATGATGACAGCGCCGCGGCAGGGCACTAAGCTTTCGGCATGGATCGTCCGTGCTCTTGCGGTTCCGAGGACGACGACGTTGTCGATTTGCGGCAGCCGCCGACGCGCGCCCTGCCGCTCGTCCTCGCCTCACCCCACAGCGGCGCCGATTATCCTAGCGGTTTTCTCGCCGTCTCGCGTCTCGATCCGCTGACGTTGCGACGATCGGAGGACAGCTTCGTCGATCGCCTGTTCGCCGCCGCGCCAGATCTCGGCGCGCCGCTGCTGGCCGCCCGCTTTCCGCGCGCCTATCTGGATGTCAACCGTGAGGCCTGGGAACTCGACCCATCGATGTTCGCGGACGCTTTGCCGGGCTATGTCAACGTCCGCTCGCCGCGCGTGCGAATGGGCCTCGGCACGATCGCGCGGGTCGTCTCCAGCGGCGAGGAAATCTATTCGGGCAAGCTGCGGTTTACTGAGGCCAAGCGGCGGATCGACGCGCTCTATTATCCCTATCACCGCGCCTTGCGGCGTCTCGTCGACGAGACTGGGTCGGCGTTCGGCGGCTATCTGCTGATCGACTGCCATTCGATGCCCTCGGCAGCGAACGCGATCGGCGGCGAGGCAGGCGCCGATTTCGTGCTGGGCGATTGCCACGGCACCTCCTGCGGGCCGCGGATCGTCGAAGCAGCGCGTGCGTTTCTTGCTGAGCGCGATTTCGCCGTGGCCATCAACGCGCCCTATGCCGGTGGCTTTACTACCGGCCATTACGGCAGCCCGCGCCGCGGCCGGCACGCGCTGCAAATCGAGATCAATCGCGCCCTCTACATGGACGAGCGTAATTTCCGGCGAAGGCCCGGCTTCGTCCGGGTCGAGACCGCGATGGCCGCGCTTATCGAACATCTCGGCCAAGTCGCCCAGGAATGCCTGGTCTAGCCGGGTCGAAATTCCCCGAGTGATCGCGGCAGGCGGCGATTGACGCGCCGCCGCGGTGTTCCCAGGTCGAGGGGAGCACATTCGGAGAGCGCGATGAGCGACATTCTGGCGCAGCACACGATCGAGCAGAACTGGTCGGGCTACACCGACGACGAGCACGCCATCTGGCGCTACCTGTTCGAGCGGCAGCAGCGCCTGCTTGCCGGCCGATCCTGCGCCGAATATCTCGGCGGGCTGAAGGGGCTCGGCGTGGCCGCAGGCGGCATTCCGGATTTTCGCCGGCTGAGCGACATCCTCGATCGAGCCACCGGCTGGCGCATCGTCGCGGTACCGGGCCTGGTGCCCGACGACGTGTTTTTCGGCTTTCTGGCGCGCCGTTGCTTTCCGTCGACCTGTTTTATCCGTCGCCGCGACCAGCTCGACTATCTGCAGGAGCCGGACGTCTTTCACGACATCTACGGCCATGTGCCGATGCTTATGAACCCCGTCTTCGCCGATTACATGCAGGCCTATGGTCAGGGCGGGCTGAAGGCGGTGCGGCTCGGGCACCTAGAGCAGCTGGCGCGGCTGTATTGGTACACCGTCGAGTTCGGCCTCATCGCGACCCCGGCGGGCTTGCGCATTTACGGCTCGGGTATCCTGTCCTCGGCGGGCGAATCGATCTACTGCCTCGACGATCCGCGTCCGCGCCGGCTGCGCTTCAATCTGCGCCGGATCATGCGGACCAAGTACCACATCGACCGCTTCCAGGAGACCTACTTCGTTATTGCCGATTTCGACGAGCTGTTCGCAGCGACCCGCGCCGATTTCACGCCGATCTACCAGGAATTGGAGGCGCTCACGGAGATCGCTCCGGACGAGATCGTCCCGAGCGACCACGACTGCGGCGCGTTTCGGCAAAAAGAAAGGGCCGCACCTGAGCGCGGCCCGAGTTTAGGGAGGAAACGCCTAGAAGACGTACGGTAGGAACCATCAGCGATGATCCATACCGCACCGCACAATTTAGGGAACGACCGCCCGGAGTCAACCCCTCTTCAGAAATTCGTCAACAGCCGTTGAGATTCCTCATAGCTTCGCCTTACGTCGAACATCGCGTCATGTGTGCGCTGCACAAGGACGGCGAATCGCCCGGTGCTGAACAGCTGTCATGGGAGATAGAAGGGTGACCCGACCGCCGCCACTCGAGCGGAATACGGCCCTGTTTATCGATGTCGATGGAACCCTGCTTGAAATCGCGCCCCGGCCGGAGCTGGTGTGCGTTCCGCCGGGGTTGCCTGACCTCCTCGAGCGACTGACGCAGGAGCATGGCGGTGCGCTTGCCGTCGTCAGCGGTCGCGACCTGGCCGAACTGGACCGCCTGTTCCGGCCCTGGCGGGGAGCTGCGGCGGGCGTGCACGGCGCCGAGCGGCGGCGCGCCAACGGCGGCCGGGTCGAGAGCGGGGAGACTGTCGCAGATCGCGCCGCCGCAGCG
>Ga0070766_10000111_pt1 | contig 30589 bp, 28 predicted proteins | sample HubBroMetageWFT6_FD_69782 | JGI IMG/M metagenome (GOLD analysis project Ga0070766, IMG submission 69782) | Warmed and freeze-thawed soil microbial communities from the Hubbard Brook experimental Forest, New Hampshire - Hubbard Brook CCASE Soil... | ecosystem: Environmental > Terrestrial > Soil...
TCGGCGCGTTTGTGTCAGCCGCTGCTATTGCGTACTTCACCATCGGCTCCCGCCTGGTTGAATATGCTTCGCAAATGGTGAGCAGCCTTGCTCAGATCTTCGTGCCTATGTCAACCCAGTCTCAGGCGAGAGGGGATGTCGATGGTTTGCGGAAGATTCTCATCGTCGGCAACCGCGCCTGTGCATTCATTATGTTTCCGATCGCGGCTGTCCTGACAATCTTGGGTAAGTCGATCATCCAGGTTTGGGTAGGCCCTAAGTATGTTGCCGCCAGTTATCCGATACTCCTGGTTCTGCTGTATCCGATGACGCTGATGATGGTGCAGTCCGCTTCCGGCCGAACTCTGTGGGCGATGGCAAAACATCGTACCTGGGCCTGGGTGGTGCTGGCAGAGGGTGTCGCGAACCTGATGCTGAGCGTAATTCTGGTGCGGCCCTACGGCATCATGGGAGACGCCATTGGTACAGCCATTCCTCTCGCCTGCTCGCAAATTTTTTTCCTGCCTGGTCATCTCTGCCGCTTGCTGCGGATCAAAATGTGGACCTATCTCTCTGATGCGTTCCTGTTCCCCCTCGCACTCTGTATCCCTCTGGTGGCAGTTCTCTTGCTGATGCAGCGCTGGTTCGTCCCGCATGGATTCAGGCAGCTTCTGATACAACTGGTGATAGGGGCTGTCGTATACGGTATCGGACTCGGCTGGGCGTTCTGGACCCATCGCGCTTGGAATGTCGGCCATTTGGGTGCAAATCCCGAGGACGAACTCACGGTCGCCTTGGTCGAGACGTACCAAGAGGAAGTGTAAGGCGGCGATGATGCTACAGGGAGCAAAATGGAATCGGTAAGTCGGCTCGGAAAATATTTTAAGGCAGTGGCGTCGACAGCGTTGGGCCGCACTCCAGCCGGTCGAGCCCTTACCGTCTTCCCTGACGACATCTTTCTGGTCAGCTATTTCCGATCCGGCAGTACCTGGTCTCGCTTTCTAGTTGGCAACCTCATGCAACATGAAGAGCCCATCACCTTCGCCAACGTGGAACGGCTTGTACCTCTCATCTACGAGCTACCGGATCGCATTCTACGCAGATCCCCTCGAGTTTTAAAGAGCCACGAGTGTTTTGATCCCCGCTATCCCCGGGTGGTCTATATCGTTCGCGATCCGCGGGACGTTGCGGTGTCGTTTTATTACTACAACTTGAAGGTGCGGATTATTCCTGATGGATACCCGATGGATCAATTTGTCGAACGCTTTGTGGCCGCGAATGTGGTTGGCTATGCGGATCGGGTCGGGTGCTGGCAGGACCACGTTCTCAGCTGGGTGCGACTGCGACAGGGCAACCCCGGATTCAGGTTATTGCGGTACGAAGATCTGCTCGCTGATCCCGTGGAGGAGCTTACGAACTTGGCTCCTTTCTTGGGAATCGACGCCACTCCCGACCGGGTCGAGCGCGCAGTCCGGTTAAGTTCCGGCAGCCACATGCAGTCTCTTGAGAAGAAGCAATCGAAACAGTGGGTCACCACGAAAGGCACCCGCAACGATATTTCCTTTGTCCGAGAGGCCAAGGCCGGCGGATGGCGCAATAAGCTCTCGGCCAAAGCGCTTAGGACCATTGAGAATGCCTGGGGCGAGACCATGAAAGAGTTCGGTTACGAACTCGCCGACCAAATTGAACCGGTGTCGAATGTGGCGGCGCGTTCTTGAGCCGTAGCGCCTGAGATTTAGGCTATTTGGTCGCAAACCACGAGGAACTGCAAGCCGGTGGCGATGCTAAAAAGAGCAGCACGGAACAGGCGAGTCGGGTCGAAAAACAATTTAGACTGATGAAGGGATTCCGAAAATAAATGCTGGAGTTTAGCGATGTCTGAAGAAACTTTGAAGATTGCGGGCCAGCGACCCGCCACCTTCACGATCCTTCACGAATTCCCATGCGGCGACCTGGAGAAGGCCTGGCGGGACTGCCTGGCACGAGTAGAGCTTCCCGCTCACTATAATGCTCCCGAGTTCTTTCTGAGTCCTCTTTGGGACGGGAAGCGCCCTTTTGCCATCCTGGCTCAGAATGGCACCAAGGTAGTGGGGATCGTTACCGGCATACACGAGGGCAAGGAGCTGAACTGTGGGAAAATATCGCGCCCACAAATCTGCATTGATAAGACGGCTGAGTCGGCTGCTGTCGAAGCTGCGCTGCTTGAGGGCTTGCTGGCGGAGGCCGACCACGAATCGCTGCTGAACGTCTACTCCTGGACTTTGCTGGATTGGTTTCCGCGCTTTGGATTTCGTCATCGCCTGCTCGAGGGTGACGTGGCCCTTGATCTCGCCAACGGACCCGATGCTCTTTTCAAGCAGTTTCATGAGAATCGTCGCAGAAACATTCGCGCCGCCGTCAAAAACGGTGTGGAAGTATCCCAGACGTCGAAGCGGGAAGACTTGCTGGAGTACTACGAAGTCTACGTGAAGTGGCGGCAGACCGAACGGAAGAAGATCGTAGGAGAACTTCAGTCGGTGGAAAGTTTTATGCGAGCTCGCGCGCTTACGAATAACAGCCGCCTCTTTGTGGCTCGCCACTCAGGAAAGATCATAGCCGGAATCATCCTTCGTTTTTACCCTGGGGGGTTACTAGAGTTTTCTTCTGCCAGTTGCTTGGACGAGTTCCTCAATCTCAGGCCCAACGACCTGCTGCACTGGAGGGCGATCGAGTGGGCGTGCGCGGAAGGATTCCAGCGGTATTCCCTGGGCGGGGCTCACCCCTTCCTCCGGCGCTTCGGGGGGACCGTGGTTCCTATCCATCGCTACCGTATCGACCGCACCTGGGTCCGGCGGCATGATCTGCGCGAGGCAGTGCTCGAGTTCGGCCGCAGGAGCTTGCGCCGCATGCCTGCTCCGGTTGAGGAAACCGTTCGCCGGCTCGTCGGAAAGGGTGAGGCGCGGGGCGGTTAAGTTCTGGAGAGTCAGGTAAGGCACAGTTTCCACAGGCTTCTCGCTGACCTCGAGCGGACTGAGCCCGCCTTTTCGATGGTAGCTGAGTGCCGATGCCGCACCGCTTATTACGCGCAGCGACAAAATGGAATTCCAGTTCACACACCCGCGATGAAAGGAGGTCGATTGTGAGGGAATTGTTGGGCAGAACGGTTTCTCACCTCCGTTGCCTTTATTTCGACTTACGGCACGGAGTTGACACTCGCGGCACAGTTCCTCCCGCGCAGCTTGGAATTAACGCCGAAGCAGAAAAGCAGGCGATTCCATACGTGGCGACTCAACCCAAGCTTCTGCATCGGCTGTTCGGAGAACTGCCTCTTAACTCTCGTGCTTATACTCTGACTGACTTTGGTTCAGGAAAGGGCAGAGTGCTCCTGGTAGCATCGGAATACCCTTTCGCCAAGATCATTGGAGTCGAAATATCCCAAGCGCTGAACCAGATCGCTCAGCATAACATTAAGAACTATCGCGGTCCGCGACCGAGGTGTCAGGAGATTAGCGCCATATGCGCGAATGCCTTAGACCGGGAGATTGACGATAGGGAAGACGCTGTTTTCCTGTTCTACAATCCATTTCGCGAACCGGTGATGGCTCCGCTTCTGGCAAAGATCGAACGGTCGCTGGCAAACCATCCACGTGACGTTTTTTTGATTTACATTAGTCCCTTTTTGGCTCACCTTGTAGATCGGACGGGCATGTTCGAGAGATTCTCGGAGACGCCGTGGTCGTTGACTTGGCGTAGCCGCGATCCCGGCAGCCGACCTTAACCGGGCTTTCGATCCCCAATCCGACACTTAGTCTCAGACTATGATTTTTCCTGGAGTAGTCCTGTTTCAGTGAGGCGGCCTAAAGGAGTGTGTGACTTCAACCACAACCTGGAGCCAAAATAACCAGGATAGCAAGCCCGCAATCTCATCGCGGTAAAGGGGGCGCTCGTTCTATCCTTACCATTTTCGTTAGCGAGCGGATAGCCCAGCTCTGCCAACAAGGGTCCGATAGCTGATTCCAGAGCTCTGAGTTCTTCAGGCGCTACCTCGGTTTTCCAGCGTGCGACCGGATCAAACCCCTTATTCTTGGAATCTTTGGCAAACGAAGTATTCGGACTCTTTAGCGTCCCAACTGCGTTCTTTAGCATCAGGTCATAGTCGAGGGACTGGCCGATAAAACTTGAGATTCCCGGCAGCACGGCCCGTGGGTTTCGCACCAGTTCCTCAAAGCGGACCTCCAAGTAATCAGGAGCAATCTTCTTGCCGTCTTCTTGTCCTTTGCGCACAATCCACTCCCAATACAGACCGGACACCGACAGTCGATGGGCCCGATCCCACGGAAAAGGTCGGACCCAGCCTTGCCGAATCTCCGAAAGTGCCACGTCGCGGCCATCCCGGATGATGTGAATGATTTTGGCTTCCGGAAGCGTCCGCTTGATCTGTTTCAGGTACAGCAAATGTTCCGGCGTGCATTCTGCCCAGCGATCAAGAGCCTGCTGTTTCGCGATCTGTTCCATGAACATGCGAAGAAATTCGCCTTCACTTCGACAATCCTTCATGATGGTCGCCGCAAACTGTTCAGGGTTTAGACCAGACCGGTTGAATTGAAAACTCCGCAGCCAGACGTCCAGCAACTTCTGCCGGTTCGCTTTATGGGCAAGATCCCCAAACCGTGGGCCCACCAGATTGAAAACATGCGTCTCAGACATGTAGATGGCAAACTTTCCGGAAGAAAGCAGCATATGATAAAGCAGCGTAGTGCCTGAACGAGGTGCACCCAGCACAAACACAGGCGGCTTCATATCGCTGCCTCGGAGGCGCTATCGCAGATACGAAAGCGCAGCATGGGTCTGCCCGTGATTTCGGAAAACCGCGCGCGAGCGAGGCTGTGGTGCATAGTTTGTGACTTCATGGTTCATCGGATGTTCACTGTGGGCACTCCCGCTCAAGCTACCGCCTTTCAAACACAAACTCATTACAACCGAGTGATCCTCCACAAGTGCGGAGTTTGGCGAGGAAGAAACCGCGCTCCCGGTAAAAGTCGAAGATTTGCGCCGGAGTCGCGACCTCGAATGGATAGCCGCCGACCCAGTCGATCAGATCCTGCCAGTACGACATGCCACGCTGATTCTTCGTGCCATAGTCTCGGAACTTCTTGAAAGGCTCCCCATGGAGGCCGTCTTTCACCAGCGAGCGCCAATTCAGTACCCAGAAGGAAGGCCACACAACCAGAAACTTGGTCCCACTGGGTAGCCGGTTGTAGAGCTTTTTCACCTTCGTCCAGCGACGGCTGGCGGTTCCCTGATCGTTGTAGATGGCGATGAACAACTTACCGTTCTCCATTACGGGAAGAGCAGCATTGGCAAGAGCCGTCCACATGTCACCGGTATGGTGCAGCACTCCCCAGGAGTAGACGACATCGAATTGTCCCAGCGATCGCAGATAAACCTTGTCGAGTGCCGAGCCCGTCTCCACGGTCCAGGCGTCGTCGTCGGCAAAATAGCGGCGCTTCAACTCCGTGGTACAGCCCACTGAGTGGGGATCGTAGTCGAAGGAGTGAACACGGGCTCCTAATCTCCGCGCCGCCAGGCTGAACAGGCCGCTGCCGGAACCTATATCCAGAAAACTCTTGCCTGCCAGGCTTTCCGTCTCCAGGTTGCTCTTGAGCGACTTGATAGCCTCTTCAATTTTGTCGTCATTGAGCGTCTCTAGAAATCGCGCCCAGTTCTTGCCGAATTCGAACCGCTCTCCCGTGGCCACTTCGGTTGCGTGCTGACTCATCCCTGGCAACTCCTCATGCGCTTTGATAGAGCGCAGACTCAGTAAACCCGATTATCGCATGAGGATCCACGCAAAAAGTGCGAGCGGAGCCGATCGCGAAGACGGCACTGATTCGCAGGGAACAGCACATCAAATTACTGATTCCGAAGTCCAGAAGGCAATCGAAAAACTAGAATCGATAATAGATACGTCATCTTGGCGTTGGTCGCCAAAACGGAAATGATAGGATTTACTCAATATGTGCGGGATCGCGGGCTTCCTACTTCCGAACGGTAAGGCTTGCGTCGACGACGTCCGGAGGATGACTGACCTGATCCGTCATCGCGGACCGGATGACGAAGGCATTTACACGGACGGCCCTTGCGGAATTGGCATGCGGCGCCTCAGCATCATCGACCTGAGTACCGGCCATCAGCCGATGTCCAACGAAGACGGCTCGATATGGATCGTTTTCAACGGTGAAATATATAACTACCAGGAACTTCGCGATGACCTGATCGGCAAGGGCCACCGTTTTACCACCAACAGCGATACCGAAACTCTCATTCACCTGTACGAACAAGAAGGGACCGACGGTTTACAGCGACTTCGCGGTATGTTTGCTTATTGCATCTGGGATGCGCGGAAGCGCAAGATGCTGCTCGTTCGCGATCGTTTTGGGAAAAAGCCTCTCTATTACGCTAATACGTCATCCGGCTTCTATTTCGCGAGCGAACTCAAGTGTTTGCGCGCGGCAGGTGTGCCTCTCGACCTCGACAGCGACGCGCTGCGTCTATATTTCCGATTTGGCAACATCCCTGACCCGTACAGCGCCTTTCGATCAATCCGCAAACTCATGCCTGGCTGTTGGATCGAGTGCTCGGCAGATGGGACCATCGAGCAAGGAAGGTACTGGAGACTGCCGTCATTTGCGGAAGAGAACCAGACCGGACTTTCGGAATCACAAGCGGCAGAACAAGTTCGTGAGTTATTTGACGAATCGGTTCGGATTCGCCTCATTTCCGACGTGCCTTTAGGGGCGTTCCTCAGCGGTGGCATCGATTCAAGCCTGGTGGTAGCTTCGATGGCACTTCAATCCTCCGAACCCGTCAAGACGTTTTCCATCGGATTCGAGGAGGCCGCTTATAATGAACTGCCTTACGCTCAGCTCGTAGCCGCGAGGTACAGGACAGACCACCACGACATCATGGTGCGGCCGGATTCCGTTTCTCTGATCAACAAGTTGGTGCATCATTTTGACGAGCCGTTTGGCGACTCGTCAGCCATTCCCACCTACCTGGTTTCGGAGTTCGCAGCCAGGCATGTCAAGGTCGCGTTGAGCGGCGATGGCGGCGATGAGTTCTTTGCCGGCTACCCGATCGTGGGTGACGTGCAACGGTTTGAGTTTCTCGACCGCGTGCCGCGATCTCTGAGGAAGGTGGCCTCCTGGGTAGCGGACGCACTTCCCTACTCTGCCTACGGGAAGGGATTTCTGCACACAGTCGGTTCGCAGTCCCCGCTCGACCGTTACTTCAACCTGAATTTTGTGCCGTACTTCCTTCGCAAGCGGATGCTGAATCCCGAATGGATGCTGTCGGCAGATGTTCCGGTCCTCGAACATCTGTTGCCCGACAGCTTTCTTGCCAATGGTGCCGACCTCCTCTCACAGGCGATGTACTTCGAGGCTACCGCTATCCTGACCGGTGATTTCCTTGCCAAGGTCGATCGAGCGTCAATGGCGGCATCACTGGAGGTGCGTTGTCCGTTTCTTGATCACCGCTTTGCCGAATTTGCCACTCGTATTCCTGTTAGTTGGAAATGGCGGAACGGCAAGGGCAAGCGAATACTTCTAGAGGCAATGGGAGATCGCCTGCCTCCGCAGCTGTTGACGAGGGGCAAGATGGGCTTCGGCGTGCCGCTTGCCCAATGGTTTCGAGGTCCGTTGCGAGAACTTGTGCACGACTCGTTGCTGAGTCAAAGTTTCCTTGACCGAGGGATCGTATCTCCCGAATTCGTTCGCTACATGCTGGAGGAGCACGCCAGCGGCCGTCGCAGCAATCACAATCACATGTACCGGTTACTAATGCTGGAGTTGTGGTTCAAGACCCTGGAAGAGCCGATCTCCGCACCTGTGGATTCGCTGTTGTGCTGAGAAGCAACTCGCGAGGAATTCGTATCTAGGCCGCATCGACCAGCGAAGGTGCTTCCGCCTTTGGCTTTAAGGCGTCGGCTTGGGTAAATCTGTCCTTCAAAGACAGAAATGGTTCCTCCAGATACTTCCGGGACAAAAGCGCGATGCCAAAGGAGACTCCTAGCATCACCACACCGCGTACCACCACCGCGCCGGACGGTCCGACGTAGGAGACCAGAGGAACACCTGATCGTCTCAGCAGGTACTCGTAACCGTCACCAACCGAGTGATGAACCAGGTACAGGCAATAGCTGAGAGCGCCACTGAGTTGCAAGAACCGCCAGCGCAGAGGGCTTGTCCAGACCGTTCCCCGGAACGCGACAACCAGTACAAAGAACGCGCCAAAAAACAGGTAGGCCTGGGTGTAGCGCAGAGCCACGGCAACAGGGGTTTCGGTTCCCATCAGTCCAAAAGGTAAGCCGGCTATAGTGAGCAAAACGAAAGCAGCCACAAGAAGTAGAGCAATCCACAGGCTTTCACGCTTGCCGGCGAAAGAGGACCTCGCCCAGATTGCCAGTAACGCCCCTGCCGCGAGTCCGTCAAATCGGAACCACGAGAGTCCATATATCAACTGGGGATTCATCCCGTGGGCCGCAAAGATCCCCCGCAGGACCGGGGTAAGAAGAAATATTGCTCCCGCCGTGATCGCCAACGCACGCTCGCTGAGCAGTAACACGATAAGCGGCCACAGCAGATAAAAATGCTCTTCGACGGCCAGCGACCAGAGAGTAGCAGGACCGCCTCCATGGCGAACGTGAAACAACTCTGCCAAATTTGCACAGAAAGCCGTACTGAGCAAAAAATACCGGCCGTAGCCGCGATAAAAAAACGACCACACGAGTATCACCGCGAAGTACAGGGGCATGATCCGCAGGACGCGCCGAATGTAGAAGTTCCGGAAATAATGCGGGCGGCTTTTTGATCCCAGAAGAATTCCAGTGATCAGGAAGCCAGAGAGTAAGAAAAACAGGTCTACCCCAAACCATCCGTGACCCAAAATCAGCATAAGCGGTTTCGGGACAGACGAAAACGCTCCCGGACTATTGGGAAAGGCATAAAAGACATGCATGAGCATCACCATCCAGATTGCGATGGCGCGGATGCCATCCAGATCGGCTACCCGATTATTGGGGGCACTGATGGTGTGGCCATGGCTTGGCAACATGTCAGTCGGACTCCAGATAGTTGAATTGTTAACCGTGTAGTAAACCAATTTCGGCCCGCCGGAAAGGGGAGAGCCAAATAATTTGACGAATCTTAGCCCAACTGAGCGGCCAGTTGCAAGCCAATACTGACCTTTCTAAGGAAGACCGCCCACAGGGACCGAGATGTCACACAGATGTAACGGATTGTCCTCTTCGTCCTGGCAAATTACGCACTCGTTCAGCCGCCCAGGCGGCTACCGCCGACCGGATGGGAACGTCAACGAGCCAAGGCGGCTAGCGCCAGATATTGCGTCTTTTTTCCCTCGGATTCCGCGCTAAGCAATCGGCGATTTTGGCGCACCCTGTGTTACTCTCAAGACACGGGTTTGTGCGTTTTGAACGACTTCAACCGGCCGCATCCCGGCGTTACGCGAGGCGAGCGAAGCCCGTAAGAAAGTCCTCTTTCTTCAGTGTCAGCCAGCAATCGCCTTGCAAAGTTATCAGGAGCTCTGGAATTGAACGCGACATTGGAAATCACGCGGACCTTACCCCACCTCGACGCCCTTGAAGCAGAGAGTATCCATATCATGAGAGAGGTTGTCGCCGAATCGGCACGACCGGCGATGCTGTACTCGGTCGGTAAAGACTCGTCAGTCATGCTCCGCCTGGCACAGAAGGCCTTTTACCCCGGCAAGATCCCCTTCCCTTTGCTGCATGTCGACACCGGTTTCAAGTTCCGCGAAATGATTGAGTTCCGCGACAAGACTTGTAGCGATCTTGGAGTGCAACTAATCGCACATACCAATTGGGAAGCGAAGAAGGAGGGAGCCAATCCCTGGAAGTTAGGTACCTCCCGCTGCTGCGCTCTGTTGAAGACAAAAGCCCTCCTGGACGCTCTGGCTGCCAATGGCATCGACGCTGCTATCGGTGGGGCCCGGCGCGATGAGGAAAAGTCGCGCGCCAAGGAGAGAGTCTTTTCCCTTCGTGACTCCCTGGGACAGTGGGATCCGAAAAATCAGCGGCCGGAATTTTGGAATCTTTACAACAGCCGGGTTGAGGCTGGGCAAAGCATGCGGGTGTTTCCTCTTTCGAACTGGACGGAGGTGGATGTGTGGGAGTACATCCACCGGGAAAACATTCCTGTTGTTCCCCTGTATTTCGCCAAGGAACGCGAGATGTTGGTTCGGGGAGACTCCCTTATCCCGCTCGATCACTCCATCAACCTGTTGCCCGGGGAGAAGCCGCAGATGGTGATGTGCCGCATGCGATCTCTCGGTTGTACGTATTGCACCGGCGCGATTCGGTCCACGGCTGCGACCGTCCCCGAGATTATTCAAGAACTTAAGTTGTTTCGTCGTTCCGAGCGTGAAAACCGCGTTATCGATCATGACCAGGAAGGCTCGATGGAGCTGAAGAAAAGGGAGGGTTATTTTTGAGCATCGTTGGGGAAGAGCGAGACCTGCTTCGGTTCTTGACGGCGGGCAGCGTCGACGATGGGAAATCCACTCTTATCGGCCGGCTGCTTTACGAGTCCAATGGCATCTACGAAGACCAGCTTTCTTCGGTGAAAAAAGCTTCGACTGCCAAGAACGTAGAACTTGATCTGTCTTTACTGACCGACGGCCTGCGTGCGGAGCGCGAACAAGGCATTACCATCGACGTCGCCTACCGCTATTTCTCCACTCCGCGCAGGAAGTTCATCATTGCCGACACTCCCGGCCATGAACAGTACACTCGAAATATGGCCACTGGCGCCTCCACGGCGGAAGCGGCCCTGATCCTCGTAGATGCAAGAAAGGGCGTGCTGAATCAGACTCGCCGGCACACGCTCATTGCCTGGCTGCTTGGCATCCGAAGGTTGATAGTTGTTATCAACAAAATGGACTTGGTCGGCTTCGACGAGAAAACCTACTACTCCATTCGTGATCAGTTCAGCGAATTCACCGACACATTGCGCGGTGTCGAATTCGAGTTTGTGCCTTTGAGCGCCTTGAACGGCGAGAATGTCATTCATTGCAACGGCAATATTCCGTGGTATGAAGGGCCGACTCTGCTCCAGATTCTGGAGACTGTCCCGGCCAAGCCCGAGCCCAACCAGGAATTTAGATTTCCCGTCCAGAACGTCATCCGTCCTAATCAGGATTTTCGAGGGTATGCCGGTCAAGTCGGCTCCGGCATAGTGAAACCCGGGCAAGAAGTTGTTGCCTTGCCCTCCGGACGCCGTACTACCGTGAAGGAAATACTTCTGTACGACCGGAGTCTAGCGGAAGCATTTCCACCTCAATCGATAGTACTGACCACCACGGATCATATCGACCTCGGCCGGGGAGATATGCTAGTCTCGGCCGAACATTTACCCACCGTCTCCGCAAGAATAACGGCCAACCTCATTTGGATGTCTCAGGGGCCTCTGCGTCGCGACACCCGATATCTCATCAAACACACAACGAAGGTGCTGTGCGGCAGAATCAGTCAGCTCAACCACAAGATTGACGTCAATACGCTGGCAAAAGTTGAGGCCGACAGTCTGCAGTTCAACGAAATCGGCGAGGCCCAGATTGAGCTGCAAAATCCGATCTTTTGCGATCCCTATGAGCGCAATCGAATCACTGGCAGCTTCATCGTCATCGACCCCTTCACCAACGACACGGTTGCGTCGGGCATGATTGTGAATGCGATTCCACTTCAGGCCAGTGATGGCTTGGATGAATCGTCCGCCGGGTCTCGCGTCAACCAGCAGCAAGGCTTGACCGTCTGGTTCACCGGTCTTAGCGGCGCCGGGAAATCCACGATCTGCAGGACGGTTGCAACCGAACTCTTGGCCCACGGACTGCAAGTCGAAGTGATTGACGGCGACATCATCAGGAACCATCTCTGCAAGGACTTGGGATTCAGCAAGCATGACAGAGACGAGAACATCCGCCGTATTGCATTCGTTTCGCAACTGCTTACACGCAATGGCGCTATCGTTCTTGTCTCAGCAATTTCGCCCTACCGGGCTAGCCGCGATGAGGCGCGCCGGACAATCGGCAACTTCATGGAAGTGTATGTGAGCACTCCGCTCTCCGTGTGTGAAGTGAGAGATCCTAAGGATTTGTACAAGAAGGCGCGCTCAGGACAGATTCACGGCTTCACCGGCATCGATGATCCCTATGAACCGCCACTGGCACCAGAAATCGTTTGCAACACTGATCAAGAAAGTACCAGGGAGAGTTCCTCAAAAACGGTCGCAGCGGTCCTGCAATATCTTTCTTCGAAGACTCCTTGAGCAATGAACCAGCCGTGACTCGCTCATTGGCGAGTGCAATGGAGTCATCGTGGCCTTAGGCACCATCTCAGCGAGAATCGCTGTTGGACTTGTCGTAGGAATCCTGGTCGGACTGACGGGACTTGGCGGGGGCATGTTACTGCTGCCTCTCCTGATCTCCGTTCTCGGAGTGCCTCCCATACTGGCGGTCGGGACCGACGCGGTCATCAATTGCATCACGAAAATCGGCGCTGGCGCGCTGCATTGGCGACGAGGCAACGTCAGCTGGCGACTTGCTCTTAGCCTGGCTTATGGAAGCATCCCCGGGGCCATCCTGGGAGTGACGCTGTTAGCGCGCATACGCGCCGTGTACGGCAGCGGAGTCAACGACTTCCTCAAGATTGTCATCGGAATTCTGCTGATCGTTATTCCAATCGCCTATTACCTCAAGAAACGCCCGACCGATTTGACGCCCAGCCTTGAAGCGATACGCCAACCCAAATATCATTTTGGAATAACCCTCATCGGCTTCTTTGCTGGTGTCCTCGTCGGCGTCACCTCCATCGGATCGGGAAGCGTCATCCTGATGCTCCTGCTGGTGTTCTATGGCTTTGCCCCCTCCGTCATGGTTGGCACAGACATTGTTCATGCCATCCTTCTCGCAGGGCTCACTGGGGCGCTTCAGTTCGGACTAGGCAACGTCGATCTGGGCCTGGTGGCGTGCGTCATCGTGGGATCGATCCCGGGCGGACTGCTTGGCGCATATCTCACCAAGTTCCTGCCTGCACGCCGTTTTCGACAAATTCTTTGTACTGTTCTTGTGGTGGTCGGCACAAGAATGTTATGGGTCTCCATTTCTCATGCTCACTGACATCGGCGAACAACAATATCTAGCCCGTATCCAGAATGCATTGCAAGCAGCGTTGGCCGTCCTGCGACAATTTGCTCCCGGCAGTTTCGGCGTCCGCGACAATGGCGGACGTGATGTCGTTACCCAGGTCGACCGGGCCGTGAGCGATATGCTGCGCACGGCATTGCTCAAGGACGGCGAGGGTTGGCTCTCCGAAGAGGATGTGGACGACCTTGGCCGGCTGTCGAAGCAAATTGTCTGGGTGGTTGATCCCCTCGATGGCACCCGCGAGTTTGTAGACGGCATCCCAGAATGGAGCATCTCGGTAGGGTTGGTCATCGACGGTACAGCGGTAGCTGGCGGGGTTTGTAACCCTGCGACCAACGAACTCTTTCTGGGAGGCCTGAACTCAGGAATAACGTACAACGGGCGCCACGCACAGCCGAGTGCACGCAAAGATCTTGACGGAGCCGTTGTGCTCGCCAGTCGTCAGGAATACAAACGCGGCGAGTGGGCGCAATTTGAGGGCAAACAAATCTCGGTCAGACAAACTGGCTCTGTCGCCTATAAGCTGGCGCTCGTCTCCGCCGGTCTGGCAGACGCGACGTGGACCCTGTCCCCAAAACACGAATGGGATGTTGCAGCCGGAGTAGCACTCGTTACTTCCGCAGGCGGAAAGGTGGCTTGCATCCGCGATGGACGGCTGCAGTTCAATCAATCCAAGACGGTTCTCCCCGGATTGGTCGCTAGTGGCAGCGGCATTTGGGACAGCGTGATTCGCATCGTCGATCAAGCGCTCGTGGGCTGATCTTCCGTTCACGGCAAGCGTAACACCGTCGCTAGTAGGCCCAAGTCATTTGATTGCTGAAGCGCCCCGCACAGCGCCTGGGTACCGGAGAGTACAACCAGACTTGCGGAGCGCGCATGGCGTTGGCCGTCGTACGGGTGCCCGGCGCGTGCCCGGCACCCGTGGCGCTTACGGAAGGTAATAACGGAAGGAACTGAAGATCATGTTCTCGATCGCTTCAGGCTGCCCACCAACACCCGACCACGCATCACGCGTGAGATAGGAGTATTGGCCGCCCAATTGCAACCTGCCCTTGGGTCCGTTGTAAAACTTGTAGAAGAATGCCGCGGTGCCCTCGAAAATCGCGCGAGTGTTTCCGGCGCAGTTGGCCAGGGCGCCAGGGCCGTAACCATTGGCTAGGGTGGGCAGCGTTTCGGTGCCGCATCCGGTGTTGACGAATAGCGGCGATCCGTACCCGACTGGCTTGCCTTTGTATAGCGACGCCTGGCGTCCGGCATACTCTCCGCCACCGTAGAGGTTCAGGTCCCACTTGGGCGCGTGATATTCGACAGACAGCAGGCCCTGATAGGCGCGAACAAGATGTTCATAACCGTTTCCGTAGACCGTCGCATCGGGCAGTTGGGACGCGCCGAAACGGCCAACTCCGTTGCCCCCGAGGTAATGGACACCGATTTCGAGGTGCTTCTGCGCCACAAGCCAGCGGGCGTTGGCGCCGAAGCCTCCACCTGCCGTGTTGTTGTTAAACGCGCCGGCAGCGGACGGTATCGCTGCGGTAGCGTTGGGATAGGTGCGCGCACGGAAAATACTGGCTATACCGAAAATTTCGTAATGTCCAAAGCCCGACTCGAATGCCAACTTGGCAACAAAATCAGGCGAGTAGTTCGATGAGTAATTCGCCAGCGAGTTATAACCGCCGCTGCTGCCATTACCGGGGCCGCCGATCAGGAAGTTCGTCGGGTTCCCCGACACGGTCAGCAGGGTTTGCGCGTTCTCCACCGACATACCGAACCAGACTTTATTGTCGAAGTTCTTCGTCACGCGAACTCCGTACTGCCGCAAATAACTAAAGCCCGCGTTGTACTGCGTGTCGATGACCTGCGGACTTAGCCAGGTGAAAGGGTCGAGGCCGGATTTGAACTCGGTCGCTAAGCTCCACATCTGGCCGCCCGCAACGGACCAGCCATTTCGGAAAGCAGCCTGGCTCCAGAGCTGTCTCTGCCGCAGCACGTAGCTGTTGCTCTGATTGTTGGTCGAGGCAACGCCGACGCCCAGGAAGTCAGCTTCATAGTAGCCAGTCACAACCGTCTGCCCCCAATTGCCCTTCGCTAGAAGCGACAGGCGGGAGGCGCGTCCGGAGCCGTAGAAATCGGAGGCGCGCGCCTGGCCCGCGGCCGAGAAAGGGATGGCATTAAACTGAGTGCCGATGTCGCTATACATAGCGTGCGGACGCCAAACCGTGTCCGCCGCCACGAAGCCGCCGGGCGTAAGGGTGATGCCTTTGAAGTGAATGGCCAGTGGGCTCTCCAAATCGCCCACCCGCTTCTCGGTTGCAGTGAGTGACTCGACAGTGCTGGCATTGGCAGCTTTCAAGTCGGTGACGTCATGCTGCAGCGCGCTGAACTCACCGGCGGGGATTTCGCCTTCCTTCTTCTCGCTGCTCAATGCCGACTGTGCAGTTCGCTGTGCGCCGCTTGCCGCCGAGTCGGCCTGGTCCACCCGCCGCTCTAACGTTTGGATGGCCTGGTCGCGGGACTGAACCTGCTGCTGCAACTGCTGGATCTGCTGCTGCTGCGCGGCAATCGCATCTTGCTGTTTGGCAAGCGCGTCTTTCAGTTGCTGGATTTCGCTCGAGCCTGCCGCACTCGTTCGAGCGCTGGCTTTGGGTTGGGACGTGGTGGCGTCTGTTTGCGCGAATACGAAGGCTGGCATTGCCAACAACAGCGCTAATGCTAATGCTCTTTTCATCGTCTCTCCTCAAGTTTTTAAATCTTGATCGAGCTTGGCCAGATTTTGCGTACTGCAAAGCTCGCCTGGAACCTCAAAGCAACCGTGGATTCCGTGTACTACCGCTTCCGAACGGGATCAGATTTTTATCTACTAAGTCCATCTAGTTTATAGACATTAACATCACAAAAAAACTCCCGATGTTCTGGGTCCGTTGACCCAACAAGCGGCTCTTGCTGCGAGTTTGGCGAAACTACCGTGTTCTCCCTCCGCGAAGCTTCATTACCGAGGGGCGCGGGACGATACGCCCACCTCTGCTTAGAATGGACCCTGACTGCAAAAACCACAGGTTGCCGGTCCTCGTGCTCCACATATTCGACCACGCCGTGGCCCGTGAGCCGCCCGGGACGAGTGTTGGCCTTGGCTGGCGGCATGTCGACGATCACTTGCACTCTTGCTCCTACAGACGGAACATGTTGAGCCCGGATACGGACATCAGACCGGCTGATGTGATGGCTAATGCCCACCCCCAAATGGAGGGCGCCGTAAGAGTCCCGCCACAGAAATCGTACTGGCGTTGCGATTGGGAATTCTCGATTCATATTTCTCTCTCCAGCCAGAATCTTGTAATCGCTGCCTCCGACTTCGTGGCGCTCGCTCAAATTGTCACCGGCTCCTTCCTACTCGCTGCTACCTGACGTATGGACTCGGACCCTACGTCGCGGAGGTCAAGCCCCACTTGTATTGCAGGCGCCGCTCAAACGTCCTGAAGATCAAGCCATCCACGATGTATCCGATAGCGACAATCAGGATCATCACAGCGATGACCTGGCTCATGTCGTTCAGGTCGCGGCCCATCATCAGCAGTTGACCCAATCCGAGGCTGACGAAGATCATTTCCCCTGCAATCAACGAGCGCCATGCGAAGGCCCAGCCCTGCTTGAGGCCTGTAAGCAGATAGGGAAGGCTCGCAGGAAAAAGTACAAAGAGAAAGAGTTTGAAGCCGCGTGCTCCCAGATTTCGTCCTGCCATGGCATAGATCTTAGGCAGCTGTTTGCGGCCGGACTCCATCGCAATGGTGACCGAGAGCACCGAGCCCATCACCACCACGAAAAGGATCGCTTTCTCGGACAGCCCGAACCACAGCACTGCCATGGGAAGCCAGCAGATACTGGGCAGACTCTGCAGGCTGACCAGCAGACCACCCAGGGTCTGCTCCAAAAATTTGCTGCTGCCCATTCCTACGCCCAGCGCTACGCCGATTACCACCGAAAGTGCATATCCGATCGCTATGCGTTTCATGCTGACGGCTATCGCAATCCAAAAACTGTGGTCGGCAAATCCTGCCCAAAGAGATTCCAGCACTCCCTGGGGGGGCGGAAATAGATACGGCGGCCAGATGTGGAGCCGCGCTACCACGAGCCATGCTCCAATCGCGATTGCGTAAAAGGTGACTTGTCTGGCGACTGTTTTCATCACGAAACCCGGTACTCCTGCTCCAAGCTCTTGTTGATCTCCTCTCGCAAATCGCCGAGGATTTCTTTCGCACACCGGGAGATCGCCGGATCTTCGATCTGACGCGGGCGAGGTTGGTCCACCGCGAACTCCCGCTTGATGCGGCCCGGCCGGAAGGTAAAGATCGCCACCCGGTCTCCCAGTCTTGCCGCTTCCCGCACGTTGTGCGTGACGAAGATGATGGTCCGGCCCGTCTCGGCCCATATACGCTCCAATTCGTCATGCAGCAGGTCCCGGGTCTGAGCGTCGAGGGCAGCAAACGGCTCATCCATAAGCAGGACATCTGGTTCAGTGGCAAGCGCACGGGCCAACGCTACCCGCTGACGCATTCCGCCGGAAAGCTGGTGAATATAGCTGTCGGCGAACTGCGACAGTTGAACCAGGCGCAAGTAGTATCCAACTTTCAGCTTGCGCTCCGACTTCGGAATGCCCTTCATCTTGAGGCCGAATTCGACATTCTCCGCCACCGTTAGCCAGGGAAAGAGGCCGAGTTCCTGAAAGATCAAGATCCGGTCAGTGCCCGGCCCATGTACCGGCTTTCCGTCGATCAGGATCGTACCCGAGGTAGGCCGCTGCAGCCCCGCAATCAAATGCAGAAGTGTGGACTTGCCGCATCCCGAAGGACCGACAATGCAGAGAAACTCGCCGGCTTTGACTTGCAGGTTGATCCGGTCAAGCGCCACCAGGGTCGATCCATTGGTTTTGTATTCCAGCGTAATGTCTTGGAGTGCAACTTTCGGCGTCCGCTCCTCGACAGCGGTTTGCATGCTCCGGGCCGAAGCCACACCCGAAGTAGGCCAGACGGCGAGGCGTGAGGAGGCGTAGCGGTCGCCGGCACTTTGGACGCGTTGTGGCGAAGTCGTCATTGCACGGCCTTTCGTCCCTTCTCGGCGAGCACCTGATTCAGGAAACTCAGGTCGTACAAGCCCGACAAATCAGGCATTTGACGGCCAAGGAAGCCAGCCTCATACGCGGATTGAGTCGATGTCAGCAATGAACTTCGAATTGGATCGTACGTGGCTTCAAAACGTACGAATGCCGCGTCGATGAGCCCGGAAGGCAACGCTTTGCCGGTTTCTTTCTGGATCTGGCTGTTCAAGAGTTGCTTGGCCTGAGACATATGACCGTTAATCCAATCGGTCAATTCCACATTGGCGCGCACCCAGTTCTTAATCAGGTCGGGGTGCTCGCGCCGGAACTTGGCGCTCACAATCAGGTTGGTCACAACGAATTGCCGGTTGGGCCACAAATCGCGCTCGTCGAGAAACAGTCGGCCATTGCCCTCCTGGATCAAGCGTGTAGCCCAAGGCTCAGGAGCCCAGGCTGCATCCAGCTCTTCCTTCAGGAACAGCGTCAACTGGTCGGGATTGGCCAAAGGCAGCACTTTAACGTCTCCCCCCTTATCTGTCGGCTTCATCCCGTGCGACTTGAGCCACGCACGCAAAGCGACATCTTGCGTATTCCCAAGTTGGGGCGACGCCACCCTCTTTCCGTGAAAGTCTTCCGGTTTGTTGATGCCGGCATTACTTCGAACCACCAGCGATGCTCCCCCGCTCGCGGCGCCGGAAACTACCTTGAGGGCTTGGCCTTCCGAACGGACATAGCCGTTGATCGTGGGATTGGGACCGATATAGGTCATATCGATCTCGCCCGCGAACATGGCTTCGATGGCGGAAGGTCCGGCGTTGAAGCTCTTCCACTCAATCCTGACGTTGGGTCCCATCGCTTTCTCGAACCAGCCACTGGCCTTGCCCACCATTGCTTGCGGATGTGTGATGTTGGGGAACGCGCCAACCCGTATGACCGTCTGGCTCAACCCATGGGAAACCACGAACAAAAGAAAAGTGACGATGATAAGCGCCTTGATTTTCATTCCTATTCCTGCGCCCGCTTTCCATGCCCAGCTATCGGCAAAACCTTTGTGGGACGTTCCTTGGGTTTGCGGTGCGACTTGGCGCCGCGAGGCTTGGAGTCCTTAATAAGGTCGGCCAGAGATGTGTTCTCCAGGATCTTTGCAGCCGCATCGCGCACATCCAGAAAGACCTGGTACAAGGCTCGGCGCTCGACATCGTTCTCGATCAGTTCCCGTAGCTGCTCGGCATCGGCAAACGGCGCCAAGGCCCCGTCAATCAGGCGAATGATTTCAGCCAGGTAAATCTCTGAAGGAGGACGGCGCAGTTTGTAACCGCCCTTGGCTCCGCGCACGCTCTCCAGTAGACGCGCATTCTTCAGCTCAAGCAGAATCAGCTCCAGAAACTTCTCCGGCAGGCCTTCCTCATACGCGATGTCGCGAATGCGGACAGCGCCCTGCTCGTAGCGCCTCGCGAGCATCGTCATGGCCTGCAGGGCGTAAAGACCTTTTTGCGAAATCTTCATAGGGTTGCCACTCGCCGAATTCATCGGCAATAACATCTTCTCACAATGCTGACTAAAAAGATAGACTTTATGTGGTTTAGCGGGACACTAATCCCGTTTCGGGACGCGGAACAGGTAGCCGGTGCTTTCAGATTTCACGACCGCGGCCGAGGGAGCATCCCGCGTGGCCAACCAGGGAACTTGACTGCATCTTCCACAGCGTTGAAAACTCTAGCCAATTTAATGAGTTGAACCATCTTCACCCGCCGAATAGGGGAAATCCCTCCGCAACGATGATCAGGGTTCCCATGCTATTCTGGCCTTGCAGGCCGTGTATTCCGCGCGCCACGTGGCTGGCGCTGGGCCAGTGAATTGCTCTTTCGATGCTCTGGCGCGCGCCGCACCCCAATCGCACACATTCCCAATGGGAACTGGCAATGATAGCTGCACTCATCCTGGTTATCACCGCAACTATCAGCCTCTACATTCTTCTCGGCTATCCCCTGCTGCTGGCCGCCTGGAAGCGCTTCGGCCCGCCTATTCGCAAGGACCTCAACTTCTGCACGACCGTTTCCGTGGTGCTGGCGGTCTACAACGGACAGGAATTTATCGCCAGGAAACTCGACAATCTCTTGCGTCTCGATTACCCGCCAGACTTGCTGGATGTGGTCGTTGTCTCCGACGGATCGATTGATGCCACCGACAGCATTGTCGAGTCGTACTCTCACCGCAATGTTCGCCTGGTTCGCGTGCCGCACGGGGGAAAAGCCGCCGCCCTGAATGCCGCCATCAGTCACGCCACCGGCGAACTCTTGTTCTTCGTAGATGTTCGCCAGACGCTCGACTCGCAAGCGCTACAGCATCTTGTGGCAAATTTCGCCGACGCTTCAGTAGGTGCGGTCACCGGCGAGTTGCGCTTTGTGCATTCCGACAATGTTGGCGAGGCCGCCGATATCGACGTCTATTGGAAGTACGAAATCTGGGCTCGTCAGCGCCATTCGCGAATCGATTCCATCTTCAACACCACTGGATGCATTTACGCCATCCGGCGCAGTTTGGCGCATCCGATCCCTCCCGACACTCTCGTCGACGACGGCATCATTCCCTTGCAGGCTTTTTTCCGCGGCTATCGCGTAGTCATCGATACCGAGGCTCTGGCCTTTGACTATGGCGTCGTCACGGGTGGAGAGTTTCGCCGCAAACTGCGCACCCTCGCCGGAGTGTGGCAAATCTGGGCCCGCCTGCCCAAGCTATTCACCTCCGCCGACCGCATGCGTTTGCATTTTCTGCCGCACAAGTTCGGCCGCGTCGTTCTTCCCTGGTTGATCCTCGCCGGGTTGATTGCCGCCTTCCTGCTCCCTGCTGGGCTGGTCCGCTCAACGCTGCTGGCGCTCGCGCTGGCGGTGCTTGCCCTGAGTGCACTCGACCTGATCCTGCCGAACGGCTCTTTCCTGCGTCGTATTTCTTCCCCGGCTCGCAGCTTTGTGGTGCTGAACGTCGCCGCCCTACTCTCTGTGATGGTTTTCTTCGTGCCGCCGGAACGACTGTGGAAGCCGACTCGCGTACAACTCGGCGCAGCCGACACGCCGCTGGGCAAGCAGTCAGAAAACAAGTCCTGAGCCCGGATGGCGGTGCAGCCAGGTGTCTCGTTACTGCTTAAACGCCGGATCTGACGCCGCATCCGGCCGCGCCTTCCACTCCAGCGAGTAATACTGCCCGCGATCGCGTCCCCAAGGATCAAACGCGTTGACCACGTGCTGCAGCTCTGGAGTCAGCTCCGGCACATTTCGCAGCAATACCCGCTTCAGTGGCGATACCGGCTGCTTGTGTCCATTCGGCGTGCCCGCCTCCATCATTGGCGCCCCAGGTCCATTGTTATTCACCCAGTCGACCCCGAGCTGCGTATAGAACTCCGGCCGGAAACTCGAAGTGAAAAATCGGTCGCTGAACAACCGGCGCGACGCGTTCACGATGAACACCACAAACTGCGTCTCCGAAATCGCAAAGCCGTGCGGCCGCGTTGACTCCGCCAGCCAGCCCACCACCGTGTCCACGTCTTCGATGTTGTCCACCACCGAGCCGTTCGGATGTCCCAAACAATCGTTGATCGGCGAGCCATCCTCGTTCACCTGCGCGTCTGTGATTACCTTCGACGCGTCGCAAACGTGCGTGCCGTAAACCTCGCGCAGTTGGCTGACGATCTCCATCTGCTCCTTCCGGGCCGCCGAATCCGCGGCCAGGTGCTGGTCCACAAAGTCGTCGTAACCGGTCAGCGAACGCAAACCGTACTGCCGCCGGAATTCGTTGAACCGCGGCACGCCATGTTCGCGGTCGCGGATCAAGTCCAGAGCGCCAATGTCGATCTGTTGCGTCGGCGTGTCAAAACGCGGCAGGCGAATGTTCTGCAGAAACTGCGGATGATTGTGCAGCGCCAGTATTCCCAGTCGCTGCCGTCCCAGGCTCAAGCCCCAGTTCGCCAGTCCACGCGTGCGCATCGCGTCCGTCGCCTTGCCTTCGAACGTCTCGATGACCGCAACCTTCTGCACGATCTGGTTGGGATCTTTGCTGACGTCGCGGTATTCGATCAGGTCCGGCACAAGCGGATGCAGCCGGTACACGGTGACAAACTCTTCCGGAAAATTGAACGGCGAGCCGAAATGGTTCACTCCGCCGTTCACGTCATTGGGATTTGTGATGTCGTAGTGCGGAGACTTGCTGCCCATACCAAAAATTCCCGGACCCGACGCGAACACCGAATACCACTGCGACTCCTTGGTCGCGTTCTTCGAATGTCCGAAGCCGTGCGTCACAATCTCCGCCATGGCCTTGGAATCATCCGGATCGCCCGTTCCCAGCAGCCCATTCCAGTTTGCGTTCATGCCCTTGTACAGCGGCTCGTTGTACAGCAACTGTGGAGTCCATTCGGTAGTGTGGATCTTGGCAATCTCCGCCGCCACCACCAGCCGCGCCACATCGAATAACTCGTCGTTACTCACGTCCTGGTTCCGGATCACCCGCTTCGCGTCCGCCGGATTACGCAGTCCACTATCGGCGGTGGGCTTCAGTCGCGCCTGTTTGCGAAACTCATCGACAAACGAATTGTGCTCGCGCGCAAAAAGGTTGTGATAGAAACTCAATCCAATCGACCAGTTATCGGGAAAGGCCACCGACTCCTGCCCGGCCCACTGCGGTTGGAAAGGATCGCTCGCCGACAACACTGGCAAATAGCCACCCCCAACTCCCGTTACCGGCTCCAGCAGCATCTTCGCAGGATCATTCGGATCGCGCTTCACCCGTTTCACCGAAACGTCGTCGTAACCGTAAAGCTGCGATGCGTCCCACCACGCCGTGTTGTTATTGGCGAACGTTTTCGGCGCCCGCATCAGATACGTGCGGCCACCACTAGTGAACTGGCCCGGTGGCGAATCCTGCAGCACATACGTTTTGTCCACGCGGTCGGAAGGCCGACATCCCAACTTCTGAATATCGTCCGGGCTGAGCGGTGTCGCAACGTTATTCACCAGCTCCGTGGTGCAGCCAACCTCCATCAGCTCCGGAGCGTTGTGGCCCTCCTCCATATGCGAAAACCAGTCATGCGTCATGAACTGGATCCAGTACGCCGCCAGCACATTGAAGAACGGCGCCTTCTGGTAATCGCAGTTGGCGTCAGGAGAACTGTTCGGCAATCCAAAACCGCTGTTACAAGCACTCGAATTCGATTGCGCCCGTGTAAACAGTTTGCGGCTGATCACCTGCGGATCGGGTGTCAGCAAGTTGATCCTGCCTCCGTGCCGGTTCTTTGTCAGCTGCGTCTGCTCGAGGTCGGGAAACGTCGTCTCAAATTCGGCATTGCGCGCGAATGGCATGCCGGTCGACCCCATCAGCGGATTACGAATGTCATTGCAGATTCCGGTCAACGTGCGCGCGCGAATCAACTGCCCTTTGCAAATCTGCTCGCCATCGCCACCAACCGTTGCGTAATTCGGATCGCTTTGCGGCAAACGCAACTGCGGCCACGTCTTCAGCGCCGCGCCCACGAGCCCATTCCGCCCCGCAATGTAGTCCTGGTACGTACCGTTGTTATCGAACAGGTTGAACTTGATCAGCTCGATGCGCTGGTACTCCAGGTCGAGCAACGCGCCCGAAACGCCGCGAAACTGCGGTGCGGTCGTCGAAAGATAACCCTTGGGCAGCGAAGTCAGGTCGCCCGTGCCCCAGTAATTCGTAAAGTCGATCCAGGGCGTCATGCGAAACTTGACCGCGTTCGTGCCCCCTCTGCAGAGCGCAGTGAGCTCCGTCACCTTTCCCTGAAAGCGCTGCGCGCGTGTGTCCGCGATCGGACGGAACCCTGTGAAGGCCATCTCTGTACACGCCTTCACTTCCGCTGCCTCTTGCTTTTTAGGACTGGGAGTATCGCCTCCCTGCGCTACTGCCGAAACCAACGCCATCAGGGACATTCCGCAGAGGAGAAGCAAGAAGATTCGTCTCATAGGGGCATCATGATTCGTCTTCTGCATGGCGAAGTCAAGTAGTTTGGCGGGCACTGCAATAAGCTGAACTAACTCGCGTCTCGCCGATCTGCACTCCACTGTGGCCATCTCACAACTTCCCCACTGCCTCCTCCACGCAATCGCACAACGCCCGCCGCTGCGTCACCAGCGCGGAAAAATGTCCAGCCTCAATCCACCGCAACGAACTTCCCTTCCAATGGCGATGCAATCTCTCGGTTTCGCTTTGCAACACATACCCGTCGCGCGTACACCCTGACACTATTGCCGCATCCACTCTGACCGGTGGACGATACCCTGTCAGGTCCGCCCTATCGAACAATTCCCGCAGACGTTCGCGTGCCGCTCCTCCACCCAAGGCCTCGAAGTCCACGCTCCACGACAGCAATCCACGCGTATAGATGGAGCTGGCCGAAGCTCCCGTGGCGAGCGCCGCACACGCTACCGGCGACGGCGTAACCGCCGCCGTAATCGCCGCCATGTGGCCGCCCATGCTGTACCCGGCAATCGCCAGTTTCGGATACCCGGATCGCAGATAAGAAAGCAGCGCCCGCGCCTCCAGAACCATGGCAAGCGCCATCAGCCCGTGATCGCTGACTGTAATGTCCGAAGGCCCGCGCCCATGCCGGCGCAGACCATAATAAGGGTTTTCGATCAGGTACAGGTCAATCCCACGCGCCGTCAGCGAACCGAACACGCGCTCGCGAATCCAGCAGCCTTCATCACGCGAGGCCGCCAGCACGACGCAAGCAGCCGGGTTCCCTTTCCGCGTCAGCGCCCGCACATGCACTGTTTTCACAGCTTCAGGAAGCGCCCGCAACGGTGACGGAAACGTCCCATCACGGCATGCCTCTCCTCCGCGCTTTTGTTGCCCGTGCCATTCCACATTGATAAGACCCGGTGCAGCCAGGTAGCGTGCGCGATCAGAGAATTCAGCCAGGACAGCCTCATCTCCCCACCCGCGCGCGAACAGTCCCGACCGCCGCGATAACCATGCCACTGCACGGTCAAGTGGATGCACACTAGTTCGGGCGACGTCATCGATAGCCCCGTTCGTATTCCAATCGCGGATAACGATTTGCAAGTGGGCGATATCGGCGGTTTTACTTGGCACCCTCATCTAGCACCTTGGGATTACCAAAATACTTCCGCACTCCGATCGTAAAGAATCGTCCCCACGGCCCGTTCGGGCCCAGGTATCCCGGCCCCAAGGGACGCGAGCCGAAACGCTCGAACAAGGTTTGCTGGGTCAGGCGAAGGTCAAATCGCCTGCCAAGGTAAATGTCGCCTCCCCACTGGTTCTCAAACCCAATGCCCTGCCACGACCACGTGTACAAATACTGCGGCACGTTCTTGCCGAACGCGAACGTCGGGTCCCAAAAAATCTTGATGCGCCGCAGCGCTGTTCTGCCGAACGGCCGCACCCAGACTTGTCCTCCCAGCAAGTAACGCGCGAACAGATTGCACTGCGAATTCGCCCCTCCATAACTACCTGAATTCGCCGCGCAAAAATTCGGGTCCGGCTCGTTGTGCTGCGGCGCCAGGTCGAACTCCCCATAGCCATAGATCCAGTTCCCCGTCGGCAGGAACAGCCGCTCCTCCGGCGCCGGTACCCAGAATGTCGGTGTCTCCTGCACCGCGGGCTTCGGAGAAGTTTGCGGCGCGTTAGCCGTAGTTTGGGCGGTGGCGTTCGCGGGGGCCGCAGTCTCGGTTTGTGCCTGCGCCGCGATAGTGCAGCAACCGACAAGCAGTGACATTACGACTAGCAGCAGACGACGCATGAAGCCTCCGCAGCCCGGGGCGACCAGGCTGTCTCTTCGATTACAGACTGCTGAACAGATCCGGCAGCACCGGAACCTCGTTTGGCTGGCAAGAACTTTAAGGTATCGAACCTGCCGCCCAAAGTCACGCATTTGCATCAGGCCGGTCTATCGCCGCTCACTCGGGGCCAGGCAGCCTGCATCTGACGGCCCAGGCAGACTCGAAACTTTTCACGAATATTTACCGTTGAGACCGCCGTTCCATCCGCCCGCGGCATAAAATCTAGGCGCCCCCTTCGCGATCCATCCACCCAGCTACAAAAAGGAGACTGCACATGGCAGACTTAGAACAACTCAAGCAGAAATACGCTCCGGTTCTTCGCACCCTTGAGATTGAAGGGGCCCAAGTGACAAACCTCGGCCTCAATGGCGAGCAACTCGCACTCTCCGCCACCGTCGTTTCAGAAGCCAGCAAGAATCGTGTCTGGGACAGCATCAAGGCGGTCGATCCCAGCTTCGCTGATCTCAAGCACGACATCCAGGTGCAGGCGGGCGAGCAGGTCTATGTCATTCAGCCGGGCGACAACCTTTCCAAGATCAGCAAGTACTTCTACGGAAATGCCAACAAGTACATGGACATCGCCAAGGCCAATGGCCTCGCCGATCCCGACAAAATCAAGGTGGGACAAAAGTTGACCATCCCCGCCTGATCCCGTTTTTCCGGCGCCCACCCGGTACCTGTGTGAGCGTCGCTTCGACAAAGGAGCTATCCCGTGGGTCTCTTTGATCAACTCAGCAGCGTTTTGCAGCAGTACAGCGGTAATGCGGCTTCTGGACAGCCACCCGCTGACGTCAATCAGCACTTCGACCAGGTGGCCCAAGCTGCCCCTCCCAACGTTCTTGCCGAGGGCTTGTCCGCGGCCTTTCACTCCAACAGTACTCCCGCCTTCGGAGAGATGCTCAGCACTCTCTTTAACCAGTCGTCGGGCGAACAGAAGGCCGGTATCGTAAACCAGTTGCTGGCCTCCGCCGGACCGGGCGTGCTCTCCCAACTCACCGCCGGTGGCGGCGGCGCTGCCTTGGCGTCCTTGCTCGGCTCCGGCCGAACTCAGATCACGCCCGAACAGGCGGCGCAGATTTCGCCCGAGGCGGTTCAGCAACTCGCCACCCATGCCGAAAAGGCTGACCCTTCCATCGTCGACAAGGCCAGCTCTTTCTACGCCCAACACCCCACGCTGGTGAAGACTCTGGGCGGCGCGGCACTTACCATCGCTCTCGCCAAGCTTGCCGAAAGAACCAACGGCTGAGCTTGGGTTCCCGATTGCGCATTGTGGCCGGAGCGCGCCGCTCCGGCCCGCATTTTCAGAGCCGAACCAGCGCCATGGTTCGACATTGTGTTCTTCCCGCAGCCCCGTGCCTGTTGCTTCCGCCGCCTTGTCGGGAAAACCGCTAGACTGGGCGGAAGAACGTTGGCGACAGCGACCATCATCACCAACGTCAGCCACCCGGCCTGCCAAGATCGGAGTCACACATGAGCGTCGCCTATTCCTATTCCGACATAGCCAAGATGATCGACCACTCCCTGCTCAACCCCGCCCTCACCGGGCCTGAACTCGAAGCGGGATGTCAGCTCGCGCTGCGTTACGACGTGGCCAGCGTCTGCATCCTGCCCTACTATGCCGCGGCCTGCGCCGAGTTGCTCGCCGGGAGCACGGTACAACCCAGCACTACCATCGGATTTCCTCACGGCGGCCACACCACCGCCGTCAAGCTCGCGGAAGTGCAGCAGGCCCTGAAAGACGGCGCCACCGAGCTCGACATGGTGATCAACATCAGCCAGGCCCGCAGCGGCCAGTGGGATTACGTCGAACGCGAGATTTGCATACTCGCTAAGGCCATCCACGTCGCTGGCGCGAAGATCAAGGTGATCTTCGAAAACGCTTATCTCGACGACCCGGCCAAGATTCGTTTGTGCGAAATCTGTGGCGCAGTTGGCGTGGACTGGGTGAAGACCTCCACTGGCTACGCGCCCAGCGGAGCCACGCTTTTCGATCTCGTACTGATGCGCCGCCACTCCCCGCCCGCCTTGCAGGTGAAAGCTGCGGGTGGAATCCGCACGCTTGACGCGCTGCTGGAAGTTCGCGCCCTCGGTGTTACCCGCGTAGGCGCGACCCGCACCGCCGAGATCCTCGACGACTGCCGCCAGCGCCTCGGGCTTCCGGCCATCCTCAACGAAACTGCGGCGCCTGCCGGCGATTGAAAGCGTCTCGACCTGGGCGGTCATCCCATCTCCTGCCGCGCGACAAACGAGTACTTCGCGGTTTCCTCCGTTACGACGAAGGTCGGTTCAGCCATGATCGAGGCAGGCGGTTTTTTCAGCGCCAAATCCTGCTCCTCTGGCTTGGCTCCATCCGAGTTGAACCGCTGAATGTGGCGATCAGGCCTGTCTTCTCGCAGAAGCCCCGCCTCCAGGAAAACCTGAGCCAGCGTGTCAATTGCGCCGGCGTAGCGCTGAATCACCGTGGTCCGGCAGCGTCCCGAAAGGATGGCCACCTCCTCCAGCGAATAGTGATACATCCCCACCAGGCTGACTGCCTCCAGGTCCTGTGGATTCAGGCGGGCCATCGCCCGCTCCACGTCGTGCACAAATACCGCCTGCTCCTCGAAGCTCGGTATCCCGTGATGCGACACCTTGGCGCGAAAGAATTCGCGGCCCAGGATCGAGGGCAGCCGGCCGACCTGACAGGAGATCTCGAAGAAGTGACGTACGATGGCCAGGGTCTGCCCACGGAAGTGGAGCCCGTCGGTGCGCGTGCAGAGAACCTCCTTGGGCTTCGTTTTGGTGCGACCCCCTACGATTACGCCCAGATGAAATTTGCTTCGCAGCAAGCTGGCGCTGCTCATTTCGCCACCTCCGCGACTCTATGGCTAACGCATCGAAGTGGTATCTGCGCCAGAAACGCCTTCTCAGGCGCCGACCGCAGTGCCACTGATTTGCCACGCGTGCCGTGTGGGAACGTGTAGCGTGCCAGCACTCCCTCGCAGTGACGGCAATAGGCGCTTCCTGAGTCGATGGGGCGCAGCTTTAAAGTGCCGCACCGTTCGCAATACTTCAGTTCATAGCTGATGATTTCCATGTCCCTTCCCCGTGGCGCTCAAGTGTCCAATAACGAAAGCCCTGCGACGCATTCCCTTCACTGTCTGGGAACCGTCCACCAGGGCTCGTTTCAGTTACGATGACCTGTTGCTTATGATGGTTTTACCGCTTTACCTGCTTAACCGACCAACCGCTCCTCCTGCCGGCGGGTAAAGTAGCCTTCCTCGTACCCCGATTTCAAGATCCTCCCGTTCTGCACGACCACGCTCAACCTTCCTGTAAACCGCAAGCCCGCCAGCAGCGACTCCACCGATGGACACAGCACTTTCGCGTCCCTGATCTTGCGACGAAGCTGCTGGAATGCTCGGTCTTCCTCATCTCCATCTTTCATCGTTTCCCTCGGCCAGATTCCTACATCCGGAATTGTTTTCCTACCATGGCACTGGGGTAATCGGCCGGTCAATGACTTTATTGCTATAGGAATATTACGAAGATACATGTATTGCTTAAAGCAATACTATGCGAATCGCTGACCTCGAAGACAACTTGCGCGCCCACATCTGGGCCCGCACCCACCGTGGGGAATTGACCGGCTCAGGACTCTCGCGCGACGCCGGTTTTCAGCAAGCCCATATGTCGAACTTTCTCAATGCCCGTCGCGGGCTCAGCCCTGAGGCGATGGACCGTCTGTTGGATGTGCTGCAAGTTGACGTCCTTGACCTCGCCGATCCCGAAGAATTGCGCCTCCGCGCCTTGCAGCGTCCGGAACGCGCCTCCTCTTTCGACAGCGTTCCTCTGGTTTCGCTGCAGGACGCTGCGTTCGAGCCGCGCATTCCGCCCCGGCATGCGCGGGACATGCTGAAATTTCGTAAACGTTTTCTGCAGCGCCTCAGGCCCGACACCATAGGCGATCGCGCCGACTGGCTTCGCTTCGTGCTGATCAAGGCCGACGTCGGCAACGCTCGCGCCATGGTCCCGCGTTTGGCGCCGGGAGCGGTGTTGCTTCTCGACCGCCACTACAACTCGCTGCATCCCTACCGGCCGGGAGCGACCAACATGTACGCCGTGCGCGACGGGACCAGGTGTGCGATCCGCTATGTCACCATTTCGCTGGACCGAATCGTTCTGCGTCCCCACAATCCCGACTGGCCGGTCGAGCTGGTGGAGATTCCTCAGGGCAAAGGCTTTGCGGAATACATCGTCGGCCGCGTCTGTCACATTGCCGTCGATGTGTGAGGCATTGGCGCACACACTGCCTCCGCTGAAGCAAACGGCGGAGCTTTGTTATGATTCCTTCTCCGGCAGGATCGTAGGAGGTCGGCAGTTATGGAAGAGTCTGTTGCCAGCGGCGCGGGCATGCGCCGCAACGAAGACATTGCTCTTGATCTGATGAAGTTTGTCGCCGCCACCACTGGTTACGGCAAGACCGGAGCGCCGGGAGTGGGTTTCCAGG
>Ga0070766_10000114_pt1 | contig 30274 bp, 29 predicted proteins | sample HubBroMetageWFT6_FD_69782 | JGI IMG/M metagenome (GOLD analysis project Ga0070766, IMG submission 69782) | Warmed and freeze-thawed soil microbial communities from the Hubbard Brook experimental Forest, New Hampshire - Hubbard Brook CCASE Soil... | ecosystem: Environmental > Terrestrial > Soil...
AAGGTTAAGGTTAAGGTTAAGGTTAAGGTTAAGAGCCGCATATATGTCCGCACTTCTTGTCGCATTTCTCGTGTTCATCGTCGTTGCCCTGGCAATGTTCGTCGTTCTGTCTCTATTCGACCAGCGCCGCGCCCAGGCTCGCCTCATCAAAGATCGTCTGGCGACCGTGCAGAAGGCGCCGGAACGCGAGCCTGACGAAGAACTCGCCTTGTTGCGCGACGAGCAACTCAGCGAGATTCCCGCCCTCGACAGTCTCCTGCGCCGCTCCGCGCGGGTTTCCGCCATGCAGGAAGCTTTGACCCAGGCGGGCATGAAATTTCGCGCCGGCAACTTTCTCGTGGTGTGTCTGCTCTCCGGCTCTCTGGCCGCCCTCGCAGCTCTGGTCTGGAGCCGCAATCCCGCCATCACCTGGGCCGCACTGATCATCGGCGCATTCCTTCCCTATGCCGTTGTCTCCTATCGCCGCCAGAAGCGTTTCGAAAAGATCGAAGAACTTTTCCCCGAGGCGATCGACACTCTGGCCCGCGCCGTCCGTGCCGGCCACGCCTTCACCACCGCTCTGGAAATGATTTCCAACGAGACCACCGAACCCCTGGCCAGCGAATTCCGCAAACTCTACGAAGAGCAGAAATTCGGCATGCCGGTGCGCGACGCCCTTATGAATCTCACCGAGCGCGTCCCCCTGGTGGACGTGAAGTTCTTCGTCACCGCCGTCATGCTGCAGCGCGAAACCGGCGGCAACCTGGCTGAAATCCTCGACAATTTGTCCTACGTAATCCGCGAGCGCTTCAAGATTCAGCGCCAGGTGCGGGTTCACACCGCGCAAGGCCGCCTCACCATGGCCCTGCTCATGGGGATGCCGCCGGCCGTGGTGGCAATTCTTGCCGTGTTCAGTCCGGAGTTCGTCCGGCCGCTCTTTTATGATCCGATTGGACACACTTTGCTGGTAGTCAGTATTGCCTTGCAAACCGTTGGCTACTTCGTGATCCGCAAGATTATTAAGATTCAGGTATGAGCGCCCAGGTATCAAGATGCCGTTGATGATTTTGGCTATCGTCATATTTGTCACCGTCGTGGCGGTGGTGTTCGCCTTTGGGGCGGCCGTTGTGACCCCCAGTTCGGTGCTGGGAGCCCGTCTGCGCGCCCTGGGTGGACAGCTTACGCAAGCTCCCGAAAAGCCGGCGGTAAAACTAAAAGAACGTCTCGAGCAGGCGCTCGATCCCATCAGCAAGGCGATTCCGATGTCGCCGTCCGATGTCTCCCGCACCCGTGGGTGGCTCATCCAGGCCGGACTTCGCGAATCGCGCCACTCCAGCTATTATTTCGGAGCCCGCCTGCTGCTGGCCGGTCTGGGCCTGGCCGGAGTCATCGCTTTTTCCGGCTTCAGCAGCCTGAGCTTGCTGGTCTGCGTCCCCGCGCTCGGTTTCTTCATTCCGCGCTTTTTCCTGAAGCGCATGATTAAAGACCGCCAGCAGCGCATCCGTATCGCCCTTCCCGACGCTCTTGACCTCACCGTAATTTGCGTCGAAGCCGGATTGGCTCTCGACCAGGCGCTAATGCGCGTCGGCAAAGACTTGCATCACGCCCATCCCGACCTCAGCGACGAGTTTCATCTCGTGAATCTTGAAATGCGCGCCGGCAAGCCCCGCGCCGAGGCCCTGCGCAATCTAGTCGATCGCACCGGCGTGGATGACATTCGCTCGCTGGTTGGCACTCTCATCCAGACCGATCGCTTCGGCACCAGTGTGGCTCAAGCTTTGCGTGTCCACTCCGACTCCCTGCGCACCGCTCGCCGTCAACGCGCCGAAGAACAGGCCGCCAAGACTACAATCAAGATGGTCCCTCCCCTCGTTATTTTCATTTTGGTGCCGTTCCTCTTCGTCACAATTGGTCCGGCGCTCATTCAGGCTTATCACTCCCTCGTTTCGAAATAGTGAGCGCGTAGTGAAAAGCGTTTGAGGCACATCCAAGCAGAGAGGAAATCAGGAGCCGTCATGCCCGGATTGGTCCCGCGCGGCCAGGCCTTCAACCAGACTCGCCAGCTCCATCTCGCCACCAACCTCGCCGTCGCCCAGACGCACTGGTCCAGATTGCGCGGCCTGCTCGGCGTCTCTGAAGATGACTTCCGTAACGGCTGGGGGCTATGGATTCGACCCTGCCGGGGCGTTCATACTCTAGCTATGCGGTTTCCTATCGACGTCGTGTATCTCGACCCCGCCGGTACCGTCGTGCATCTCGAGAGCGCCTTGCGGCCCTGGAGGTTCGCGCCCGTCCGCTTGCAGGCAGCCTCAGTTCTGGAATTGCCCCAAAATACCTTAATCTCAACAGGAACCGCTATAGGCGATAGAATTGAGATAACAATTAAGGGGGACGTCTAGCGGCTTCGACTAGCCAACCCCAGGCCAGTCGAAAGTAGACCAACCCACAAGACCCTCCGTGATCAATACCCTCCAACTCGAAAACGCGGCCTACTTGCACGACGAGCCCAAGCTCCTCGTCGAGTGGACCCCGCGATGGGAAGGCTTCGTCACCTCCATCCGTCCCGCCTTTGCCCGCTCCGGTCCGCGCCTGGCCGGCGAAGCCCCTCTTGGCATCTCCCCGTATCGGGGAATGATCACGGCAATGTTGCTGCAAGCGTTCTTGCTCTTCGTCGTCATCATTCTTCCCGGAAAGATTGCCAACCTCCGTCCCTACGCCGCACCCAAGGTGCGTCCCTATGAAGTCATCTATTATTCCGGCGACGAGCTGCCTCGCACCGAAGACCTTGGCGGCGCCCAGGCCGGAGCCACCGGCCGCGCCGGTGGTCACGAAGCGCATCACCGAACCCAAACCATCCACGTAGCTCGCGGAGGCTCTCTCTCACCAAGAGTCGTCGATGCTCCCGACCTCAAACTTCCGCCCAGTGCGGGAGCGGTAGCCAACCTGCTCGCCTTCAAAGCCAAGCAAACCCCCACCAACCCAGGCCCGCCGCCGTCCGAAGGCCTCCACTCTTCGCTCACTGCACCACGTCTTGACGCGAACCTGGTTGCTCCTGCGCCAGCGAACTTCGCTCGCGATCAATCCCGTCGGGGACTCACGCTCGACGCTGTCGTTCCGCCCGCTCCCAACATTTCTTCGGACAAGTCTCGATCCGCTCCCACGCTGAATGCCGCAGTCGTCCCTCCCGCACCGAGCGTCCGTTCCGAACACACACTGGTAGCGCCGGCCCTCGACCCCAGCATCATCGCACCGGCTCCCAAGGTCTCGCGGGAGCGGACCGTGGCCACACCTTCTTTGGATCCGAGCGTGATTCCGCCCGCTCCCGACGCTGTCAGCCGCGAAGTTTCGCGCACCCGAGTGCAGATGAACAACGCCGCGGTGGTGCCTCCTCCAGTTTCAGCGCCGGAACGCGATTCTTCCCGCACCGCGAAACTCAACCTTCCGGCGCCATCCGTGGTCGCCCCACCGCCCTCCGCCGATTCCGCGCATGACCTGCGCCGGCTGGAAAGCGGCAGCGCCACCGACCCCTCAGCCGCCGTCGTCCCCCCACCCCCCACGCAGGCCAACTCCGGTTTCGTGAGCAGCGTCATCGGAAAACTCTTCGGAACCCAGGACGTTGTTCCGCCTCCGCCCGCTGTCTCCTCGGCAGGCGCTTCAGGAACCGCTCGCACCGCCCCAGGCGGCACGGGCAGTTCACAAGCCAACAACGTCGTTCCGCCTCCGCCGTCGATCGCTGGTTCCAGCTCGGGCACAGGAGGCGCAGGCTCCACTCGAACGAGAGGTTCGTCCCTCGGCGCATCCAACGTCATCCCTCCGCCACCATCTGTCGGGGCCTCAGGCTCTCCATCCGGATCCGGAAACTCTGGCGCCTCCGGCAATGGCACGCTCCTGGCCAGCGACGTAGTTCCGCCGCCTCCATCCATCGGTTCCGGAGCGCTCTCCGGTTCCGGCAGAAAAGGTACCGGCCTCGGCGGTCCCGGCGACTCCGGGTCAGCACTCGCTCCTCCCAACAGCGGCGGCGGAAGCAACGGCGGTTCCGGAGTAGTGATCTCCTCCCAGCCCGGCTCTACGGTCGGAATGCCGGGCGGCAACAAGGGATCGCTCGCGATGTCGCCCTCCGGTGGGGACAAGCCGGGCCTCGGCGGTTCCGGCGGAGGCGCAAGCATCGGTCACGGTGATGGTCCCGGCAGTGGCTTGGCCGGAGCAGGCTCCGGCGCTGGCAAGACTGGAACCGGCGTAGGCTCCGACACCAGTGCCCGAGGTGGAATCTCTCCCACACCCGGTCCCGGCGGCGCGGGCAGCGCTCCCACTGGCTCTCCAGCCGCGCCCGGCGTGGACGTTCGCGGCGGCAGCACCTACGTCGTCAATCTGCCCAGCTTCGGAGCCGACGGCAACGCCAGCGCTCCAACTCCTCCCGGACACAATCCGGCGATGCCGAAAGAGGGAGCGGCCATCACCATCGTGGCCACGTCGCGCTCCGGCGGCGCGTTTGATTTCTACGGCAAACTCCCCGGTGACAACTACACGGTCTACGTGGACACGTCGATGGGCATGGTCGTGATGCAATTTGCCGAAGTCAATCTCGTCGCGCGCACTACAGCCGGAACAGCGACCGGAGCACTAGTCGGCCCGCGCGGCTACGCCACCGATTTGCCCGCCAATCTTCCGCACGCCCGCGTAGTGATCAAATGCACCCTCGATACTTCCGGTAAGCTGCAGCACCTCCAGGTCCTCGAAACCGGCCCAGCCGCCATGACCGCCAAGATCATGGCCGCCTTACCTAATTGGAAATTCCGCCCCGCCATGCGCGGCACGCAGCCAGTCGAAGTCAACGCCTACCTCGGCTTCAACGTAGACACCAACGACCGCTATTAAATCCCCACGACTATCAAGAAGGGCACGTCTTCGGTCGCTCCGGAAAAACTCAAATTCGAGCAGGGCCGGGAAGGGCACGAATTCATTCGCGCCGTTACGCCATTCAAAATAAATTCGCGCTTCAGCGCCTGAGGTCCGCCGGGTTTCCATTTGGCAAGAAAGCCTGCCCCGTCATGTGACATCTAACCTTGTCATCCACAGCCCCAAAGTCCGATCATGGCAGCGAAGGCAGTCCGCCAACGCGATCTATTCCTCTTTCGCGCGGAGCTAAGTCCCATGCTGTCAGGATTTTCCCCGCAAGTTGTTGCAGGCCTAGGATTACTTCAAAAAACGGCCCTAACACGATGATTCCAATGGACCAGGGGGAGGGGGGTACCCCAGTTACAAGAAGGTAAATAGCCACTCTTTCCTGATTCGGGAAGCGAAAAGGCCCGACTGGAGCAATCAGCTCTGGAACCCAGAGGAAGGTTTGCCAAAGCCCGAAAGCCGAAGCCCGAAGCCCGAACCAGTCCTACCGCAGACGCAACCTCGCCAGCAGCGCATACGCCTTGCGAAACCACGGACGCTCACGCCGCCGCAGATATCCCGGCATCGTCGGCTTCTTGTCGAGAATTTTCTGGGCCCACTCCCGTGCCTCGTCAATCCGGCCCTGCGACTGCAGGAAGAGCGCGTGGTTGTAGTAAGTCTCCGAACTCGTGGAAATCTTCGTCGCCTGCTCAAAAAGCTCTTGGGCCTTTGCAGGTTGGCCAGTCTGCGCGTAGGCATGAGCCAGCAGGCCCTTGGCACGCTGGAAATCGTAATTCGGATCGGCGGCAACGGCGTGATCGAGATCAGGGACAGCCGCGGCGAAATCCCCGAGTTCGATCTCGGCAATACCGCGGCGATAGAAGGGATCGGCAGAATCGGTTCGCGACGAGATCGCCTTGTCGTAGCAGGCCCGCGCCCGCGCGAAGTCGCCATCATCCAGATAGAGCAGGCCCAGTTCTTCATAGTTCCCGGCCGAAGGATTGTCGAGAATGGCCCGCTCGAGTTCATGAATCCGCCGCCGCCGCGGAAACGCCTGAAACGACCCGCGCAGCAGCCCTGCATCGGGAAGCACTTCGGCGACAATGTAAATCAGCGCCCCGACCCATCCCAGGAACAGAATGATAAAAATCCAATAGGTATCCGGACGCCGGCGAATAAAGTGCACGATCGCCACCGCCTGCAGAATGAATCCCCATCCGCTGAGAAAAAAGAGATGCGATCCCATGGACAGCGAAGAATATCACGGGCCTTCGGGCTTCAGCTTTCGGGCTTCGGGCTTCGGCTTTCGGGCTTCGGGACTCGATAACACCGCACACGTTTCCCACAGCCTGCTTGTGACAGATGTCACCGCGTATTGACTACGGGAGAGCATAACCTGCAAGGCAGAGGATTATTCCCATGAGCGGAACCTACAAAGATCTCGAGGTCTGGCAATGTGCAATGGCGCTCGTCCTGGAGGTCTATCGGAGTACCGCAAAATTCCCGCGTGAAGAGATGTTCGGTCTACCAGCCAGATCCGGAGGGCCGCCGTATCCGTGGCCAGCAACATCGCTGAAGGCAAGGGTCGCTTCTCTGATCGCGAACTGAGCCAATTCCTTGCGGTGGCTCGCGGTTCGGTTTTCGAAATCGAGACTCAAGTTGCCATCGCCATTGATCTTGGATTTCTCGGCGAACCTCAAAGCCAGCAATTGTCGAAACGCTGCGCCGAGGTCGGTCGCCTCCTGAATGGCCTTGTCAGATCCGTAAGAAAGCCAGCGGCCTGAGCCCGAAGATTTCTATGTCACAATGAAAGCGTGTCGAACGCGAATAGCCGAAGCCCGATAGCCGAAGCCCGAAGCCCAGTCTCGCCGAAGCCCGAGGCCATCCGCCTTATCGCATCCGATATCGACGGCACATTACTCAATCCCCAGTTCCAGATTTCGCCCGACGACCTGGCGGCGCTACGCCGTGCCCATGATTCCGGTATCGAAGTCGTATTAGTCACGGGACGCCGCCATACCTTCGCCCTGCCGATCGCCAAGCAGCTAGGTTTTGATCTCTGGCTGATCAGCTCGAACGGCGCCATAACCCGTTCGCTGGCCGGAGAGACTTTCCATCGCGACCTGATGCCGCGCCAGCTCTGCCGCGAACTGTGCGGGAGCATGCGAGCGTTCCGCGGCAATACCGTTCTTACCTTTGACAAGGAATGCAAAGGCGCAATCGTGCTCGAGCACCTGGACGACTTGAACGCGAGCATCCGGCGTTGGCTGGAAAAGAACATGGCCTACATCGAATTCGTGGTACCGATCGAGAATGCTCTGGTGAGTGATCCCGTGCAGGCCATGTTTTGCGGTTCGATGGCACGCATGGCCGAAGCTCTGCGAGCGCTCGACACTTGCGGGATGGGTAACCAGATTACCGTCCTCCGTACTGAATACCCCGCGCGGGATTTGTCCATGATTGACGTGCTGAACGCGGGCTGTTCCAAAGGGCACGCTCTCGAACGCTGGGCCGCGCACCGCGGCTACCGCCGCGACCAGGTCATGGCCATCGGTGACAACCACAACGACGTGGAAATGCTTGAGTTTGCCGGACATCCGGTTATCATGGGGAATGCCTGCGAGGAGCTGCGCGGGCGCGGCTGGAGCGTAACCCTAGGCAATGATCGTTGCGGTGTAGCCGCAGCCGTCGCGGAAGTCGTCGGTGGCCACGATTGACCCCGCTCTTGTGAGTGGTGCATGAAGGGCACGGCTTTTCGTGCCGGGATCGGTCGGGAAGGGCACGGCTTCAGCCGTGCCGAAGAGGATCCAAGAAGATGTGGGCTTTAGCCCCTCCGGGCGCACCGCAACGTCTGACATGAAGAAGCCAATCCAGATCGGGCAATGGGCTACGGTCATCATTCTGCTCGCAGCGACAGCGCTTCCCTGCTCGGCGGCCGACACCGCCGTGCTGCGCAATGGATTCTCCATCCGTCACGAACGCCGCCGCATTATGGGGGCCATCACCCGCCTCTACGTCGGTGCCGATGACGCGAGTTTTGTGGATGTGCCCACGGCGGAGATCGACCACTTTGAAGCCGCGCCGGCCGAAGTCCCGCCTCAACCAGCGAAAAACGAGTCCACTTCGCTCCTTCAGTCGCAAGCTCCAGCGCAAACGCAATCTGCGGCGCAGCCGCAAACTGCGGCACAGCCGTTGGCGCGGGCACAGTCGCAATTTCCGGCAAGAAACGTCCAGCCTGCGCCGGATCTGAACGAAGTAGTAAAAGCGGCCAGCGGAAACTACAATCTGGATCCGGATCTGGTGAACAGCGTGATTCGCGCCGAGAGCGGCTTCAATGTGCGTGCGGTATCGCCCAAGGGCGCGCAGGGATTGATGCAGTTGATGCCCCGGACAGCGTCGCAACTTGGGGTGCAGAATGCTTTTGATCCGCGGGCAAATGTCGAAGGCGGCGCGCGCTATCTGCGTGAACTCCTCGAACGCTATGACTTTGATCTGATCAAGGCGCTGGCCGCCTACAATGCGGGGCCGCAGCGAGTGGAGCAGTATGGCGGCGTTCCTCCGTACTACGAAACCAAAGCCTACGTAGCCCGCATCGTGCGCGACTTCAACAAAAAGAAACTCGCCGCAAAGGCCGCGAGCCAGTCGACTGCTGCAAAGACTAAGACTACGACTACGACCGGCAAATCAGCTGGAACTCCTGTTCCGGCAAACAAGGCTCACAAGACCGTCCCGCAAGCCCAGGCAAAGGCGAGTCCCGCACCCAGCGAGCAGCAGACTGCGCAGTGAAACACCAGCCTTGCAGCGCAGCCCTCCCGTTTCCTGACTTCGCTGCGACGTTGAGGTGATGGTGCAGTTTAGCTTACGCGTTGGGCCGGGTGAGCGGGAGATCCTTCGCTACGCCTGAAAAGCGGCTCCGCTCAGGATGACAGTTGTTGTGTAATTGTCAAACCGCACCGCTACCGACGTTGAGCCCTGTTTGACCCTCTACCCGCAGTCATTTACCTTTGAAGTGCCGGTTCCGCTTCGCGTGGCGAGGTCGCGGCGCGAGGCTTCCCCTTTTCATGGACAAAAAGCGCATCGTGGTGAGTACGATCGTTTTCCTCATACTCGCCGCTCTGGTTTACTTTCAGTTTCGCGAATGGCGTGCCTTCGACTGGAGCAAGTTTCGCAGTCTCAGCCAGCAAATCCGCTGGTTCCACGTGCTCCACGCTGTGCTGTGGATCTATTTTGGATACGTCTTGCGAGCTGTCCGCTGGAAGATTTTTCTGCTGCCGGTCCGGCCAAAAGCTTCCTATACGGGACTGATCGCCTCCACGCTGATCGGATTCACCGGCCTGGCCTTGCTCGGTCGTCCTGGTGAGCTGGTTCGCCCTTACCTCATTTCCAAACGTGAGAACCTTCCGTTCTCATCGCAGATGGGAGTCTGGGCTATTGAAAGACTGTTTGATGTCGGCGCCTTTACCATTCTGATGGTGTTTGCCATCTTCTTTCTTCCGGGCGCGATGCAGTCCATTCCTCACCCTGAGTACTATCACAAGTTCCGCATTGGTGGCTTTCTGCTCATGGGCCTCGTGGCCGGCCTGGCCGTAGCCGCCGTCGTCGTCAGCCGCAGCGGCGAAGCCCTCGCGGCGTGGGTTGAGAAGCGCTTTGCCCATCTGGCCGCAAATCTGGGCAACCGCATAGCTGAGAAGATTCGCGAGTTCGGCCTGGGACTGCGAATCGTCCACGGCCCTATTTCCTTGGCGCTGTCGATCGTGGTTTCGGTGGCGATGTGGTTCGTAATAGCCGTCGCGTATCAGGAGGTCGCGCATGCTTACGGGACTGACGCGCTTGATATCTCGCGACCCCAGGTGCTGCTGCTGATGGGAGCGAGCATTTTCGGATCCATGCTGCAGTTGCCCGGCGTCGGCGGCGGCTCGCAGGTGGCGACGATCGCTGCCCTTACCAGAATCTTTGATGTCCCGGCCGAAATGGCGACGAGTTGCGCCATCCTGCTGTGGTTAGTGTGCTTTGTCGCGGTCGTACCGCTCGGCCTGGCTCTGGCCCACCACGAGAGATTATCGCTGCGGAAATTGTCGAAAGAGAGCCATCAGGCCGAAGAGGCGGAAATCGTCGCGCCGCCGGTGTAAACCGCGATTCCTCTCTATGCACTTGTCTATCACATAGGTACGGCCTGTGCGACCGGGCCTTACTTGCCTGTTACAATTTCTTTATTAATCCCAGAGATTCGATTTCGCTAAGCGGATTCTTCTTCGACCAAACAGCGCCATGAAATGTCCTTTTTGCGGCTTTGCCAACGATAAGGTAGTCGATTCGCGGGAAAGCAAAGAGGCGGAATCAATTCGCCGCCGCCGCGAGTGCCTGAAGTGCGGCAAGCGCTTCACCACCTATGAGCGCATCGACGAAATTCCGTACATGGTGGTCAAGAAGGACGGAAGGCGGGAAAAGTTCGACCGCCAGAAAATCCTGAATGGGCTGTTGCGGGCCTGCGAGAAGCGGCCGGTGCCGATCAGCAAACTGGAACAGATTGTGAATGAGGCGGAATCGTTCGTCATCGAGTCGCAGGAGCGGGAGCGCAAGACCAGCGAACTGGGCGAACTCATCATGAACCGCCTGCGCCGCTACGACAAAGTCGCTTACGTGCGCTTCGCCTCGGTCTACCTGGATTTCAAGGATGTAAAAGAATTCATGAACGAGCTGACGGATTTGGTGAAATCCAAAGAGGGAGTGGAAGTTAAGGCCAAAAAAAGTGGCCAGTGATGAAAGTCAGTGGCCAGTGGTCAGTGGCCAGTTAAAAACGAGGATGCGCGTCTTACTGGCCACTGAGCACAGACCACTGGCCACTGGTTAAAATCATGACTCATAAAGTAACTCTCATACCCGGCGATGGCATCGGCCCCGAAGTTACCCAGGCTACGGTGCGCATCCTTGAGGCCACTGGCGTGAAGTTCGCGTGGGAGTCGTTCCAGGTTGGAGCCGACGCCTTCGAGAAGTGCGGCGAGTACATCCCGAAAGAGGTCATTGAGTCAATCGAGCGTACCCGCGTTGGATTGAAGGGACCAGTGACGACTCCGGTGGGTGGAGGTTTTTCCAGCATCAACGTCGCTCTGCGGCAGAAGTTTGAGCTCTACGCCAACTTTCGCCCGATTCGTAACCTGCCTCACATCCCTACCCGTTACCCCGATGTCGATCTGATCATCGTGCGCGAAAACACCGAAAGCCTGTACTCCGGGCTGGAGCATGAAGTGGTGCCAGGAGTGGTGGAAAGCCTCAAGATCATCACCGAAAAGGCCTCGACTCGCATCGCGAAATTTGCCTTCGAGTACGCCCGCAAGAATCAGCGAAAGAAAATTCATGCCATCCACAAAGCGAACATCATGAAGCTGTCGGATGGCTTATTCCTGCGCTGCTGCCGCACTGTAGCCAAGAATTATCCTGAAATCACCTACGGCGAGCACATCGTGGACAACACCTGTATGCAGCTGGTGATGAATCCTTATCAGTACGACATGCTGGTGATGGAGAACTTGTACGGCGACATCATTTCAGATTTGTGCGCCGCCTTCGTAGGCGGCCTGGGATTTGTGCCCAGCGCCAACCTGGGCGACCACTGCGCAATTTTTGAGGCGGTCCACGGTTCAGCGCCGGATATTGCGGGAAAGAATCTGGCGAATCCTACCGCCCTCCTGCGCTCCGGATTGCTGATGCTGCGCCATCTGGGCGAGGTCGAAGCCTCGCTGCAGATTCGCAATGCTTTGGAGAAGGTATATCGTCATCGGGAAAAGCTGACTCGGGATATCGGGGGCGACGCGGGCACGTCGGAGTTCGCGGACGCAGTGATCGAGGAAATGGACAAGGCGAAGGCCGCGCCCGCGGTCGTACACTAAGCACAGTTGCTCGGGGCCTCATCGGTCTGAGGCGGAAAAGGGGCGTTATGAAACAGAGGTTAGTCACAAGTGTGGTCGTGGGCGTAGCCTGCATGTTTCTCTTCGCAGGCTCGGCGGCAGCGCAGGGCGGGACGTTGGTGGCGGCGGAGTTCGGCGACCGCGACCACCGCGTGGATGTAACTCCACAGGTACGGGCGTTTCTGCACGACGGCATCCTGCAGTTCGACGTCACCGACCGGAACCTGGGCGTGGATCCGGCACGCGGTCACGTCAAAGAGCTTTTCATCCGGGTTCGACACTGGGATGGCAACGTGGAAGAGTTTCGCTTCCCGGAGTACGCCCACATAAATCTTGAGTTCGATCCCGATGCCGGATGGCACGGCGGCGGTACGGAACTGGCCGTCGTTCGCGCCTACTACGGGGGCGCCGGACATTTCGCAAACGTGACGGAGCAGTTGCGCAGCTTTCAGCACGGAGGTCAGCTCTTCGTGGTCGTGGATAACCGCAGCATGGGCGGCGATCCTGACCCGTCGATCCACAAAGTACTGCGTGTTCTTTTTTATGCTGCCGGGCAACGCCGTCAAGTCGTGATTCCGGAGCACGGAGAGTTGCGGTTGCCCTAAGGCAGCCGCGAAGCAGGAGATCCTTGGCTCGGCCTGAAAAGCGGCGCGGCTCAGGATGACGCCATCCAAAAAGAATTTCGAAGTGCGCCACTAGCTGGCAATTTCCGCCATTGACTCTCGTCGAAGATGGGAGTAAATTCGCGGGTTCCGAGGAATCTGAGGGGATGGCGAAGACAACCCGCCGTGTGGGAGTAGTTCTGTTTCAGCTGGGCGGTCCTGACACGCTGGCTGCGATCGAACCTTTTCTTTATAACCTCTTCTGTGACCCCGACATTATTGACTTCCCGTTTGCCCGCATCGGGCGGAAACCTCTAGCCAAACTTATTTCGACGACGCGCGCCAGTAAGGTGCGGCACCACTACGCGACGATTGGCGGAGGCTCGCCCATCCGTCGGTTTACCGAGCGTCAGGCGCAGGCGCTTGAAACCGAGCTCGCGAGTCAGGGCATGGATGCGCGCTGCTTTGTGGCGATGCGCTACTGGCATCCCTTTACCAGCGAGGCGATCGCGCAACTTGAGGCGGCGCAGTGCGACGAGGTGGTGCTGCTGCCCCTGTATCCTCAGCATTCCTCGACCACGACCGGCAGCAGCCTGAACGAGTGGCAGCGGCTTTACCGCGGGGATGTTCCCGTACACAACGTCGGTGCCTTTTACCAGCATCCCACTTATTTAGACGCCGTGATCGAGAGGATCGAGGAAGCTCTGGCACGGTTTCCGGCGCCGGAACGCGCCGAGATTGTTTTCAGTGCGCATAGCGTACCAATGTCGGTGATCTCGAAGGGCGATCCCTATCAGTGGCACATTGAGGAAACGGTGCGTCTTCTGATGGAACGAGGCGGCTGGCCAAATCGTCACCGGCTGTGCTACCAGAGCAAGGTGGGAGCGAGCAAGTGGCTACAGCCTTCCCTGCACCGCACACTGCAGGACCTTGCGGCCGAGAAGGCGCAGGAAGTTTGCATCGTACCCGTGGCTTTTGTTTCCGATCACGTAGAGACGCTGGGCGAGATCGATCACGAAGCTCGCGAGAAAGCGCGGCGGCTCGGCATCCGGCAGTTCGAGATGAGCGCGGGGTTGAACGATTCTCCAAAATTTATTTCGGCCTTGGGGCAGTTGGTGCTGCAAGCTCTGGGCGAAGCGGTGGATTCCTGCATTCCGGTTCATGGAGCGGGAAGACAGGTCGCAGCGCCGGCGCTGGTAGCAGCCGATTAGTAGAGAAAACTTTGTTCGAGATGTAGACGACAGAAGCAAGAGAAAAGGAGGAAGACTCATGCCGGAGCCGGAGGGCGGCAAGCCCACCCCGAAGCCAGAGCCAGCAACGCCTGCCGCAATGGATGCCACGAAGTACGTTGGCACCCCGGCGGTCGGAACCTCGAAGGCAGCAGCGGCTGGTGGACTCTCTTCGTCCGGGCCCTCGAACACTGAGATCGACCGGCGGCGCCGCCGACTGGTGTGGGTCGCGGTTACGGCCTTCCTCACCGCCTGGTTCCTTGCGTTCTTTCGCTTCTTTCTTCCCCGCACTCTTTTCGAACCCAACACTGTTTTCAAGATTGGTTATCCCTCGGAGTTCGCTCTTGGCGTCGACACCAAGTTTCAGCAGAAATTCCGCATCTGGGTTGATCGCACGCCGGACCGCGTGTTTGTGATCTATGCGCGCTGCACGCACCTCGGCTGCACGCCGGACTGGAAGCCGAGCGAGAACAAGTTCAAATGTCCCTGCCACGGCAGCGGCTATGACAGCGAGGGAATCAATTTCGAAGGGCCGGCTCCGCGTCCCATGGACCGCGCTCATGTCGAACTCGCGCCGGATGGGCAGATCATCGTCGATACTTCGCGGCTCTATCAATGGCCGAAGGGACAGCCCAGCAAGTTCAACGATCCAGGAGCATTCTTGACTGGGGTGTGATTAGCGAGAGCCGTAGTGGTGCATGCGACAGCGGATTCCTCTCCGGGCTGCGCCCGGTTCGGAATGACAACGGTTAGAGGTTCGGAAGACGGTTAGAGGTTTGGAAATCATTTATGGCTGACGAAAATATCCCGAACGGCAAGAACGGCAAAGTGGGCCTGGTCGACCGCGTCAAAGACGACATTCAGGCGATGAAGGTCGACATCCCCGCCAAAGCCAAAGAGCAGATGGAAGGCCTGAAGGATCCGACCAAGACTCAGGTCTACACTTCAATCTTCCGCCACAAGCACGACGACACGCCGCGCAACCGGGCTCTGGGCGTGCTTTCGAACGTGTTTCTGCATTTACATCCCGCCAAGATCAATCGCGACGCCGTCCGGTACAGCTACACCTGGGGGATGGGCGGAATTACGTTCTTTCTCTTCATCGTGCTCACCTACACTGGCGTGCTGCTGATGTTTTATTACCATCCCAGCAAAGTGCAGGCGTTTCGCGACGTGCTCTATCTTGAACATGACGTTCCTTTCGGAAAAATTCTCCGCAACATGCACCGCTGGGCTGCCCACTTGATGGTGATTGGTGTCTGGCTGCACATGTTCCGGGTTTTCCTGACCGGGTCGTATAAAAAGCCTCGCGAATTCAACTGGAACATCGGAGTGCTGCTGCTGGTATTTACGTTGCTGCTCTCGTTCACGGGATACCTGTTGCCCGACGATCAACTCGGATTCTGGGCTGTGACCGTGGGCACGAACATGGCGCGAGCCACGCCGCTGTTAGGGCATGAAGGCCCGTTCGGCTCGATGCTGGGCATGACGCCTTACAACGACGTGCGCTTTGGACTTCTGGGCGGCTCGATTGTGGATGCAAATGCCCTGCTGCGGTCCTACATCTGGCACTGCATCGGCATTCCGATCGTTGCTTCGATCCTGATGATTGTGCACTTCTGGCGCGTGCGGAAGGATGGCGGAATCTCTGGCCCGGCTCCGGTCATGCTGGAAGCAGAAGCCGACAAGCCGCGAAGAGGACCGAAAGCAGCGGGCGAGTGATAGCGCAAACGAACGGCAGGTTCCTCACCGGGCCTTCGGCCCGGTTCGGAATGACAAAATTTCTTGAATAGTTGACACGAGAACAATTATGGACTGGCGACAACTTTGGGAGATTTGCTCGGCTCCAGACAACGTCCCGATCGTAGGCTTGATCCCGCTGCTGGGCTTCTACATTTATCTTGCGTGGAAGCAGGCGCACGCCAACGACCAGCTAATCGCGCAACTGGAAGGCGATGCCGCCCTGGCCAAAACGCATCACCGTAAGACCTGGCCGTTCAAGCCGGGCTGGCAAAAAGAAGTCCACGTCTGGCCGTTTCTTCTTCGGATCGAGTTCCTCGCCGCCATCATCGTCACCATCATTCTGATGGTCTGGTCGATCACCCTCAACGCCCCGCTTGAAGAGCCCGCCAATCCCAACCTCACCATGAATCCCGCGAAGGCTCCGTGGTATTTCCTCGGACTGCAGGAGATGCTCGTCTATTTCGATCCGTGGATTGCCGGCGTAGTGATGCCCACGATGATTATCGTCGGCCTGATGGTCATCCCCTACATCGATACCAACCCGCTTGGCAGCGGCTATTACACCTGGAAGCAGCGCAAGTTTTCCATCGGGACCTTTTTATTCGGCTTCATCATTCTCTGGGTTGCGATGATCATTATCGGAACTTTCATACGCGGCCCCGGCTGGCAGTGGTTCTGGCCGGGCCAGACGTGGGACCACAACCGGCTCATCTATGAGGTGAACCGCGATCTGCCCGATATTTTTGGGATCACATCGAACATAGCAAAGGCGGTTTTCGGCGCGATCATAGTCGGCGGCTATTACGTGCTCGGAGGTTTTCTCGTGTATTCGCTCTTCCGGCGATACATGGCGAAAGACTTCAAGCGCATGAGCCTGCTGCAATTTTCAATTACTCAGTTTCTTTTGCTGAGCATGGTGGCTTTGCCTCTGAAGATGGGGCTGCGCCTGGTGTGGCACATCAAGTATGTGTGGATTACGCCCTGGTTCAATATTTGAAGAACCACAGAGTGGTGAACGCGCACTAAGCAGGGATGCGGGCAGGGACGGTAGATTCCTCGCTTCGCTCGGAATGACAAAGGTTATCGGAATAGCTCTTGGATTAAGAAACAGTTTCGGAGGAAGCGGTGCCTGAACAACCCAACCCCGAGCAGGACCCGATCACAACTAAGTCGTACGCCGCGTATTACCTGGTCGCGATGGTGATTCTGATGGCAACGTTGTTCTGGGCCTTGTGGGACGAGGCCTGGACGCAGCGGCCATGGAAGGCTTTTCAGGAGCGCTGGGCAGAACGTTATCCCGCTTTTCTGAATACCGCGCGGTCGAAGTCGGCAACGTCGGAAACCGATGTTGAGAAGAATCCCGATTACCTCGCGCTCAAGCAAGCCTACGAAAAGACCTATCAGGATTCGAAAGCTGCGGGTGAAGAGGCGCGCAAGAAACTCGACGACGCGAGCGCCCGCCTACTTGCGGTGCAGAGCGTATTCACCGACCGTCGCGCCTATGTGAACGCGCTCACCTACGAACTCGAGACCAGCAAAAGCGATTCCGCGAAGGCGAGCAAGCGTAAGGAGATTGACGAATACAAAAGCGAACAGGCAACCGTTGAATATCCGGACGGGCACAAAGAGAAATACTCCTTCCCGCAGCTCGAAGAAAAATACAACGAGATCCGTGACGAGCGCACCAAGCTGAGCCTGGAACTCGGTGAGGTGCTAAAGCCCACCACCGCCGCCAAGGCGAAGCTGGATGAATACATCTCCGACCACATGGTCGACCTCACGCCCCAGCAAATCGACGGGTTGAAGAGACGCGCAACCGAATGGGTTCCGGCGATCGTGCAGATCAATGTGGCCGAGGCGAATATTGTTGATCGCTGCGAGTCCTGCCACATGAATGCACGCGAGCCGCTGAAAATCAGTGCGGCATCGATGACGGGCAAAGGCGAAAAGAAGCCCGACGAGTATGCTGATGCATTTCTAAGCCATACCCAGCCCGAGTTGCTGGCCCTTCACGACCCCGAAAAGTTCGGCTGCTCGCCTTGCCATCAGGGCAACGGACGCGCCACCACCAGCGTCGAGAAAGCGCACGGAAACTACGAGCACTGGCTCTGGCCTCTCTTTCCCAAGGAGAACGCGCAAGCTGGTTGCCAGAATTGCCACGCCGCCGACATGGTTCTGGTCAGCGGCGACGTCCAATGGCCAACCCTCAACAACGGCAAAGACCTCTTCCGCCAGCGCGGTTGCATGGGCTGTCACCGCTACGAGGGTTATGACAAAGAACCCGACGACCTGAATGCAATTGGCCAGCAGATCAAACAGATCGACACTCAGAAGATAGACAACCTCAAGCAGACCGCCTATCTCATGAAGCAGGCCGATGCGGCCCAGTCGAACGACGAAGCAAACAGGCTGAATACGCAGGCAGTCGACCTGAGAGTCGCGAACAGCAAGCTGGATGGCCGTTTGCAACAGCTTGATTACCAATCCCACAGCCTGATGCAGGACATGAAGAAGGTTGGTCCGAATCTCAAAGACGTCCGCCTCAAGCTGAACAAGAATTGGATTCCGGTGTGGCTGAAGAAGCCCTCCGACTTCCGGCCTACGACCAAGATGCCGAACTTCCGCCTGAGCGATCATCAGATTCAGGCAATTTCCGCCTACATCTGGCAATCCGGATTCACCGATCCGCTTCCCAAGCACAAGCCTGGCAACGCCGCGCACGGCAAAGAATTATTCGAGACCCGCGGATGCCTGGCCTGCCACTCCATTGGAGAAGGCGATCAGACGCAAGGCGGCACCTTCGCCGCGAATCTGACCCGCGTCGGCGAGAAAGCTAATTACGATTATCTGGTGCGCTGGATTCACAACGCACGCCAGCGCACTCGCCCCTACTGTCCTTACGAAAAGAAAGACATTGGCGCCGAAGATTATGCCAAGAAGGGCCTTCCCTACGAGTTCGATCTCGACCACAGCCGCTGTCCTAACGACGGCCATGAACTGCAAGTGCAGAACATGACAGTGATGCCCAGCCTGCGCCTGTCTCCGGAGGATGCCGAAGACATTGCCACGTATCTGATGACGCAGAAAAAACAGGAGCCGTCCTCCTACGCGGATGCTTCGTTCATGGACGATCCCAAGCTGAAAGACGACGGCAAGAAGTGGGTTCGTTATTTTGGCTGCTCCGGCTGCCACGAGATCGCGGGTTTCGAAGATGAAGGCCGCATCGGCACCGAACTCACGTACGAAGGCAGCAAGCCGATCGAGCGCCTCGACTTCGCGCTGTTCACCGAAGTCGCCGAGCGCGGCGGCAAAGATGCCGAGCCGATTAAAGACAAAGAAGACCTGGCGCGCCTTCCCGACGGCCCTGCGACCGAGCCCTGGTACGACCACAAAGGATTCTTCGAACACAAACTCGCCGAGCCCAGTATTTACGACCAGGGCAAAGTAAAAGGCGAAACTGAAGCGCTGCGCATGCCCAACCTGCACCTCACCAAAGAGCAGGTTCTCGATCTCACCACTTTCCTGATGGGAAGCGAAGAAACTTCCCTGCCGGCGAGCTATCAATACAAGCCCGGCGATGCGCGCCATGATATTCAGGAAGGTTGGTGGATCATCAAGAAGTACAACTGCATGGGCTGCCACCAGTTCATCCCCGGTCAGCAAACTATTCTGATGGGAATGAAACAGTATCAGGACATTCAGGAGCAGTTGCCGCCAAAGTTGTTGACCGAGGGCGCGCGTGTCGATCCCGAGTGGCTGCGCAAGTTCTTGTCGAATCCAGCGCTGAGCACCACCGACACAAACCGCAACGGCGTTCGGCCTTACTTGCAGGTCCGCATGCCCACGTTCTCTTTCTCCGACAACGAACTCCGGAAGCTGGTCCGCTTCTTCCAGGCGTTGTCGCAGCAACCCATGCCCTATATTCCGGAGCAGGTACCGGTGCTCACCAGCAAAGAGTCGGACATGGCGCGCAGTTTGTTCTCGAGCACTGCAGCTCCGTGCCTGAAGTGTCATGCCACCGGCGATCCCGGTCACGACAAGACCGCAACTGCGCCCAACTTCCTGCTGGCAAAAGAACGTCTGAAGCCGGATTGGGTGGAGCGCTGGATCACCGATCCGCAAGCCGTGAGCCCGGGAACATCAATGCCTTCGGGTCTGTTCAAGGAGCAGAATAATCAATGGGTGTTCGCCGGGCCAACGCCGCCGTCTTTCCAGGGCTATGAGGGAGATCATCGGAAACTGTTGACGGATTACATTTTCCAGCTCACTCCTGAAGAACAGCGGAGGGTAGCAGCGTCCATGCCGCACGCCAAGGCGGCGGTAGAGCGAAAGAGCGAACGCAAACAAGCGGCCGTGGAGTCGCATCCAGCGGCCAGTGGCGGTTCGCGGTAAAATGTCGTCATTCCATCAGGGGTTGTCTGCCCGTCACGGATTGTCATCCCGAGCGCAGCGAGGGATCCTGGTGTTTGCCTGTGGCGGCAGCACCTTGAGGGCAGGCAAGAACCAGGATCCCGCGCTTCGCTCGGGATGACAAGTGGTCTGGACGACAAGTGCTCCGGACGACAGCTGCTTTCGATGACAAGTGTTTCTAGTTGACCATAAGAGAAAGAAAAGAAAGAAGGACATCATGAATAAGAAAACGAGTTGGATGATATCAGTCAGCGTGCTTGCCCTGTGCGGCTTGCTGCTGACAGGGGCTTGTAGCAAGAAAGAAGAACAGCCGGCCAATAGCGCGCCAGCCGAACAGCCAGCAATGGCTCCCGCAGCCACTCCGATTGATCCTGCAACCGTGGCGACGGTAAATGGCACCGTCAAGTTCGATGGCGAAGTTCCCAAGCCAACGAAGATCGACATGAGCGTGGATCCCGCCTGCAAAGGCATGAACCAGGCCGAGAATATTGTGGTCGCCAACGGCGATCTCGCCAACGTCTTCGTCTATGTAAAGGACGGGCTCGGCAACCGCGCCTTCGACGTTCCCAAGGACGCGGTCGTCCTCGAGCAGAGCGGCTGCAAATATCATCCCCATATGCTCGGAGTAATGGCGGGTCAGACGATCGAAATCAAGAATGAGGATCAGACCACGCACAACATTCATCCCACGCCGAAAGACAACCGCGAGTGGAACGAATCGCAGCCCCCATCGGCGGCTCCGCTCGAGAAAAACTTCGCCCGCGAAGAAATCATGCTGCCGGTGAAGTGCAACCAGCACCCCTGGATGAAGATGTACATCAACGTGGTAAAGAGCCCGTTCTACGCGGTCACCGACAAGGACGGGAAGTATGAAATCAAGGGACTGCCGCCGGGGGACTACACGATTGCGTTCGTCCACGAAAAACTGGGCGAGCAGGACCAGAAGGTGACAGTCGGTCCGAAAGACACTAAAACCGTCGATCAGAGCTTCAAGGCTTCTGGCGCGTAACTCTCGACGGGCGCGGTGATGAACTACGTGGAGATAGGCCGCCCTGGCCTGCCTCCGCATCGCCGAAGCTCGACGACTTGTCAGAAAGAGTTTGATAAAATGAGGTGTCTAGCATAGCGGGCTGGGCCGCCAGCCCGCTATGCTTGAAAGCAGGGCGTCCTGCTCGCCAAAGGGGAACTATTCTGAAAGCCATCCCGGCAACCTACAACCGAGCCCATCACACATTCGCCGTCTTCGTGGCATGTGCGACGCTGGTCGTGATCACTGCCGGCGCCTTGGTCACCAGCAACGACGCTGGACTCTCGGTTCCGGACTGGCCAACTTCTTTCGGCTATCTAGTGAAGGTTCCGCACTTCGTGGGCGGCGTCCGTTACGAGTGGAGCCACCGCATGGTGGCCGGCACCCTGGTGACGCTCACCCTAGCCATTGCGCTCTGGACCTTCCTGGTTGAGAAGCGTCGGTGGTTGCGTTGGCTGGCTATCGGCGCATTCTGCACGGTCATCGCGCAAGCCACTCTGGGAGGGCTTACGGTTCTGTTCTTCCAGCCCCCTTGGCTTTCCACGGCCCACGCTACGGTTGCGCAAACATTCTTCTGCATCGCGGTAGCCATCGCAGTTTTCACCGGACGCCAGTGGGTCGATCGACCGGAAACATCGCGCCCCCGCGTAGAGCCGGACTCGCGCCACCCCAGCCTTTTCACGCTGACCTGCCTCTCCATCGTCGTGCTTTACGTACAACTAATCCTCGGGGGGATGTTCCGCCATCACGGCATGAGCTGGTGGCCGCATGTGCTGAACGCAATAGTCGTTTCCTTCGTGCTGGCCTGGACGGCGATCCGCGCCATCTCGGTCTATTCGAATATCGACGCAGTACGCCGCCCGGCAATCGGGATGCTCGCGCTGCTGATCACCCAGCTCTGCCTCGGCTTCACCGCATTCCTGACGCGCGTGGCCTGGGGACGAGACGCAGCCCAGCCAGAGTTGCCCATGGTCGCATCGACGGTCGCGCACGTGGCGGTCGGCGCCCTGCTTCTGGCGACAACGGTAGTTCTCGCGATTCAAGTGTGGCGCAATATTCCAGTCGCGCTGACAGAGCGTGTACCTCTGGCGCGACGGGATGCGTCAGCCGCATGAGCGCCAGACTTCACCATTTATATTCATTCTCATGATCTCGAACACGATCTCGTCGTAAACTGATAATGAATTAACTCAGGACCTCCCTTGGTATCGAAAGTTTCCGCATTCGCCGACGCCGCCCCGGAAGTAAAGCCTCCTTTCGTCGCGCCCGTGATTTCCGTGGAGAACCTGCTCCATCGCTACGAGAACCGCACCGCTCTTAACGGCGTTTCGTTCACCGTACGCCCGGCGGAATTGTTTGGCCTGCTCGGTCCGAACGGCAGCGGCAAGACTACGCTGTTCCGGATTCTTTCTACCTTGATGCTTCCCACCGCCGGCCGCGCCATCATCATGGGCTGCGATGCGGCTCAGGAACCGGCGCGCCTGCGCCGCCAGATCGGCGTGGTCTTTCAGGCCCAGAGCATCGACCTCAAGCTCACCGCCTACGAAAATCTGTGGCATCAGGGACATCTCTATGGCCTGCACGGCCCGGCCCTGACGAAGCGGATTCAGGAGATCCTCTCCCGCGTCGGCCTCGCCGATCGCGCCAAGGAAGTGGTCGAAACGTTTTCCGGCGGCATGCAGCGCCGCATCGAACTGGCCAAGGGATTGTTGCATCGTCCCGGAGTCCTGCTGCTCGACGAACCCACTACTGGCCTCGATCCCGGAGCGCGCCGCGATCTCTGGCAATACTTGCAGATGCTCCGCGACGAAGAACACGTCTCCGTGCTGGTCACCACGCATCTGATGGAAGAGGCTGAGCGCTGTGACCGCCTCGCCATCATGAATGAAGGCAACCTCGTGGCCCTGGGCACGCCGGCGGAGTTGAAAAGCGAAATCGGCGGCGACGTGATCCTGCTCGACGCTGCCCACGATGCGGCGTTGCTCGCCGAGCGCATCCAGGATCGCTTTCACGTGGAAACCACGGTGCTCGAAAATCAGGTGCGCATGGAACGCCAAGGCGCCCACCGCTTTGTCACTGAAGTGGTTGAGGCGTTTCCAGGAGAGATCGAGGCGCTCTCGGTGAGCAAGCCAGCGCTTGAAGACGTCTTCATCCGCCGCACCGGGCACAAGTTCTGGAGCGAAGATAACAATCGAACCGAAGACGAGCACTCCGATTCAAAAGATCACAGGAGGTTGTCATCCTGAACAAGCGTTCTTTGCGCAGTGAAGGATCCGGACGAGCCGCGCGAAGCGTCGCGACGCTTCTAGTAAGTAAAGCCGCGACGCAATAATCGCGCGTTTGGCTCGCTTCCTTGTTAAACTGCCGCTACCGGAATCACAGGAGGTAACAAACTTTCTATGATGCTGATTCTCTCTCTCGCGCTTGGAATACTCCCCTTACTGGGAGTCGTCTGGACCTTAACGAACGGCCTGATCACCACGGTCGACGGCCTGTTCCTGACCCTGATTCTGCTTACGCTCTCCGGAGTCTTCATGCTGAATGCCTATTGGGAAATGTTTGACCAGGGCATCCTGAAGAAGAAAATTCCGGCTCCCGTAGCCAAAGCTCCCGCGGCTCCCGCGCCGAAAGCGAGTTAAACTTCGTGGCTACTCAGACTGCGGCCCTCGCAAGAACCAGCGCGCCAGCCTCGGCGGGCGTGTGGCTGCCCGCCTTCACCCTGTGGTGGCGTGAGATCGTGCGTTTCTACCGCCAGAAGACGCGGGTCGTTGGCGTGCTCGCCTCGCCGCTGGTGTTCTGGGTCGTGCTGGGCTCGGGATTCGGGAACTCCTTCAGCTCCGGGACCGGGCAAGGCCAGGAGCACTACATGAATTATTTCTATCCCGGCACGCTAATCCTGATCGTCCTCTTCACCTCGATTTTCGCCATGATGTCGCTCATCGAGGACCGCAAAGAAGGGTTCCTGCTCTCCGTCATGGTCGCACCGGTCCCGCGCTCAGCGATTGTGCTCGGCAAAGTTCTGGGCGGCACCACGCTCGCGGCGATCCAAGGCTTAATCTTCCTGATCTTCGCCCCTTTTGCGGGCGTACACCTCAACCCGCTGCAAATCTTGTTAGTCGCCGTAGTCGTCTTCCTGGTTTCGTTCGCCCTGACCGCGCTCGGCTTCGCCATCGCCTGGCCCATGGACTCCACCTCAGCTTTTCACGGCATCATTAATCTTTTTCTGATTCCGCTCTGGCTCCTGTCGGGCGCGCTGTTTCCCCTGTCCGGCGCATCGGGATGGATTCGCGTCCTGATGTATTTAAATCCCCTGACCTACGGAGTCGAAGCCCTGCGTGACTTGCTCTACCCCGGCATGGACACCAAATTCCCCCTGTCGTCCTCCATCGCCACCTTGCTTCTGTTTTCTCTGGTAATGTTTTCGTTCGCATTCTTGATGGCCAACCGCCGCACCACGAAGCCGGCCGCCTGATCGCCAGAACCGATGTTCATAATATGATCGCTGAACAATACGCCTACTTCCCTGCCCTGATCGCAAGTCTGAACGGAGCCAGCGCCGTCCTTCTTTTGGCTGGCCGGTACGCAATTGCCCGCGGCAAGATGGCCGTCCACCGCGCTTACATGATCGCGGCTCTCGTTTCCTCGGCGCTTTTTTTGGCTTGTTATGTCTATTTTCACGCGCATGTAGGCGATATCCGTTTTCTCGGCGATCACTTCTGGCATGTTATCTATCTGATCATTCTCATCCCCCACGTGACGCTGGCCATCGTAATCGTCCCCATGGTCATCATCACGCTAAGCCGCGGCCTCCGGGGAAACTATGATCGCCACCGAGCCATCGCCCGCTGGACCTGGCCGCTCTGGATGTACGTAAGCGTAACCGGCGTGATCGTATACTTCATGCTCTACCAATGGTTCCCGCACAGCTAGGGCATCGCTGATTTATGATTGATGATTGTTGATTTAAAACCAAATCGAAGCTGATCCAGACTTTCAATCAACAATCAGCAATCATCAGTCAGCAATTTCTCTATGTCGATCGTAAGACTAAAAATTGACGTCTCCGGCACAGTAGGCGACGAAGCCTGGCGCGAGATCAATCAGTTCGATCAGATCCAAAGCGCTGACTTCGGCCCCCAATTTGGCAGCGGAGGCCTGTCCACAAGCCGTGTCGCCACAAGCCATGTGGCCACGGCCGCCTCGGCCGTGCCGCCAAGCGAAGCGCGGCGGAACCCCTACCCCAAAGGCGCCTGGATCGGAGCCGAAATCAAACTCCAGACCCCGCTCCTGGCCCAATATGCCGTTTCGCATTATCTCGAGCAAGAGCGCGTTCTAGACGCAGATGTCGTAGAGTAATAATGACAACTCCGTCTACCAGAATGTCCGCCAACCCAATCCCAGCCCCGCCCGCCATCGACGCCCCACACGCAAAGCCGGGCATGTCCCGCACCCAAAAACTTCTCTTCTTCGTCACTGCCTGGCTGATCTGCCTGATGCCGTTCCTGTTCTGGTGGAACACATGGTTCGGCCGCAATCTCTCTGACCAGCAGCTAACCGAATACCTGCACGACACGAAAAAGCCGCGCCACATTCAGCAAGCATTGGTCCAGGTGGGTGAGCGCATCACGCGCCAGGACACAACCGCGAAACAATGGTATCCGGACCTGGTGCGCCTGGCCTCCGATCCGGTAGAGGAAGTCCGCAATACCGACGCCTGGGTGATGGGACAGGACACGTCAGTCGCAGGATTTCACGAAACTCTGCTGAAGCTGTTATCCGACCCCTCGCACATGGTCCGCGGCAATGCCGCGCTATCCCTGGTGCGCTTCGGCGACTCCACGGGCCGCCCACAGATTCTGGCCCTGCTGCAGCCAGCGCAAATTACATCGCCCGAATCCGGCCGAATAATCGATGCAGATCGCCCTGGCACCGCCATCCACCAGAGCGGCCTGATAGCAAAGCTGGAATTCGGGAACAAACAGATTGCGGAAATCCGCTCTCCGATTCCTGGCCGCATTCGCTCCGTAGCCGGAACCGGAGCAAACATTGCCGCAGGCGCGGAACTGGCTGTAATCGATCCCGCGAACGACCAGGTCTGGGAAGCCCTGCGCGCCCTCTACCTCATCGGCCAGCCCGGCGACCTGCCAGCCATTCGCCCCTATGAGCGCGATCTTCCAGATATTTCCAACGACGTCCGCCAGCAAGCCACAGAGACTGACCAGGCGATCCAGAAAAGATCTGGCTCGTAAGTCGCGTGTGAATTAATTTGCTCTCAGGACTTTTCCCGCAACATCTACGGAGCTTCCCCGATTGCACTCATCAGACGGGTCATGAGACTAATACGAGCACTAGCAAGGATCAGGCAGCGTCGCTTGCCCTGTCCCAGAACGCTTTGCAGCTGCCATGCCTTGACCCGGTCCACTCGCCACTCGTTATTGTTTATGCAATACGAGGTTGGAAACAGAATCCATAACAAGAACACCCAGGAGGAAGGTCAGATTGTGCGAATCGCAGATCTCGCCAGTTACGGCCTCTGTTACATAGTGTCCGTCACTCCGAACCCAAATTGGGGTATCACAGCGAAAGAGGCCATCTGGAAGCCGTCCGAGGTCAGCGACTGATCTCCTGAGCAACTGATCTCTGAACGACTATCTCCTGGTCGAAGGCGTCGCCGGAGCCAGCCCTCACTCCGCCGCCTCCGCTACCACTCTCTCCACATCCTTCCACGCCGCGGCTCGCGGATCCACCACCTCGAAATGCCCCGCCCCCGCAATCTCCACCAGCCGCGCATCTTCCTTCGCTTTCTGCTTCGCGCCAACGTAATCGCGACTGAAAGCCGGGGGCACAATATCATCTTCCGCGCCGTGCACCAGCCACTGCCGTGCCTGAATCGCCAGCTTCATCGGATCCGCTTCCCGATAATGATCCGCAACCTCCGCCGGCGTCCCGCCCAGAAACTCCACCACAGCATCGTTGCTCAAGTGCAACGCGTAAGCACGCTGCAAGTCCACGACCCCGGCCAGCGATATCACGGCCTTCACGCCCTTTTCGTGAGCCGCCAGACAAAGCCCAAGCTGACTTCCGGCCGAGTGCCCGATGACGACGACTCGCCCCAGGTCAAACTGGTACTGCCGCGAGTTCTGTAAGAGAAACTGAAAAGCCGCCCGCACATCCGCAAACGTCCCCGGCCAGCCTCCGCCCGCATTTCCTACGCGCCGGTACTCCAGATTTGCAGTCACGATTCCCTTCGCGGTCAGCGCCGCGCAAAGATGCCCCATATACCCCAAATCGTACCTTGCTCTCCAGTACCCTCCATGAATGCTGACAACCAGTCCGCGCAGTCCTTTCCCCGGCGGCAACCGCAAATCCAGAAACTGATTCGAATCGCCGCCGTAAGCCACCCGAGCATCCGCCCGAGGCGGAGCCAAGCTCAAAATGTCCTCAGACAAAGCCATTCCGCGATTTACCCCGTGTCCCTCTGTGTCCCCTGTGGTTAAGGGCTTTGCATGCTCCACGACAAAAAGCAGCACCCAAGAACTTGGTTGAACTGGCCACTGACCACTGCTCTACTCGTATCTCAAAGCCTCGATCGGATCCAGCTTAGCCGCCCGCATGGCCGGAACCATCCCGCTCACCACTCCCACCAACGCCAATATCCCGGTAGCTACCACCAGAATCATCGGCGACAAAATCAGCCGGATGTCCCCCGCCTCCGCGTGCTTCGCCATCGCACTATAAAATGTCAGCCGCCCCACCGATACCGACACCACGTACGACAACAGAATCCCGAGCAACCCTCCCACCCCCGTAATCACCAGCGCCTCCGCCAGAAACTGAAACAGGATGTCACGGCGCCGAGCTCCCAGCGCCTTCTCCACTCCAATCTCCCGTGTCCGCTGCGTCACTGTCACCAGCATCATGTTCATCAGGCCCACTCCGCCAATCCCCAGCGTCAGCGTCCCAATAAACCCCAGCAAAACTTTCAGCGCCAGCGAAATAATCCCGAACTGCGAGAGCTGCTTCTGCGCATCGAACACAAAGAGTGCCCTCTGATCGTCGCTCTTGAAATCGTGCGCCGCCCCCAGCGTGTCGCGAATCGTTTGATCCAGCCGGTCGTGATCGAGGCCCTGCGAATCCATCCAGATCCCATCCAGATAGTGATTGTCCTTCAGCACATTCATCGAGTTATACGGAATGTAGATCGTCCGGTTATCGTCGTCATCGCCCTCCTGCATCCGCGGCTTCACCACTCCCAACACCTGGAACTCCACTCCATTCACGCGTATCTCTTCTCCCACCGCGGGCATCCCTGAAAAAAGTTTGTCCTTGGCCTCGGACCCAATCACCGCCAGCAACCGGTGCCGCTCGTTGTCTTCCTCGTTAAGGAAGCGGCCTTCATCCATGTCCAGATTCCAGATCTCCTCGATCGCCGGATCCATGCCCAACACCGGCAGGGTGAACGTCCGATTTCCGTTCTGCACCGACGAATCCTTCTGCGACATTCGCACCACATGTTTGCACAGCGGCACATTGTTCCGCATCAGTTCAACGTCGTCATTGGTGAAGCGCACCTGCACTCCCGCCTTGTTCCCTCCCGCCTGCTCCGACGTCCGCCCCGGAAATATCCCGACCGCGGTAGCCCCAAAACTCTGAAAAATATTAGTAATCGCGTGCGCGAATCCGTTCCCGTAAGCCAGCAGCAACACGACGGTAGCAATCCCCCATGCCATCCCAGCCATGGTGAGCGTAGTCTTGCGCAAGTCATGCCGCATAGCCGCAAACGCCTGTCCCAACAAATCCCTATGCATAAGTGCAGCTTCTAGCTCCTGGCTCGCAGCTTGTCCGAGGACGGTCGATCTACCCTGTGAGCCCCTGTCTCCCCTCTGTTTAATATCTTGGTTTTATATCCGTGTAAATCCGCGTGAAACCGTGGCAAAAGGTTTTCACTGGCCACTGGCCACCGGCCACTATTCTTTTCTAAGCGCTTCCACCGGCTGCAGCATCGCCGCCCGCCGCGCCGGATACAACCCCGCCACCACCCCCGCAACCGCCAGCGAAACCACCGCCAGCGCCGCCGTCGACGCCACCAGTTTCGGCGGATCGAATCCATCCCCCAGATTCACCTTCGCCAGCAACGCCATCAGGCCCGCGGCTCCCGCAATCCCAATCACGCCGCTCAGCAGCGTCAGAAACGCTCCCTCCACAAAAAACTGAAACATGATGCTCGCGTTCGTTGCTCCCAGCGCCTTCCGCAGTCCAATCTCCCGCGTCCGGTCCGCCACCGCTACCAGCATGATGTTGATGATCCCAATTGCTCCCAGCCCCAGCGTCACCAGCCCCACGCTCCCCAAAAACGCATTCATCGCGTCGAAAATCTTTCCCACCTGGTCCACCGTGTTCACCGTGTCCCACTCGTCGAATGAATCCGGATTGCTCGGATCAAACCCATGGTTCCGCGCAATGATCCGGTGCACTTCCTGCCGCGCCGTTTCGTGCAGCACCCTCGTCTTCGGCTGGTATTCGATAAGCGTAATCACATCCGGCGATTCCCCCACGTTCGTCGGACGAAAATACTCCCGCATCGTGCTGAACGGCATAAAGCACTTCAGGTTCTGCGTATTGTTATCGCCGTGTCCAATCCGCTGCAGCGTCCCGATCACCTCAAACTGCACTCCGTTCAGCAGAATGTTGCTTCCCACCGCAGGCCGCCCCAGAAACAATGTCCGCTGCGTCTCATCTCCCAGCACAATCACCGCCCGCTTCTGCGCGATGTCCATCTCGTTAATCCAGCGCCCTTCTTTGATCGGCAGGTAGCGGATCCGGTTGAACATCGCCGGCACTCCCATAAGGTCCCCGCTGGACTGGAAGAAATCACTCACTGCCCGAATATCGTTGCGCCGGATTACCGGCGCCGCCGCTCCCACGCTCCGGGCCTCCTGCAAAATGTCCAGGTAATCTCGGTCCGTAAGGTAGTACTGCCGCAGCGCCGTGAAACTTCCCTGCATCACCGGAGCCCGGCTCGACCAGATGAACATCACATTTTCGCCCAGCGTGTCGAACTGCCTCTTATTTCCCGACCGGAATCCTTCCCCCAGTCCCACCAGCAGCAGCAGCGAAAACACTCCCCAGGCAATTCCAAACATGGTCAGAAACGAGCGCAGTTTGTGTCCCCACAGGGTCCGCAACGTCTGCCCGAAAATGTCGAAAATCAGCCGCATCCCTATATTATACGGGCTGCGCCTCAAAGCTCTTTTTTACGGAAGCCTGCGATGAAACATCTCTGGAGAGCGGTAATCGAAGTATCTTTTATCGTCTTCCTGTTCTATTCCAATCTCCTGATGGGAGAATTTGAGCGCTCCGGCATGGGACAGAAGAAAGGAATAGCCTGGGCGATCAAAGACGTCTTCACCACCGCCAACTTTGAAATCGCCCTGATCGCCGCCCTGATCGGTTACATCCTCTTCGAATTCCTTCGAAAACAATTCTAGGCAATCGCAG
>Ga0070766_10000117_pt1 | contig 30029 bp, 23 predicted proteins | sample HubBroMetageWFT6_FD_69782 | JGI IMG/M metagenome (GOLD analysis project Ga0070766, IMG submission 69782) | Warmed and freeze-thawed soil microbial communities from the Hubbard Brook experimental Forest, New Hampshire - Hubbard Brook CCASE Soil... | ecosystem: Environmental > Terrestrial > Soil...
TGTTACGCGCCTGAGTGCTGATGAGAGAAGGTCAGCTCATCGATGCATCAGGCTGATCTGCGGGAGCGGGCAGCGTTGTTGGCCAGCGCGTTGGCTTCCAGATTGAGTTCGCGGCTGATGTGGGCAATGGAGAATTCGAGTGAGCGGGCGAGTTTGCGGCAGGTCCAGTTCAGGGAATAGAGGCGTGGGCTGCGACAGGCATACAGGCCGGTCATCTGCTTCACCACAATTTCGGAGTCCGAAAAGACATGCAGGGTGCGGGCCTTAACCGAAACCGCGTGCTGCAGGGCCTCCAGCAGGGCGACGTACTCGGCCACATTGTTGTCCTGACGGCCAATCGCGCGGGCAATCAGCACTTTCTCGCCATCGGGGTGCTCGATGACCACTCCAATGCCGGACGGCCCAGGACTACCGTGGGATCCGCCATCAACGTAGGCCACAAGATTCGGCATCAAACCCCTGCTACTTCGACAATGCCGCAGTACCTCTCCGGAGTCAAGAGGCTTGTGTGGTTCCCATTGGTGCAAAACTCTGACGCGGGCGTCTGTGAAAAACGTGTGACAAAAGCGGAAATATTTGCTCGACTCAAAAGTCGACTCGCCGCTTTTTCAGCGACTTGCGCACTAGGAATACGGTTCGAAAATATACGCAGTTTGCACCAACCTTGGGCATTGACAACCCGCTTTTCTATATTAGGATTGCCCTCGTCGACGGCAGAAAAGGGTTGGCATCATAATAGTAGCTGACCTGAAGTACGCTGAGTGGCCCGTTCGAGCGAGGTGACTCGCCGCAACTGCCAGACCCGAAAAAACCGACTGCGCTGCGAGGCGTCAGCCGGGGTTTGGAACCGCGAAAGCGGTGGCCGCATCAAGGGCTGTGACGGTACATGCGTCCACGCCGAGGGCTCCCTCGCAGGAGTTGTCGGCTAGAGCATAACCAAAGTCACAGCCTTTTCTATTGCCCAAAGCCCTGGCGTCTGCTGGCTCCGAACATCGTTTCATTCCGTCAGCCAACTTTAGAGCCGTTCAACAGTCGCTGTGTGCGATCGTCTCGGGTAGAACAGCGCTTAAGCGATCGTCTCGGGTAGAGCAGCGCTTTAGCGCTGCGTCCCGGCCGAACCCTTTAGATTGAGCCGGGTTTCAACCCGGCGGCAACTCTATCCCCGTGGAATTTCTCCACACCACCGCATTCGACTATTCGTTTCCTTTATCAACAGAATTCTGCAAAAGCCTGTGTAAGATTCGGATTTTGCGGGTTTGCAGAGTGTCTTTCTAAGGACTTCCACGTATTGCACTCGTAACGGTGCGATTGCGAAACCCGCACCGTTGATGACATTTTTCTTTTCACGAAAAGAAGCCACAAAGCTGGCCTTTTGGCCTTGGCAGGACACTCTCCCCGGATCTGGACTAAGCGCTTTACATGCAGAATTGTGCCGCCGCGACCGCCTGCTGGTCCACTTCGCCGATAAAGAGACTCAGCCATGCCTTGCGTTCAGATCCGAGTCGTCTGCCTTCCCTTGGAAAAGAAACTGACGAACCTCACAGCGGTCGCATCCAACTGTCCGTCGCAAATGCCACAAAGCGTTTAGCGAGGTGCATATGGAGGTGCACATGGAAGATCCAAGCCTCCCAACTGGCCGAGGGTCGGATGCGGATTCAACTCGCGGCTCATTGCCGGCGCCGTCACTGCCGCCAGTCGACGAGAAATTACAGAAGCTGCTCGACAAAGCTCTGTACGGCGGAGGCCACCCGTCGGCACAAAAGATCAGGAATTTCTTGAATGGCACCTGGCTCGGCGAACCTTTACATGTCGTGCTCACTGACGTGCCAGTAGGAGCCTGGACGGTTGCAATGGCGTTTGATGCTCTGGACCTCGTCTTCAACCGCCGCGAGTTCGCGCGGGCGTGCGAAACGTCAATCGGAATCGGGTTGCTCGGGGCGGCAGGCGCGGCCGTAACCGGAATGACGGACTGGTCCGACGTTGGTCCTCCGGCTCGTCGCGTTGGACTGATACATGGTCTTCTCAACTTAAGTGGCGCTGCGTTATTTGCAACGTCACTGTTTTTGCGAAAGAAGAAATCCCGTGCGACCGGTCGGATTGTGGGCGTTCTCGGCTACACAGTTATGAGCTACGCAGCCCACCTCGGCGGCAAGTTGGTGTATGAGCACAGAGTAGGCGTTGACCGCACAGATGGCCAGTTATTCCCAGAGGAGTTCACCGCCGTTCTGCCTGAAACAAGCTTGAGGGATGGCAAACTTACGCGAGTGATGTATCAGGGCACGCCGATTCTACTTGTCCGTCGTGGAGATCGTCTCTTTGCCATGGCTGAGACGTGCTCCCACTTCAGCGGTCCGCTCTCAGAAGGCAAACTCGAAGGGGATACGGTTGTCTGCCCCTATCACTTCTCGCGCTTTGCGTTGGAGGATGGCCGAGTGCTCGACGGGCCAGCTGTTCATCCGCAGCCCTGCCTGGAAGTCCGCACGCGGAATGGACAGATCGAAGTGCGGCATGCACCTCTTCGTCACTAACCTGGGATTATCTGCCGCCCCAGCACTTCGGAGTCTGTGTGAGAACTAAGATCCGGGTGGCAACGGTGGTACAAACCGCAAGAAACCAGCCCCGCCGGGTGCCCCAGGTTCGCGTCCTGTCTTTGGACGCTAACCCGGGCCGACGCCGTGTCTCTAGGCCGCTTTGCGAGTCTTGATCTTATGCAGCGGTGCGGTGGTCGCTGCTATTCGCAAATCGTAGTCCGTCTGAAGATTCATCCAGAACTGCGGCGTCATGCCAAAGTACTTTCCCAACCGAAGCGCGACATCAGCGCTGATGGACCGCTGCCCGCGCACGATCTCGTAGATGCCGGGAAGGTGAAGCGCCTTGGCCAATTGATAAGCGGTGATTCCCATGGGCTCCATGAACTCAGTGCGGAGAATCTCGCCAGGATGCGCCGCAATCGTCTTTTGCTTCCGCCGGGGCATGGGTTCTCTCCTCAGTGATAATCCGTGATCTCAACTTCGTAGCCGTTACTCTCGCGCCACTCGAAACAGATGCGGTACTGATCGTTGATGCGAATGCTGTACTGGCCTTCACGGTCGCCGTGCAATCGCTCGAGTCGGTTGCCGGGTGGAACTAGCAAGTCCGTCAGGGCCGTGGCCGCGTTCAGCATCTGCAATTTCTTGAACGCGGGTTTGCGGAGGTCCGCCGGGATGCGCCGGGTGCGCTCTTCCTTCCATAAGCGCTCCGTCTCGCCGTCTCGAAAACTCTTGATCACGCCATACAATACTAATGCTACGCGTTAGTAACGTCAATCGGGAATAGGCTGGTGGCACTGACAACCGACAACTGACCACTACTTTCCCATAATGGGAAATTTCCGGTTACCTTCGTAACGCCCACTCCCCCGAAATCTCTCCCTCCACTCGTGACTTCTCCGTACCCTCAAAGTTGGACACCTATGCCCGGGCAGCTGTTTTTCTGACAACTGCCCGCTGGCAACTGACAACTTTTTCGAGGAGCGCCATGGAATACCGTACTTGCACCTACATCCACGACGATGGCGGCATCTGTAAATCCGCCGCCGTCACAGACCGTAACCTTTGTCTTAGCCACCTCCGGCACCGTGCCCGCCTCATGCGCATGGCCCAGTACCGCGCCCGCGATCAGCGCTTCGACTTGCAACTCCCGCCGCTCGAATCGATGTTCGCCGTGCAATCGGCGCTCACCCAACTCTCCGAGGCACTCGCCGCCGACATGATCGAACTCAAGCGCGCCGACCGCCTCATTCGCGTGCTAAACATTGCGTCCCGCAACTTGCTCAAGTCCGACAAGTGGCCTGCCAGCCCTTATCGATCCGACCAGCCCGCTCCCGCAGTCAACCTCGCCGACTACGGTCTGCCCAACGACCTCGATCTCAACCTCTCACCCGAAGCGGCGTTTCCCGCTCCCGCTGCTTGCGAAACTGACAACTGCCCACCGGTAACTGACAACTGTTTTCCGATGCCCACCGTCAATTACTGCGAGCACGGCCCTGGCTGCCCCGAACACACCATCCGCGCCGACTACCCCGAGACGCCCGAGCTCGCCGAACTCCGCGAGATTCAGGCGACCCAGGGCATGGACGCAGCCACCGAGCGCTACAAGCAACAGCAGCGCAACCGTCACCGCCGCCACGTCGTCACCAGCCGTAAGCGCTATGCCGCCATCGCCCTGGAAAAGAACATGCGCCTCGCCGCCGAAAGATTGGCCGAACAGAAGCTCGCCGAGCGCGCCGCCGCACAAAACATCGCGCCGGAACCAAGCGAAGCCAGAAAGCCGCCCGCCAGCACTATTGAAGAAAGCGCAGCGGCAACCGAACAGGAGGTCCTGTCCATCGCCTGATTGAAGTGTCGAGATTGACGTGTCGAAAGTAACGCGTCGAATCGGAGTAGTCGAGCTCGCGTACAGCCGAACTGTGCTTTGCGAAGGGTGGAGTACGCCCTCAGCCGGGTGGAGTATCCCTCGAGAGGTTGGAGATCGCCTTCCGGAGGATGGAGTACGCCTTCAGGTGTACATCTTGGGCCCGAGTCTTGAGATTCGTGCTTTAGCGCCTGAGGTAATTGCGGCTTTACCGCAGCGGCTGAAGCCGATTCCTTGGTAGGGCATGAATGCACTGCTGAAGCAGTGCTCCACCCAGGCACAATCGAGGAGCTAACTCCTTACGGCAGACATGGATAGCTATAACTACCAATAAAATGAATATACGAACAATTTCCACCCAACTCGATGAAAACAAAGGAGGCGCGAGTGCTATTTGGAGGGATGTAGCCCGAAGAAAAAGGGCGATCCCTTGCGGGACCGCCCGATGCAGTTGGAGCTAGTTGTACTGGTTGTCGCCGTTATTCCTTAGCCTCTGACATCTGCTGTATGACCTGATCGAGATTGAAGCTGGCCGGCTTCTGGCGTGGAGGGAATTGCTTGAAGCTGGTCAGCCACTGTCCGACAAAGGCCTGGGCAGGGGTGAGCAGAAAGACGCGGTCGATGCGCCAGTGCGAGTAGTCGATGGCTTCCATCTCGGCGCGCTCGAAAGGATCGGCGTGGAGGTCGAAGAGCTTGGGAACGCGCAGAGAAACGAATGGCGTTTCCCACACCGAGAAGCCGTGAGCGGGCTGCTCGAGGAACATGGCCTTCCACTTGTCGTAACGCAGGGCAGCGAGCTCGCCGTCGTCGGTCCAATAGAGGAACTCGCGACGAGGATCGACGTCGGTGTCGCCCTTGAGATATGGCATCAGGTTGTAGCCATCGAGGTGGACCTTGAAGGTCTTGGCGCCAGCCTGGTAGCCGGTCAACAGCTTCTCTTTGACGTCGGGCACGCCTGCGGCGGCCAACAGGGTGGTGGCCCAGTCCTCATGGGCAATAGTGCCGTTGAAGACCGATCCCGGCTTGACGGTTCCCGGCCAACGGATGAGGAAGGGCACGCGATATCCGCCTTCCCAACTGGTGTTCTTCTCGCCGTTGAAAGGAGTGGTTCCGCCGTCGGGCCAGCTCATGACTTCCGCACCGTTGTCGCTGGTGAAGATGACGATGGTGTTGTCAGCAATGCCGAGGTCGTCGAGCTTCTTGAGGAGCACGCCGATGTTGTCGTCGAGCTGGGTCATGCCGGCGCCGTAGAGGCCCTTCTGGTTTTCCATGTCCGCGTACTTCGGCGGCAGGTGCGTCCAGATGTGCATGCGGGTGGTGTTATGCCAGATGAAGAATGGCTTGCCCGCCTTGACGGCGCGGTCCATGTCTTCTAGCGTGACCGCCAGGAATTCGTCGTCGGCCGTCTCCATGCGTTTCTTGGTGAGCGGGCCGGTGTCTTCGCAGGTCTGCTTGCCCCAGGGACCGAAGCGCGGATCGGAAGGCGCGGGATTGTCGGTGGCCGTGGCTTTGCACTTGAACACGCCACGCGGGCCGAACTCCTTCGTGAAGGTGGGGTTCCTCGGGTAGTCCACGTTCTCCGGCTCCTCTTCGGCGTTCAGGTGATAGAAGTTGCCGAAGAATTCATCGAAGCCGTGCACGGTGGGCAGGAATTCGTTGCGATCGCCAAGGTGGTTCTTGCCGTTCTGGAAAGTCATGTAACCCTGCGGCTTGAGCAGCTCGGCGATCGTCGGGTCTTCTTTCTGGAGTCCGAGCTTCGAGCCGGGCAGTCCGACCTTGAGCAGGCCGGTGCGGATGGGGCTTTGTCCGGTGATGAAGGCCGCGCGACCAGCGGTGCAACTCTGCTGCGCGTAAGCGTCGGTGAACAGCGCTCCTTCGTGAGCGAGGCGGTCGATGTTGGGCGTCTTGTAGCCCATCATGCCGAGGTTGTAAGCGCTGATGTTGAAGTAGCCGATATCGTCACCGAAGATGACGAGGATGTTCGGCTTCTTCGCGCCGGCTGCTTGCGCTTGTGTGCTCGCAGTGCCGCCCGCGAAAAAGCTCGATACCGCGAGAGCTCCTACTGCCAGCTTTCGAATTCCTGCACCTAAGTCCATGTGTGTCCTCTCTTCAGGTGATAGTGATTAGCTCCCGCGGAGGGAGACGTACCGTTCGCATGCCCCGTTCACGTGATCGCGGCGGTTGGGAAACTGTTACTTGCGACGGGGGGACTCTCAGTCCGTGCCGGGTTGCACACGGGAAGTCGGGAAGTTCGCAGAGAACCAGGAGCGCTGAACACGCGGGAGAGTATCTCCCACGTCGTGATCGATGTGTCGGTGGTGCGTTTGAAGTCTACTACAACCGTATCGGGCTGACTCGCGCCTTAGCTGCGGATGGTGCTTGTCGCTTCGTCCCAGGTCACTGTTGCCTTGCGGAAGTAGGCCTGGTTGGCCATGTGACATGCTGCGGCGGCGTGGTGTCCGAAGACGGCGTCTTGTACAACCGGCTTGCGAGAGCGCACCGCTTCGAAGAAGTTCCACAAGTGCGGCTTCACGTCGTCGTACGAGATGCCGCTGTAGGTGACAGCTTCGGCTACGAATTCCTTTCCGGGGGCGGGCTCGTGCTCGTCGTCCCATTGCTTTTCGTAGGCAGTGCGCATGGCGGCGGGGAATCCCTGAGAGTAATAGCTGGGAGCGGTGTCGATACCACGCTGCGGGGTGAAAGTAAAGTCGCGTTCGCGGATCTCGAGCATTCCCTTCGGACCCATGAGGCGAGTCATCTCGGTGGTTTCGGTGCCCAGCGTAAGACGCACGTAGGCGGGCACGCTGCCGTATTCGAAGATGGCGGCTTGCAGGTCGGGCATGTTGCGTCCGTCCTTCCAGCGAACGATGCCTCCGGTGGCGAAGGCGCGCGTGGGCGCCTGGTTCATGCCGGTGACGAACATCACGCCGCTGACGAGATGCACCATGAGATCGCCGGCGACGCCGGTGCCGTATTCCTTCCAGCAGCGCCAGCGCGCGAAGGTGATGGGATCGAAGGGCTTCTTGGGCGCAGTGCCGAGCCAGGTGTCCCAGTCGAAGTTATCGGGCGAGAGGCCGGGAGGCGGAGGATATTCCCACGCGCCGGTGGGATCGTTGCGTCCGAGCGAAAGTTCGACGGAGAGCAGTTCTCCGATGGCTCCCTGGTCGTAAAGCTGTTTGGCTTTCGCCAGCAGAGGGGAGCTGGTGCGCTGCGAGCCGATTTGCACGATGCGTCCGGATTTTTTGGCAGCGGCGACCATGGCGGCACCATCTGCCACACTGTGGGACATCGGCTTTTCGCAGTACACGTCTTTGCCGGCGGTCACGGCGTCAACCACGATCTGTTTGTGCCAGTGGTCGGGCACGGCGACGATCAAGGCGGTGATGTCCTTGTTGGCGAGAAGTTCCTGGTATTTGCGGGTGGTCGCGATGTTGGGCCCGGCGATTTCTTTGGCGAGGGTCTGGCGGCCGTCCCAGAGATCGCAGGCGGCGACGCATTTTGTTCCGGGTAATTCGACGGAGTTCTTCAGCAGGCCGGAGCCCTGCATGCCGATGCCGATGATGCCAAACTGCACCATCTCGCCGCTGGGGCCGGTGGCCCATTGTTGGGCGTACGCCGTTTCGGGCAGTGCGACGGCTTTGGCGGCGAGGGCGAGTCCGGCGGCTCCGGCGGCGGTCTGTAGGAAGTTGCGGCGGGTGAAGTCACGTTTCATGGCAGTGATCGCCTCCGGGCGATGATCGAATTCCCTCAGGGGCTAAAGCCCCGAGTCAAAATAAAACCGCGTGGACGCTGGCCTGAAGGCCAGCTCTACCAAAATCCTCGGCTGAAGCCGTGCCCCTTCAAAGCGCTATTTCACGAGCGGTTTCATAGCGACTTCTTTGAAGATGACGACGTCTGCGTTCTCGTCCGAATACTTGCCCTTTTGTTCGTCATAGTTGCCGTGGTTCTGCAGGCCGAACCAGCCGAAGTTGGGGCGCCGGCCGCGCGTACCCTCGAACCAGAACTTCCTATCGGGCACCGGATCGCCTTCGGTGTAGTCGGTGACCTTAACGCCGTTGAGCATGACGACGGTGCGCGGGCCATCGAGGGTAATCTCCATGGTGTTCCACTGCGGGCCGGGCTTGCCGGGTTTAGCGAGTGGTTTGGTCAGCGAGTACAACGTGCCAGTGACGTGGTACTCGTCTTCGCCCGAGGTTTCGGGATGGTTGTCGATCTGGACTTCATAGCCGTAGTGCACGGGCATCCAGGGTTCGCGTGGCTCGATAGGGATGCGGATGAAGACGCCGGAGTTGTCGTTCTCGTCACGCATCTTATAAACGACACGGATCAGGCAGTTGCCGACAGGGCCGGAGGTCCAATAGAGCAGTCCCATCCCGCCGTGGGTTCGCATGAGTCCGTTCTCGACAATCATTTCGCCGGGGCCGACGTGCTTCCAGCCGGTGAGGTCCTTGCCGTTGAAGAGCTGGATCCAGCCGTCTTGCGCGAGAAGAGGAAGAGCGAACAGAAGAAGGATAGCGAGCAGGGTAAGTCGTTTCACGGCGAGCCTCCGGAGAGAAGCGTCGGGACAAAGGTGAATTGTCCGCAGCGGAGAAATGATGCTCCGAGGGGAGGGATGTTGGCAAGAGAGTAAAGCAGGGACGACGGACTATGAGAAGAACTTGCCGTGATCCAGCGAGAGAATGCCCTTCTCAACCTCTTGCCGGAACCATTCGTCGTGGTCGAAGTAGTTGGCGACCAACTCCTCCACGATCTGGCCCGCGCCTTTGCCAGTTTGCGAGGCAATGCGGTTGAGCTTGGCGTCGAGCTCGGGTGCCAGGGAGATTTCCATGCACTGATTGTAGGCGGGAGCCACAGCAACTGCCAGCCGAAGGCTTTCGCAACCATAGGGGTCCTTCGACTCGCTGCGCTCGCTCAGGATGACACCGTAGGAATGATTACGAGCCCAACTCCAGCACGATCACCTGATCGATTTCGCGAGCCGTGCGTTTTGGAAGCTGGAGCACTACGTTGGCTTCCGACAACCCGTAGCTCACTTTGGCTCCTCCATTCAAGAGATGCGCGTCGCGCATTGGCTTCGTGATGCCCGGCAGCGCCAGTACGCTTAGCGTCGGATCGAGCACGTGCACATAAATGATGTTGCCGCGCTGCGTAGTCACGCCCCATCCGCCCGGTTTCACCGGGCCGCCGTGGGTGCCGTAGATTGATTCCCCGTAAGTCTTCAGCCAGGCTCCCATCTCGCGCAGGCGATCGGCGAAGGCGGTTTGAATCTCGCCGTTGGGCTGGGGGCCGACGTTGAGCAGAAAGTTGGCGTTGTTGCCGGCGGCGCGAACCATGTACCGGATCAGGTCGTGCAAGCTCTTGGGCTCCAATTCGCGCAGGTCGAAGCCCCATGATCCGCTGCGATACATAGTGTCGTTGGTTTCGAGGGGAAGCTGGCTGATGGGAGCGCCGCCCCATCCGGTGGTGTTGTCGCCGGGAAGGTCCTTCTCGAAAGTCTGATAGTCCTCGCCCGGGAACGGCAGCTTGTGATGGTTGGAGACAATGAGCGCGCCGGGTTGCAGTTGGTGAATGGTCGCGTAAGTGCGGTCGAGTTGCCAGTCGGCATCGGGCTTGTCCCACATGCCGTCGAACCACACGCCGCCTATCTCGCCATAGTTGGAGAGCAACTCTGTCAACTGTGCGTTCATGAAGTCGATGTAGCGCGACCATTGGCCGTTGGCAGGGCGGCCTTCCCAATGACCGGTACCGCCGAGGGGATAGTAGTCAGGGTGATGCCAGTCGAGTTGCGAGCAGTACACGAACAGCTTAATTCCCTGGCGATGACATTCGTCGGCGAGCTGGCGGATGACGTCTTTGCCGTAAGGGGTGCCGTCGACGATGTTGTACTTGTTCCGCCTGGTGGCGAACATGGAGAAGCCGTCGTGATGGCGAGAGGTGACGACGATGTAGCGCATGCCGGCTTGCTTGGCCAGTGCGACCCACTCCGCCGCGTCGAACTTAGTCGGATAAAACTGCGCCGCGAGTTGTTCGTATTGCGGGCCGGTGAGGCCGTGGTGCTGCATCACCCACTCGCCGTCAGCTAGCTCGCTGTAGATGCCCCAATGAATGAACATTCCAAAGCGAGCCTGCTCGAACCATTCGCGGGACTTCAGGTTTTCGGGCGAGGGCTGATAGCCGGGCTGGGCGGTCAGGGCGAGGGAGAACGCGACCATCGCGCAGGTGATAGCGGCTAGGCGCGCGAGAGATGCAGGTAGTTGGAATGGAGGATTCCGCATGGGCAACAGATTATACGAAGTGGAAAGACGCCGAGACGTTTCGACCGCCTGCACCTGATGCTTAGCGAGCAATTGTTTGAGCTGCTGAAGCGGCAGCTGATCCGGTAGGGGCGATTGCGCGCTCGGCGCGGTCCTTGATCGAGAGCATCATCTTGCGTTCCATGATGAAGTGCGCGGGCTCCCAGAAGGCGTAGCCGATGAAGCGGTCGCGCACACGAGGCTGGCGTTTGCCGCGGCCACGCATGATCAGACGAGTGGAATGTTCGTCGATGGGCTCGAGGATGAATCCCCACGAACTGTTTGCGCCGCCCCCGGGCCGGGCTGACGGTGGCACGTCGCGCGGCGGGACCAGGATCATGGCGCGGGTGGGCTCAAGCACAGCAATTTCCATTCGTCCGACGCCGTTGAACTTGTTTTTCGGAGTCATCCAAACCATATCGCCGACCTGGCACTGCTGCCATTCCGGGACGACTTGGGCGGCGTTGCGCATCTCGCAACCGAAGAGGTTTTCGAGATGGGTGTAGCTGTAGAAGCCGGCGCGGTCCTGTCCGATCTGCACGATCCATGGCCAGATTTGCGATGCGGGAGCATTGATGGTGATGGCGTGGGTAGCATCGCCGCAAGCATTCGGAACCAGATCGTCACCCGGCCATGAGCGGCGTAGTTCGTCGGGGGTCATGCCCCAGTGGTGGTGCCAGGTCCGCAGAATGCGGTCATAGGTAATTCCCAGGACGGTACCTGCGGCAAGCACGGCGAAAGTCGCTTTCCAAAATCGGCCCATAGATCCCCGTTCTTCATTGTCACACCTGGAGTGGCGGCGTTGGCCGCGAAAAGGAAGTAGATGCGACGTGAAGTTCAAAGTGGGAAGAGGCACGACCGGGAGCAAGGCGTGTGACACCAGAGTAATACTTAAGTATTTACTTGACAATTACGACGAGGCGCAGGATACTCAAGTTGTGACTTAACTAACCCTTTTGAGGAGACCGGGGAAATGAATGCCATTGCAGAACAAGCCGTAGTCCACAACACATTCGTCATCGAACGCAGCTATCCGGTGAGGCCGGAGCGAGTGTTTGCCGCCTTCGCCGATCCGGCCAAGAAACGCCGCTGGTTTGCGGAAGGGCATCATCACGACGTTGAGCAATTTGAAATGGAGTTTCGCGTCGGAGGCGTGGAGCGGACACGTTATCGCTTCAAGGCCGGCACGCCGTTCCCGGGTACGGCCCTGTTGAACGAGGGAACGTTTCAAGACATCGTGACTAATAGCCGCATTGTGCTGGCGTCGAACATGAGCCTCGGTGATAAGCGCATCTCGGCGTCTCTGGTCACGTTCGAGTTCGTGCCGACGGAGAAAGGCACCGACCTGATTTTCACCCATCAGGGAGCGTTCTTCGAGGGCGCGGATGGTCCGGCAATGCGGGAGGCGGGATGGCGCACGCTGTTCGACAAACTGGCGGCGGAACTGGGGAGCTAGGCCGTCTTCTGAGTTCTAGATCATGCGGAAGAACAAACCTAATATCGATCGTGTCTTTCACGCCCTGGGCGATGCTACGCGACGGGCCATTGTGTTGAAGCTTAGCCAAGGGCCGATCTCGGTTTCACGGCTGGCAGCGCCACTGGATATCACGCTGGCTGCAGTCGTCCAACACTTGCAAGTGTTGGAGGCGAGCGGACTGGTAAAGACAGAAAAGCTCGGGAGGGTCCGCACCTGCAGCATCGAGCCCGACGGGCTCTCTGCAGCAGAACAATGGATCGCCAATCTCCGCTCCATGTGGGAGAGCAGGCTGGACCGGCTGGGCGATTTGCTGGCAGAGCCCGAAGAAGATTCCACCGAGGTTTGAGAGTACTCGCCGTTGCTGGATGTTTTACAGCTTGCGGGGAAAGTTAGGACAGCCGATCGCTCAAGTCCTGTCGCTTCGCTCCTTGCGCTCGGGACGACGAGAATAAAGGGCTTTACGGCGCAACTAAAGCTGCGCCCCTTCAAAGCAAGTTGAAAAGCTACCGTTTCCGCAGGCTGTAGAGGTACGCCGTGACGCAAGGCCTTCCGGAGCTGTGTTTTTCTGCAAGCTGTTTAGCGGCGAGCGGCTGTTACCAGGCTCTCGCGATACCACTCCAAGGTGCGGCGCAGTCCTTCTTCTATGGTGAAGCGAGGAGCATGGCCCAGTTCGCGGACCGCAGCGGTGGTGTCGGCTTGCGAATCGCGAACGTCGCCCGCGCGAGGTGGACCGTACAGGGCGGGAATCTGGACTCCCTCAATTTTCTGGAGCAGGTCCCACACCTGGTTCAGGGAATAGCGGTTGCCGTTTCCGGCATTAAACACTTTGCCGGCAACACCGGGCGCCTGCGCCGCCTTCAGGATGAGGGCGACGACGTCGTCGATGTAGGTAAAGTCGCGGGTCTGCTCGCCGTCTCCGTGAATAGTGGGCGAGGTGTGCTGCAACAGACATGTCATGAAAACCGAGATGACGCCGGAGTACGGACTGCCGGGATCCTGCCTGGGGCCGTAGACATTAAAGAAGCGGAGCGAGGTTGCATCCAGTCCATAGCAGGACGAAAAGGCGCTGCAGTAGTACTCGCCCATGAGCTTCTGGGCGGCGTATGGCGACCTGGGGTTGGTTTGCATCGTCTCCACTTTGGGGAGGACTTCGGTGTCTCCATAGGCGGAGGAGGAAGCAGCGTAGACAACCTTGCGGACTCCGCCGTCTACGCAGGCGCGGAGAACGTTGAAGGTGCCATCGATGTTGCATTCGTGCGAGGGCACGGGATCGACAATCGATTTCGGGACCGAGGGAATGGCGGCAATGTGAAAAACGGTGTCGGCGGAGGAGATCAAGGGACGGATTTCGTCGAAATCACGAATGTCGGTTTGATGGAAAGTAATGCGTGAAGATATTTCGGCGAGGTTCTCGCGACGGCCGGTGGAAAGGTTGTCGATCACTTCAACCGAGCCGTCACCCAAGGCGAGCAGGCCGCGTACCAAGGCGGAACCGATGAAGCCCGCCCCTCCCGTAACCACATATTTCTTCATGATTGCGTTGACTTTCCTTCGGACAGTTTTCGTATTCCAACCTTAATTGTACTGTGGGAGACGGCGGGGGCAGGCCAGAGGTTACATTTCGGTTAACTATGGCTGGCCTGTTTTGGCACGCTTTAAGCGCGCCCATGCCCGTTTGGTGGCCCCGCAACTGCGGCTGAAACCCAGGCTAACGGTTGGCGGAGTTGGTGATATTCTATAGTCTGCCGAGTTTATGGCGAGTTGGTTACTCCGCAGGCGAATCTCTGTCGCGCCGGTCTTAATTTTGGAAGCTGGCGACGAGTGCGTTGCGAAGGCAGGCACTTTCTGTGTTTCGCTCCGGAGTTTCCACGCGCCGGTTTCGGAAGCAGCGACCACTGATGCCATGCGGGTATACGAGACGCTGTCTAACGATCAGTTCCCTTACATTACAGCGGCTTTTGGGGCCGTCGGAACGGCAATGAACGGAGTGAGTAACTAAAGTGGCGCTCGAACCCACGAATTCAGAGCCATCTTCGGTGGCGGTCGCGTCCGAGAACGGGGCCGCCGACGCAGTAAAGACCGCGCCTACGGATCCTTCTCTGTGGGAGCGCATCCAGGGAGTTGGCTGGCGGGGCTGGTTGCTGGTCGCGGTATTCCTGGGTCTCTATGGCCAGGTGCTGATCCATCTGGTACGGCAGTGGTACAGCGATGCCGATTATTCCCATGGATTTCTGGTTCCATTTCTCTCGGCTTACCTGATCTGGCAGCGCCGGGACAAACTGGCGGAGATTCCGCGGCGTCCTTCGAATTGGGGCCTGCTGGTTGTAGTTGGTTCGTTGGGATTGCTGTTTCTCGGTAGCCTGGGAGCAGAACTATTTCTTACCCGCATCTCCATCATTGGAACGATCTGCGGCCTGGTGCTTTATTTTTCGGGATGGCAACTGCTGCGAGCGCTGGCATTTCCGCTGGCCTTCCTGCTGTTTGCCGTACCGATTCCAGCGATAATCTATAACGAAATCGTTTTCCCGCTACAAGGTATAGCTTCTCGATTTGCCACTGGAATTCTGGAGTGGCTGAACCTGTTCCCCATCATGCGGGAGGGCAATGTTCTGATCATGCCCGGCATGCGCCTGGAAGTGGTGGAGGCGTGCAGCGGAATTCGTTCGCTGATGTCGCTGCTGGCGCTGGCTGCCGGTTATGGATACCTGGCGGAGAAGAGCGTGCCAGTACGCTGGTTCCTGTTCCTGGCAATGGTCCCGCTGGCAATCGTCAGCAACGGAACGCGGGTAATGATCACCGCCCTGATGACCAATTACATCGGTCCGAAGGCTGCAGAAGGATTCATGCACGAATTCTCGGGATGGGTAATATTCGTAGTAGCGACGGCCCTGTTCCTGGCCCTCCACAGCCTGACGGTTGTGGTTCGGAAGAAATTCGGATGGATGCCGAAAGACACTGAAGTGGCAGCGAAAGCATAGGTGTTCGGATGAGTAACGCGGCGCGATATTGGACGATGATTGCGGTGCTGCTGGCGGGCACTGCGGGCATGGGCTTCCTCTCGCATGGAGAGTCGACCCCACCGTCCCGTCCCATGAATGAATTCCCCAAAGACATAGGTAACTACAGGACCGTAGCTGAAATTCCGTTCGACGAGCAAACGCTGAAGGTGCTGGGCGTGACGGACTACCTGAACCGGGTGTATTTCGATCCGTCCCAGGGCGACCTTGGGCTGTATATCGGCTATTTCCGTACGCAACGCACCGGGGCAACCATACACTCGCCCAAGAATTGCCTCCCGGGCGCGGGATGGCAGCCGGTGATTTCCGAAATCTATCAAATGAAGCTGGATGACGGACGAACAGTCCCAGTGAACCATTACGTGATCCGTAAAGACCTCGATCAGCAGGTCGTTCTTTACTGGTATCAATCGCACGGTCGGGTGGTGGCCAGCGAATATTGGGGCAAATTCTACATGGCTTACGATGCGATTCGGCTGAACCGCACCGATGCAGCGCTAGTCCGTATTACCGCCCCGGTGAGAAACGGCGACGTAGCCACAGCACAGGCACAGGCCATCGCGTTTGCCAAACAAGTTGCAGTGGATGTCGGTCAGGTTATTCCCCAGTGACCCCAGGAGAATTCATGCGGAATCGTTTCGTCATTTCTATTACAACGGCGCTAGTGGCCGTGCTGCTGATTGCTGCAACCGGATGCAAAGGCAATCCGGAGAAGGCCAAGAAGAAATATCTTGAGAGCGGCGTGGGCTATGTCGATAAGAAGCAGTACGACGCGGCCGTGATCCAGTTCAAGAAGGCCCTTCAGGTCGATCCCAACTATGCGGAAGCTCATTATCAATTGGCACTCACCTTTCTTCGACAAGGGAAAGGCCGGGAGGGCTACCTCGAGCTGCGCCAGGCGGTCAAGCTGGATCCCAACAACGTGAAAGCCCGGCTTGAGTTGGGCAATATGCTGTGGGCCGGCAAAGACTTTAAGGGCGCGGAGGAACAGGCCCACTACGTTATTGAGCACGATCCAAACAACGCCGACGGATACACCCTGCTGGGGACCGCTTACTTCGCGCAGAAAGACAGCGATCAGGCCATGCAGGCCTACAACAAGGTCATTGAACTCAAGCCCAACGACTCCGGCGCTTATTTGAACCGCGGGGTGTTGTACGCGAGCACCAAGCGAGACGCTGAGGCGGAGGCGGATTTCCGCAAGGCCATCAGCTTGAACCCCAAGAACCTGGAGGCGTACTCCAACCTTTCGCGCTTCTATGTGTACAAACAGGAGCCGGCGAAAGCCGAAGAAGTACTGCAAGAAGGAATCAAGAACGATCCGGATGCGCCAGCCAACTACCTGAGGCTGGCGGGCATGTTGCTGCAGCAAAACCGAGCGGCCGATGCTGACACTGTGATTGCGAACCTGCGCGACCGGCTTCCGAAAAACCCCGATGTGGCTGGTGCAATCGCCGAGTTCTATCTGGCGGAGCGCAAACCCGACGCCGCCATCAAGGAATATCAGCGCGGACTGTCGATCGATCCGAAGAACGAAAAGCTCAAGGCGGCTTTGATGGAGACTTACTTGATGTCGGGGCACATCGAGGAAGCCACCAAGATGGACGAGCAGTTGCTCAAAGACAAGCCCAACGATGTGACCGGCCTCATGTTCAGGGGCCGTCTGGAAGCGATCAAGGGTGATTACCCTACAGCGGTCACAACCTTCCGTGCCGTGGTGAAGGATTCTCCGGAGGATCCGCAGGCCCATTATTACCTGGGGCAAGCGCTGCTGAAGACAGGCGATTTAGCCGGCGCGAAGACCGAGTTTCAGGAAGCAATTAAGAGGAAGCCCGATAATCCAGCCTATCTTCAAGCCCAGGCTGAGGCTTACCGCGACTCACGCGACTTCACGACGGCGAAGGAGTTCGCCGACCGCCTGTTGAAGATGAACGACAAGAATCCCCAGACCCACTACCTGATGGCTTCTATCGATCTAGGGTCGAAAGACTATCAGGGCGCGCTGGAGGAATTGGCAATTGTCGCCCAGGCCGCACCCAATGATCCAAGTGTCCACTTGAATATGGCGTTCGCTTATGGGGGATTGAAGAAGTTTCCCGAAGCCGAGCGTGAATTTCAAACTGCGATGAAGTTAAACCCGCAATTTGACACCGCGATGGGCGAATACGTTCAGATGTTGTTTGGACTCAACCAGGGACCCAAGGCACTGCAACTGGCCAGTCAATATGCCGCGGCCAACCCGAACCGCGCGGCTGCGCAATTCATCTATGCTTCCTCGCTGGCCAACAGCAAGAAGCTTGACGAATCGATTCCGGTGTATCAGAAGGCGATCCAACTGGAACCAAAGGCGCTGCTGACATACATGCAGCTGGCCCGGGTCTACGAAATACAGGGTAGGTCCGACGACGCGCTGGCGACATATCAGAAGGCGCTGGCAGCGGCTCCGAACAATGCGACCATCCTGGGCGCGATTGGCAGTGTGTATCTGGCTAAGAATGACCTTAAGCAGGCGCAACAGTACTTTGAAAAGGCAAACACCGCATCTCCGCATGATCCCTCGATCCAGAACAACCTGGCGTGGGTTTACGCCCTCCAGGGCCAGAACCTTGACGTGGCCTTATCGTTGGCCACGCAAGCCAAGCAGGCCCTGCCCGATCAGATCTCGATCAATGACACGCTGGGGTGGATCCAGTACAAAAAGGGAAATTATGTGATCGCCGTTGGATTGCTGACGGACGTGGTCAACAAGATACCGCAAAGCGCGGAATACCGGTACCACCTCGGTATGGCGCTTAACGGCTCCGGACAGAAAGACCGAGCGAAGGACGAGCTGAAGAAAGCACTGCAATTGTCGCCTCCGCTGAACCAGGACGACGCCAGCCAGGCGCAAAATACGCTGGCCAAGTTGTAGCGAGTCGATCGACTGGAATTAACGAATCTCTCGGCGGCTGGAGGAAGCTTTCCCAGACCGCCGTTTTTTTCTGTGCAGTTCGCGGCCTGCTCCGGCGCGGAGAGTCTGATCGTAACTGTTATTTGGCTGAGCGGATGGCTCGCAGCCCTGCCGACATCATCCGAGGTTCGTAAGACAAAGGAAATCCGAAAAGTCACTGACTCGCATCGATGACGGACGTATCCTTTTGCTAAAAGAGCTCGAAAGGCGGGAGGACTTACGATGAAGGCTTACGTGGTAGTGACCGCAAGAGCAGGGACGGCGCGGGAAATCGCTGACGCCATGGCTGCCCTGCCAGGCGTCCAGATGGCTGACGCATGCTGGGGTGGCGGCGACGTGTATGCAGTCGTGGAGTTTCCGGAATGGAAAGCGCTCAATGGGTTGGTATTGGATAAGGTTCACTCGATGCCGGGCGTCATTCGAACTGAGACCCACGTCGCGGTGGAACGGTAAGAATCACGGATTGGTAGCAGCAGTCCCGTTACGCCAGCTACATTTAAATGTGGCACTAGCCGTTTCGGTGCCCACGTTGGTTACTTTCGTTTCTTTCGGCGGGCGATTTTTCTTGCACTCTATTCCTCCAGCCCATTAGAACGGGTCTATGGGTCGGGGCCTCGTGTCCCTGCCCCTATCCCGCGCCCGGCGCGTGGGAGAATTTGTTCTTTGACATCGCTTTGTGGCGCCGGGGGATGAGTATGACTTGTATTGAAGTTATGCCAAACTTCCGCGCCGAAACCTTCATTTTTGCCAGCTAAGTCCTACGGGCAGACATGGATACGCATAACTATAATTGAATCAGTTACATGCGAACAATTTCCGCCCAAGTCATTGATTCTAAACAACCGTGTAACAGCTTTTTGGGTGTTAGAGGCAACTAGAACTGCGCAGCACACGGCGGGAACAACTCCACTTTGCACTGCGTCAGTTCCCTAGGAGGCGACCACTTGATCTGCAGGCAGCAACCGGCTGACTGCGTAGCCCACGATCATCGTTGCGATGCTTCCCAGCACTACGTACCAGGTGAACGGCACACCCGTGAATAGCCATAGGTACAGGTTCAACAGGAAGCCGAATAGCATGCCTGCCATCGCGCCGCGCTCTGACGTCCGTTTGGTCAGCACTCCCAACAGAAATACTCCGAGCAATGAACCGTAGGCGACCGAGGCAATCGACAGGCCAACCTCCATCACTTTGCCACCGTGGCGTGCAAGAATGGCGAGAACAAACAGCACCAGCGCCCAGCCCACCGTTGCAAAGCGCGAGAGCCGGACGCGGCGTTCCTCGCTGGCGTGGGGACGCCACCGGCCGTAGAAATCGACAACCGTTGTCGATGACAGGGAATTCAGCGCGGCGCTGAGGTTCGACATGGCTGCTGCGAGAATGGCTGAAATCAGCAGGCCACTGATTCCGTGCGGCATCCTGGTCACCACGAATGTCGGGAAGATGGTGTCGGTGCGAGTAAACGGCACGGCCGGTGGAAACAGCTTGTAGAAGACGAAGAGCATGGCGCCGATCATCAGGAACAGAGAGAACTGCGCCATGACTGCGATCCAGCTCGACAGGAGAGCGATCTTGGATTGCCGCTCGCTACGAGCCGCCAGAAGGCGCTGCACGATGAGCTGGTCGGTGCCATGGCTCGCCGTGGTCAGAAATGCACCTCCGATCAAGCCGGACCAAAAAGTGTAGGTCGAGTAAAAGTCCCACGAAAAGTCGAATACGCGGAACTTGCCGGCTTGACCTGCCATCGAGTGGATCGTGTTCCATCCGCCCGGCACTAAATGCAGGATGGTGATGAAGCCGACGAGCGTCCCGCTGATGTAAATGGTGAGCTGCACCACGTCCGTCCAGATGACGGCGGCCATGCCGCCTTCGAAAGTGTAGATCAACGTCAATGCGGTGACGATGGCGATGGCCAACACATCGCGCGCTAAGTCAGAAAACATCGCCAGCAGGCTCGACAGCGCGATGCCGACGACAATCGCGACGGCAAAGACTCGCACGCCTTCCGCGGCGGCGCGCGTGATGAGAAATAGTCCGGCAGTCAGAGATCGCAGTCTCTGGCCGAAGCGTCGCTCCATGAGTTGATAGGCGGTGACGAGTTCGCCGCGAAAATACTGCGGTATCAGCAGCAAACTTATGATGAGGCGGCCTACCAGGTAGCCGATCACCAATTGCAGAAAGCGGAAATCTTTGTCGTAAGCAAGTCCGGGCACACTGATCACGGTCAGGGTGCTGGTTTCGGCCGCCACGATGGAAAGCGAAATCGCCCACCACGAGATTCTCCTGTCGGCCAGGAAATAGTTTTTCAGAGTGCGCTGTTGTTTGCGAAAACGCAGCCCGAACGCCGTCACCCCTGCCAGGTAAACGACGATCACGGCGAGATCGAGCGTGTTCAGTCCCACGCGCTGGGGCTCTCCTGGGTTGATGGGTCAGGGCGTAGCTTCGGTCGCAGTGTACCTGCTTAGGCGAGTTACGGTGCAACATTTCGCGGACCGGCGACAACGAGAGATTAGTACACCCTGATCACTGATTGAAGATAGGGAGAGAAGTCGCAAGGGTTAAGAACGGCAGAGCTTCAGGAGCCCGCGGTGGGCGCGCAGCTCGCTCCGTTAATGGGCGCTGCATCACCCCAGGTATCGCAAGAAGGCCTGGGGCGAGTTGTCGAAGCCGGGAAACACGGTGGCCAAACTGGTGTTGCCGAGATGGTGGGAAACGGCCTCGCCCAGTACTCGCCGGAAATCGGTGGTGAGCGCGAGATCGCGTCCTTCGTTGAGCTGCGATGGGTCGAGGCCGGGCCAGTGTCCGTAAACCCTGCCGCCGCGCACCGGTCCGCCAAGGACGAACATGACATTGGCGTGGCCGTGGTCGGTGCCGCGATTGCCATTTTCGCGGGCTGTGCGTCCGAACTCGGACATGGTCACGATCACTGTCTCTTCCGTAAGGGGGCCGAGGTCGGTCCAGAAGGCGGCGATGGACTGCGCGAAATCGCGAAGCACATTGGCGAGTTGACCTTCCGCTGCGCCTTCGTTGACATGGTGATCCCACCCGCCGATGTCGGTGAAGGCAATCTGAACGCCAAGGTTCGCCTTGATGAGTTGCGCGGTCTGGCGGAGGGCATCACCGAAGCGGCCGCGCGGATAGTTTGCGCCGGGAGCTGGAGTGTAGCGCTGCGGATCGGCGGACTTCAGCATCTTCACTGCTTCGAATGTCTCGCGACCGGTGCCGTGCAACACACTGTCCACCGACTGGTCATACATGGCCTCGAAAGTGTTTCCCAGCGGCGCGGCGTTGGGGTTTCCGCCGGCAATAGCAAATCCACTTACGTTGCTGACGGCGACCGCAGGCGCTTTGCCCGACAGAATGCGGGGCAGTGAGGTGCCGAGGGCGACGGCGCGAAATGGACTGTCGGCAGCGGATTCCGACTGCAGCGTGCGATTGAGCCAGCCATCGCTGGTGATCTTCACGCCGGGCGTGCCGGATTCCATATAGTCCTGGGCGTCAAAGTGGGAGCGCGTAGTGTCGGGTGAGCCTGCGGCGTGGACGATGGCGAGATGCCGCTGGTCCCAGAGCGGCTTGAACGGCGCCAGCGAGGGATGCAGTCCGAAGAAGCCGTTGAGGTCGATCACCTGCTGCCGAGGAATGTTGATGCTGGGCCGCATGGCGTAATACGAGCCCTCGGCATGGGGCACAACGATATTCAAGCCATCGGCGGCGCCACGTTGAAAGATGACGACAAGCCGCCTGTTGCCCGAGCCGGCCTGGGCCGCGCCCCACGCCGCCCGCGTAAGGAAGGAAGGGATTGCCGCGGTACCGACCACGGCCATCGCGCCGCCCTTGAGGAATGTCCGTCGTGTGATGCTCATCTGCTGCTCATTTCACTTGCGCTGAAATTCCGGCGAGCCCAGCAACAATCCGGCGATGACGTTGACGTTGGACGGATGGGAAGGATATTCGAACTGGGTCATGGCCTGAGGAGTGACGATGCGCTCCTCAATCGTCTCATGCGTCTGCTTTGAAATGCCGCCGGCAATGAGCATCTGTTCGAGCTTCAACTGCACTTGATAGGGATCGGCGTCGGCCACCGACTGGTCGTTGAGCAGCTGTCCAAGATTGAATGTGGTGCCCGGTAGCCGGTTAGCGGCGAGGGCGAGCCCGAAGTTCATGCGGTCGAGCAGAGCCGCCGAGTTCACCCACACATCCGCCCTGGTGGAGTAGCCCGTGGGTGGTTGCATTCCGTACAGCGGCATACCCATCTTGTTGAGCGTGGCCAGCAGCGATTGCGGGTCGCTGATTTCGGCTTGGGTGGCGCGCAGCGACGAGACCACAAATTCAAACGGCGTCTTGACGCGCGCGCGATAAGCCTCGGGCGCCCAGAATTCCTGCGAGTGGAACATAGTTTCCAGCACCGCGCGAATGTCACCGTCCGTCTTCAGAAAGGTCTTCGACATCGCATCGATCAGGGACTTAGGTGGATCATCGGAGACGAACCGCTGCGCCAACTCGGTGGAAATAAAGCGCGCGGTCGAAGGATGATGCGCGAGAATCTCGAGCACCTGGATGCCCTCGTTCTCGCCTTTGTCCTTAATCTTGTGCCCAAGTACCTTCTTTTCGCCCGGCTCGTGGAGTCGAGGCTTGTAAACGAACCCTCCACCCTGGCGCGGCTCGTCGATGGACCAGCCGGTGAAGACGCGCGCTACCTGGGTGACGTCCTGCTGGGTGTAGCCCCCATTTACTCCGAGCGTGTGCAGCTCGATCAACTCGCGGGCGTAGTTCTCGTTGAGTCCGTCGTGACGTTTCTGTTGGTTGTTCTGGGAGTTCGGCGGCGGCTGCGGACGTGGCGCGTGAGGCGCGGGGTACGCCACGCGGCGTCCCGGGGGACCGTTCATTACCGGTTTCGGCGCGTGTGCGGGAAATCCGCGCGCCGCGTCCGAGTCGGGACCCTCGCTCTGCCAGTTGTCGAGATAGAACATCATGGCCGGACTCTGGGCGGTCGCGACCAACAGGTCTTTGAACTTGCCCAGCACGTGCGGACGGATGACGTCGCGCTCGTACGACGTGATCAGGTAGTGGTCGGCTCCCTTGCCGATGAAGACATTGAAGTGGTTGAACCAGAAGTCTGTGAGCACCTCTTCGAGTTGGCGGTTGCTGTAAACCGCGCGCAGCAGCTTCGATGATTGGACCTCGCCATTAATGACTGCCTCGGGGTTATTGAGGGCGAGTACCGTTTCGCGCTGCTCGGGAGAGAGCCCAGCCAACAGCGCCTGCCGCTTCTCAAAGGGCAGACCCTGAGTCAAGTCGCGCTGCTCCGCCACCGGCAGGGACAGAATTCGTTGCATGCGTGCGTCGGGCGGCAAGGTAACGAGTTGGTCCACAATGCTGTGAGCCTCACGACGCTCCTGGGGGTGCTGTGAGAGTTCTGTGGCATTGGCCGGTTTGAGGGGTGTCACGGCGCTTGCCTGAACCACTCCAACGTTAGCTTTCGGACCAGTCTCGTTCTGCTTTTTTGCCTGCTGCTGACCGATGCGGTCGATTGCAGCGACATAGATTGCGTGGCGATACGGATCGCGTGGCATCGGCAGCTTTCCGTCCATTGCCGCCTTCGCCACCGGAGTGGGCGGAAACTCGAGCAGCACTTCCTGGCTACTCATTGCGAGTGTGCGATAGCCAGCGAGCCGTGCCTGCATGGCGCTGTTGTCAATCTTTTCGGGATGCAGTTGGAGCTCGATCCACTTGTCCACGCCGATCGCTGCAACCGTCTGCGCATCGCCAGGCCGGGGGCCGAAGGTGAGGCGATCGAGCGCGTGGAGGACCCGCTGTTGTTCATCGGCCGCGAACCTGGTTTGGTTTTTTTTGGCCGCGTAAAGGGCGACTGCCACCGTCAGTAGAAGGGCCAACGCCGTAGCGCAACGCCACCAGAGGCCTATCTGGTTACTGCGATGGTTGCCGGGTGGGCGGCCCATGAATACCTACTCCGCTCGAAAGATCCAGTCACTATAAACCCGCAGGTAAGGAAAAGTTGTTGCAGGCCGACATCGCGGGAACCTGAGCCAGGAGATAAACACCCTCGACCAAGCCTGAGAATTCCTGCTATCGTGCACGTACGCTCATGATTTCAGGCTCTTGATCAGGGATCAGCTCTTCAACTCAATTCTCCGGAGGAATAGTCCTTGCGAACGACTTCGCTCGCCCTTCTTATTGCTTGTTTTTTGACCTCAATGCTGGCACAGGAACAGCCTTCAAAACTCGGCTCCGAGCCGGCGCAGAAGCAAACAGGATCGCAGAAAGCTGCGCAGGCCGCGGGAACCCCTTCGGCTGATACGCAGTCGGACGACAACGAGTGGCAGGGTCCATGGAAGGGCATGCAATATCGACTGGTCGGCCCATTTCGCGGCGGACGAGTGGTCGCGGTGTCGGGCGTTGTGGGCCAGAACGACGCCTACTACTTCGGCGCGGTTGCCGGAGGCGTTTGGAAGACTACCGACGGCGGTCTTACCTTCAAGCCTATCTTCGATAAGACGAAAGACGCGTCGCCCTCGATCGGAGCAATTGCAGTCGCCGAGTCCGACCCGAACGTGATTTACGTGGGAACTGGCGAGGCCTGTATCCGCGGCAACATTGTCGGCGGCAATGGTGTGTACAAGTCGATCGACGCGGGTGCGACGTGGAAACTCGTCGGCCTTCCCGACACCCATGCTATCGGGCGCTTGATCGTCAATCCTAAGAACGCGGACATCGCGTTCGTTGCGGCGTTGGGTCATCCTTTTGCCGATAACGAAGAGCGCGGGATCTTTCGTACCCTCGACGGAGGCAAGACCTGGCAAAAGGTCCTCTATAAGGACGCCAAGACCGGCGGCATCGACATCACGTTCGATCCCACCAACGCCAACATTCTTTACGCGGCCTTGTGGCAGGCAAAGCGCACGCCGTGGAGCATGGACAGCGGCGGCCCAGGAAGCGGGCTTTATAAATCCATCGATGGCGGGACCACCTGGAAGGAACTCAAGCGACACGGCCTGCCGGAAGGCGTAATTGGCCGCATCGGTGTGACCGTGTCGGGCGCCAATCCCAATCGCGTGTATGCCGTGGTCGAGGCCGACAAGGGCGGAATCTACCGTTCCGACGACGGTGGCGATTCGTGGCACTTGATGACCGACGATCACCGTTTCCGCCAGCGTGCCTGGTACTACTCGCACATTTTCGCCGACCCGAAAGCCGCTGATTCGGTGTACATCCTTAATACGGCGGTCTACCGCTCGAACGACGGCGGCAAGACATTCACCCGCTTGCGCGTGCCTCATGGAGATAATCACGCGCTCTGGATCGATCCTACGAATCCCAAGCGCCTGATGAACGGAAACGACGGAGGCGCGACCATCTCCACCAATGGCGGCGACAACTGGACCAGCGTATACAACCAGCCTACGGCGCAGTTCTACCACGTCACCAGCGACAACCGCTTCCCCTACTACATTTACGGCGCGCAGCAGGACAACTCAACGGTCGCCATCGCCAGTGCGGGACTCGACGGCTCCATCGATCGCTCGGATTGGTATCCCGTGGGCGGCGGCGAGAGCGGATACATTGCGCCTGACCCGACCGATCCGAATATCGTCTATGCGGGTTCTTACGGCGGAGAGATCACGCGCTACGATCACCGAACGCATCAGGAGCAGGCGGTGAATCCGTGGCCGATCAATCCGATTGGATGGGCCGCGGCTGACGTACGCCACCGCTTCCAGTGGACCGAACCCATCGTCTTTTCGCCACATGATCCGAAGACGCTGTACTTCGCGGGCGAAGTCTTGTTCAAGACCACCGACAACGGCACGAGCTGGACCATCATTAGCCCCGACTTGACGCGCAACGACAAGACGAAGGAAGTGGCATCAGGCGGACCGATTACCAAAGACAACACAGGCGTCGAAGTGTATGACACGATTTTCTCGGTGGTGGAGTCAGCGGTGCAGAAGGACTTGATCTGGGCCGGAACCGATGACGGGCTGGTCCATCTCACTCGCGACGGCGGCCAGCATTGGGACAACGTCACACCCAAGGCCATGCCCGAGTGGGGCACCGTGAGCACGATCGAGGCGTCTTCGCGCGATGCCGGCACCGCCTATATCGCGGTCGAGCGTCACAAGATGGATGACTTCGCTCCCTACGTATTCAAGACTACCGACTTCGGCAAAACTTGGACCAAACTGATCGGCGGTCTTCCTGCGACCAACTACGTTCACGCCGTGCGCACCGATCCTCGCCAGCCGGGATTGCTCTTCGCCGGGACCGAGCAGGGTGTGTACATCTCCTTCGACGACGGCAATAAATGGCAACCGATGCAAATCAACCTGCCGATGTCGCCAGTGAATGACCTGATCGTCAAGAACAACGATCTGGTGATCGCAACTCACGGCCGCAGTTTCTGGATTCTCGACGACATCACTCCATTGCGCCAGTACAGCGACTCGATTCCGCAGCAAGAAGCGCACCTGTTCACGCCGGCACAGGCCAATCACACCGTGTTTGAAGGCTCGCCCTTTGCCGCAGCCGGCAGTGTGGGAAAGAACCCGCCCGGAGGAGCTGTCATTAATTACTGGTTGAAGACCTCGCTGAAAAAACCCGACAAGAAAGAGGGCGCGAGCGGCGATCAAGCCAAAGCTGACGCCGGAAAGAACGATACGGACAAGAACGAACCTCCGAAGATCACGCTGGAAGTTCTCGATTCGTCGGGCAAGACCATTCGCAAGTTTCCCAAGAAGGAAGAAGCTGGTAACGACGAGGAAGACTTTTTCGGTCGCGGCGGTGGCGGCGCGACGCTTCCGGCGGACGCAGGCCTGAACCGCTTCGTTTGGGACTTGCGCTACGAAGGCGCAACCAAGGTTCCGAAAGCTCCGCTATGGGGCGGCAACACCAACGGTCCCGTCGCACTGCCGGGCACGTATCAGGTGAAACTGACGGTGCTGGGCAAGAGCTACACTGCGCCGCTGGAAATCTTGGCTGACCCGCGGCTCACGGTCACCCAGGCCGACCTCACCAAGCAGTTCGACCTGCTGATGAAGATCCGCGACGCCGTGACGCAGACTGACGACACCATCATTCAGATTCGAAGTCTTGGCGAGCAGATCGAAGCCGTCAATAAGCACGTTGGCAGCGATGCGCAGAGCAAAGCGATCATCGATGCCGGCAAGTCGCTCAACAAGAAGATGTCCGAAATCGAAGAGGTGCTGATTCAGACCAAGGCCAAGAGCGGCCAGGATGTGCTCAACTTCCCGGTTCGCCTGAACAACCACCTCGTCGCACTGGGCGGCGTAGTGGGCAGTGCCGACACGGCCCCGACGCAGCAGTCCTATGAAGTGTTCGATATGCTCAGCAAACAATTGAGCGAGCAGATGTCGAAGTGGCAGACGATCGTCTCCACCGACGTCCCGGCCTATAACAACCTGGTCAAACAGCAGGAGGTACCGGCGCTCAAGCTGACACAGCCGGATGCCGGAAAATAAACGCCAACACTGCCACGTTGCGTTGCCGCTTACGGGTAGCCGTACGTCGCAGGCAAAGAGCCGCCCCGAGAGGCGGCTCCCTTTTTCGTGGTGGATTTGACTAAGCCAGCAACTTGCGGCGAATAACTCCTAGCAACCCGAGCGCCCCGCTGCCCATCAGGAACAAACTCGACGGCTCGGGAGTGGGTGTGGCGTAGAAGCCGTGCGACAGACCATCTGAGCCGATGTAGAACCCGGTGATTTCGTCGGCGTTGTCGATCCCCGTGATCTGGGTGATCATGACGCCGTTGATCGTTGCCGCGTTCGGGTCGCTCATGATCAGATAGGCCTTGGTGGCCAGGTCGTAGATGAACCCGAATTGGCTGGTGCTGGTGTCGCCGTAATAACCGACGCAATATCGTGATCGTTAATGCCCAGGATCTGCGAGAACACGAAGTGCGGCACGTTCGGATCAGCGGCGAACGTGTAGGCCGCCGTCGTGTTGTAGAAGAACCCATGCGACGTCAGGTTTCCATCCAGCAACATCTTGCTGCACAGCGTTACATTCCTCCCGTGGAAATTGCGGCGGTCTACAGTGCCTTGGGTGATTCAGATCCGCCTTCGAGTGGCTGAATCGCGCGGTCGAAGAGCGTGCCTCAGGAGTTGTGTATCTGAAGGTCGACCGTGCCTATGATTCCCTTCGAGGAGACCCGCGCTTCGCGCAACTGTTACGACAAATTCACCTTGATTGATTGTGACGCGGTACGTCGGAATTGCATTCGGCGATGCTGAAAGCGCGGGGGGGTCCTGATAGCAGGGGCGCTTTCTCCGCGTCCGGTTAGTTTAGAAAAAGATGGGGAACTGCGGGGTATTCGGCGATTGTCAGCGGAACGACGCAGAGATTCTCTGCAGTTGAGACTTGCTGGCGGAGGACGCAGTCTGCTGCCCTCCTCCTCCTAAATTCCCTGGTAACAGGGAATAATACAGGGAATTTTGCCAGAATCTGCCGTCAGAAATAGGATGTTCGTGCTGTAACAGATTGATTCTGCCTGAGTTCTCGTCCTGAGAGAAGGTTTTTGCTTCGAATCGAACAGGGAATTATCTTGGGCGTATCACGGAATCTAAGCTGTATATCAGCGAATTACTCTCGTCCATTAAAGCGGGCACCAAGTGGTCTCAACGGTCGAGGACGGAGGATTTGAACCTCCGACCTCCTGGTCCCGAACCAGATTCCAGTGCTTGGTGAAACTTGTTGAAATCTGTTGATTGCAAGTGGTTGATGTTGAAATAGTTGTAAGGCGACAGTTGAGGTCCATCGAATCTTGCGGTCATCTGGTGCTTTGACAGTTACAAATTTGCCTACAGCAAGGTGGGGCTGAACGGCGATGGCTAGCCGAGACGACGCTAGCCATCGTTATCAAAGTTGCGCTGACGCAATGGCGGGCTAATAACAGCGGCAAGGTGAGCTGCTGATTCCAAAAGGCTTCGTACGGTTGTGCAGCGTAGCTGTCTTAGTTCGTAAGCTGTTAGTAGTTGTGTTTTGGCGATGTGCAATGCGGCTCGCGTGGGTGCAGGGGTAAGTACATTCGCGTGTGCCTATACAGGAGTGACCCGATATCAGCGCAGGCGCCGTGTCGCTACTCTCTCATTGTAGAGACGTTACCGGAGTAGTTATCGTCTCATCTCCAGTTTGAGCACGACGTCTTTCAATTGGCCGTTGCGTCGCGCTCCCATTGCCTTCGAACCTAACTCGGCCGTCACCGCAGAACCAAGAGGAGACCCGTCCATTCTGTTCGGTTTTTCTCGTAAAGGAGGAAAGAACCATGAAAGTTATCTCTAGTCTCGTCCGCATTTCCCTTTGTGCCGGCTTGTTACTCGGTAGCGTGGCATTCGGACACACGCAAGAACCGGCTAGTCAGCCGGCATCTCCGGCCGTCGACAACACCAAGATGAACCAGCGGGATCAGAACAAGACTGAAGTCACGGCGGATCAACAGAAGGACAATCGTACTGACCGCGACATAACAAAGCAGATACGACAATCCATCATGAAGGACAAATCCCTGTCGACGGATGCGCACAACGTCAAGATCATCACACAAAATGGTCAGGTCACACTGAAGGGGCCCGTGCGGTCCGAAGGCGAGAAACAAGCCATTGAGACGAAGGCCACTGAAGTCGCGGGTACAAACAAAGTGACCAACGACTTAAACATCAAACCACAGCAATAACACTTAGCAGCAAAAGGAGAAGCACAATGGCAGGTAAAAACACAGCAGTACTTGGCATCTATCCGAACCGTGGAAGCGTAGACAATGCCGTAGATGCATTGAAGGTAGCGGAGTTTCGGAATACAGATATTTCAGTACTTTTCCCGGAGGGCTCCGGCACAAAGGACTTCGCTCACGAAAAGAACACGAAAGC
>Ga0070766_10000120_pt1 | contig 29868 bp, 25 predicted proteins | sample HubBroMetageWFT6_FD_69782 | JGI IMG/M metagenome (GOLD analysis project Ga0070766, IMG submission 69782) | Warmed and freeze-thawed soil microbial communities from the Hubbard Brook experimental Forest, New Hampshire - Hubbard Brook CCASE Soil... | ecosystem: Environmental > Terrestrial > Soil...
AGTCGCCATGCAGAAAAAACCGCGAGTCCTGCAGCAATGAAATACCGTGTCGCGGCGTCCGGTAGTCTCGACGAGTTCTTCATGGATGCGCTCCTTGATGCGCTCCTTCGTTCGTATGGGCGGGCGATCTGAAGTCTCGCACCCGGCGCCACTCAGTTCAAGGTGGCCTGCGTCCGTCGATTGCAGACGGTTCGCCGTTTGCGCCGCGAAACCTGGCTACGATAAGTTGGGTTTGAGAAGATCGAAATGAAAAATACGCCTGCGCTTGTGTGGCCTCGTTTGCTGGAGCTGCCCTCCGAGGATGTGACGCTCGTCTACCTCGACATTAATCATTGGATATCGTTCGCCCAGGCATCGACCGGTCATTCGAGCGGTGTTTCATTCGTCCAGACACTTGAGGCATGCAGGGCCGCGAAATCGGCGGGAACGGCGGTGTTCGTTCTGTCAGCAATTCACTATATGGAGATGAATAAGATCAAGGACCCTTCCCAACGTCGCGCTATCGCGGATGTCATGGAGGACCTGACAGGTTTTGCCTCGCTAATGGACAGGGTTGTGGTCATGAACCTAGAACTCGACGCGATGCTAGACCGTTTCGCTCAGCAGCCCAGCCTATTATCGCGAATTCTTCTCCTTGGAAGAGGCGTGCGTCACAGTTTTGGTCGAAACAGCGGAGTTAAGTTCGTGGGGCGCCATGGGAATGCGACCGAGGAAGTGCGGGCGCACATGGGCGCAAGAGCGTTCGACGATTTCGTGGCTGAAGCCGAATTGTCTCTGGACCGATCGGTACTTCGGGTTCCCGCCGACGACGAAGTGGAGGGGTTACGCGCCCTTGGCTGGAAACCTGAAAGCGCTATCCAAGCCGCCGAAAAAAGAGCCGCCCAAGAACGGGAGCTAAGCTCAATCCTCGAAAAGGAATTACGCTGGCGTCGGGGCAGATTGAGGGACGTGATCGCTGCGCGCGAGCTCTGCATCGAATTCGAAGACATTCTCCCAAGGGCACTTGCCCGTAGACAGCTCGCGCTCTCCGGAGTAATTTCCGAAGTGGAATCATCCCGCAGGTTTGTCCGTGCCATGCCTAGCACGGACGTATCAATCGAATTAAAGACTTCTTGGCATCGCAACCGTGACAAAAACTGGGCCGCAAACGATATCTACGACATCGACGCGATGTCTCTCGCAGTGCCGTACTGCGATATCGTGGTGACTGAGAAGGCGTGCCATCACGCGTTGACTGTGGCTCGCGTCGGAGAGCGGAAACTACTCATCGTCCTAAAGAATCGCGCGTTCAATCCCGGACGCAACCAGCAGCACCGCATGATGCGTTCCGCATCCGGTTACTGCGCGGATATTGTCGTAGCTCACCGCCAGCCCCATTCCCCGGCGAAGCCCTTTGTTCACGACCGGCTCGTTATCGAGCTGCCCGAAAACCACGCGTTCACCATCGTCGGCGTGCTCGATCCTTACCCACATCCACTCGCTCTCGCCGGTGCTGTCTTCCTTGAATTCGACTTTCACTTAGTCGCCAGGCTGATACCTCGACATTCGTCTCTCCCTAGCACGCCGCGCTAATCTTATCTCCGCCGTGCCATTTCCAAGTCCTCATGTTCAAAAGCTGACATCATACGATCGATCTCGGCTTTGCTCAGACCGTGCCGCGCGGCTTCGTCACGCCACTTCGCGACGGCGTTGCCGACCTCGGCAGCTATCCTGCCCGCGCTCGCCGCATCCAGCTCGAAATATGCCGCGACCTCCATTGCCAGCGCGAGAGACGCGGCGTTGTCATCCTCGTTGATCGCCGTTGCGAGAATGCGCGGCTTGATGTCGGTCGGCACCGGGTTGAGATCATAGGCCGGCGACAGGCGCCAGCCCTCCCGGCCCGCGTAGAGAAACCCGTGATTGCGCAGGTGGTCGTCGGTGTTGGAGATCAGAATATTAAACACCAGCCGCCGCCACAGCGCTTCCATATCTGCTTTCGGCTCGGCTCCGTGCTGTCGCAGCGCATCCACGATTTCCAGATAACTTCTGGCGTCGTTGTCTTTCGATCCGAGCATGCTCATGGCGGAGAGAAACGGAATGCGCCGTTTGCCGTCCCGGTCGAAACGCCGCAGCAAAAGCACGGGTTTTTTCGCGACCGTCTGGACGCGTGCCGCCGGGACGGTGATGCCCGCTTTCTTCGCCAGCGCGAGGGCCACCGCTTCCCATGCCACGGTGTTGATTTCATCGTCCTTGCGCGGAAACTTCGCAATCGCGAGATGGCCGTCTTTCTCGATGACCGAGGCTTTCGGCCGCGCTCCGCCGAGCGACGATCCCGGCGCGAACAGCAGGCGCAAATCCTCCTCGGTGTCCTTTTCCTCGATGACGTGTTCGGCCGCCGCGAGCAGTTTCGGTAGTTCCACCAAGGGCGGGATGCGCTTTACGCCCTCCTCCCGCAGGAACGGTCCGCCCTCGCGCTCGGCAAAACGCAGCGCGCCCTGGCGCGCCTCATCGTCCACCAGCAGCAGGAAGTCGATTTCCTGAAGCGTGCGGGGCGGTCCTCCGCCCTCCCGTTCGGCGCGCCTTCGTTCCATGCGCCGCATCAGCGCCCTGCCCCAGCGGTCCGGCGCCGAGTCGCCGATTGCGCCGAACATCGGCGTATCGGCCGACGTATGGAACGGGCCGGGACCAAGCTGCAGCGCCGGTTCCAGAGAGAACCGCGCCGGATGTTGCAGCCACGCGTCATCGTATTCGAAGGTGGCGCTTTCCTTGTTCTTGCGCACGCGCGCCCATAGCCGCCCCATCAACTGGGGAGCGGCGTCCAGGTCCACGTACACAAGGGTCTCTCTGTCCATTACTTATTTTCCTTTCGCGGGCTTCTGCTTCCGCGCCCCGCGAATCCGTTTCGGCAAATTCTCTTCCTCAAGCTGCAAACCCACCGGATCGTTCTTCGGGTCGACAAGATCGCCCAGCCGCTCCGCCATCCCCATGACGAAAAGAACCGTGGCGTAGCTTCCCATCGATACACTGGCATCGCCGCGCTCCACCCTGATGAGCGTCGGCTTGCTGATCGATGCCCGCTGCGCCACGATGGCCATGGTGATGCGGCGGCGGCGACGCGCATCCTTAATATCGTGGCCGAGCTTGCGCAGGGCGCGTGTCACCGGAATGGGCAAAGTCAGCAAGATCGATCTCCTCCACAAATAAGGTAAACTATGCTTTACCATGTAAGACATAAGGTAAACTATAAGGAACCTTATGTCAAGAGGCTCGTTCCCGCCACCCGTGCCATTCCACTCATGCCGCCGAGAATTCACGCGCGAACCGGATCATCGAAGTTATTTGCCCCCTCGCGTTTTTGTTAGTCCGACCAATCAGGATGGTTGGTAGGGCGGTGGGGTCGAATCCAACAACCCGTCTCCTCGACCCACAGCCGTAGAATGAGGAACATCAACCGTGCAAATGGCTGCTTCGGAACCCAACGCATCCAATACGCCATCTGGTACGATATCGATGTAGCGCGATAATTTCCGAGTAGTGGGGGATTGCCAAACTATGCTTCTTGCCTCGATATTGCTCAGCCCCTGGGACAAGATTATCGACGCTGCAGCAAAGTTTGTAGACGCCTCGGGAAAGGGCCCTCTTGCCTTCGTAACATCGCTAGTTTTGATTTTGGCTGCGCTCGCCTATAAGTTTTTTGGTAAAGAAGCCACTTGGGTTCGGATCGGAGCGTGGCTGATTATAATCGCCTGTATGTTTTCCTTTGTCCTCTTGCTTGTGATCCCATCTTCTGGAGTTGCGAATGTCGAACCCTCCAAAGCAAATCCAAAGCCAGGTACAGTTGTACTGACACCAAAGCAGTGTACCGGCGCTAAAACCCTCGTATTTACGCCCGACACCCCAGGCGTCATGCAAATGGTCAACGGACACCGAGTAGATCTTGGCGATGGAGGAGGTGGTACAAGACTTGAACAATGGAAATACAGCTGGCAAGCTCCGGCGGGTGTCACGACCGTCCAGTGCGCAGGGCAGCGAAACGAACACGTTCTCGCTGAGAACCGAAACGGGAGTGTCGCTGAGTGCATCGGCTCCATTAACGGCGGTAACGACGCGATGACGATGCAAGTAAAGTGGGACGGACCCTGCGATCAGCAGTAAACCTGGTGGCACTTCTGGTGGCACTTGAACTGTCAATTTCCGGCGAAATGTGGCAAGCCTGGGCGCGCCGAAACCCTCGTATCTACTTCTATTGTCGTGCCTTGACGAGTCACGACAGCGCCTGGCGTAATTGCCCAAATGGCTTAAAAGGCCGCTGCTCTACCACTGACCTATGCCCTGAAATGGTCTCAACATCATTACACGAAAAAAAGTTGGCGCACATGCGTGGTAAACGCTGCCGCAAGGGCTAGCGGATACCTGGGCTTCCGCGCAAGCTAGCGAAACGTACGCAGCGGAGTGCGGACCCGGCCACCTGCAACCGACTAGTCGAGAGTTGGCGATACGAGAATCGAGCCGGATCATTTCTTCGAGCGAGAATTTCTCTGACGTGAGCTCGTGTTGTATGCTCATCCTGCCTGTGAATTAAGATTCGTGGGGAGAAAATCACTTCATGTACCAGTCGTCGCGAGCGGTCGTGCGCCTGTTGATTGGGCTGGCGCTGTCTGTAGTTGCTTTTCAGCAAACGCAAAATACCGTGCCGGCGCCGGGGTTTTCGCCAAGCCTTTATTCCGGGTTGCGCTGGCGGATGATTGGTCCATTCCGCGGCGGACGCTCGAACGCTGTTACCGGCGTGCCGGGGCAGCCGAATACTTTTTATTTTGGTTCTGTTGGCGGCGGCGTTTGGAAATCTGAGAATTCAGGGCGGACGTGGACGCCGATTTTTGATTCGCAGCCGGTGGCGTCGATCGGGGCCATCGCAGTGGCTGCGTCGAATACGAGCGTGGTTTACGCTGGGACAGGCGAGTCGGACATGCGCTCGCAAATCTCGTTTGGCAATGGCGTGTACAAGTCAACGGATGCTGGGAGGACCTGGACCCACGTTGGGCTTGATAACACACGACAAATCGGACGCATCCTAGTCGACCCGCGGAATGCGGATATTGTCTTTGTCGCAGCGCTTGGGCACGCGTACGGCGCCAATCCGGAGCGGGGAGTGTATCGGTCAAACGACGGCGGCGCGTCTTGGAAAAAAGTGCTGTTCAAGAACGAGGATGTCGGGGCCATTGATCTGGCATTCGATCCGCAGAACTCGCGAACGATTTATACGACGCTTTGGAATACGCGACGTCCACCGTGGGCCATTTATCCTCCGGCATACGGTCCGGGGAGCGGAATATTTAAATCAACGGACGGTGGAGACACCTGGCAGCAACTTTCCGGCGGACTGCCAAACGAGCGAGTGGGACGGATTGGGATCGCTGTTGCTCAGGCGAATTCGAATTTGGTTTACGCCATCGTTGACGCGAAAGAAGGCGGGCTTTATCGCTCGGACGATGCGGGAGCTTCGTGGCACAAAACTTCAAACGATCATCGCATATGGGGCCGAGGTTGGTATTTTTGCAATGTTGTTGTAGATCCCAAGGATCAAGAAACAGTGTACGTCTCGAACACCTCGCTCTATCGTTCAACGGATGGCGGAAAAAACTGGACTTCGATTCGAGGCGCTCCGGGCGGTGACGATTATCACCAGTTGTGGATTTATCCGGACGATCCAAAGCGGATGGTGCTTGCCAGCGACCAAGGCACGGTCGTCACCGAAGATGGCGCGGCAACGTGGAGCTCTTGGTACAACCAGCCTACAGCAGAGCTCTATCATGTGGCCGCGGATTCTCGTTTCCCCTACTGGGTTACGGGCGCGCAACAAGACAGCGGGGCCGTGGGACTTCCCGAGCGCAGCGGCCACACAGAAATTTCAATGCACGACTGGAGCGGGATCTGCGCGGGCGATGAAGCCGGCTACACCGCGCCCGATCCGCTGCATCCTGAAATGCTTTTCGGCGACAACGTGACGAAATGCAATGTGATTACCGGCGAACTGCGCAATGTTTCGCCCGAGTTGAGCCGGAAGGGACCGTTTCGCAGGACTTGGACCCTGCCGCTCGTTTTTTCTGAGGCTGACCCGCGCGCGCTTTATTTCAGCGATCAGTTTTTGTTCAAGACTTTGGACGGCGGAAACAGTTGGAACCAGATTAGCCCGGATTTAACGCGCGAAGATCCGGGCGTACCGCCGAATTTGAACGAAGCGACCGCTGCCGACGCCCCTCCCGACAAGCGGCGCGGCGTAATTTACACAATTGCACCTTCGCCGATTGCCGCGCACGCCGATTTGATATGGATCGGAACCGACGACGGCTATATTCAGAAGACCGTCGATGGCGGCAAGGCTTGGAAAAACATGACGCCGCGCGACCTCACAGCTTGGAGCAAGATCGTAATGATGCAAGCTTCGCACTTTGACGCGGAAGAGGCCTACGCGGCCGTGGATCGTCATCGGTTGGAAGATAACGACCCGTATATTTATCGCACGCGCGACGGCGGCAAAAGCTGGCAGCGTATTACGAAGGGCTTACCCGCGGGCGTGTACATGCAAACCGTGAAGGAGGATCCGAAGCGCAGGGGATTGCTCTTTGCTGGCACGGAACTTGGCGTGTACGTTTCTTTCAACGATGGCGACGAGTGGCAATCGCTGCAACTGAACTTGCCGCCGGTTTCGATGCGCGACCTTGCGGTTCATGACGATGATTTGATTGTCGCGACACATGGCCGCGGCTTTTGGATTCTGGACGACATCACGTCACTGCGACAGATCAATGACAAAGTGGCGCAGTCCGAGGCGTATTTGTTCCGGCCAGCCGATGCAATTCGAATGCACCCGGGAACCGACTACGGCTCGCCCATGCCGCGCGATGAAGCGCTCGCCGAGAATCCGCCGGTCGGCGCGATGATCGACTACTATTTGAAGTCACCAGCAACCGGCGCCGCGGTCCTCGAAATTCTCGACGCAAAAGGCCAAGTGATCCGCCGATATTCGAGCGAAGATAAGGCGCCTCCCGCGAAACCCGAAACACTTGATTTCCCCGCATTCTGGAGACCTGCGCCGAAGCCGCCATCGGCTGATGCCGGCATGCACCGCTGGATTTGGGATCTTCATTACCTGGCGGTTCCAGGAAGCACTCACCTGGTGGGCGATGAATTTGTCGTCGCGCCTCGTGGAGTAACAGCGTTACCGGGAACTTACACGGCGAAACTTACGGTGGGCGGCCAAAGCTACTCCCAGCCGCTGAAGCTTCAGCTGGATCCGCGCATAAAGACTTCCGCTTCAGAACTGCAAGAGCAGTTTGACGCTGCCATGGAAGTATCGCGCCGGCAAGCCGAGATCAGTGAAGCGCAACGTGCTCTAAATCAACTTCTCTCGCAAGCGCGTACACTTCGCTTGCAAGTTCACGATGACGCTTCACTCGCGTCGGCCCTGGATGCACTCGTGGCGAAAGCGGAAGACGTCGCTGGAGCTCCCCCAGCTCATTTCGGCATGGTTCCGTCGAAACCAGCGGTGGAGCGTGCAGATTTAGAATCTCTGAGCAGGAAGCTTGCAAAAATCTTTTCCGCGATAAACAACGGTGACGCCGCGCCTACCGAAGACGCCCTGAAGGCATTTAGCTCAGCGCAGACAGATCTCGCTGCTGTAATGGCGAATTGGAAAGCTCTAACGACTAAAGACCTTCCTGAGGTGAATAGCCAGCTAAAGCGAGCCGGGCTTGCCCCGATTGTAATCGGAGCCCAAGGTTCCGCGCCTGCCGAAGAAGCGCCGGGTGACGAGGACATGAACTAATCCGGAAGGATCGTAGCCGAAACGAATCTGCCAGGACGCTTCCGTCATGTGGCGTATTCGCGATTTAATCTGCGGAGGGGACCTCTCGCGGTGTTGCGATCGTTGCGCGCGGACGCTTGCGTTTCCAAAGATAATCTTTGCGAAGCTTTTCCTGATGTTTCTTCACTTGCCGTTCAATTTCGGTAAATGCTGCTTTCGCGCTGGCACGAACATCGGAATCAGGGCCTACACCTGTCGCATGCAAGGTTCCAGTGGGAAGAGTCAGGTTCAGAGAGAAACTAAACTCGTGCTGGTGCGGATTTTTTCCAAGCGATTCGTGGAGCAGAACGGAATCCTCAGGATAGCGTTTCAAGAGTCTGTTCAGTTTCGCAACGTAACGTGCGGTTTCATGTTCAATCGTTTCGCGTAATTCCGGTTCTATGTGGCTGTAGGTGATTTTCATCAGAGCACCTTATATCGAATTGATGGCACTGCGGAAGGAGGGGTCTCATAGAAGACGGTTTTAGGATAGCGCTCGGCGCCCCGCGTTGCAACCTGTGTTGCGGCGATTTTCCCGCGGAGAGCACCGCGAGATTCTTTGAACGGTTCACAGGATTGACACCCCGGACAAGGCCATCATACGCTGCCAAGAGATGACCCGCGGAACCCGTAAGGCGACAGAAAAACAAGTTGAATCTGGCCAGCGCGCAAAGGTGCTGGTAGGGCCCGCTGGATGGGCTTATAAAGACTGGAATGGCGTGGTTTACGCGACGCCTCGCACACGCGATTTCCATCAAGCGACTTATCTAGCGGAATTCTTCGACACCATTGAAATTAATACTTCGTTTTATCATCCGCTTCAAGCGTCGCACGCGGCACAGTGGGTCCGGCACGTAGCAGCGAACCCACGTTTTCTTTTTACTGCGAAGCTATGGCAGAAATTCACCCACGAAGGCGGCACGAATCTGGAGGATGAGAAGGCCGTTCGAGCCGGATTCGATCTTTTGCGCGGGGCAGACAAGCTTGGCGCGGTGTTGCTGCAGTTCCCTTTTTCGTTTCATTTCGAAAGAGAAAATCTCGCTCGTTTGACACAGATGCTGGATTCATTTCGGGATTATCCGCTGGTGGTGGAAGTGCGGCATTCCTCATGGGCCAACCCAAAATTTTACGAGCTGCTGCATGAGCGCGGAGTAGGATTCTGCAACATCGATCAGCCAATCATTGGTCGGTCGATCGAGCCAAGCGAACAGGTCACGTCCGCGATCGGATATGTGCGGTTACACGGGCGCAGGTACGACACTTGGTTCAGCGATGATCCGGCGGCGCCGGTGGAGGAACGCTACAACTACCTTTATTCGGAAGAGGAATTGGAACCGTGGGCTGAAAGAGTTCGCAACGTGTCAAAACATGCCAAGGCGACATTCGTCATTACCAACAATCACTTTCAGGGAAAGGGTGTGGTGAACGCGCTGCAGCTTATCCACATGCTGAATAACAAGAAGGTGAAAGTTCCGGAAACGTTGCGCCACCATTATCCGCAGCTTGATTCCATCGCGACCGAGCCGTCGAAAGAGCCCACGCTTTTTCCTCTTCCTCCAAAATGAAGGGAACAGCGAAAGTGGGCACACGCTTCGCTGAGTCTGGTTTGGGGCAGAAAAATTCCAGCTATTGGGAAGCTACTTCTTGAAGAGATCCTCGAAGGCCTTGCGCGCGTCGTTGGGACGCCCAGGAGCGGCAGCAATCGGGGCAGCTACAGCGTAGTTCACCGGGGACGTATCTTTTTCGACGGTCATGCGGAATTCGAAAAACGTGCAATCGTTTTTCGCGTCTTTTTTGGCGATGCGCTCGGGGATAGGCTGCGTGCATTCAAACTGCTTGCCGGTATCGAAGTGAACGCACTGTTTGCAGCAGTGCAATTCGGCGTGGCAACGCGGACACTGACCATTCGGATCGAAGCCCGGCATCAGCACCGCGCCGCAACTGGAACAGCGCGCCCTCATCACGGTTCCCACCATGCGGGGGGTTCGCGGGCCCATCATTTCCTGCTTGGGGCGGGGCTCGCCCTTGGGACGCGAGTCGCCGTTGGAGCGGTCAGCTCTGTCCCTTTTCTTGTCTTCGGCGTCGCGGTCGCTGTAGCCCCTTTGCTTATACTTCCGGTCCATCGGACCTCCTGAGAGTTGCCAAATCATACTTGCAATTGCGTGCTGCTGCGGAAAATGAAAATGTTCGTGGATGCCGCCCAAGTAACAGAGCGCCCCTTGTCGTTAGCCTGGTCACGACCCTGCCCCGTTGTGATTGGCCCAGAACTTTGAAAAACCTTCCAGCGGGAGATCTGGTTGCAAAAAAGTTCTCGGCTGGCCGGATGCGGCGAGGAGCGCTTGCGCCGCCAGGTAACCGCTTCGGACAGCGCCCTCCATGGTGGAAGGCCAGGAAGTACGAGTCCAATCGCCCGCAAGGAAAAGATTATTCACGCCGGTCTTCTGCGCCGGCCGCCAGCGGTCCACACCGGGCGCAGGCGAAAACGTTGCGTTGATTTCCTTAATCACAGTGGCCTTGCGTAAGCGTGCCTCGCGAGTGGCCGGTAAAACTTCGGCGAGTTCCCGACAGCAAAGAGCGATGATTTCCTGGCGCGACTTCTGTACCAGGTTATACGAAGCGCTGATTACGAGTTGAAGATACTGGCCGTCCGCTTCCGCGTCGAAAGACTGATCGCTTTGAGGAGTTTGACGCGCAGCCGCTCCATTGGTTTCATCAGTTCCATACAACAGAGTTTTGTTAAAGACCCATTGGGTGCTGTGGTCGAGCAGCGTCAGGAAAGGCTCGGTCATCACCGTGCGGTCGTACCACAGATGGACTCCGGTGATTGGCGACGTTTTGATATTCGACAAACCAGAAAGAGATCCATTCTCTTGCGCCATGTACTTCGGCAGCAGGTTTAATAACGTGTCATGAGGCACTGCGGCAACACAGACATCCGCTGAGATTTCAGTGCCGTCATCCATTACGACGCTTACGAAGCGATTATCTCGGACATGAATTTCGCGTATTCCGGCGCGCAATCGCACTTCTCCGCCCCGCAGCGTCACGGCTTCGCGGCAGCCTTCGTATAGTTGTGCTAGAGGCACTGAAGGAATCCCGACACGATATCCATTTCTATTCGCAAGAAAACCTTTCCAGAAAACTTCAATCCCGTAACACGCATCCGTTCCCGCTAATTCTTCGTCGAGGGCGCTCACCAAGACCACGCGCCAGAACCGATCGATCGCAGCGGGCGTCTGCTTCAATCGCTGCAACCAATCGAGCATCGAAATGCCCTGGATGCCCGGCGGATTGCCGCCTGCCGTCGCGATGGCCATCATGGCCTTCGCGATGCTGCGTTTGTCCGCCAAATTCAACGAACCGAACAGCAGGAACGATGGCGCCAAGTGCATCGGCGCAGGCAAAGGCGATGCTTCCATCGTCGAACGGCGGCCTTGCGCGTCCACGAAATAAAGCCGGTCGTAAAAACGAATCTTGCCGGCGGCGCCAACGCGAGAATAAAAATCAGCTAAATTGGTGCAGCATCCCAGCGTGACGTGCTGGCAGTTGTCCACTTCACTGCCATCCGGCAACGTGTAGGAAGTAGCGCGTCCGCCCAGCTGGGGACGCTTTTCGAACAGGCGGACTTGAAGGCCCGCTTCAGCCAGCGCGACGGCGGAGGACAGTCCTGCCAGACCGCCGCCGATCACTAGAACGCTTTGCGAGGGCATCCTTCTTCCACCAACCGCTCATCCCCGCCGTCAGGAGATATTGAATTTTTTCGGCACTGGACAACGAAACGCGCGAAGAAAATACGTCGAAATCACTCGCTTCGATCCGCGCCAGGAGACTGCTGTACGTTCGAATCAAAGTCCAGAGTGTGGCGCGGCTATCGGCATCCACGCGATCGACGAGCGAAGTGCCTTCACGATAAAAATGCCAGGCGCGATCGGCTTCGAACTCGAGCAATTCTTGAAGGTGTGGAGCAAGCGGGCCGGAAAGTTGCGATTGCGCTATTCCGAACCGATCGAGATCTTCCTGCGGAAGATAGATCCGGCCCATTTCGAAATCACTGCGGACATCGCGAATGATGTTGGTCAACTGAAACGCGAGGCCCAGGCGTTCTGCCAAATCCGGCGCTTTCGGATCGCGGAAGCCGAAAACGTGCAGGCAGGTAAGACCAACCGTGCCTGCGACACGATAACAGTATTCGGAAAGGCGGTCGAATGTGGCGTAGGACGAGACGGTCAAATCCATTTCGGCGCCTAAAATCAGATCGTGAAAGTAGCGTGAGGGGATTTCGAAACGCGCGATGGTGTCGGCCAGGGCCGGAAGAATCGCGTTGGCGGCGGTACGGCCGGCTATGGCGTCGTCGAGCATTGCGCGCCAGCGAGCGAGGCCATCGCGCTTCGAATCGAGGTCGCCCGGCTCGTCGGAAACGTTGTCCACCAGACGCATGAAAGCGTAGAGCGCGCAAAGAGCATTGCGCTTTTCCTTGCGCAGTCCGAAGAAAGCGAGATAGAAGCTGCTGCGAGATTCTTTCGCGATTCGGGCGCATTCGGCGTACGAAGCAGCCACTCTTTCTGTATCGGACTGTGAGACTGCAACGGAATTCGAAGACGGGCGGAAAGTCCGATTAGCTTTGAACGAGGTTTGGGCCGGTTCGGGGGCCGAAGAATTACCGCCGCGCGAAAAGACGCGCGAAGCTAGAGCGCCAGCGAACAGGCGCATCTGTGTCCATTTCGTGAGGGCGGGCCGATGCTCGAGAGTGTTGTAGCCCGAAGACTCGATGGCATCCAGAACGGCCAGTCCGCCGCGGCTGAACATCTCCAGATCGACACGCAAAAATGGCTCGACCGTCTGCGCGAGCGGAAGGCCCGCGTGGAAAAGAGCGCGAGTGCGTGGAATCAAGGCTTTCATCAGGGCAACGTAACGCGCGTCGAACTTTCGTGCTACCACATCAGTTTCCGTCAAACCGTGTTCGGCCAGAGCGTCGATGGGAATATAAATGCGCCCCTTTTCAAGGTCGCGCGAAACGTCCTGCCAGAAATTCGCAAGCTGCAACGCGGTGCAAGTGTAATCGGAAAGTTTTTGACGCGCGTCGTCGCGGTAACCGCACAGATAAAGGACGAGCCTGCCGACAGGATTTGCCGAGTAGACACAATAGTCGAGCACAGAATCCCAATCTGCATAGCGGTGGACTGCCTGGTCCTGCCGGAAAGCGCGCAACAGATCGCTGAAGGGCTGAATAGGAATGTTCTTCTCGCGAATTGTCTCGCGCAGAGCGATCAAAACCGGGTGGCAAGGCCCGCGGCCGCGTTCGTAAATTGTTCGCAGCTCAACTTCCCAGGCATCGAGCAATTCAAGCGCGCGGGCGGGATTGGCGACTTCGTCACCCAAATCGTCGGACCACCTGCAGTAGGCGTACACATTGTAGAAATCCTGATGCAGACGGCGTGGCAGCAGGCGCGAGACAACATTGAAATTCTCGTAGTGATGGGTAGCCAGCCAACGTGTGTAACGCTGTGCCGCGGCGGGGTCGCAGCGCTCCGCGGGGAGATTGCGCGCAATTTTCAATTCAGGTGTGGCTAACATGGTGCCCTGATTCGGGCGGCGGTTGTTCCTGTTCAAATTACTACAGCTTCTGCATTTGATGCCAGTGCGAACACCTAGGGAATGACGGCCGTCTTCATCTCGCCATTGCGGTGCTTCATGTGCTCAAAAACTTGGGGCAAATCAGACAGCGGCGCTTCGCCTGAGATGAAATCGCTGGCCCGAATTTCGCCGCGCGCAATGGTTTCCAGCGCTTCCCGCATAAATCGGGGGGTGTGATGGAAAGTGGACTTGATGGTGATTTCAGAATAGTGCAGCGCCGTAGGATCGATTTTCACTACCGTACCGCGAGGGCAACCGCCAAAAAGATTTACGGTCCCGCCCTTTCGCACCATTTGAAGCGCCCATTGCCAGGTGGTGGCCGTGCCCACTGCCTCAATCACGGCGTCCGCGCCGCGACCTTCCTCGGTGATCTGGCGAACCAGGCCGACGGGATTTTCGATCTCTGCTGCATCAAATGCCGCGACTGCTCCTAGACGCTCGGCCATGCGCATCTGGCTCTTGCGCTTTCCGATGGCGATGACTCGCATGCCACGTCCGGAGAGGATGCGTATGAATTTCAGACCGATGGGTCCGCAGCCGATTACGACTACCGTGTCACCGCGATTGACTCCCATTTCGTGAATGCCGCGCAACACACACGCGAGCGGCTCGGCCATGGCTGCATCAACGAATGAAACACTTTCGGGTATCGCCAACATATTCTGGCGAACGATTCTTCCAGGGATGCGGATGTATTCGGCGTAGGCGCCATTGTTGAAAAGCAAATCTTCGCACAGATTGGGCTGGCCTTTGCGACAGTAGAGGCAAACATTGCAGGGCGCGGAATTCGCAGGCACCACGCGCATGCCTTCGCGGAAGCCGCCGTTTACCGCGTTCCCTTTCAACTCAATCACGCCGGCAAGCTCGTGACCGAAAAGCGAAGGAGGCTTAATCATGCGTTGATGAAATCCCTGCTTCCAAACTTTCAAATCGGTCCCGCAAGTCAGGGCCACTTCCACGCGCACCAAGACTTCGTCATCTGCGAGAGTGGGGATATCAACGCTCTCGATTTTCAGATCTTCAGCGCCGTACAGAACGGCCGCTGTCATATGTCCATTGCGTTCGCGATCTACTCTCATTCGTGCCGTATCACCACTTTCAAAGTATCATCCGCGGGACGAGCCGCCAACTCCAGCGCTTCCTCGATTTGCTCTAGCGGGAAGCGGTGCGAAATCAATTCGCGCACGGGCAACTTGCGTTCGAAAACCAACGCCGCCGATGCCGCCTGATCGTCCACCGACGCGCTATAGCTGCCGAGAATTTCTTTTTCTTCCACGCCCACGGCAGCAGCCGAGAAGGTGAGCTGCGTCACCGGGTCGTTGTGCGCAAACAACAGTATGCGCCCACCGGGCCTGGTTAGGGCCAAAGCTTCTGGAACCAATGCCGGACTAGGCACAGCGACCAGAACGGCGTCCGCTCCCCGGCCATCGGTGCGGGTACGAATCTCGTGAAGCAAGTTCGTGGCGCCTGGGTCTAAAGAATCTTTTGCGCCAAATCGCTTGCTTGCCGCGCGACGCCCTGGCATGGGGTCGCTGGTGAAAACTTCGGCCCCTTCATATTTTGCCAGCAACATCAGCAGCATTCCAATAGGGCCTTGGCCAATCACAAGAACGGTTTCGTCTTTAGCCACGCGAGCTTTGCGCACCGCTTTCAGGCAAGTATTTACAGGTTCTACGAAAGTGGCTTCTTCAAAACTGACGTCTGCAGGCAGCGCGATCATACCTCGCTCGACAATCCATGGCATTGCGCGAACGTATTCCGCGAAACCTCCGCCATTAGGATCGAAACCAGCCGTAAGTCCAACCTTCTTGTATCCGGCGCACTGAGAAAAAAGTTTTCGCTCGCAATAAAAACAGGAACCGCACGGAATGTGATGGAAGCTGACCACGCGGTCGCCGGGCTTAAATTTCCTGACGCCGCGGCCGACCTTAACTATGGTGCCAGCAAGCTCATGACCCAGAATTTGCGGAGGCGCTATGAAGCCATGGTGAATCTTCTTGATGTCTGTACCACAGATGCCGCAAGCGGCCACTCGAAAAAGAAGTTCGCCTTCACCAATTTCAGGAATCGGCACTGACTCAACCGTCACACGGCCTTTGCCGCGATAAACGCCTGCGCGCATATGGCCATCTGCCGGGTGCTGACCTTTCCGGTGCGAAGAACTCTCGGATTCAATTGGACTGATCGTTAAGCTCATACAACTTCTAAAACGCTCCCGCAGTTAATTTTGTTTCAAGGGGCGCCGTACGATTTGCACGATTTGCCAACGCGGCAACGTAGGCGTCCAAGAAACGTGATACCGACTGCGCTGCTACCCGGCTATTTTTGCCGAGCCGGACCAACCCCGGAAGGGACTGCGGTTTGAGGGCCACTTGGCCCAGCACGCGCGGGATACTGACCCGGCCCTGCTCCGTGAGAATTTCACTCATATCAAGTGGCAAATCTTGATCGAGCGTGTCGCTTATCGCGCGAATGGCAACAGCCGGGACTCCAGCGCCTTGAGCTTCACGCAAGATCTCAAAACTTTCCATTTCCACAGCGTCAGCCTTCGCGCTGAGAACCTGCTTCTCACGCGCAGTTGTAATCACATGATCCGCGCTATAAAACTGTTCGACTACCGTGGCGCCGGATTCAGCGGCAAACGACACAAGTGCGCCGCTGCATTGAAGCAACCGGCTCGTGCCATCGGCAGGCGCCGCTTCGGAGAAAACGCTCCGGGCAGCCAAGACTTCTCCGATGCCGTAATTATTTTGCAGAGCACCAGCCAGTCCGGATGAGATGCAACAATCAAAAGCATCGAATCCACCGCGCATGATTTGGGAGGCGGTCAGCGCGGCTTGCCTGGCGCCGACTCCGGTTAATGCGACAGTTACTTGCGCGGATGGGGACTCCGCTAGATATACGTCCAGGTCGCCCAGCTTCGCCAGCTTGAAATCGTGCGAGGCTTGCCAGGGAGCGAATTCGTTTTCCAATGCGAAGGTGACGAGAATTCTCACTGCCATTCCTTAGGCCGCGGCTGCGTGCGCAACGGACTTGTTTCCTGCGCCAGCGTCCAAATATCCGTGCTGCTGATACCAATTTACGGCGCGTTCGAGCGCAGCTCCAACCGAACTAGGCTTGTACCCAAGTTCACGTTCGGCTTTGTCACTCTCCACAAACATGCGATGGCGGGACATTTTTACGCCTTCGACCGGAATCTGCGGTTCGCGTCCCGCAAGACGTGAGAACAGCTGATCTGCATATCCCGCGGCTAGCGCAATCGCATGCGGCAGTCGCACGCGCGGCGCCGGACGACCTGTAATCGCCGATAATGCGTCAAGAATCTGCTTCAGCGTCATGTTCCGCCCGCCTAGAATGTATCGCTCGCCAGTGCGTCCTTTTTCGGCGGCCAGCAGATGTCCCTCCGCAATATCTTCCACAGGCGCCACATTCAGTCCGGTATCGACGTAAGCTGGCATCTTACCTCTCAAGAAATCCAGAATAATGCGGCCAGTTGGCGTCGGCTTCCAATCCCATGGTCCCACTGGCGCGGTGGGATTCACGATGACTACGGGCATGCCCGCGGAAGCAGCTTCTACGGCAACCCGCTCGGCCAGAAATTTAGAGCGTTTGTAATGCCCGATCATTTCGTCGAGGGTAGCCTGAGTGCCTTCGTTGGGCAACGCACCACGCCGAGGTACTGCAATTGTTGCTACCGTACTGGTGTAAACAATGCGTTCAACGCCCGAATGGCCCGCAGCGGCAAGCAAGTTGCGGGTGCCTTCGACATTAATTTCGTAAATCTCTTCGGGCCGAGGCGTCCACAACCGGTAATCGGCAGCGACGTGAAAAACGCGACGAATTCCCTGCAGAGCGCGCCCCAGCGATTTCTGGTCCCGCAGATCACCTTCAAAATACTCTACGTGCAACCCAGCGAGCGCCTGTAAGTTGCTATTGGGCCGAACCAGAACGCGGACCGATTGGCCTGCGTTGACAAGTTGACGGGTAACGTGGCTACCTACAAAACCGGTGGCACCCGTAACAAGCGCGGTCATAAAATGCGGAACACCTCATCCTGCTGCTGGTTTGACGGCGCTACTGGGAGCACACGCTTGCTTGAACCATAGCCGTTACCCTGTGTATCGGAATGAGCGTTGCCATTGCCCTGGCCGTTTGCCTTGACCTGAAGTTCTCTTTCGCTTGGCTCGCCGATCAAGCCGCCCATTTTTCCTGAGAGAGTCCAGGTGAGCATCTTCCAGGTATCGCCTAGCTTTTTATTTCCGCCGAGAACGGCGGAAGCCTCGTAACCGGCATGGACCATGCAATCTTCACAACGAGGATCGCGGCCACGGCCGTACTTTTCCCAGGGAGTGTTATCGATGAATTCCTTGAAGGTGGCGTGGTGCGCATCGGTCATCAGATAGCATGGGCCTTTCCAACCACGGGGGTTGTAAGTTGGATTGCCCCAGGCGGTGCACATCAATTCGCGTTCGCCGCGAAGATATTCCATGTAAATCGGCGAAGTCACGATGTTGTAGCGTTCGAGGAGTTTGCTAGCCTGTTTGAACTTGTCGCGAATTTCATCGCGCGACATAAAAATTTCCTTGGTCATCACGGCGGCATAGGAATAAGCCGGAGAAATCATGTGACCATCAACGCCCAGTGTTTGCAGGTAGGCGAAGAGGTCCGCAATCTCTTCGATATCAGTTTCCTTATAAACCGTGGTGTTGGAAGTAACCAGGAAGCCTGCGGCCTTAGCAGCCTTGATGCCCTCGATTGCTTCGCGAAACACGCCATCGCGCTCCACGCAAATATCGTGGGTCTTCTCAAGGCCGTCCAAGTGGACGTTGAAAAACAGGCGTGAAGTGGGCTTGAATTCCTTCAAGCGCTTGCGGATGAACATTCCGTTAGTGCAAAGGTAAATGTGCTTTTTGCGGTCGAGAATTTCTTTTACCAGGCGATCGAGCGCAGGATAAATCATGGGCTCGCCACCGCAGAGCGATACAATCGGCGCGCCGCAATCATCCACCGCCTTCAGACATTCCTCCACGGTCAGCATCTCGTTAATCGTAGATTTGTATTCGCGAATGCGACCACAGCCGGTGCAAGTAAGATTGCAGGCATGAAGCGGCTCGAGCATCATCACCAGCGGAAATTTTTCAGCGCCGCTCATCTTCTTGTTGGTCAGATATCCGGCCATGCTGGTGGTCAAGCTCAAAGGTACTCTCATCCATTACCCCCGTTGTCTTCCAATTAGATGCTGCAACTCCGCCGCAGGTATCTGCATACCAGCAAAAGGGCGCCGACCTTTCGACAAATTGTCGTAGCGCGCCAAGGCATAAAGCGGGAAGGAGTTTCGATACAGATGATATTTAAGATAAAAGACGCATGGGAACCCTGTGCCGGTAAATTCGGGTTCATCCCAAGTGCCGTCAGAATTTTGCTGCTCCAGAAGCCACGCGACAGCTCGCTCAACCGCAGGATCATCGGGACCGACCGTTGCTAGCAGGCCGATTAAGCCCCAGGCCGTCTGCGAAGCAGTGCTCTTCCCTTTGCCTTTCAGCGCAAGATCGTAATAGGAAAGAACCGACTCGCCAAAACCGCCGTCACGATTTTGGACCGAACGCAGCCAGTCTGCAGCGCGTTGACAGTCAGGCTGATTGGACATGCCGATCTTTTCGAGCGCTCGCAACACTCCGCTAGTTCCATACACGTAATTCACACCCCAGCGGCCAAACCAAGAGCCGTCCGGCGTTTGTTCGTGACGAATGAAAGCACGAGCTCGTTGTATGACTGGATGATCCGCGGGCCAACCCATTTGCCCCAGGCATTCCACGGTGCGAGCTGTGACGTCAGCAGTGGAGGGGTCCAACATGGCGTTGTGGTCGGCGAATGGAATGTGATTCAGAAACTGCAAATTGTTTTCGTGATCGAAAGCGCCCCAGCCGCCATCGCCATTCTGCATACTAACGAGCCAGGCTAGGCCGCGGCGCAGGGAGTTTCGCAGGCGCTCAGAATCGGGATCGGCGACGCGGCCGAGAGCCATTAAGACGAACGCGGTATCGTCCACATCAGGGTAAAAATCATTACGAAATTCAAAGGCCCAACCACCAGGGTCAGCGTTTTGATTTTTTACCTGCCAGTCACCGGAACCAAGAATCTGATTGCGAACCATCCAGCGTTCGGCATTGATTAAGGCGGGATGCGCAGGATCGAGTCCGGCTTCTTCGAGAGAAACCATGGCGATGGCGGTGTCCCATACTGGAGAAATACAGGGTTGAACCCGAATGGTTTCGCCCTCTTCGATTTCGTAGCGCGCCAAGAACTTGATCTCGCGGTCAACCAGAGGATCGTTTTGATCTTCGCCCTCTGCGAGCAAGGCATAAATCGAATTCATCATCGCCGGGTAAATCGTCGCGAGGCCCTCGCTGCGTTCCAACCGTTCCAGCATCCACTTGCGCGCATAGGACAACGCCAGCTTGCGGAAGGGCTTCCAGCGCGAGCGCTCGTAGATCTTCAGGCCTCGATCGAGAGCAAGAAACACATTGCGCCAAGTGATAATGCGCTTGTCCCAATCGAATGAATGCGGCTTTTCACCTTTGGTTTTAAAAAGCTCGTTAACCCTGACGCCTTGCGGCAAATGCCAGTCGGGCTTGTTGGCATAGATAATTGAAAGGGGAATGACGATGCCGCGAGTCCACGAAGACATCTCGTAAATGTTGATGGGAACCCACTCAGGAAGAAGCATCAGTTCGGGCGGAATGGAGGGAACGATGCCCCAATCGATGGCGCCGACCATGGCGAGGTAAAAACGTACATAGGAATTTGTGGCTTCGATGCCTCCCAGAGCGATGACTTTTTCTTTTGCAAGCACGACGTGAGGCGCGTCCACAGCGTCGCCAGCCAAGCGAAGCGCCAAGTATGCTTTTACAGTGGCATTCAGCTCGGACGGGCCGCCCTCAAAAATGTTCCAGCCACCGTCAGGAAGCTGTTTTTTTCGAATATAATTTGCGAGTTTTTCTACTTTAGGCGAGTCAAGCTGGCCAAGGACATGCAAATAGAGAATGTAATCGGACTCTAAGGTGGTGTCAGCTTCGAGTTCGCCCCACCAATAGCCTTCCTGAGACTGTGCCGATAATAGCCATTCCGCGCTTCGCGAGATGGCCTGCTCAACCTGAGACTCAAAATCCCGGACTGGGACCGTCGCTTGGGCGCTGGCTGCGAACGAAAAATCTGTCCGTGATCCTGCTCTGGGTGTCATCAATCCCTCAGAATACCTCAGTCATATAACATCAACAGACCGCCCAAATCATGCCGGGCAGTTTTCAAGCGACCTATGAAGCAACCCTCGCCCTGTTAGTTCCGAACTGGTGAACGATGGACGGCGCTAACCCTGGCAACGGCTGCACCGGCACTCAACTTGCTTAAATCTTTGCAATTCCTGTTAACCCCTCAGCCGCCGAGCGGTCTGTCCCACTTCCAAAGCCACCGTAGCGGCAAGAAAAGTTTCCGCTTACTCGATGTCGGGACTTAGCCGGAACTGTAAGAGTAATATTATCTTTGGGTTTACCTCCTGGGTCAACAGAAAAGGTCAATTTCAGTCCTATGGGATGACTGGGAAGCCCAAATGGGTGCATATAGAATTCGTCTATCGGTTGGAGACGTGTACCGAAACGACAACGAAACTGGAGGCTTCTATATCGCAGCCAGCAGGGCGAAACAGCGGCGAACGAAAGCCTACCTTGAGATGCCCTATTTGCGTCAGACGACTGCGACACTGTCCGCCCACGTCGACACTTAAACTGGGCCTTAGCGCTTCGCCTTTTCGATGTTCTCAATGCGCTCTATCAAATCCGGCAGACGTGTGAACGCGGCGTATTGTTTTTTGAATTTTTCCAAAGGCCGCGCCGGAGTCCCCCAGACCTTCTGGCCTTTTCGAATGGTTTTACCCGATGGCACACCGCCTTGGGCTCCAACGATGGCCCCGTCCTCAACGTTGCAATGGTCTGCAATGCCCACCTGCCCGGCGAGGGTTACGCCTTCCCCCAAGGAAGAGCTTCCTGAGATTCCGGTTTGAGCGGCCACGATTGAGTGTCCGCCAATGGAAACGTTGTGAGCTATTTGCACCAGGTTGTCGATTTTGACGTCGGCTTCCATGCGGGTGACACCGAGCGATCCACGATCGATCGTTGTGTTGGATCCAATTTCAACGTCGCTGCCAATTTCCACGGTGCCGACTTGAGGAAATTTCCAGTGCCGGCCTTCGCCGAAAACATAACCAAAACCGTCGCTGCCGATTACCGCGCCCGAATGCACTTCAACCCTGCAGGCAAGCTTCGCGCCGGCATAAAGCGTCACGCGCGGATGCAGCCGGCATTTCTCGCCGATTGAGCTACCACGGCCAAGAAAACAGAAAGCCTCGATAACAGCGCCTTCGCCGATCTCTACCTCTTCTTCAATCACTACGTACGGGCCGATAAAGACATTTGGTTTCAGAAGCGCGCTTGACGCCACGATTGCGGAGGCGTGAACGCCAGGAGGCGGCGAGAAATTCGGCAGCAAACGCGTGGAGGCTTTGGCGAAAGCTAGCTTCGGATTATCGACCATCAAAGTTGTTTTATTTTTCAGCAACAGTCCTTCGGGCGCTAACACACATTTGGCTGCCGATACTTCGGCTCGGCTCCGGTGGCGCGCGGACTCCACATAGATTAGATCATCAAGCTTCGCGCTCTCTGGCCGGGCCACTCCAGACACGATAGAGTCGCCATCCCCCGCAAGATTCGCACCGAGAAATTCTGCGAGTTCAGAAGCCGTAAGAGCCATGGGTTACCTCTCTTTAGTTAACAATTCAGCGGCGCTGAAAAAAGCCGGCTATGCAGGATAAATTTCCGGTTCGCCGGGTGGACGCGTTTTCCACCTCTTGTGCACCCAGAGCCATTGGTCCGGGTTTGCGCGCACGTAATTTTCAATGATGCGCGTGAAACGCGCGGTGTTCTCGCGAACATCCTGCTCCTCATCTCCCGTGCGGGAAAGTTCTACAGCGGGTTCGAAACGCAGACGATATTTTCGTCGCGCTCGATCCCATGAAAGGAAACCGGGAACGACCGCCGCATCGGTCCGCAAAGCGATACGCGCCAGACCGGAGGTCGTGGAGGCTGGGATGCCGAAAAAATCCACGAAGACGCTTTCTTCCAAAATAGTATTGTGATCGGAAAGTATGCCTACTGTGCCGCCATCTGCCAGGATTCGCAAAATAGAACGCGCCGACTTATTTTTTTCGATGGCCTGATTGCCGGAGAGGCAGCGATAGCGGTTAACCAGATCATCCACACGTCGGTTGGCGATGGGCCGCACCAGGAAATGGAGCGGATGTCCATAAAGCGCGTGGGCGAATGGGGCCAGTTCCCATGCGCTCATGTGGCCGGTAAGGAAAAGCACACCCTTTCCGCGTCGACGCGCCGCATCGAAATTCTCGAAGCCGTCCAGGACGACGATTTTCTCGATGTTAGTGCGCGTGTACCGGGGAAATTGCGAAAACTCAGCAGCCATCCAGCCAATCTGCTGAATCATGCGACGGATCACGCGCTTTCGCTGCGCCTCGCTCCAGTCGGGAAAAGCCAAGGCTAAGTTAAACATTGCGGCGCGTCGTAGCGGGCGTCGAAACGCGTAAGCGGCGGCCGCGAAACGCTCTCCCACAAATCGCGCCACAGGCCGCGGGAGCAATCCGAGCGACTTCACGCCGATCCATGTAGCGGCGTACTCAATCCATTCACGCATGCGGGAGCCATTATGCTAGAGGCGGTAAAGGAGACGCCAGCAGTAGAAACGCGCAGATTCGTGGCGCAATGTTAGACTCATCCGGCTTGAACTCACTTTCAAAAGAACGTCGCAACAATATTTGGGCAGCCATCGTCGCAGCCTGCGTTGTATTCATTTGTCTCTTTTCGGGTTTGGGCGCTGTGGGTCTGCTGGGGCCGGACGAGCCGCGCTATGCGTGGATCGCTCGAGCCATGGCGGAGACAGGTGACTGGATTACTCCCCGGCTGTACGGCCAGGCCTGGTTTGAGAAACCCATCCTTTACTATTGGGCCGCGGCGCTCGGGTTTCGCCTGCATCTGCCTTCCGAGGCAGCTGCTCGGCTACCATCGGCGATTGCTGCGCTGGTGGCTGCCTTGGCGATCGGCTGGCTGGGATGGAAACATTATGGCGTTGCTGAAAACTTTCGGGAAAGTCCCGCGCTTTTGGCTCCGTTGATTTTTTCCACCTCTGTGGCAGTTATCGGATTTTCCCGCGCTGCTACGCCGGACATGCTTTTCAGCGCGTGTATTGTCTTGGCCATGGTTTCTGCGTCGGGCACTTTGCAATCACGGGGAGGGTTGCGTGCTGCATCAGAATTGGTTCCGAGAGGATCGCCGCGCGAAACTTTCGATCTTGCACTGTTCGGCATATTTCTTGGCCTAGCGGTTCTGGCGAAGGGCCCTGCGGCGGTGATACTTGCGGGCGGAGCGATCGCATTGTGGGCTCTCGCCACTTCTCAGTGGCGCCCCGCTTTTCGACTGGTCCACCCAATCGCCATCGGATCGTTTTGCGTTGTCGCGCTGCCCTGGTACGTGATGTGCGCCGCACGCAATCCGGATTTCATACGCGTGTTTATTTTTCAGCACAATTTCGAACGATATCTAACCCCTGTGTTTCAGCACAGGCAGCCCTTTTGGTTTTTTGGATGGGTCACGCTGCTGGCCGTGTTGCCGTGGACCGCGCTTTTGATTTCCGCCGGTCAAGAAGGTTTGCGGCTGTGGCGCGAAAAATCTTGGGGCAATTCGCTGGGATTTTTTTATGCGTGTTGGGCGGTTTTCCCGATTGTTTTCTTCAGTCTCTCGCAATCGAAATTGCCGGGCTACATTCTTCCCGCTGTTCCGCCACTGGCGCTTCTTTGCGCAGTGAGTGCTCCGCGTGTTTTTCGACGAAGCCGCGTTGGTGCAATTTCGGTAAGTGCGGGCTTTGCTTTCGTGTGGGCCGCGCTTTCGTTATTTGTCTTTTATAGGGCCCGCCAATTTCCATCGGGAGGGATCGGAACGATCTCGCCGCTAACCGTATCTGAATGCGCGATTGCGATCAGTTTTTTGCTCGCGATGATCCTGTTGTTCGCTGGCATTCGCCAAAAGCTATCGCTGACGGTCGCTATCACCTCTTTATCTGTCGCGGCGACTGTCGCAGTGGCGAATATGGCAATTCTCCCAGAGCTGGATCCTTATCTGTCGGCGAGACCTCACGCTGCCTTTCTGCGTGGCGACCTACGCCCCGATCGCATCTTCACTTACCGTTTGAATCGCTCGTGGAATTACGGACTGGCTTTTTATTTTCGGCGCGAACTTTCGGAGTGGTCTCCGAACGAACCAGATGCGGCGCTGGTTTTGACCAATCAAAAAGGAATAGAGGAAATTACTAAAGCCGGAAGAGTGCAGGGCGAGTTAAACGAACCGCAACAAGGGATCTTATACGTACCGATCAGTCCGCTTCCGCGCTAGTGGAGGGCGGTAGGCGACATGTTCACCAGAAAGAAACTGACCACGATATTTTCGTAATTCTTCCTGTCCTCGTCGGTCATCTCGGAATACTTCATTCGCGTGCGGACTATTTGCTTTGGCTCAGGAGAGAGGATGAATAACTGCAGGGTTTGGTTGGCGAGCGCGAGACGGCTGTCGGATTGGAAGAAAAGTTTTGGCACGCCCTTGGTCAAAGCCAAACGCGTTGTGACGGGAGGCTCGTTCCGGTATTGATAATTCAACAAGCGAAATCCCCAGTCACAGAAGCGGCCCACGTATGGCAAAACGGCGAGACCCGATTGCGCCGCCTGGATTTGAACCATTTCACGAGGGTCCGAATAGGCGTCGTCGACAGCCAGCGCTGAGACTCGAGGTTCGTGCGTGGCTTCCTCCAGCGCAACGTATCCCCCAAGGTCGACGCCCCACAATCCGAAATGTTTCGGGTCAATATCGTCCCGGGTGGAGAGCACCTCGACGGCGGACTGGAGTTCCTGCCTTTCGCGGTATCCCATCGTGGTGACGCCGGCGCTTGTTCCATGCCCAGAGAAGTCGAATAGAAAGACGTTGAACTGGCTATCCTGAAGAGCGGTCACGAGCGTTAAAACATCGGAGCGCTGGGAAAGGTAGCCGTGGCACACGATCACGGTGGGCGCGCCACGGCGCCCCGGGAAAAACCAGCCATCGCGAGAGGTTCCATCCACGACCGGGAAAGATACTGCGCTCGGATGGCCCATCATCACGGTTAAGTCGAATGTCGCAGGCGAACGGGCTGGCCGCAATATCTGGTAAAGAAGAAACCCAGAAATCATAGCGATTGCGACGAAGGCAAAAAGGATTATGGCCAGCAGGCTGGAGAAAACCTTAGCAAGCCGCGTTGTGGGATAGCGTAGCTCTGAGAAGACGGCCATCCGTTGGGCGCGAGCGCAAGAATTCTGCACTTCGGCGCCAGAATCTTAACACAGTTCGCACAAGCCTATTTAATTGCTCGTTACGCTTGGGACAAATTAGTAAATCCGTCGCAGTGGCTAACCCCAGTTTGACTGAGCTAAGTTGGGTTCTGATGGCGCGGAAAGCTATAATGTTTCCGGATATCATGCCAGGCACTTCATGCAGATTTTAGATCTCCGCCAAATACCGTCGCGCAAACTGGAGCCTTTGTTCCAGGAGGAAACTAGCCACTGGCGCGACGAACTCCATTGGGACTACCGGCCGTCTGTGGATCTGATCCGCAAGTTCGTGGATTCACATTCTCTGGGCGGCTACGTGGCCATGGAGGAGGACAAACCTGCGGGGTACGGCTTCTACGTTCTGGAAGACCATAAGGGATTGATCGGAGGGCTGTTCGTTTCCTCGCGAAAATCTCAAGAGTCGATCACGAAATCGCTGATAGCGGAAATGGTAAGCGCTCTAAGAGCTACACCGCGATTAAAAAGAGTGGAAGCGCAGCTGATGCCCTTTGGAACCGAGCTGAATCCGGAATTTCTGTCTAAGTACTTTACGCTTCATACCCGGCTGTTTATGTTGTTGCCTCTCGCCGAAGCGCGATTGAGCAACAAGCCGATCTCGAGCGGCTTGCGTCTGGAGCCCTGGACGGATAAGGCGTTCGAATCGGCCGCCAGACTGATTCAACTCGCATACGCCGATCACGTGGACTCCGAAATTAACGACCAGTACTGCAGTGAGGCGGGCGGAATGAAATTCCTGCGTAACATCGTCCTCTTGCCGGGTTGCGGTCAATTTCTGCCGGAAGCGTCATTTTTAGTTCAGCCGGTCACGGGAGATCGTCCAATCGGCATGGTGCTCACTTCCACGGTTGCGAGCGGTGTGGGCCATACAACGCAGATTTGCGTGATGCCGGGTTACCAGGGCCACGGCATTGGGCGCGCCATGATGGAAAGCGCCATACAGGTGTTGAAGCGTCGAAAGTACGAATCGCTTTCTCTGACGGTCACAAGCGCCAATTCGCAGGCTGTCCAACTTTACGAACATTTGGGATTCCGGATTATCAAGAAGTTTGCAGCCGGAGTATGGCAGGCGCACCCACGCTGAGAATTACTTCTTCGCGCGATCTTTCAACAAACCTTTCAGTTCGTCCATGAATTCTTTCACATCTTTGAAATCCAGATAAACGGATGCAAACCTGACGTATGCAACTTTATCGAGCTTCTTTAACCTATCCATAATCAACTTGCCGATTTCCGTGGTGGTGCGTTCACGCTCCGGGGCTTCGCTGACGAATTGTTCGGCCTCATCGACAATCGTCTCGAGCTTTCCAACTGGCACGGGCCGTTTCTCACAAGCTTTCAGTAGACCTTGCAGTAGTTTTTGGCGCTCAAACTTCTCGCGCCGGCCATCTTTCTTGATCACCATGTAGGGAATTTCGTCGATACGTTCGTAGGTGGTAAAGCGGCGATTGCACTTCAGACATTCGCGGCGGCGGCGAATCAGATCTCCTGTGCGCGCTTCGCGAGAATCCACAACCTTATCATCGAGGTGCGCGCAAAACGGGCACTTCACCGAGGCCTCTCTTCTGTGTGTTCAATTTTCTTAGCCCACTCTGCTGATTCAACCGCTTCGGCCGCTTCTTCCTCAGCCGTGGCCATGCGACGGAGTTCGCCCATGGACCAACCTTCTCTGAACAGCAAAGGCAAACCTACGAGGCAGCAGCCGGCGAAGGTCACAAGCCAAAGGATGATCGAAACCGTTGCCGCCGGCTCCTTTTCTACTCCAAAGATAAGCGTTAAGACAAGAAATGTGGCGAGTTGCGCGCCCCCACCAACTCCCGGAAGTTGAACTGCAGATCCGATCAGTGTGAATGCGAGAACTACCAACGCGCCCGGCAGGCTCATCGCCGCTAATGCAGGTTCGCTGCTGAAAGCGCGCGCGATCCAAACGTAGACGAGCAGCACAAGAAACCAATGCGCTGCAGAATAAGCTAGAACCGCTGCGAGATCGTTCCAGGTGCGAATGCCTTGAAGTCCATCGCTGAATCCTTCGAGCAATGCGACTATTTTCCCGCGCCATCCATGTTGCCAGGTTGATTTCTTGAGTCTCCTGGCCAGCCACTCCGCGCCATGGAATCGGAAATAAAGCAGAAACGCAATCGCGCTCGCCAGCAAGACGAAAAGCAACACGCCTCCCGTACGAGCTAGTGAAACGATGCGATAGCTCTGCGGAGCGGACCCCGGTTCCTTGTGCTGATAAGCCAGCAGCGCGAGCCCGGCGATTACGGCAGCAGCGGCCATGTCGAACACGCGCTCCAGAACGTATACTCCGAACATACTAGGAACGGGGAGCGAGTCCTTCTTGGCAATCAACACTGGACGGATTGGTTCTCCTGCGCGGCCCAACAGGAAACTGCATGTGAAACCCATAAGCGTAGCGCTGTAAACGCTCCAAAACTTCATGCGGCCAATGGCGCGCGAGAAGCGCATCCATCGAACAGCGCGTATTGCAAAGCAGCCATAAATTGCCAACAGAGCAAGGACCAGCAACGAAATCCGCGCTGTGCGGATAGAATGCGCCACCATTCCCCACTGAAATCCTTCCAGCGTGATTGAATTGCGGAATTTGTAAAACAGGTAGCCGAGGGCGAGAAGCGCCAGCAGCAGCAAAACAATCTTTCGTAATTTTTGAAACATTGATTTTGCACCGTAGCAGTAAGGTTCGGAAGGTGTCAAGGCGGCGAGACAGTTTCTAGTCGGTGGTTACGTAATCGCGGATCTGGTCGTACTCCCTTTCCGAAAGGATTCTTTTGGCGAGCAGTTCGCTTTTGCTGCGGTAGGGACGGTTGCCAATAATTCTTTCCGCGTCGGTTTTTGTAATTCCGGGAAGGCTTTCGAGGTCGGTTTCCGTTGCTGTGTTCAAATTAAGAGGGTGAGTGTGGTCGCGGTTCCAGCCCTCTCTCACGCCTTGGGCGGCGGCGCGAGCGTCTTCGGCAGCTTCACGAGCGGCTTGGCCTAGCTCTTTACCCGCCTCTTTTAGCTCGGGCTTAATACGCTCCGTCGCTTTGGCGGCTTCTTCGCGGGTCCGTTCGTCGCGGCGGCGTTGATCTTCAGTGGTGGTCGAATTGCAGCCGGCCCCGGCAGCGACCAGGATTAGCATGCACATAAATTTGGTGACATTCAGAACGCGCAATTTCACGAAATCTCCTCCATCCAGTCAGCGCCGAGACTCCTCAACGCAGACTTCCGCGACTATCTAAACGCTAGCAAAATATCCGTGTGAGTCACAATACACGGATGAAGGTAGATTGGGGAGTGCCGTCATAAGAGCATTGCCAGGGCGGTTGGAAGGAAATGAAAAGAACCAGTGAATTTCCGTCGAGATCACAGAGTTCGGAGCGCGCGGGACTCTGCGCTGATTGCCAGCACGCGCGGAGAATTGAATCCGATCGCGGGACAGTGTTTCTTTTGTGCCAGCTTTCGGAGAGCGATCCGAGATTCCCGAAATATCCCGCGCTACCCGTGCTTCAGTGTTCCGGGCACAAAGCAAGAACCTAGACACCTTGACCGTCTCCATTCCATCAAACTTGTGACCGAAGGAATGACGCGCAAACAGAACCCAAAACCAACACAGTAGTCGGCCCTTATTGGACTTGGCGACTCCTAGGACCAGCGTGGGCGTTTCCGCCTTTTCGGCAGCCGCATATCACCGGACATTCTCATTTTGCGGATCACCGCGTATCACCTTGTCTTTACAAGCGCAACACGGATAAGATGCCCGCCATACTAAGTCACAAATTCCGAAGAGGAATGCAAACGTTCGGAACCGCACACAATGGGGAACTTTTCAGGGGCAAAATGCGTTTCACTGTGTGAGGCCGATAGGAATGCAGGATGAAGCGAGGCTGAGGGAGATTGGAGGCCGACGCCCAACTGGTACAGC
>Ga0070766_10000124_pt1 | contig 29495 bp, 24 predicted proteins | sample HubBroMetageWFT6_FD_69782 | JGI IMG/M metagenome (GOLD analysis project Ga0070766, IMG submission 69782) | Warmed and freeze-thawed soil microbial communities from the Hubbard Brook experimental Forest, New Hampshire - Hubbard Brook CCASE Soil... | ecosystem: Environmental > Terrestrial > Soil...
CCGCAATCTGCCGCAGTTGGTCATCATTGCAGTTGGTGCCGGGACGGCACGTCGGGATTGGTCCCGTGCCATCGCCCGCAATCTGCAAATTGTGCCTCGATTGGACACGCCCAAGTTGAGAACCGACAAGTCCTGCTGTCACAGCTAACACGGCGAGAACGAAGATGGATCCGAGCAAATACCTTTTCATGATCATTTCTCCTGAGCCGCAAAGGGCTCCAGTGGGATTTAATTTCCGAGCGATGGTCCATCGCTGGTACTGATTTCTGTTGCCGGCGCTGAAGGAATTGGCGCCGAACCTTCGCCAACGATGACGATCACTCCAGGTGTCGTATGGGTTGGCGCTCCGCTGACTGCGGTGATGGCACCGGCCAGCATCAAACTTGCAAAAGCTCCGATGAACACTTTTTTCACGGTTCGAATTCTCCTTAGGCGAATTGGGCAAATCGAGCTGAAGCTCGCAAAATATTGCGAAAAAGCTTCAGAGGTGCAAGTAATCAATTGTGCGCGCGGGCGCTCGGAGGGTAATCGTTACTAAAGGGTTACTAAAAATGGGTCGTCTGACGCCATCCAAGGCAATCGCCCGTTGGACGGAGTAAACCCAACCCTGAGCCGAAAACGCCCGTTTATGATAGCCTGAGGCCTTATTTCTCCTTCTCGCATTATAGAAGTCAAGCTGAAAGGGCATGTTGCGATTTTTATCAGTCATAAGACGCAGGAGTACATGTACTTCCGCGCGCAACTATAGTTACTATCAGCCCAGGATCCAGGAATAAGTGTTACTTTCGTGCCAGAATGCTGTGCTGTCTGCTCTGTTGGAGTACGAATGACCAACCCTGACTTGCCGGAAAATACCGACAGTACTAGTTCCGCGGACTCCAGCCATCGGAGATCGCTTAATGCGGTGTGTGCCACACAAGTCTGTCCCAACTGTTCGACTCTGCTGCAAAATAACCATTGCAAACTGGTATGTCCCCGGTGCGGTTTTTACCTGAGTTGTTCTGACTTCTACTGAGCCTGTCACAACACGACGACAGCTTCCGGCACCGCGATCGATGAGCAATAATGTTTCGAGAGAGCTGCGATGCCGGTGCCTCACCGGCAAGAAATTTGGCCTTCGTGTAATTTTAGTCCAGCGGTATCCCACAACTTTGCAGGAGGACGAAATGCAACGAAAAGGCAGCGCCCATTGGTCGGGCGGACTGAAAGACGGCAAGGGCACGGTTTCCACGCCCAGTGGAGTGCTCAAGGATGCGCAATATTCTTTCAGCACTCGTTTTGAAAACGGCATCGGCACCAACCCCGAAGAGCTCATTGCCGCCGCGCACGCTGGATGTTTCAGCATGGCGCTATCGGCCCAACTGGGCAACGCCGGAATGACGGCCGAAAGCATCGACACCACCGCGACGGTCACATTAGACAAGACGGAAGCGGGATTCTCCATCACTTCCTCGCACCTCGACGTAACCGTCAAGATTCCCGGCGCTGACAAAGCAAAGTTTGACGAAGCCGCCAAGAACGCCGAAACCGGCTGCCCCGTATCGCGCGTACTCAACGCAAAAATCACGATGGACGCGAAGCTGATTTCCTAACTGCGGATTCTCCGTGCCGTCGTTTTCTTTCCGTAGGGGACGTCAACTGGCTGCCTGGCTGAGGTCGGGCAGCCGTTGACCATCACACGTCCCGCGCAGTTGTCTTAACGGCCACATCACAATTAGCCAACAGCGCGAACGAAGAGATATCTGCAGAAGGGCGCCCGGGGGGTTACCAATCAACTTTGGGAACGTAGTATCTCGCGGATTTCGCGGTTGACTTTGGCTGCTTCCCTGGCAGCCGTGTCGATCATCTTCAACCATTTCTTGTCGGCCTCATCCAGTTCTGATTGTGCCAACAGATAGGAAGCCTGCATGACGTTTTCGATGGAGTTGCTTAAGTCATGTGCCAGGACCCGGAGTTTCGCCACAGTTTCCTTGTCCATATTCCTGGGTACATCTTCCATCGCAAGCTTCTCCCGCAATCGGCCTCACCCGTACGACCTAACACCGAGGGATACCTCGAAAACCTTAGCACAAAACCAACGCCCTTGGTCAGGCCGCCACGGCATCTGCTGGCGCAGGGGCAAACCCAAAAAGCAGGCCATGCAGGGTTGCAGGCTGGCGCAAGGCCCCAAGCTGCATGACCATCGCGTGTTTCACAATCAATGCAACCGCATGGCCATTGCTGCTATGATGCCCCCATCGCCACGCTCGTCACGAGCGTTTCCATGGTAAGGGTTCGCCTAAAAACTAAGCTGGTTTTGGCTATTAGTGGCATGGTGTTCGTGCTGGTAGCGCTGTTCTGCTATGTCTACATCTCCCATCGGGTGCGGCAGAGTACGAGCGCGGCCAATGACCGCGCAGACTTGTTAGCCAAGGAAATCCAGGCAGCCGCCCGGCAGGCGACTTCTGTCGATTTGCGCCAGATGGATGTTGACGTCGCCGACCCGGAGGCCTTGCAGCACGCGCTGGAGAGTCGTTTGCAGAACGACAAGGAACTCAATGACCTTCTTCTGAATATCATCTCGTATTCAGATACCACCTATGACGCCGGCATCGCCGATGTGAATGGCCGTGCGATCGTACACACCAACCCGGCCGCCGTTGGGACGCAATTGGAACGACGTGAGCACTACAACGACTTTTACTCCGCCAGCCTTCTCCGCCAACTCCAGATACTTTACGGAGAACCGCGAGTTTATGATTTTTACCTCCCTATACAACGCGGCGACGGCCAACCTTTTGGAAACATCCGCGTGGGGATCTCCACCGTGTTGCTGCGCGGCGAAGTGCGTCAGCAGTTGGCTCGCGCTCTGAGTCTCTCCGCAATCGCGATCCTATTTTCGCTGGCGTTAGCAGCCGGTGTTTCCAATATTGCTCTTCGCCCGCTTGAGGCGATTGGACGCCGGCTGGACCAGATGACTGCGGAGGTTCCCGATACCCACCCTCAGCCCGATCCCGGACGCGTCGATGAATACAGCCTGGTCAATACCAAGATCGACCGTCTCGGCCGCCAGATTCGCGACGTCAAGGAAGTCTTCTCTGCCCTCAAAGGCAACCTCGAACAGATCATGGGTACATTGCAGGACGGCCTGGTTTTGTTCACCAACAACAACCACGTGGTTCTGGTGAGCGCCTCGGCCCAGCGATTCATCGGTCTGCGCCAGGAGGAGATCCTGGGAAAAGAGGTCGATGAGATTTTTACTGATGCCAGCATGCTGGGTCGCATTGTGCTTGATTCGTTTGCGCTGCATCACTCCATCCCGCAGCGGGAGATTGAGCTGGAAAACGGTCGCCGCATCCAGATTGCGCTCGACTTCATCGCCGAGCGGGGAGAGCGCATCGGTGCGCTGCTGACCATGCGCGATGCCGAGTCGGTACGACGCATTGAAAATGAGATTGAACTCTCCCGACGGCTGGCGGCGATCGGACGGCTCACTTCCGGCGTAGCTCACGAAGTGAAGAACCCCATCAACTCGATCGTCGTGCATCTCGAATTGCTGCGGGAGAAGATGCGGCAAGTTGATCCCGACACGCGACGTCACATGGACATCATCGGCAGCGAGATCCACCGCCTCGACAGAGTGGTGGAGACGCTGGTGGACTTCAACCGTCCCGTTGATCTTCGCTTGACGTCATTCGACCTGCGACGGCTGGTGGAAGACGTAACCATGCTGGCTTCGCCGGAAGCCGCTCGCCAGGGCGTCAAGGTGGACACGCGCCTGGGGCCTGATGCCTTGCCGGTCAAGGCTGATCACGATCTCGTCAAGCAGGCGTTGCTGAATGTTGTGTTGAATGGCGTGCAGGCGATGGCCGAGGGCGGGACCCTTACCATTGCTGCGCGGCGCGACGATGCAGCCGCCTCCATTGAAGTCCGCGACGAGGGCTGCGGTATACCGCCCGAGATCCGCGACAAAGTCTTTAACTTATATTTCACGACCAAGAAGTCAGGAAGCGGCATTGGCCTGGCCATGAGCTACCGCGTGCTGCAAATGCACAGCGGCTCGCTTGACTTCACGACGCAAGTCGGCTCGGGCACAACGTTCCGGCTTTTCTTGCCGCTGGCCGGCGCGCAAGCGCAAGAAAACAGTGTTGTTATGACGAGTACGTGAAAATTGGGAGGCGAATTGAAAGTCGGCTTAAGTTTGACTTAATCCGATATGGTGAAAGAATTGATACAGCTCACTGGCTATTCGGCGTTAGACCGAAGATATGAGCACCAAAACTGAATGATCCTTCTGCGCAAACTCGTCACTTTGCTTCTGGTTTTTGGCTTGCTGTTTATTGAAGCCTGCAACAAGAAGAAGCCAGTGCTGCCGTCCCACGCTCCTGCGCCAACGATTGCAGTGGACCTGCCAGACGCGATCCCCGAGAACCCCACTGAACAGGAACCTGCTTCTGTCACGCAAGAGAAGGAACCAGAACCGCCGCCGGTAAAGACCAAGCCCAAGAAGGCGACCCGAACAGCGGCCAAGAAGACCCCTCCTCCGGCCAGCGCGCCTCCGGCCGCGTCATCTCCGGCGACCAACAACAATCAGACGGTTGCGAGCTTGCGGCCTCCCGCTCCTCCCGACACCGCTATCGCTGCCGCGATGCCCAGCGCGGAGATTACAAAGCAGAAAGAAAACACCGCTCAGATTGTCGATGCCACGGAGAACAACCTGAAAAACCTGTCCCGGTCGCTCAACGATGAGGAAAAGGCCATGAAGACGCAGATCCAGTCGTACTTGCAGCAATCGCGCAAGGCGACAACGGACGGCGACTTCGAGCGGGCTTTCAATCTCGCCAAGAAAGCGCAATTGCTCGCCGACGCACTTATCAAGAAGTAATCCAGCGCACGGACGTGTCCTCCGAAATCTTTCCCAATCAATGCCAGACGCATTGGTTATTTTTTCGGCGGCGGACCCGCCGCGCTCACCTTGGCAAGCATGTCTTTCGCGGGCCCTTGATAGGGACCGCTGATGGCCGCCGCTTTCTGTAACGACGCCACGGCATCCGCCTTATGGTTCTGCTTCGCGTACGCGTAGCCGAGGTAGAAGAGCGCGGGTTGCTGGTCCTGAGGATCGTCCTGCAGAAGGACCACCGCCGTTTTGAAGTCCGCGACCGCAGGCACGAGTTTTTCCTGATTGAGTTCAGCGCGGCCCAACGTGGTGTGGGCCAGGCCGGCGTACGATCGCTTGGTTTTGTCGTCGCTCGGCGGATTGGGACCGACCAGGGTTATCACCTTGTTGGCATAAGTCGCCGCTTTCGCCGCCTCCTTGGGGTCGCCCGCATAGGCGTCGGCCATCATCAGCAGCGTCGGAATACTGTCAGGGTTCGTCGCCAGCGTCTTCTCCCCATATGCGATGACTCGCTGCGGCTGGTTGAGCTGACGCAGGCTGTACAACGCGAGCTGAGTGATCTGGTCGTCGAACTTCGACTTCGGAAACGCAGGCGTGAACTTTTCGATTTCTCCCATGCGCTTGTTGGGGTCCTGCTCAGACGTGATCGCGTTGTAACCAGAGGTTTCCAGGAAGTCATACGCATTTTGCGCTGAACTCTGCTCGTTGCTGATTCGCGTCGTCCATTCGGAATCCGGGACGTCGGCGGGCTTGGGTTGTTTTGCGATGGAATGGAACACCCCAGCTCCCTGAACGGCGTAGTCCACAACTTTGCTGTTGTCTTTCATCGCCTGCGCCACACTCGCCTGCGACATGATGATGTCGAGGTTGTTGGGATAGGCCTCTACAGCTTTATTGCCGTACTCCAGCGCCTGGGCCGTGTCTCCGGCAGCTAGGTACTGCTGCGACAGTTGCCACTCGGCATACGCCGTCGCCGGCTTGTTGTCGGCATACTTCTTCAGAAAGTCCTGGTAGGCCGCGATCCGCTTCTGGCCGTCAGACTCGGCAGCGATGGTCGAGAGATCTTTGTCCTCCGGAGTCCCCGCGGGAATCACAATGCTGGTGCTCTGCGACCAGCCGGAGAGCGAAGAGAGTGAGACACAAACGAGCAGTAACAACGTCCAATGTACGACGCGCATTTTTGACCTCGAAGAGAAATGCGGGCAGCAACGACGGGCCGAACGTGATCCGTCGCGCGCTCGGTTCGCGCGCGAAGCTGCCCGCGAAGTTTATCCGGAAGGAATGCTACTGCTTTTATCTCGCGGACGCTATGAGATATCGCACACGGCAGAGTGAGAGACTACTTCCGGCCTTCGCGCTTCTGCGCTAGCACCAGCCCACGGGGAGTAGGCAGCAGTACCACTGAGATAAGCCCGTCGCGTTCCATCTTCAAAGCAGCGTCGCGAACCTGCTTCAGGTGCGAGCTGGCGTCGTGCATCAGGATCAACCCGAAAGGCGAAATCTGTGGCAGGAACCGCCGCACCTCCTGCTCGCGGATGGGCATATCGCTGTCGCTGAAGAACAGGTCAATCGTGCCATCCACCTTCATCTCGAGGCTCGACTCGTTGCGCAGATCGATGAGATCGTTGAACTCCGACGCGGCAAACTTCTCCTTGGCCGTCTCGTAGACCTTGGCATCGTATTCGCAGGTAACGATTCGTCCCACCCCGTTCAGCCGCATGGCTTCGGCGATCCAAAGAGTGCTAACGCCCATGAAGGTTCCGGTTTCCACCACCAGATTCGGCTTGATAGTCGTCACCAGCGTACGCAGGAATTCCAGCACCTCGAGCTCGGCGGTCATGGAGTCGTACATGCTCCACCGCTCGGGGTGCGGACACTCCGGCGTAGCGCGGTGATACTCCGGGACGAGGGTCCCCGCGCGCTCCTTGGCTTCGCGCATGATGCGGTGTTCCTGCTTTTCTTTTCTTCCGAACAGACGCTTCAGTCCCAACGGTTGCCTTTCGCGGCCGCAATTCAGCGTCGATTTCGCGCGTTCAACGGCGATGTTTGCTCACTCAGTATATGTGACGGTCGTTGCGGCTCAGAACCGGGTTACAGTGAAGCATGCGCGAGATGTTACAGCACCGCGGAATGAGGCTACTCGTTGTGGCCAACCTCATCTCCATGGTCGGCAGCGGCATGAATGCCGCGGCGGTGATCTGGTACATCCTGCAGACCACGCACTCCGAAGTCTCACTTGGCCTGCTGGTCGCGCTGCAGACCCTGCCGTCGCTGCTCCTGCTGCCGTTCACCGGAGTGCTGATCGACCGCGAAGACCGTCGCCACCTCATGATGTGGCTCGACGTCTGCCGCGGGCTGGTGATCCTGCTGGTCGCAGTGCTCGCGCTGACTCACCACGTGCGCGTGTGGCAGTTGTACGGCATGACCATCCTGATCTCCATCGGCTTTTGGATGTTCTGGCCGACCATAAACGCGCTGGTGCAGGAACTGTCACCAGAGGACAAGCTGCTGGACTCCAACTCGCTCATGCTGGCCGCCGTGCAAGGTGGCTGGGTACTGGCCGGAGCCATGGTCGGCTTTGTGTACAACAAGATCGGGCTTGGTGGAATTCTGCTGCTCGACTGCGCGACCTATGCGGTCTCCATCGCCTGCGTGTACCACGTGCGCAAGGGACGAGTCACGGTCTCTCATCTCGCTCCGCAAGCCGTGGCCGCTCCGGCCACTGCGGTGGCGCGCTATTTTCACGAGTTGGGAGAAGGCTTCGGTTACGTGCGTCGTCACCGCCGGGTGCTTCTGCTGGGCGTGGCCTGGGCGCTCTTCATCGCCGCCATGATGACGCAGGGCGTCACCTCCGCTCCGCTGAGTGAACGCATCCTGCATCGCGGCGCCGTGGGTTACGGCTGGATCAACGCCGGCTGGGCATCGGGCGCCTTTACCAGCATGTTCTACGCTTCGCAATTCATCCGCCGCAATGGGGCTCATCGTTCGGTAACCATGACGATGTGTGTGATCGCGGTGGCGCTGGTCCTGCTGCCCGAGATTCCGTGGATTGCCTTCGCCGTATCCGTCTACTTCGTCATGGGATCGGGCCGCGGCGTAGGCGGCATCGCCATTTCTTCCGAGATGATGGAGATGGTGCCGAAATACTTTATGGGACGAGTGCAGAACACGTTCTTCTTTCTCGCCAGTGCCTTGCAGATCTGCACCGCGCTGCTGGCGGGCGAACTCGCCCACCGCGACGGTCTGAAGTATGGCTTCTGGATCGTGGCATCGATGTATCTCGGTGCCGCGCTCGCTGCATGGTGGCCGGTGCACGAGCCTGAGCTGGTGCTGGAATCAAGCGACACGGCTGCGGACTAGAGCGCCCCGTTTTCGCCGGTTTTGAAGGGGCGCGGCTTCAGCCGCGCCGTAACCCCATTATGATTGTCATCACGAGCGGGCTTCGGCCCGCGAGGGATCTGCTTTTTCGGCCTCGTCGTGCGCGTTGCTACCAAAGGCTAAATCCGCTGCCAAGCGGATTGACAAGAGCATTATCCTGAAAGAGCTCGGAGAACGTTGATCATGATTGACAAGGGCGAGTCTCGACGAATTAGAGGTGAAATCCGCCGGGTTCTTATGACGGTCTGGGACCCAATTGGTGTCAGAGAGGAACCCAACGCGCAGGATGAATACGACAGCTATCTGGGAGGCGTGTTCGATCTGTTAGCCAGCGAGGCTTCCGATGACCGCATTAGCGAACATCTCTGGCGCATCGTTACGGAGCGAATGGAACTTCCTGCCAAGAAAGAGGACATGAAAAGCACGGTCTTGGCGCTACGCCAGATTCAGCTGACCCAGGAGCAAAACTGGTCTCTGGCCGGCTGCGTGATCGATTGTGACCTAACCGAATTTGCGCTTCCTATACCGCCACCACGCGTAGGCGACAACTACGGCCGCCACCACAAACACCACCAGGTTCGCCCGCCCCACGATCTGCAGCAGCCTTTGCCAATGCTGTCCAAAGAAGTACCCCACGCACGAGATGACGGTCACCCACAACGCCGCCCCCAGAAAGTTGAACAGCACGAAGCGTCGCCAGGGCATGCGCAGCACACCGGCCAGTGGACCGGCGATCACTCGCATCCCGAAAACGAAGCGCGCAAAGAATACTGTCACCGCGCCGTATCTCTCGAACAACTTCTCGCCGCGCTCGATCTTTTCGTCCGATACCCGGAACAGCCGCTGATAGTGGTGCAGCAGGGGACGTCCGCCGTGATGTCCAATCCAGTAGCCGAGGTTGTCGCCCAACGTACATGCCAACGTGCCGACGAGAATGATCAGTCCAAGATTGAGTTCGTGGTGCTGAAAGGCAAGGAAGCTGGCAAACAGCAGCATGGTCTCGCCGGGCAGCGGAATGCCCGCGTTCTCCAGCATCAGCGTGATCGCGAGTGTCCAGTAACCGTGGGTGGTGAAGTGGTCTCGCAGCACCTCGAACAGGTCGGGCAGCAGGATCACGCGCGACCGTTCTCCACCGCCGCGTGCGTCATCACCACTGGCGCTTCCGTCCCCATTGCCGTAGCGGGAGTGTCACGCAGCAGGAAGTCAAGAACGATGCGGGTGAACTCTTGCGGACGCTCTTCATACGGCATGTGCCCGATGCCGTCCATCATCACCACAGCGCTGTTCTTCCACCGGCGGTGCAACTGCTCGGCCGACTCGGGATCGACCGCCGTGTCGCGAGTTCCCCAGAGCAGCAGCACCGGCACGGATTCCACCACCGGTAGGACTGCTTCGATGCGTTTCAGGCCGGCCATCCACGCCCGAATCATCTGCCACACATGCTCGTAGCTTCCTGAAGGCGCCATCCCGGCGTCATAGCCGCCAAGGCTGTCGGGAGGAATGTTCGCCACATCGCCATAGAGTCCCTTGAAATAGCTCACCAGGATGAACCGCAACCGTTTTGCCAGATGGACAACATAGACGCTGCCGATCCGTGTGCTCAGAACCCGGACCCGCAGTATCCCGTAACGCGACCACGGATTGACGGGCTCCGCCAACACCATCCGCCGGACGCGATGCAACACGCCACGCTCCGCCATCAGTCCAGCCAGCGCGATCGTCACGCCACCACCACGCGAGGTGCCGACCACATCACACTGCTCGATTCCCAGATGGTCCATGAAGCTGAGCAAGTGTTCCGCATCGCTGTCTAACGAGGCTGGCAACGACGCGCTGCGCTCCGAGAATCCGCAACCGGGCAGGTCCACCGCGTACACCGAGAAGTGGCGGGCCAGTTCGCTGATGACAAAACGCCACGAGAACGAATAACCCATGAAGCCGTGTACCAGCAGCAGCGCCGGACCGCTGCCGGCGTGCAAATAGCGCCAGCGCAGGCGGTTGATGACGGCAGTGCAGTCCTCGACACCGTCGACCTTGGCGACCGCCGGAACCGTCAGCGTGATGTCACTTCGCGTGGCTCCGAACACTGCCCTTCACCGCTGTTCATTCTGCGCCTTTTCAGAGACCGTGTCGAAGCGCGGTTGGAGTATAGCTTTGCGTCAGGGCACGACTTCAGTCGTGCCGATAAGACGTCTATTTCGGGGTCCGCCGAGCGGACTTTAGTCCGCGTGGCATGTATTCGCGCGCCGCGGGCACTTAAATAAAACCGCTGACGAAATCCGCTGATCCTTATCACAGTGCAATGTGTCCTCGCTCCTATCCCACGTTGATCGACTCGCGTAAATCATGAAGTGGCGAGGGAGGATAAGTGTGCCTCGCATCCTGCCGCTTAAACTAGCGGCCGTCTTGCGTGATCTTTGACAACCAGAACTGTGCGACAGACCCTCAGCACCTCGACGGCATACGTCATTGAAATGCTGATGTTGATCCTGTAACTTCAATAGATTCTGTTAATTACATGTAACTTGCTTATTTTTCAGGAAGTTAGCAAGGATTCATTGCGCAACTATCTGATTGTAATAGGTGTGTAGGGGAGGGGGTCGCGAAGGACTGCTTCCTCTGCTACAGCTAGAGTAAGATCACGAACTAATTCTGGAGCGCTCATGAACGACGCGGCAGACGTCTACATCGGAGTGGATATCGGCGGCACCAAGGTTGCTGCCGGATTGGTCAACCCGCAGGGCGAAATCCTGCACAAGACGCGCACCCCCATGCTTGCGCGCGGGACGGCCGAAGAAGCTCTCGGTTGCGTCCGCGCCGCCATCGACGCGATACGACGAGAGCATCCGAGCGTGAAGGTGAGGGGTATTGGCCTCATCTCGCCGGGGCCGGTCGATCCTCAAACGGGCATGGTGCTCAATCCTTCGAATCTTCCCTGCTGGCACAACTATCCGCTGGCCGACGAGATCCGCAACGCCTACGCCCTGCCCACGCACGTCCATAACGATGCAAACGCCGCCGGCCTGGCCGAAGCGCTCTGGGGAGCAGGCGCGGGTTACAAGTGCATGTTTTACGCCACCCTCGGCACCGGCGTGGGCACCGCCATTACTTACAACGCCCAACTCTATCTCGGGCGCACGGGAGCGGCGGGCGAGGGTGGCCACATGAGCATCGACTATCGCGGCGTGCGCTGCCGATGCGGCAAGTCAGGATGCATCGAGACCTTCGCCGCAGGATGGGCCATCGCCGCTCGCGCCCAGGAAAAGCTGGCACGCGAGGCCACGCGAGGCAAACGCATTCTGGAACTGGCAGGCGGCAAAGTCGAAAAGGTCACAAGCGAAACCCTGGCGCAAGCCTGGGACGAAGGCGATCCACTGGCCACCGAGATGCTGCGCGAGACCGCCGACATCCTCGCCGTATGGTTCGGCAACGTCGTCGATCTGCTGGAGCCCGACATCATCGTAGTCGGCGGCGGCCTCAGTTCGCTGATGGCGCGCTGGTTCGACCGCATCGCCTCACAGTTGCCCTTCTGGTCCGTCAACGCGCGCTGTGGAGAGATCCCGTTTGCCGAAGCAAAGTATCGGGCTGACTCAGGAATTGCAGGAGCGGCAGCACTTTGCGTAAGCAGGGCGTTGCTGTAGGAGCTGGCGGGTGAGAATGCTCAAAGGGCTGTGATGAAGAAGACAACGAATCCTTATTGTCCTGTTAATGGTTGCCGTACAAAAGCTCCCCACGCCGACGACGACGTAGTGAAGGGATTGATTGCAACATTTGCGCCTCCCGAAAAAATGACACTTTGGGCTCAGACTGCAATGGCAGAGCTTACAGAGTCGATCTGTAGGGACCTGGAAGCCAAGAAAGTGTTCGCGTGGCTTTCTCGATTGCGGCAACCGGAAGAACTTTATATTCGAATCCTTTACGCATTATTCATCGCGACGGAAGAGGAACTGCACGACATACTTTCGGGCGATATGCCAAACGGCATTTCCACTATGTATCAGAAAGTCAATGAACTCGTGTTCGAAGGCAGAGGGTTGCTCCAAACTAGCCGACCGGGTCTGATGTCCGGGAGCTTCAGGCCAATCGATACGCTAAACGATGGCGCTCATACCTCGTTTCGCGCCTTTATGACCGCCATTGGATTAGCGCGAAACCCCCAATATCTTCCTCCAGCGGAGAATTACTGCAAGCACCTTCAAACATACTGCCGTTACCTCAACTACATGCATGAGACGTTTACAGCAGGTAAGAGTAAGGAAGAAGTGCTGGCAGGAGTGATCAGCCTGCATCGGCCACGAGCGAATTCGTAGGCTGCATAGCTTTTCTAGCTCAGCTCTCTCACGGAGTGGAAAAAAATATGACTACGATTATCGCTCTCCTCCGCGGCGTGAATGTCGGCGGACATAACATGATTAAAATGGACGTCCTCCGCGCGCTTTGTGAATCGCTTGGTCATTGCGATGTGCAAACGTACGTGCAGAGCGGCAACGTCGTCTTCCGTACCAAAGAACGCGACGCCGCGAAATTGGCCACAAAGATCGAAGACTCCATCGAGAAGAAGCACGGCTTTCGTCCCGATGTCATCGTCCGCACCACCACGGAGATGCGCGAGGTGGTGGCAAAGAATCCGTTTGCCAAGCGCAAGGACATCGAGCCGGGCAAACTCATTGTGACGTTTCTAGCGGACGAACCTAGCGCGGAGACCAAGAACGCTGTGCTTGCGCTGAAGCCCGATCCGGAAGAACTTCGCGTGAATGGGCGCGAACTTTACATCTATTTTCCTGATGGCTCAGGCCGCTCGAAGTTCGTTCCCGTGTTATCGAAGGTGATGAAGAACTCCGGCACGGGCAGAAATTGGAACACTGTGGTTACGTTGCTCGAGATGGCGGAAGCGCTGGAGAAGAGCGGCTGACATGGATTCACTTGTCCATTTCCGACAGCTTTGTCTCTTCCGGTACGTCGGTCATGCTTTCGAATTCGACGCGGTATCCGTCGGGGTCGCGGAGAGACGTCACCCACATGGAGTTGCCAACGAATGGTTCGCTGGGCTCGAGACCCCGGGACCGAAATTCATGATAGAGCGCGACTGCATCTTCGCACTGGAAGCAGAGGTTGATTCCCTGGCCGAGTACGCCCTCAGGCCTGAGGCCGCCATGGCCTTCCTTTACGAACTCCTGCAGCATGATCGACGCTCCGCCGCGAGTGAGCCAGCACCACCGCAGATTGCCCTCCGGCGCCTACTGATGCTTCATGGTGAATCCGAGCCCGTCGATATAAAAGCGGATCGAGCGCTCTATTTCCGTCACGCCGAGAAAGGGGACGACCTGAGTGAGGTTGGCGGTGGTTAGAGCGCCTGGTTCCATGTCCCCTCCATTCAGATTCGCCATTGAGCATCAGCTCGGCGGGGCGATTACTAGTCGTACGAGACATAAAACATGTCCGTTACGTATTTGCCTTCCCCGAACGTGTACAAGGTTTGGAGGATGATGGTTGAACCGTCGTGTGTCTGACTGGTGCAAAGATCCGGGTACCCACCGGTGCGGGTATCGAGCACTTGAAGCGCTTGGGTGTGCGCAGTGAGCACGAGTTCATATCCCTGGGGCGCCTGTCGGAAAACCCAAAAACCGCCTACTTCTTCTCCTGGCTTTCCGTCCCAAAGGCAGGTGTTTGCGGCTTTGACAATGAGGCCCGGCAGTTCGCCATCGGCCAGTTTGATCTCAGTAGCCAGAAACCATTCAGGCGGTATCTGGGGGAGATTTCCCCGAGAAAGACAAACTTCAAACTTGCCAGCGTTAGTCTCGTCTGCGGTAAGCAGGGCAAGCACCTGACCGGGCAGCGTCACGGAGTGTTCGAATGGCTTCTTCAGCTCAGAAATGGGTGCTATTTCGCCAGGACCTTCAAAGTGCATATGGCAGGTGATCGCCTGGGAGATGGCAGCAATGGGCGTCGCTAACAATAGCGAAAGAAGCACGGTTATTTTGCGCATGGCATACCACCCTTCAGTGGGACGTAAATGCTCGCCAGTTGATAGCAGGAGCTGCCACAGATCTTAGTGTCCAGTTGTCGCAGGTGTTTCCACCCAGTCCGGCACGCTGCCTTCGGGCTCCTGCGATTCCACCGCGAAATTTCGCACCACCCGGTGATACAGCAGGAACGCACACACAGCCGACACAACCAGCAACACTACGCCGATCGCTGGCTGGTGCAGCAGCAGCTTTCCCGTGCCGAACAAGCAGGTGTACACCATGGCACAGCCCAGCAGCCACGCTCCAAGATTTGCACCGAGGTCGCGATTCGCCGGAACCGCCGGAAGCAACTTCGCCACGGGTTTCCATCCGCGAACATCAGGCCGCACGTTGCGATAAAAGCGCGTAAGCACTTCTTGCGGTTCGGGCTTAGTCAGCAGCGTGACCGTGACCCACACAATCGTCGTCACGAGGGTCGTCATGATCGCGCCCTTTGCGAACACCAGCGAACTGTTACCGCTGAAGGGATGCCAGCGGCTCAATACCAGGCTGATGGCCAGAGACGACGCCATCGCCGAGATTTCGCTCCACGCGTTGATGCGCCACCAGTACCAGCGCAGGATGTATACCGCGCCTGTCCCCGCGCCGACTTGCAGCACGATCTCCCAACCCGAGGCGATTGAACCGAGTTGCACCGAGATGTAGGCCGCCGCGATCACCAGCAGCACGGTGCTGAGCCGCGAGATCATCACATAGTGGCTCTCGCTGGCGCTCTTGTTTACGAAGCGCCGGTAGAAGTCCGAGACCAGGTACGACGCGCCCCAATTCAACTGCGTCGCGATGGTGGACATGAAGGCGGCGAGAAACCCGGCAATGGCGATGCCGCGATACTGGTGTGGCAGGTAGTTGTTGAGCACCAGCATGTATCCGGTCTCGGGATGCGCGAGGCCGGGATAGAGCACGATGACAGCGACACCGGTGAGGATCCACGGCCACGGCCGGATAGCATAATGCGCGATGTTGAACCACAGCACCGACAGCAGGCCCTGTTTCTCGTCACGCGCGCTGAAAATGCGCTGCGCGATGTAGCCGCCTCCGCCGGGCTCGGCTCCGGGATACCAGAAGGCCCACCACTGCAGCCCAATGAACACGAAAAAGTTGGCGAGCGGAACCATCCACATTGGCTCGGAAGTCACGCCGCGCGAGAAGTTAGGTAGAAAACTGAGCGGATTCTCGGCGTTGCCACCAGCGTGCGCCTGCATCTGCTGCAGGCTGGCAATTACAGCGCTCATGCCTCCGCAGGCCTGGATCGCGTAATACGCAACGGCAATCACGATGCTCATCTTGAGCACGAACTGGAACAGGTCGGTCCACAGCACGCCCCACAGGCCGCCGAGCGCGACGTAGAGCCCGGTGAACGGGATCAGAAATAGCACGCAGATGGCGAGCGCCGCGCCGTCGTTGCCGTTCCAGACCGAGCCAAAGCGAGACATGAAGCCGCTGATGTTGTTCAGCATCGGCGTGTTGGCCAGCGTGGTGCTGACGATTGAGGTCATTGCCTTGGTAACCCAGCCGAGGATGACGCAGTTCATCAGCAGTCCGAGGTAGATGGCGCGAAAGCCGCGCAGAAACGCAGCCGGCTTGCCCGAGTAGCGGATCTCGGCGAACTGTACATCGGTCAGCAACCCGGAGCGCCGCCAGAGGCGCGCAAAGAGAAAGACGGTCATCATCCCCGAGAACAGGAAGCCCCACCACAGCCAGTTACCTGAAATGCCCTGCGTGTACACAAGTCCCGTGACGACTAACGGCGTGTCGGCGGCAAAGGTCGTGGCAACCATCGAGGTACCGGCCAGCCACCAGTTCACGTTGCGTCCGGAGACGAAGTAATCGTCAACACTCTTGCCGGAGCGGCCGCGAAACCACAGGCCCAGGACGAGGGTGATGGAGAGATATCCGACGATGGCCGACCAGTCGAGCAGGGTGAAGGACATAGGCGGCAATTATCGTTCAAGCGTAGAGAAAAGCAAAAAAAGCCGCGGATTTGCGCCAGTGAACAGGGAGCAGTAAGAAATCTACTGGAAGGGCTTTGGTGGAGCAGTGCTTCAGCCTGCAACCTCGCTCTACGCTGGCGCAAAAGTGGGGTGATGTAGTCGTGTATAACACCTAAAATGCGAAATCAAGGTCATTTAGAATCAATGGTTTAGGAGTAAATTGCTCGCATGTCGTTTATTCTTTAACTACTTGCACGTATCCATGTCTGTGCGTAGGACTTAGCGAGTTTTCCTCGAGCGTTATCGACGCACTTCCGTACCAATTTGGGAATTGTCAAAGAGCGATTTCTATTCGCGGCATCGCCGTGAGCCAGCTAGAGACACGTATCCCTAGGTTCATAGAGTCGGTTGTAGTTGGACGGGAGGGCAAACGCAAGAGATTTTGGGGGCGGCAAGAAACGAAAGTAACCAGGGCAGGCTCGAAAGGCCGGCTCTCCCAGAACAGCGACTTTTTCCCAAGCTTGTGAAGGCCTGCTCCACCCTATGTCATGCGATCCTGCAACCTGACTATTTTGCGAATTGTACTTTCACCGTTTTGATCTCGTAGGGATTCGTTGGGACGGTGACGATCTTGCCAGTTACGTCCAGGCTGAGTGGCCCTTCGAGGGATTCGATTAGGTTGGTCGCACTGGCGGAAGTCGCCTCCTCAGGGAGAGCCAGATGTATGTCGCCCTTCTTTCCGGCCCATTCGTAGAAGCGAACGATCAGCGCGTTGTCATCGGCATCTTTCTTGATCGCTGTGATCACTACGTTGTCTTCCTGTGTCGAGAAGAACGACTGCTCGGATGGCAGGGTCCCCGGGTGGCTTGTTGTGGTGGTGACCAGTAATGGATAGTTCACTTCGTAGCCCTGGCGAACGGTTAACGCATCCCGCCACGTGCCTGCGTGGGGATAGAGCGAATAAGTGAACTCGTGGTGTCCCTGGTCCGCATTCGGATCGGGATACTCTGGACCACGCAGCAGCGAAAGCCGCAGGACGTTATCACGCGCGTCGTAACCGTATTTCGAATCGTTCAGCAGACTGAAGCCGTGGATGCTTCCCACCCTGTCGTCCGCCGCGGCGGACGATGAGGGTGGGGCACCCGAGTCCGTTCCTGACAGATCGGCCCAGCGCAGTGCGGGGACTTCAAACTGCGCCTTTTCGGCCGGAGTGTTGCGAGTGGTCGGACGCTCGACCGTGCCAAAAGGAATCTCGAAGGTCGCCTTGTCGCTGCGAGCGCTGAGCGGGAAGGCGACCTTGAGCAGGATGTGCTTCTCGTGCCAGTCGGCCTGCATGTTGACGTCAACGCGCGGTGAGGCTGCATTCAGCGTGATGTCCTGCACGAAGCTGGAGTTCTGCCACTTGTGCGTGACGCGAATTACGGCGCGCAGGGGCGAACTCTCGATCAGCTTCACTTCATCGGCCTGCATCAAGTCGGCGTGGTGTTCAATGAAGTCGGCGTCCACGTTCCACGCGTCCCACTGCTTGGGCTTGTCCACAAAAGCTTGCAGCAGGTTGCCGCAGGGCTTGCCGTCAGGCAGGTTGGCAGGAGCGCCCACGCCCGCCACCGCCGGAGCCAGCGCCTCGGTGTTGCTGCGCTTGTCGAAGAGGCTTGTGATGCATCCGGTCTTGGGATCGATTTGTACGCGAAGGAATTCATTCTCGAGTGAGGTGGCTGAGGAGGTGACGGGCACTATGCGGTGCGCGTTCAGGTCCGTTCCCGGCTTGGGAGCGGTGAGCTTGGTTATACGTTCACCTTTCTTTCCCGGCGTTAGTTCAAGCAACCGATATCCGTTTGCGGGAACATCCTGGGCCAGCAGGCGAACGCGAGCTCGCCCAGTGGCGTTATCGTGGCTGACGACTTCCGCGGGAACAGGAAGTCCAGTGTCAGTATCCGTGGCCAGCACGCCATCTACCGGCTGTGGAAACTGCACGTCAAACTCAAGTTGGCCAGTCCGCTTCCACGAAAGTGGATTAAAGATTAGAACACTGGCTTTGTCCGTCTTCACCCGCGAAGCCATATCGTTCAGCGCAGCCTGTGTCGTGTCGTTGCTGAAGCGCTGCACCTCCGCGTATTTACGCGCGGCATCGACGTAGTTGATCCCAATGCCCGATCCCGGCAGGATGTCGTGGAACTGGTTAAACAGCACTTTTTTCCATGACGAATCGAAGTCGGCCTGCGGATAAGGCTGGCCGAACAATAGGCCGATTGACGCTAGCTTCTCTGCATCGAGCAGCGCGACTTCGCCCTTGCGGTTGCCGCGCTTGGTCTCCGATTGCGTGGTCTGCACGCCGCGATGGTATTGGAAGTACAGCTCGCCATCCCACACCGGCAGGTTCAATTCGCTCTCGTTCTTGCTCAGGTTGTTTAGAAAGCTGGCGGCGGTCGAGAACTCGAACTTGGGATAAACCACATCGGGCTTCTGCCATCGCAGCGCCGTGTCGAGATCGACGCGGGTTGGGCCGCCGCCGTGGTCGCCCACGCCGTAGAGGTACATCATCTGCAGGGCTCCGTCGGGGGCCGAGCCGGTCCCTCCGTTGTACTTCCACATCATGGGGCCGTAGGTGGAGGAATCTTGCGCCATGGTCACCGGATCGATCTGTCCACTGTAGGTGCTGGGAAAGTAGGTCATCATGCGGGTGCCGTCGGGCGCCTGCCACCAGAACAGCCGGTAGGGGAACTTGGTGAACTCCGACGCCCACAATAGTTTCTGGGTCACGAAATAATCGATTCCCGAGCGCTTGTAGATCTGCGGCAGTTGCGCGTTGTAGCCGAACGAGTCGGGGTTCCAGCCGATGTTCACATCCACACCGAACTTCTGTTTGAAATAGCGTTTGCCGTAGAGAATCTGCCGCACCAGTGACTCGCCATCGGGCATGTTGAGGTCGGGCTCGACCCACATTCCGCCGACGATCTCCCACCGGCCTTCTTTCACGCGCTGCTCGATCTCGCTGAAGATCGCCGGATATTTCTCTTCCATCCAGACGTAGGCCTGTGCGGCTGAGGCGGCGAATTTGAAATCGGGATATTCGCGCATCAACGCCAGCGCAGTTCCGAAGGTGTTGCGCACCACTTCGACCGTCTCGGTTTCGGGCCAGAGCCACGCCATGTCGATGTGGCTGTTGCCGACGGCCTTCACGCTGAACTGCTTCATGTAAGGGCGCAGAACTTCCAACTTGGCTTGTGCAGATTTGAGCGACGCGTCAAACGCCGTCTGATCGCCTTTGTCGAGCGCGCCGAGGTCGATCGTCTTCACTACGCCGTCGAGTTGCTGTTGCCGTTCGGATTTGCCATCGGGGTAGGCGGCAATGAGCAACTCGGCGGCCATGATTTCCTGGCGGAGGATGGTGGGGTTGGGACGGTTGGCGGGTGGCTCAAAGATCAGGGAAGCCGCGTCGATGCGTGTCTCGGGGGGCCCGCCGCAACAGCCGACCGTCCCTGATGGCGACACGCGCACGGCAATCAAAAGCTTTTGGCCGGGCTGTGCGGACTCCGTGAGTGCTATCGGCACCTGCGAGTCGCTGTCGCCGCGCGCAACCATGTTGCCGTTCACGAAAACAGAGATCAGGATACCGGTGTTGCCGCCGACGTTCAGATTCAGCGATACGCGAGAGCCCGTGAGCGAATAACCGTTTAGCGCTGGCGGAATTTCTACGCTCTCATAGGTCCACACCGGCAGCTGTAGGTTTTGCTTCAGCGCAAGCGGCTTCGCCTCGGCTAAGGAACTACCGGGCGTCTCGCCGTGCTGCAGGTCCGCGGCGATGACCTTCCAGCCATCCAGCGGCATGGTTGTGATCGCCTGCAGCCGATCAAGGACAGGCTTGTAGGGATCGGCGGGTGGCTGTTGTTGCGCCTGAGTGAAAACGGTAGCGAGGGAAAGTACAAGAACTACAAGAAACGATGAACGCTGCATGGCTGACGCTCTCTGAAGTTTGTGCTGCTTTGGCCCCACGGGCTGAAGTCCGCTGAGTGCCAAGAAACAACCGCGTTGACGGCACAGATGAAGCCGTGTCCTTTCAAATCCTGCCGCTAGTACTCGATCCCCAGCTTGTGCTGCATTTCTTCCAGGGTGACTCCCTTGGTTTCCGGAAACGTGAACATGACCACGAAGAACATCAGCGCCATCATTGCGGCGAAAAAGACAAACGGGAACGCGCCACCGAAATGTTCCACGAAGATGGGGAAGATAAACGCGATTAACGCGTTCATGATCCAGTGGGTCGAACTGCCTAGCGCCTGTCCTTTGGAGCGCACGCGGTTGGGAAAGACTTCACTGATATAGACCCAAATGACCGCGCCCTGTGAAATCGCGAAGAAACCGATGTAGGCGACCAGCAGCCAAACCAGCAGGTTCTGGTGCTGATGGGTATAGAACACCGCCGCTACGCCGCTCAGGCAGAAAGTCATGCCGAAGCCGCCAATCATCAGCAGTGTCTTGCGGCCAAGCTTGTCGATGAGCGACATCCCCAGCAGGGTCGCGATCAGGTTCATGGCTCCCACAGCTACCGCCTGCAAATCGCCCGAGACCTTATTGAAGCCGGCCATGGCGAAGATATCGTTCAGGTAGTACAGAATGGCGTTGATGCCGGCAAGCTGATTGAACGCGGCCACAGTGAACGCCAGATAGATGGGCAGGCGATATTTGCGTTGGAAGAGCGGCTCCGAGTGCACCCGGCCGTCGACGTGAATTGATGCGATGATGTCGTCCAGTTCGCTGGCGCCGTCGGGCGAGCCCAGCCGGTCGAGCACTTCTCGCGCTTCCGGAATGCGGTTCTTGGTCACCAGCCAGCGTGCGCTGCGCGGAATTCCAAAGAGCATGATGAGGAACAGCACCGCAGGAAGCGCTGCAACGCCTAACATCCAGCGCCATTCGTTTACGCCGAGGTCAAAGCGGCCGATGATGAAGTTCGACAGATACGCGACCAAAATGCCGATGACAATGTTGATCTGGAACGACCCGACCAGCAATCCGCGCCATTTCGCGGGAGCGATTTCCGCGATGTACACCGGGCCCAGCACTGATGAGCCACCGATCCCGAGTCCGCCAATAAAGCGAAAGAAAAGCAGCGACGGCCAGTTCCAGGCGAAGGCGCAGCCCAGGGCCGAGATCACGTAGAAGAGAGCCAGGATGCGCAGGCTCTCGCGCCCACCTAGACGGTCGCCGAGAATTCCGGAGAACATTGCGCCGATGATGGTGCCCACCAGCGCAATCGAGACCGTGAAACCCAGCTCACCCGGGGAGAGATTGAAAACCTGCGTCAATTGATGGGTGGTTCCGGCGATAACCGCCGTGTCGAAGCCAAACAGCAGACCGCCAAGGGCCCCGACGATAATGCTTTTCACCAGATAGAAGTTAAGTTTGCCGGCCACCCGTGACGCCCCCCAAGATTCGTGCTTCCAGCAGAATTGTTAGCGCGCTTACTCGCTCCACACGGCGAGTTCGTTTCCGTTTGGATCGGCGAAGTGAAAGCGGCGTCCCCCGGGAAACTCAAACGTTTCGATCAGCAACTTCCCGCCAGACTGGACGACTTTTTGCTGAGCGGCTTCCAGATCCCTGGCGTAGAGCACGACGAGCGGGCCGCCCTTCACCGGCTTGGCACTCATGGTGAAGCCTCCACCCAATCGCCCATCGTGGAAGCTGGTGTAGTTGGGGCCGTAGTCGGTGAACGTCCAACCAAACACCGCACTGTAAAACCGTTTAGTGGCCTCGATGTCGGTCGCGGGAAACTCGATGTAGTCCATCTGGAAGTTGTGGCCCTGCTGGTCCATGTCTAACCTCGCGCTGGGTATCAGCGGGCAAGATTAGCACACCGCCTTTCTTCGGCCTTCGGGAAACCCGTTAGCTATCGGATTCCGGTCGAGTGCGGCTTGACCGGGTTGCACATTGGCCTTGGCTCCCGCATAATCCGCCGGTGAAGAAAAAAGGCCCTACCGTGTTCGCAACCACTCGTTCCGCGGTCATGCACCGCGCTCTGAATAAGACCTATCCGATGGCCGTTCGCGGCGAAGTCGCGTGGTTGTTCGATGCCAACGGACGCACGTATCTCGATTTCTCCTCCAGCGCGGTCGTGAACTTCATAGGACATGGGGATGCCACCATCGTGCGCGCCATGGCTGGGCAAGCAGGACAGCTCGAGTTCGCGCACTCCAGCAATTTCACCACCGACGTTGCAGAGTTATTCGCGCAGGAGTTGCTCGAATTCGCGGGTCCAGCCTTTCGCGGCGGCGCGGTCTTCTTTACCAGCGGAGGCTCGGAGTCCGTCGAAAGCGCGCTGAAGCTGGCACGACAGTATCAAGTCGAGAGCGGTCACTCGGAGCGGTACCAGATCATAAGCCGCCGCCAGAGCTATCACGGCGCAACGCTCGGCGCCATGGCCGTTAGCGGCAACGAAGCGCGGCGTGGAATCTATTTGCCGATGATGCGCGAGTTTCCCAAGGCCAGCACTCCATACTGCTATCGGTGTCCCTACGATTGCGGCAACGGATGCGCCGACTGCGGTCTCAAGTGCGCTGCCGAGGTCGAGCAAGCCATCGCGGAGACGAATGGTTCGGCGGCGGCCTTCCTCATGGAGCCGATCAGCGGAGCGACATTGGGAGCGGCTGCGCCTTCCCCCTCCTACGTGAAACGCGTCGCTGAAATTTGCCGCGAGCAACAAGTCTTACTCATCGCCGATGAGGTCATGACCGGCTTTGGCCGCACTGGGCGCCACTTTGCTATGGACCACTACGGCATTGCTCCTGACATCATCGCCACAGGCAAGGGAATCTCCAGTGGATATGCTCCGCTGGGCGCAGTCATCGCGCAGCGCCATGTCGTCGATGCGATCGCCAATGGTTCTGGCATGCTGCTGCACGGCTTCACATACAACGGGCACCCGGTGTCCGTTGCTGCGGGACGCGCTGTGCTGAAGCGCCTGCTGGACGGCCAACTGATTGAAGCCGCCGATTCGGATCGTCCCGGCAGCATCGCATCGGTGCTGAAGGACGAGCTGCAAAAACTATGGAAGCTCGATAGCGTGGGCGATGTGCGGGGAGTCGGTCTACTGCGGGCGGTGGAGTTCGTCGCCGACAAGTCGAGCAAAGAGCCCTATCCCGCCGAAATGAAATTCGCTGCTCGCGTGAGTGAATGTGCCCTGAAGCGCGGAGTCATGCTCTATCCCATGCAGGGGTGCGTGGACGGCAAGCGGGGCGACCACGTCATGATCGCGCCTCCGGCAGTCCTCGCCGCGGAAGAGATTTGTTGGGCAGTCGAGCAGTTAGCGGAAGCGATCGCCGAAGCACTGGGAAGCTGATTGCCGGAAGACCTTACGGCTTCTACTGGATATGAAGGTCCGGCGAATCATTTGCCCTATTCAGTAATCGTCTTCACTGCATCTCCAACCTTGAAGCCAGCACCTGACACAGCAGTGCCGATCGCAGAACCGTCATCAACATCGGTGAGCTTGATCACGCCCACCGTGGAGCTCATTTTGCGGATCACTGCTCCAGTGGACGGGTCTTTGATCTCGCGCGTGATCCGCTCGACGTTAAGCTGGTCTCCGACCTTCAAGCCCGCCTTGCCGCCTACGTTGAGAACGATCTGGCCACCATCGACCGCAGCGACCAGGCCTTCCACCTTGATCGTGCGAGCTTCCAGCTTGGTGTTGTCAGCGATCAAGCCAGCACTCAGGTCTTTCACCGCAAGATTCACGGCCTCTCCGATGATGGTCTGCTGAAAATCGCTGCTGCCGAAGTCAGCGTTGCCACCGCCAAATCCGTGCCAGTTGCCTCCGCCTCCCGTCATAGACGTGCTCTCGCGGGACGACTCACCCTTGCCCGACGCCACTCCCATAATTTCAGCGGTGTCGATGTTGATGATGCGCGCATCGACCGCAACAATCGCCTTGCTCTTCTTCTGACCGAATTTACCTAGGCCGTAGCCACCCCAATTGCCGCCGGCGCCGCCCAGGTTAGTGTTCTTGGTCTCGTTTCCAAACTGAGTGATGCTCCCTACGATGATGGCGTCGACCCCCAGGATCTTGCCGAGCTTGGCCGCAGAATTGGGATTGGCGCGGTCGCTATTCGAAAAGTTCTGCTCGGCCAGGATCTTGTCCATCGCCTTGCGGTCGATCACCGAGTACGTCCCGTCCTGTACCAGATATTTCACGGTGAGGTCGGACATTCCTCTGCCCACGTCCACGTTGGTGCCAAACATCGCCGACGAGTAACTCTGGACCGTCGCATAATCGAAATCGAAAACGGCCACGCGCTTCTTGCGGCCGGCATGAACGGGTGCTGTAGTGGGCACAGCAGCGGCAGCCGGAGCCGAGGCTGCGGGCGCGGTTTGAGCCTGGGCTGCTGGTAGAAACAAGGCTGCAATCAACGAAAGGGCTAAGACGATCCTGCTCATGGTGAGTCTCCCAAACCAGAATAAGTGTTCAGTCGAACTCGTACTCGACTTCAACTCCCGACCCAAACTCCGGGGACACGGCATTTTACACCGCCCCGAGTCGCCGAAAGCTCCGAAAAAAACGCACAGCCCCACGAGGCCCAAAATAGCGAAGGCGCGGACTCAGCCGCGCCTCTGTACGTTTCCAAATCTTGGACTGCTGCGCTACTGCCGGGAGGATCCGCCGGGCGTCGTTTCATGTTGCGTTCCCAGTTCATGGGGAGACGACATGACCGCTGTGTCCGGATTCAACAGGCCCTTCTTGTCTGGTCCCAGGCCAAGCTTGATCAGGGCGCGCGAGTCCGGAGTTACCTTGGTCTGCCAGCCGTTCTCTGCCTGGAAGCGCACCAGGGCATCCTTGGTCGTCTGGTCAAACTTGCCACTAGGTTCTCCGGTGAGGTAGCCCTGCTTCGCCAAGGCTTGCTGGATAGCCACCGTCCGCTCCTCGTCGATTCCCTTTTGACCATGGGAAGTCCCTTTGGCAGACTTCTTCTTCGATTTGCTGGTGGACGTCTTGCTGGATTTGGCGAACTTGGCCGACTTATGAGAACTGGAAGTTGGTTTGGACGACTTGGTCGACGTGCTCGATTTTGTCTGGGTCGTCGTTGCCATCGCCGTGCCAGCGAGCAGCAACGACGCTGTTAGTAGAGCGATTGGTTTAAGAATCCTTAGATCTAAGAGCAAACGCAGCACCTCAGGGGAAATCTATGAATTCCTGAATAATGGGGTAATTGTAACCGCCCGTTAACCCAAATGGGAACCACAAAAGTAAGCCCATGCCAAGAAAGATACCCTCTGGTTCTTGGCATTGTAATGTTCCCGAAACCGCCCGGCGGAGCCTCCCCCGCCGGATCGCCGAAGAATATTTGCCAGCCCTACTCGGCGGCCGTTGCCCTTATGGCAGCGATCCACCCATGAAGATGGTTCCGGCATTCGGACCCAGACCGCGCGGCCTCACCAGGAAGACCACATCTTGTCCGGCCTTGAGCTGCGACTCCACCTTGTGGAAATCAGCTTCGCTGTTCACTGGCTGCTTGTTGATTTCCAGAATGACGTCGCCGCGGCTCACGCCCACGTTATCGCCGAATCCGTCAGGCTTCACATCCTGCACGATAACGCCCTTGGAGTTCGGCAGCTTCATCCGATCGGCAATCTCCGGAGTGATATCTTTGACCGTAACCCCCAGCTTGCTCTCCTGCGGCTTGGCCTCCTCGCCGCCTTCGTCCTCATCTCCCAAACGGGTGGCAAAGAGTTTCTGGCGGTCGGCCACTGTGACATCGGCAGTACTCTGCTTACCGTTCCGGACGTAGCCGATCTTGGCGGTGGTGCCCGGCTTGATGGCCGAAATCTCCGCCACCAGTTCGTCACCCGTGGCAACGGTCTTGCCATTAACGGAGACGATCGTATCGCCCGTCAGCAGGCCTGCCTTCTGGGACGGCCCATTAGGAGTTACGTTGGCAATCGTCACGCCGCTGCTGACTCCGTACACGCGTTGCACGGCGGGATTCACGACCGCGTTGAACTCCACGCCAATCGAGCCGCGCGAAACCTTGTGATCGGGGCTGATCAGTTGGTTGTAAACCTGCACCACGGTGTTCGACGGCATGGCGAAACCGACGCCCTGATAGCCACCGCCGCTGGTGTAGATCGCCGTGTTGATGCCGATCACTTCACCATTCATGTTGACCAGCGGACCACCCGAGTTTCCGGGGTTGATCGCCGCATCCGTCTGGATGAACGACTGGAACTGCCTCTGCGGAACGATATTTCGCCCACGCGCCGAAACGATGCCCGCAGTCACAGTCTCTTCCAGCCCGAAGGGGCTGCCGACGGCCAGAACCCAGTCGCCGACTGACATGCTGTCAGAGTTGCCCATCTTCGCCGCCGGTAGCGATTTCTTGGCGTCAATCTTGATGACGGCCAGATCGGTTTCCTTGTCCACGCCGATGACCGTCGCGTCGTAAGTCACCGTCGCTGGATCGTTCATCAGTTTTACCCGGATGCGATCCGCCTTCTCGACTACGTGCGCGTTGGTGACGATGTAGCCCTTGGAGTCGACAATCACGCCCGAACCCAGCGATCGCTCACGCAAGTCTTCGCCACCCGGACCACCGGGAATCTGTCCTTGGCCACCGCCCTGCCCGCCCTGACCGCCGAAGAAGCGATCCAGGAAATCCTGCATGGGGTTGTCGTCGCCGCCGTCTTCATCGGGAGTGCCCGGAACCTGCTTGCCGCCCTTGCGATGAGGGTTCTTGATGGTGGATTCGGTGTTGATATTGACCACGGTCGGTTCAAGCTGGCGCGCGATCTGCGAAAACTGACTCGACAGTTGCTGTGGCGATGGAACCTGGAGAGGGGTTGCATCCGACGACGAGGGTGACTTCTCCTTGCCCTTCACTCCCGCAGATACCACCGTACCAATCAGAATGCCCAGCGAGAGGGTCGCCAGTATGACGAGGGTTGAGGCGAAGCGATTGGCCTTCAACTTCTCCCCAAAACCCATGTGTTGCCGATCCATTGCATGTCCTCCAACGATTAGACCCAAACTCAAATTATACGTTGCTGCGACCAGCGGTCGAATGCTCGGGATTCCGCGAAGTATCCTCGGGTTGTTTAGACGCTAGAAGGGACGCCTAGTTACCAATTGTTTAGTTGACGCCAGGCGATTGGTTGCTTGCATTGCAGTTTCAGTTCTTCGACTCGTACACGGTCTTTCCGCCGACCACGGTGCGCAATACGCGCGTCTTCAGAATTTCCGGCGCCGCTACCGTGGTGAGGTCGCGGTCGAGCACGACAAAGTCGGCGAGCATGCCCGGAGCTAGAGTTCCCTTCTGCGTCTCGGCAAACTGCGCGTAGGCTGAACCTGTCGTGTATGCCGCTAGTGCCTGCTGGATCGTCAATTTCTGCTCCGGGTAGTATTCCTTAGTTCCGGCTTCATTCTTGCGTGTCACCGCGGCATAGACGCCGCGAAACGGATTGATCGGCTCCACTGGATAGTCAGTGCCGAACGCCAGCGGTACTCCGTTGTCGAGAAACTCCTTCCAGGGATAAGAAGTTTTGGCGCGTTCGGGGCCGATGCGGTCCACCGCCCAATTCATGTCAGTGAGCAAGTGGCTGGGCTGCACCGATGCCACAACACCCAGTTTCTTGTATTGCGCAAACTGATCCGGCGCAATCACCTGGTCGTGCTCAATGCGGAAGCGGAAGTCGTGCGGCGACCGCGCTCCGTTTGCAGCGTGCGCTAGCGGATTGCGTTCGGATTCTGCGAAAGCGTCAAGCGCCATCTGCGCGGCGCGGTCTCCGATGGCATGAAAGCCAAGCTGGAAGCCTGCGGCGGCGCGTTCGCTGGCCAGTTTGTTCAGCGCTGCCTGATCGTATTGCGGAAGCCCCGAATTGCCGGGCTCGTCCGAGTATGGCGCCAGGAGCGCGGCCGTCCGCGAACCCAGTGAGCCGTCCATGAAGCCCTTGAGCATCGCCGTGTGCAGCGTCGGATCGTCGGCCGAATGGTGCGCTCGATGCTGCTGCAGCACGTCAACCGAATCGTTGAAGCGCAGCCATTCGCTAATACGCAGCGTCAGCTTGCCTTCGCGCTCCAGGTCTTCGTACACCAGGAAATCTTCCCAGGAGGAATTGTCCTGGGCCGAGGTGATTCCCCACTGCGCCGCATTGGCTAACGCAAGCTCGGCAGCGCGGCGGCGTTGCGCCTGCGTTGGCGGAGGCACCTTCGTGAACACTAACTCCTGCGCGCCTTCTCGAAGGATGCCCATGGGTTCACCTTGAGCGTCGTGGTCGATCTTGCCACCTACCGGCGACGGAGTCTGGGCGGTGATGCCCGCTGCCTTGAGCGCTGCGGTGTTGGCGATCGCGATGTGTCCGTCGACTCGCACAAAGATCGCGGGATGCCCGTTCGTCATCACGTCGATATCCTGACGTGTGGGCAGCGTCTGGCCGGGCCACAGCGTGTGGTCCCAGCCACTGCCCTGAATCCATTCCCCGGGGGAGGCCTTGATCACCCGCAACCCGATGCGATGCTGCATTTCCTGCAGATTCTGAGTGCCGCGCAGATCCACGCTCATCTGGCTGAAGCCGCCAGAGGCGAGATGCACGTGGGCGTCGTTGAAGCCCGGCATGACGAAGTGTCCGCCGAGATCTACGACCTCAGTGTTCTTCTGTTTCAGCTTCAGGATTTCCGCATTGGAACCGACGGCCACGATCTTTCCCTGGCTGATCGCAATCGCCTGCGCCCTAGGTGGCGTGGCTTGGGTGTATATGTCGCCGTTGATGAAAATGGTGTCGTCAGGTTGGGAGTTGTCGGCCCCGATTGCGACGGGAGTAAACAAGGGATTTATCCAAGTGGTAAGAACCAGCGAAACAATCAGGAACAATCTCATTCTTCTGAAACTCCGCAAAGAGCCAGGGTCAGCAACAGGATTCGCTTCAGGCCGAGATCGCGGCCGACAGGATCGTACCATTCGTTCATGGTGTGGGCGCCGCCGCCGCTGCCGCCGGCGCCAATCGCGATGGCCTCGCGGCCGAGGGACAGAGGGATATTGGCGTCGGTCGAAGCTCGCTGCACGCGCGAGCTGTTGTTCAACTGAGCATCGACCGCGCGGACGACTTTCAGCAGATGCGAATCCGTTGGCAGGTCGGCGGCCGGACGGTTCCCGATTACACGCACCTCGGCGGAAAGTGCAGCCTGTTTTTTGCGGCCGTTGATCTCCGCGGTCGCGCCTTTTATGGCTTCGCGCAATGCCCGCTCCAGGCGATCCAGTTGCTCCACCGACGCCGAGCGCGTGTCCACCCGCATAGTGGCCG